>Ga0209833_1000981_pt1 | contig 19852 bp, 15 predicted proteins | sample COGITO_mtgs_1105_3_FD_184797 | JGI IMG/M metagenome (GOLD analysis project Ga0209833, IMG submission 184797) | Pelagic marine microbial communities from North Sea - COGITO_mtgs_110506 (SPAdes) (version 2) | ecosystem: Environmental > Aquatic > Marine > Epipelagic ... | reverse complement strand
CATTTTCAGTACATTCTCATACTGAGTCTTGTCTGCGTCCCCGCAAGGCGTGCTGAGCTGCACGATGGGTTTGCCCTCTGGCGTTTTTGCAGAGAGGTTGATCCAGACCTGCTGATTACGTTGATCCGGGAGAGTTACGGTAATGGTGTATGCCTCGCCTGATCCTGAGACCATTACAGGAAGACCTTCAACGGCTGCACTGATAAGATCTTCGTCAGAGAGATCAAGTCCTCCTGCATTCCGTACGCTGTCGTCTTTGGCTGCCCAGTCGCGCCACTCGTTAGGATCATCACCAAAATCCTTACCAGTGATAGCCCTCAAGGTCATGGCCGCAGTCGTTGCGTTTTTGTTCTGCTCGAGGAGTGAAATCAGAGGGGCTATTGCTCTGGAGTCGCCGATTTCGGAGAGAATCTTGATCGCTGACCATCGAACCCCTTCGTTTCTGTCATTGAGGAGAGGTATGATGGTTTCGTTCATGCAAGGCCCCTCTTGTTCCACGGCAGTAATGATGGCAGATCTTGTTCTTATATTTCTGAGGCCTTTGCGAATGTCATCCTTGTTCATGAGTCAGCTGAGAAGTTGCAACCAAGTGAATTTGGCTGAACTCGCGATGAAACACCAGATGAAAAAATGGATTCAACCTTCCGTTCCATCATTCGCGCTGATAAAAATGAATAAGCTCCAGCCTTTCCGCCGTAATTCTCCATCTCAACAATCACCCTCTTTACACCTCTTCAAACCATCATGAAAAACAGACATATGATCCTCGCAGCTACCGCAGCTGTAGCCGCTCCATTCACTCCACTTACCAGCCTCGCTGACGTCACCCCCGCCCCTATGTTCAGCGACAACATGGTCATCCAGCGCAACACTGAGGCCCCCGTCTGGGGAAGTGCTGACGCCGGAGAAAAAGTAAGTATTGCCACCAGCTGGGGTGCCAATGCCTCCACCACCGCGGACAAAGATGGCAAGTGGCAGGTGACACTAAAAACTCCGAAAGCCGGTGGCCCGCACACCATCACCCTGAAAGCTAACAACACGGTTGAAATTAACAACGTGCTCTCCGGTGAAGTCTGGTTTTGCTCCGGCCAGTCCAACATGGACTTCTATCTCAAGCAGCTGAGGAAATCCAACCCCAAGCGAACCCTGCCCGAGGACGCCATCACTGCCGAGTATATTAACAAGGAGGTGACCACCGCAGGAGACGATCAGCTCCGCCAGTTCGAAGTGCAGAAAAACACCTCCCCCTTCGAGCCGCTCAATACTCTCAATGGAAACTGGCTGATCTCCTCACCCAAGACCAATGACAATTTCTCCGCCACCGCCTACTTCTTCGCCCGTGAGCTGCGCAAGGAGCTCAAGGTCCCCGTGGGCATTATCAAATGCGCCTGGGGCGGCACCCGGGTGGAGCCCTGGATCCCTGCCGAGCAATACCAGAAGGACAAAGACATGGCCGCTTACATGCAGCAGGAACACACAGCCTTAAAAAAGGCGATCGCGAACTGGGATCCCGAAAAAGCAAAACAAGGCAACAAGCGGAGAGCTCCCCGCTCGCCGGAAAGCAACCAGCAAATGCCCACCACCCTCTTTAACGGCATGGTCAACCCGGTCATCCCCTACGCCATCAAGGGAGCCATCTGGTATCAAGGTGAGTCGAACGCCAGCCACAACATCACTCAATACACCAAGCATTTCCAGGCCATGATCTCCGGCTGGAGAGAGCACTGGGGGCAAGGAGACTTCCCCTTCTACTTCGCCCAGCTCGCCAGCTTCCGAGCAGAAAGCACCGAGCCTATCGAACATGACGCATGGGCTTCCATCTGTGACCAGCAGCGCCGCACGCTCAGCCTGAAAAACACCGGCATGGCCGTACTCAACGACATCGGCGAGGCCAGTGACATCCACCCGCACAACAAGGTGGACGTCGGCATCCGCCTTGCTCTCTGGGCACTCAAAAACGACTACGGCAAGGACCTTGCGGCCTGCAGTGGCCCGCTCTACAAGAGCCACGATATCATGGGCGGCAAAGTCACCATCACCTTCGATCACGCCGGTTCCGGCCTGATGACCGGAACCAAAAACAACATCGAGCCCACGGTTGAGACCAAGGCTCCGATCAAGGGTTTCCAAATCTGTGGCAAGGACCGCAAGTGGCAGTGGGCTGAGGCCTCAATCAGCGGGCCGAACACCGTCACCGTTTCTCACCAAGACGTTCCAAAGCCGACAGTCGTTCGCTACGCATGGGCCGCTAATCCGGGTGAGGTCAACCTCTACAATAAGGAAGGCCTGCCCGCCTCCATCTTCACCACCGAAGTGGAGATCCCTGCTTACCCAGCGCCAAAGGGCAAAAAAAAGAAATAGACCAGACCTCTATCAGAACCAGACTTCAAATAAATCCAGAACCATGAGACCTCTGGGCTTGTCCATCGCGCTGGGCTTGCTGGCCTGTTTATTCGCCCTCTGTTCCTCACATACGGATGATGTGGATATCTAATATGCAGATGAGTATATATTTTATCATTCACCACCGTAACAAAAATCATGATAAGCAAACTGATCAAACTCGCCTCTGGAGCCCTTTTCATGACTGGTGCTGCCTTTGCAGCGGACTCGCCCAATCTGGTTCCCGAGAAACCTGCCAAGTATTCACCTCACTACTGGTGTACCTGGTATGTGCAGAACTACTGGCAGCAGCGCGGCGGAGAGATCACCGACTTCAACAAGCTCACCAACCTCGGTGCCCAGCAGGAGATGAACCACCACAACATCTTCAACCAGAAAGACGGCTGGGCGCACTACATGAAGCGCGGGCGCGAGGACCTCACCTTCCTCATCGATCACGGCTGGCAGCCCGTCGAGGGTGACTGGGACAAACTCCCCGGCAGGCCTTATTTTAACTTCAGGGCTGACGCCAAGGACTTCCCTTCCTACGCAGGCATGGAGCCTCAGGAGCAGATGAAGACCTTCAACGAGGAACTCAAGGCACTCGGCTGGCGCGGGCTCGGCATCTGGGTGCGGGGACAGGTTTCCCTCGCAGAGATGGAGACTTTCACCAAGTGGTCGAAACACGCAGGTGTGACCTACTGGAAGATCGACGGTGGCGATACCGGCCAATACCTCGCCATGCAAGCCAAGCGCAAGCATTACCCCGAGCTCTTCATGGAGCACGCCCATGCCCCGGGCCACTTCAATGCCAACACTGATGTTCCCAACGCGCAGGAATACCCATCCACTTTCGCAGCCGGGGAGAGCAATGCCGAGCGGACGCTGAGGAACTTGAAAAACACCGACGTCATCCGGGTCTATGATGTCGCTCCCCACCTCATTACCCCGACCACCATCCAGCGCATCAATGATATCCTTTTGCAAACCAATGGGGACTCGTCCTATACTGCGATTATCAATACCCAGGATCTGCCCTACGCCTCCATGGCACTGGGCACGTCCATTGCCAGCAAGCGCCACCCCAACTACATGGAGCGCACCCTCAACGGGCGTGATCTCCACCACCAGCTGGAAGATGACCGCATGATGCAGTTTTGCATGAACGAGGTGGAACGCCTCGGCCGCTGGTCACGCATCGCCATGCCAATACCAGTGGGAGTCGGCTCTTATCGCCGCTCGGAGCAATACCTGATCGACCACTACACCCATGACAAATACAGCACTTGGAACCGCTCAACCTATGGAAAGAAGCTCTACCAAGGAGCCCCTGCCATCATGGCGCGCAATATGCCCCTTCCCACCGTCAAGGCTGATGCCGAAGGCAACGTCCCCTACGTCATGGCATCCACCTACCCGAATGGCGCCACCGCCATTGCCACCGAGCCGCGTGTTACCGACAAGCGCAAAGTCTGGTTCCCGCGTGCCGGAGTCACGGTGAAAATCCACGATGCGGCCAAGGTCATTGGTGTCGCGGGTCACTACGGTTCGCTCACCCTCGAATTTGCCGGTTCTCTGGACAGCGTCACCCACGTTTGGGCGCAGGACCTCCTGGACGTGAAATCCGAGAACATCATCAGCAAAGTCAAAATCTCAGGCAACAAGCTCACCATCCCCGGCAAGTTGATCGACCGGATCGGCACCGCGGCCAAGGACGAGGGCGACCTCTCCGCCCCGGGCATGGTCATCCGTCTCGAGGGCAAGGACCTCCCCGTCGCGGGAGATGATTATTTCCCCGAGCCCAAGCGCTACACCGTAGGCAAACCAGTCGCCCAGTCCGCAAGCCTGGAGAAGCACAAAGACTCTTATGGTGATCAGGAGGGCTACCGCCTCAAGGCAGTTAACGGCCAACAGATTGCCCTGAAAGCACTCGACAAGCCCATCACCACTGGCAAAGCCACCATCACATGGAAGATGAAAGCGGTCAGCAGCCCCACCCAAAATGGTTTCCTCGTGCTCAGCAATGACGCCAAGGGTAACGCCTCTGTGGTGGCTGGTTCGTGGATCGCCTCCAACAACATCACCGTGTTTGAGAACACCTCGGACACCTGGTCGGGTAGTGACAAGAAGTGCAACACCGCCGAGGGCGAGCTCGATTGCAAGGCCGTGCTCGACATGGATGAGCGCAGTGTCACTCTCACCATCAATGGTGTCACCCATAAGGAAAAATTCTCCGAAACCGTGCCCAATGTGGGCTACATTGGCTTCGCCACCCAGAGAGCCGAAACGATGTTTACAGAGCCCGCGGTGAGCAGGTAGCTGCAGGAGGAGGTGAGACGGATTAATTAGCAAGGTAGTTCACACCGGCATTCCGAGGATCGCCGAAGCTCAGCGAATGCACCAGGTGTCGAAATAAGACCTTTTCCGAGGGGCATTGAGTTCGTCTCATTCCTCCTAGAAATGATGCGCAATGATACCTTCACCGGGTATATCGTGCAGACTCCCCTGTGAAGGCATAGCACAAAAGGGGGGCTATTTCAGGGAAAGAAATCAAGCTGGGATGAGGTATCGATGAACATGCATGAACTAAAAATTTCGTTCCGTGAAAAATTCATCAGCAGTTCGGTCTTTGTCATTATACTGCTGATCTGGCAAAACAGCCTGGCTGCAGAGATCACGCGTCACAAGGCAGACGTCTGCGTGTACGGAGGCACCGCCAGTGGCGTGATGGCTGCCTTAGCAGCTAAGAAAGAAGGAGCAGAAGTCATCATCATAGAACCCACCCGTTATCTCGGTGGCATGACCGGCGGAGGGATTGACCACTTGGACTGGGGTAAAGGCAATCACCCAGATGTCCGCAAGGAGATGGAGAAGATTCTGATCGATAGTGAATGAAAAAATATTCCGCCAATCTCTCCGTATAATGTAGATGATGATGAAACCTCGCCTCTTTTTTTACTCCATCGTAATCACTCTTACGATTCCCCTCTTTGCCTCAGCAAAACCGAATATCCTCTGGGTTTATGTGGAGGACCTTTCCCCGTGGTTTGACTGTTATGGCGATGGACTGAATGCCGGGAAGACTCCTGTAACGACTAAGTTGGCAGAAGAGGGGGCGGGAAACCGCCCCCTCTCTACCAGTCAATGGCTATATATATTTTAACGAAAGAAGGCGATTATGAGCGAGTGCGACGCAAGACAGTACAGAAGGAACCGAGTGCCAAAAGAATGGCTGATGATGGTTCAGGAACACTGATCGTTCCGTTCACGGTAAAGTTATCTACCGCGAACTCTTCGGTTACCTCTGTATTATTAAGACCGTCACGCAGTGAAAAGCGGAAAATTAGCGAGTCGCCGTTCATCAGCCCGCTCGCCGTCCCCGCTTGTGATAAGGTGGTTAGTGTGTCAGGCGATTCGACCGCAGAGGGAAGATCAATGCGTGTGTCTAGGTTGGTATCATTCAGAACATAGTCTTGCGTGCCAAGCTGGTTATCTGCCCTAAGATCGATGCTAATACTGTCGATGTCCAATGATTCATTCGCAGCTAACCCTGTGACCATATAGGAAAAACTGATTATTTGCGTCCCGCTGTTCGCATTGGTTCCGATCAGCGACGCGTTCGAGGTGGCAACACTGCTACTCAATGTCCAAGCACTCCCAAGAGTTAAATCTCCTGCACTTCCTGTTAGTTGAGTTAACTCGGTGGTTGGTGAATTACTGGAAAAATCATAACTGACGATGACTGCTCCAAAAGCTTGCGCAATAGCTGTTATGGCAATCGCCGAGGTTAGTAGGATACTTCTTTTTTGTGTGTTTTTCATTTTTTTAGTTTTTATTGTTTTCTTCATTCTATTGGTTTTGGGTTAAGAATAGGTTGTTTTTTTCCTTGGCCGTACAATTGAGAACTGCCCATGTTGTTTTTAACTGGATTTAAGCAGACCACGCTTGGAGGCGCTCTGCAGAGGTCTTTACCGCTTCTACACCAGCGATTTCTAGGGTCGTGGGTCCATCATATCCGATAGATTTAAGCTCTTTCACGATCTCTTCAATCCCCACAATTCCATCTCCAAGAGCAATCAAGCCCATCCCACACCCGAATTGCTTCCCACGTTTCTCAAGCCACTCTTCTCCCATGTCTTTCCAGTGAACGTGCTTAATGCGGTTTCCAAAGACTTTGACGAATTTCAGAGGGTCTCCGCCTCCTAGCCAACTGTTTCCAGTATCCAGGTTAATTCCTACGGTTTTTTTATGGCCTAGCAGCTCCAGGATACTTTGCATTCCTTCCACGGAATCAGTGAGTTCCCCGTGTGGCTCGATGAGAAGTTCAATCCCTAATTCTTCTGCCCAAAGTACCGGCTCATGGAGCTTCTCTGCGATTGAGAAAAGTTGTTGCTCCCGGGTAAGGTTATGTCCGAAGTCTGTTTTCGCCTCTCCTTCTGTGGTAATGACCTGCTTGATACCCAGTAGGTTCGCCAGACGAATAGCCTTAATGATTTCATAAGTGCCGTAGCGGTCCATGGAAGTGGGATCTAGTAAATTTGCGTGGGCACAGACAGAGGTGAGCGTAATGCCAGCGGATTCGGCCATTTTTCTCACCTTAGCGGGGTGTGAGTCTAGACTGAGAGAAGCGGTGAAGCCATATTCTACACCCAAGCTCCCTCCGTTATGGCTGTCGGTAAGGTCAGCGTAATCAAATCCCATCTCCTTAATGGCGTGGAATTGTCTTTCTAATGAAGTAAATGGCTCAACAAGAGCGAAGCATCCTATGATCATGGTATTTTTGTTTTTTAGTTAGTTTTGAGGTGGTGAGGAGGCTCACCGGAAAGTTTAAGGAGTGAGTGTTTTCATCACTTTCTATCAGACCGTGATGGAGCTTCTTGTTTGAGTCCTCCAATGCGCTTGAGAGTAAGATACTTTAAGTTTACGATATATCCCTTAGGCGCGGTTTTAGGCACGAAGCGTAAGACGTGATCGCCCTCGGCTAAATTGAACTCTCCAACTATGACGTCTTGAAACAGGTGCCAGCCCTTGCCCCCTTTGGCAGTGCCAGAGAGGGACTGACCACCGACTTGTAGCTCGTAGCTTGCTCCTGCCTGAGCTTGGTTAACGGCTTGGTTAATCGATACTTGGTAAGTTCCCGGGGTTTCCACATCGAGCTTCCACTCGAGCGTGGTTTTGAGGTCACGGTACTGGCCAATGTGGCGGTCTTTATCATTGATAGCACCACTGCCGTTGATTCTGGCGAGGATAGCATCGATTTTGGTTTTCCCACCGCGGATAGTGGCTGGAGCCTTTAGAATAAGGGGGGCGGATTCTGCTGAGAGTGGACTCAATCCATTGGCTCCCTTGTCCGTATAATAGGCTCTTAGCACATAGATACCATTCTGGTTATTGGGGTGCGTTGGACGCTCGATAGTCTTGAGCGTGCCAGTTTTGCTGCGCGAGATATTGGCGGGGTCTCCCGCCATATCCAGAATGGCGGTGACCATTTCCTTAATGTGTTCATCGCTGATATGTCCTTGCGCGGGCATGGGCATGTGACCAAAGGCTCCGCTGCCACCCTTCTTAATTTTTTCAAGTAGGTAGCTACGGTTCTTAGGGGTGTCCTGGTAGCGTAGTGCGACCTCCATGTAGCTCGGTCCTACCGATTTTGACTGGGACATGTGGCAGGCGAAGCAGTGGTTTTTCTCGATGAGTTTCACCCCGGAAAGTAATTGGTTCATCCCCTCAAGGCGTGGATCTCCAGCGGAGTTTGCGTCAGTATTGATTTTGCTCTCTGGGACACTGCGGTCTGGACGATATTCGGCTACGACCTCGATGTCTGTGGTTCTTAAGGCTCCGTCTTCGTGATCGTGTCCAGTAACCTTATAAGGGAGATCGCAATTCCAGTCGAAATACCCATCGTCACCAGGCAGTTCCAGCGTGAGGGTGGGGCGTTCATTGCCCACGATCACCTTTAGGGTGTCTTGGCTTTCCTTACCTTGGGCATCCTTTACAGTAAGGGTGGTTTTATAGATGCCCGGGGTGATGAAGGTGTGTGCTGGGTTGGATTTCCCAGAGCTGTTTCCATCGCCAAAGTCCCAGTGATAGCTGAGGTCGTCTCCGTCCTTATCCAAGGTGCCCTCGGAGGAGAAGCTCGCCTTTAGTGGGACTGCTCCGACACTCTTATCTACGGTCATTTTAACAATAGGGCGGCGGTTCTTGCCTCCATAACGCACCTTGATAAGAGCACCGTCTGTGTTTCCATACCACGCTGAGCCGTAGTCGAGGATATAGAGGTCGCCATCATTACCGATCTTGATGTCCACGGGATGCTTGAGCTTGATGGAATTCAGGAAAGGCTCGAGCTTCACGGCTCGGTTGCTATCATCCAGGGTGATCATAATAATGCGCCCGCGCACCCAGTCATACCACATCGGCTTCCCATCAAAGTAGGCGGGGAAGTTATGTTTACGCCCTTCTTGATAGATGACAGGACCTGCCATGGCATTACGCCCACCGTCTCCGAGCACTGGAAACTCCTCAGATTTAGCATAAGGATACCAGAGGGTTGGCTGGTTGACGGGGGGCAACTCTCTTAAACCTGTATTACGCGGGGAGTCGTTAATGATGCCCTCAGCAAAGGAGGTGCCTGACTTCTCGGTTACGTAGTCATAGTCATTATAGTATTCGACACCGACATGGTAAGGCCAGCCGAAGTACCCCGCTTTGGTGGCGATGTTGTATTCATCATAACCACGTGGACCTCTTTCATTAGGCTTATGTGCATCTGGTCCGATATCCCCCCAATGGAGAGCGCCCGTTTTTTTATCCACAAAGATGCGAAACGGGTTACGGCATCCTTTCACATAGATTTCTGGGCGAGTTTTAGCAGTTCCTTCATGGTAGAGGTTCCCCTCGGGAATGTCGTAGCTGCCATCCTCTTTGATAATGACACGCAAGATGGAACCGCGCAGATCATTCGAGTTACCCGCGGAGCGCTGGGCATCGCGGTGTAGACCATCCGCTGAATCATCGATCGGTGCATAGCCGCCCGACGCCTTATGATCGCTATTGTCTCCGGTTGAAATGAAGAGCTCGCGGTTGTTGCCAAAGTGAATTGAGCCGGCGTGATGTGAGCCGGCGTGACGCTCGGTGGGGACTTCTAGAATGTTGACCTCATCAGCCAGTTGGTTGTTGGTGAAGGTGAAGCGGGACAGGCGGTTGCAGTCTTTTTCGATCGGAGAGTAGTAAAAATAAATGTAATGGTTGTTCTCAAATTTGGGATCAAGGGCAATACCAAGAATACCGCAATCACTACCACCACGATACTTGTATTTTGGCTCGATCTTGCGGTACTTGTGGTGGACGGGAAGCTCATAAATTGTAACAGGAGCCCCCACCGACGGATCATAGAGTTTTACCGCGCCCGTGCGCTCTGCAATGAAGACGCGTTCCTTATCGTCAATGGCGATTTGCATCGGGTCATTCAGAGATGGGATGATCGTTGACACCTCAAAATAATCGTCACTAGGCAGCTCTGCCGCGATGGCCTTACCCATAATCATAGCCATTGATAAGGCACCCAATATTACCGGTCTTGTGATGCTTGCTGATTTCATAAATTCGCGATCTTGATTTTTGATGTTGTCAATAAAGCTTACCCTGCGTTTCGAAAAAAGTATTGTGTCATGCGATGAAATTTTATAACTAATCGCTTATCAACTACCAAGAAGCAGTAAATCAATTCAAGCAGACGCTGGATCCACAAAGTGATTTTGGAGAGCTTTTCGAGCATTTGCCCGAAATTTGTTTCTACGTGAAGGATGCAAACTACAAGCTGATCATGTGCAATAACGTCGGCGTGCGTTTATTTAATTTGAAAGAAAAAGCAGAGGTGATTGGTAAGTCCGAGTATGATTTTTTTCCTCCCAGCATGGCAGATCCTATTCATGAAGATGATGTTATGGTCATCGAGCATCTCAAACCGGTCATCAACAGGATGGAGTTGATTGTCGACGAGAATAGAAAGGTTAAATGGGTGCTGACTACGAAACTACCGTTATTTAAAAAAGACGGCACGGTAGGAGGATTGATGGGAACGACCCGCGAAGTGGCCCACCCGGACATGATACCCTCATCCTTCCGTCAACATGCCAGGGCTCTGGAATATATAAAGAATCACTACAACGAACCCATCTCGGTCAACAAACTGGCAGAGATGTGTAATCTCTCCGTGAGCCATTTTCGCACGACCTTTACTGGAAAGTTTAAAATGTCGCCGCAGAAATTTATTCTTCAGATTCGGATTCAAATGGCATGTAAAAAGCTCGTGCACCAAGATGCCGATATATCGGAGATCGCGCAGGAATGCGGGTTTTGTGATCAAAGCTATTTCACCCGCCAGTTCCGCACGCACGTAGGAATGACACCTTTAAAATACCGATCCACTGCAAAAAACGTGAAGTAGGCTATGCTTATTAATTTTCTCTTCATGGCTTGAGGCACGAGCCAAATGGAATTGTTTGATTACAAACTAAACTTGCACTTTGACAAGAGAGCATCCAGGGAATGAAGTCTGAGGTAGAAAAACACTTTGAATGATGATGATGAAACCTCGCCTCTTTTTTTACTCCGTCGTAATCACTCTTACGATTCCCCTCTTTGCCTCAGCAAAACCGAATATCCTCTGGGTTTATGTGGAGGACCTTTCCCCGTGGTTTGACTGTTATGGCGATGAACTGAATGCCGGGAAGACTCCTGTAACGACTAAGTTGGCAGAAGAGGGGGCGCTCTTTACCGGTTGTTACATGCCGTCACCAACGTGCTCTACTACGCGCTCCGCCCTCATCACGGGGACGCATCAGGGAACCTTTGGTCTCCATAACCACCGCTCTTCTCGCACCGAGAAGTCAGGGATTCATCTGCCCGATCATGTAAAGACACTTCCAGAACTCTTCCTGCAAGCGGGATACGAAACCTTTAACCTTGGCAAGGATGATTATAACTTCATCTACAAACGCGGAGATCTTTATTCTGTGGGTCAAAATAAAGAACACAAGTATGGGAAATCCGGCACGTCAGAGCATGGTCACAGTGCGTGGAGAGACGTGCCAGCTGGGAAGCCTTGGTTTGGGCAAATCCAGCTGCAAGGCGGGAAAGGTGCTGGTCACAAGATAAAGGATCGCGTCACTGATCAGGAAGTCACCCTACCTCCGTATTTCCCTCTCGAACCCGTCTTTATAAAAGAGTGGTCTGCGCATTATAACTGCGTCAGAAAAACGGACATCGAACTTGGTAAAATTCTGGAGAACCTCAAGCAGGACGGACTACTCGAGAACACGATCGTCTTTTTCTTTTCTGACCATGGAAGTAACAGATCCCTCCGGCATAAGCAGTTTTGCTATGAAGGAGGACTTCACGTCCCACTCATCATTCAAGGCAAAGGGGTGCCGAAAGGGACACGTGCCGACCTCGTCAGTGGATTAGACATCTCCGCTACTGCTCTTTCTCTCGCAGGGATTACTATTCCAGACTACGTGCAGGGGCATGATCTCTTTGCTGAGGATTATCAGGTAAAGGATCACGTCGTCTCCGCCCGCGACCGCTGTGACTACACCATCGACCAGATTCGCTCGGTGCGCACAGAGCATTACCGTTACCTAAAGAATGGGAAATTAGATCGTCCATTACTTCAACCACAATACCGAGACCCCCGCCCCCCCACGCAGAGACTCAGAGCGCTCCATAAGAACGGCAAGCTGGATGAGATGGTAGAGAGAACCTTCTTCGGACCTCGTCCCGCAGAGGAACTCTATGACTTACGGAAAGATCCTCATCAAATCCATAACCTAGCAGAGGATCCTAAGTTCGCAAAAGTCTTAGCAACCCACCGTCAACACCTCAAAGACTGGATAGAGACAACGGGGGATCAAGGGCAACACGTAGAGTCCAGAGAAAGTCTAAAAGCCTGCTTGGACCGCTGGAAAGAAAAGTGCGTCAACCCCGAGTTCGACGCTATCCGGTAAGTCTCTCTATGAATAGACAGGTCAATTTATGGGGCATTCTGGAGCAGATAGAACATCGCCCACATCTTGATTCGTTGGTAAAAGAAGGGGCTGACGTGCGCTGATCATAACATGCAAAAAAATAGTCATAATGTGTATTAATATGAGCCCGTTGAACGCGTATACATGCACTTGCACATGATCATGATAATGAAGCATATTACATTTACCCTCCTCCTTGCCTTTTTGCTGTCCGGTGCAGTCCCTGCAGCGACAGCCAAGGATGAGCCCATACGCATCATGTGCCTGGGCGATTCCATTACCGTTGGCTACACCGATAATCCCCACTGGAAAGAGCCCTTCAAGTTTGGTTACCGCGGCCGGCTTTACAAACTTCTCAAGGTGGCCGGTTACGACTTTACCTTTGTCGGTGACTCACCCCAGCCATGGAACAAGATGAGTGGGGACCCGTCTCACGGCGGCACCTACAAGCCGGCGTTTGATCTGCGTGATCTTGGGGCTGACCATCATCAGGGCGGAGGAGGTGCTCCCATTGGTGCCCTCAAGGGATGGGTGTCCAAAAGCAACCCTGACCTCATTCTGCTCATGATTGGTATTAATGGTATCAGCAAGGATAGCCCGGCCAGAATCCGCGGGCTGGTGGAAACCATCGTAACTGACAAACCCGATGCCCATCTGATCGTGGCACAGATTACACCCTATGAGGATACACAGGTGGCCAAGAACAAGCTGGTCTATGATTACAACGTCTACATCCGTGACACCCTTGTCCCGGAGTTTGCAAACAAGGGGCACAAGGTCAGCACGGTGGACATGTATTCCCTGTTCCTGACGGATCCTAAAGACTACGGGTCCCCAGTCGCTGCGGGCATGCACTCGAACAACTACAACCACCCCTTCAATAAAGAGTATGACCTCATGGCGGACCGCTGGTTTGCTGCGATTGAAGCACTCGAGCTAAAGAAACGCTTAGACGTCGATCAAAAGATCACACCCGAGCAAATCGGCTGGCAGTGTTTTCCACTTAAGCCGGACAAGACCCTGGAGTATAAGACGGTCACCGGTAAGGACGGAGCACCGGTTAACCTGAAGCTGCAGGTATTTCTCCCGGAAGGTTGGAAACCATCAGATCAACGACCAGCGGCTGTCTTTTTCCACGGCGGCGGATGGCACGGCGGCGGGCCGGATCATTATTATCCCCAGAGCCGCTATGTTGCTCTGCGTGGCATGGTGGGTATTTCGGTGGAATACCGGACCATCAATCGCTTTGGCACTTCGCCGAGGGAGTGTGTTAAGGACGGCAAGTCTGCCATGCGCTGGGTGAAGGCGCATGCCGCGGAGCTCGGCATTGATCCTGAGAGAATTATTGCCGGCGGCGGGTCAGCCGGTGGGCATATTGCCGCGGCCACTGCTCTCGTCAGCGCCTTTGATGAAGAAGGTGAAAATACGTCCGTGAGCTGTATTCCCAAGGCACTGCTCTTGTTTAACCCCGTCTTTGATAACGGCCCTGACGGATTCGGGCACCAGTGGGTGAAGCCGTATTGGAAAGAGATTTCACCGATAGACCACATCGATGCCCGGACTCCACCAGCGATGGTGCTGCTGGGAACCGAGGACACCTACATACCGGTTGAGACCGCCAAGCGCTTTGAGCGCTTGATGAAGGAAAACGACCGCCGCTGCGACTTGCATATTTATGAGGGCAAAAAGCACGGCTGGTATAACCTCTGGGTCAGCCGGGAAGACATGGCAGAGAGCCTGATCCGCATGGATCGTTTTCTATGCTCACTTAGCTATCTCACGGGAGAGCCGGTACTGGAGCTTAAGGAGTAATGACCTAATGAGCTGCCCTGCGACTCCATCGAGATCCAATAGATTTCACACCATCTTAAAGCATTCGGTTCAGTCGCCTGCTGGTGAAAATAATATTGCGTCCTGATGTCTGTCACATAGGGTGACAAATATGCTGATAATCTCGGTGAACTGGAACAAGGCACCAACAAGAAACAAGCTATTACCCATGAAAACAATCATCAAGCTGGCAGCTGTCTGCGCCATTTTTCTTATCGGCGCGGGATGTCAGGAGAAAAACACTGCCGGTGGCGGCGTCAGCACCTTTGCGGCTGGAGAGGCTGTCAAGCAGTCGAAGCAGGCGGTCTACGGAACCCTCGGCAGTGGCGATGACAGGAAACTGGCATTCATCATACTTGCCGATTCTCCCGGCGCGGGGGTGGCCAGCCATGTCATATCGCAAGGCAGAGTGCTTTCTGGTCCCTCCTGGAGCGGACTGCTCGCTGCTCCCGGGGTGGAATACGAAGCTGACGCAGACGGTCTGGCCATCGATGCTAATAGACACGATTTCGCCAAGGGCAGGGTGTTCCTGGTCTCGGGCAAGAAGGGCAATATTTCCGTGAAGCAGCTCGACATCCCCATTGGGGAGGGAAGCTATAAGGAGGAATTGGAGCAGCTCAAGAAAAGCGAGGAGCTGAAGGACTTCCTTGGGGAAAAGAAAGACGCAGCTGGAGCCAAAGTTGCCAAGCAAGATACGGTGGACAGCCTCACCGATGAACTCATCGTGCAGCTGAACCATTTCGGCGATGCCATCGTTTCCGCCAAGGACAAGGCCAGTGCCGAAGAGGCGGTAAAAAAGTTGAACGTGATTGGTGACGAAATCGCAGCCATCGCGGCACGCCTGGACAAGCTCGAGACCCCCAGTGACGTGGAGAAGGAGCGCATTGAGGAGAAAATGCTCTATGCCGACAAGGCCAGGAATCACATGGAAGGTGCCATGCAAGCCGTCATGTTCGATGAGAAAGTGAGCGGCATCATCGCGCCCGCGGTGGGGGAATTTGCAGCCCGCATGAAGGAGCACCAGGCGATCTTCGATCGTCATACAGTCTCAGCAAAGAGACTGGAGCAAAGAGACAAGGCTTACCGGGCAGCCGCAATCAACAACCTCAAGCAAATGTATCTGCTCTTGTTTGAGTATGATCAGGACGAGGGAGCATATCCTGATCGTCTCGAGCTACTTCAGGAAAAAGGCTACACCGTCGCACTTGCAGGCATTGATGGCTACGTGGTCGATGGCAATCCGGTGAAGTTTGTTTACCGCCCGGGTTTCAGCTCTAAATCACCGGTAGAGACCGTCCTCATCTATACCCCCGAGCTTATTGGCGGCCAGGGGGTTTGCCTGCTCAACGACGGCACTGCCAAAACCATGCCCGCGGAGGAATTCAAGCCGCTCATTGACTCATTGAAATAGAATCACCAACGGCTCCAAGGCTGGTGTCTGCAAAAGCCAAGCGCTTTGAGCGGCTGATGAAGAAAAACGGCCGCCGCTGCGACCTGCATATTTATCAGGGCAAAAAGCATGGCTGGTATAACCTCTGGGTCAGCCGCGACGACATGGCAGAAAGCCTGATCCGCATGGATCGTTTTCTCACTTCACTCGGCTATCTCAAGGGAGAGCCAGCACTTGTGCTTAAGGAGTAATGGTCTTCTCGAGCTTGGCTATGACTCCAACTGGAAGCCGGTCCGGCAAGATAGAAACAAGCCAGGCTTACAGAAAGAGTCTATCGCTCCTTGACGTTGTATCAAAGCAGTCTTGATAGACTCATCCTCAAAAATATCTCTCGCAGCCATGAATTTTGGTCACTAGCTTGAGGTTTGACCATTGATCCAGTCACCATGAACCGCCTTAGCATCACTCTCTTCATTCACGGAGATGCGGACGGCCATGCGGCGATGAGCTCGGTCAAATGCTGGGAACAACTGCGCCGAATGGGCATCCAGTCTGATCTCCACACGCTTGCCCGACGTGGTCACTGCTTTCAGAACAAAGCCGCCCCGGGAACAGGCAGCTATACCTGGATGGACCGTATCTGGGAGTTTATGAACCACAAGGAATTCAATAAGTAATACCATCTTAACAGTCATCTTGAAGGGATGAAGGCTGAGCTCCCTCTGATAACAATGGGACCAGCAAGAGTCGCTAATGCCTCTTACGCCAGGCGCTTGGGCTGATGCCCATGCGTCAGGCGGTATTGTAGAAATGCTGATATTTCGCAATCCATTCCTGTGGCAAGTATTTCTTCCCCTTATTGTAATAGTAGGTGTAGCCACCCTTAGTTTCGCTTTGCTGACCCAAGGTATCGTCAAAGCTATTAAACATCGCCATCTCAAAACAGAACGAAATCGCATTGCAGCCCCACAGGGCAAACTCCTCAATATAGCGATCTAGTTTCTCTGGCTAATCAAAGTAATATCGCCGTGCCCAGAGATACATGCCCCGATTGGGGTTGATTATAGAACAAAGAGTATTGCTAATGAGGTGTTGGAAGAGAATGGAGGGAAACTGCATTTTCATTAGAAATTCCTACATTTTTACTGTTTTTAAAATTCACATCTTTCTGGCACCTTCATAGCTGTCCAGCGAACAAACCGAATCCGGCATTATCGTATGGACTGAGCAGGAAAAGAAAAAACAGGCCATCCATTTTTGTCCCTCAGGTTGGGGATGGCAATGTCACGCCAGCCCATTCGCACAAATTCAGGATCAGGAACTTCGGCTGAAGCCACTTCAACGGTTTCTCCCCTAATCGCCGCATTTGCTTTAACAAAATGACGCCCATCGGCCGAAAGCTCGAACCATGACGGCGCTTTGCCGTCGGAGGTCGTTAACCCCTGGTCAATAGCCTTGAAGGATACTAGCACCCTCGAACCATGACGTTTCGCTGCGGCAAAGCTCGGGCCGCTCGCCACTACATCCTTACCATACTGCCTTTTCAAGGCCAGTGCGGCCAACCGTTCTCCCACTGTGCGTTTGTAAATCGGGTGCACATCACGAATGTTGATATTCGTGTCATGAATGGCCACCACCCCTGCCCCGGGAATCTCCTTTGCGGCGCGATACTGCGCCGCCCAAACAGTGTCACACAGGGTGCTGTCCTGCATATCCCTGGGATTGTAAAAATACGGAGCGACCTGAACCATGTGAAGGGGCATGTTCTCCACATCAAACACCTTGGCCCATCCAGCAGAAAGTGCTTGGAGTTTTTTGAAATAATCTGTCCATCCCCGGTTGGATTCCCCCTGATACCAGATGGCACCCCTGATGGCATAGGGTGCCAGCGGGGCAATCATCCCGTTGTAAATTCCATTTTCTGCCCACCCGTATACATCGCCGACAACAAACGGAATCCGTATGCCCTTTCGGGCCGCTTCCAATGACGCATCAATGGACGCTATATAGCCTTGCATGCGCTGTTCATGATCCGTCTCCTTCCGGTGGTGGTACGGGATTCCCATCGCATCATAGCCTTCACCGGCAATAAAGTTTTCAATGCGCTCCCCGCTCCAGCTGGCATCCAGGAACGCAACGGGCATCTCCAGCTCCTGCTGCAGCTTCAGTGCAAAAAAGAAAGCCACTGCTGAGGCACTGTGCAGGGCTGTCCCTTTTTTCCAACGGCCGATGGTGTCATCCAGCGGCATGCCAGCCTTGATATGGCGCTCCACATGAAAAGCACGCACCAGCTGGTTGTCTTGCTGTGTCAGTACGAACCGCTGCTCTTCCGGTGCAAGCTGATGGAACCGCCACTCCATATTGGACTGCCCCGATGCAAGCCACACCTCTCCGACCAGTACATCGTCCAGCCGGACCTCCTTCTTCCCTGCAATCGTCATGACACGCGGTTCGGCTGAGGCCTTCAAGGGGTCAAGCCTGGCCATCCACTTGCCGTTCGCATCGGGGATTGCCTTCTTTTCCTGACCGGCAAACCGAACCGTCACCTCTTCGCCCTGATCCGCCCACCCCCAGATGGGAGCCGCAACTCCCCGCTGCAGCACCATTCCACTACCCATGATTTTCGGCAGCATGACATCCGCAGAGGATATGCCCGCCATGCCTATCATGAATGACAAAGCACTCCATCTCTTCATGATAGGGATCATATTGCCGAAGCTTTCTACTGATACGCGTGTAAACATTTTGAGTGATTCTATTTAGCCTGGCGCATACCGCGTCTCATTCAGCACCCAGCGAGGATGCAAGAAATTCCTCGATCTCGGGCAAGGCCTTGAGCAGATACTCGCTCCCAACCCCGTTCCATCCGTAGTTAAAAAAACCGTGCCCGACATCTGGATATTCGCTGAATGTGCACAGGTTACCCGCAGCTTCCATGCGCGCTTTGAAGGCACGGATCTGATCAGGTGTGATGACCTTGTCCTCGGAGCCGCTGATCACCAGCGTGGGCGGAAGGCCGGGTTTGAGGTGGTGTGCAGGCGATAAGGATGCAGGGTCGATTCCATAGGCGCGGCACCTGTTCTGCCCATCCTGCCAGCCGTCAACCAGATCGATGGCGGGATTGATCAGAATAAGACCCTTGGGGTTAATGGCGATATTTTTGTCATCTGACGGATTGTCATAGCCCTCTAGCGTCAACATGGATAAGCCCAAATGTCCACCGGCGGAGGATCCGGCGATGACGATCTGATCGGGGTCGATGTTGAGCCGCCGGGCATTCTTCCTGATCCAACGATAAGCAGACAGGCTGTCAGCCAGACACTCTTTCGGGGAGATCCCTTGCTTCACATTGTAGCGGCGGAATTCAATATTTACGCCCACATAGCCCTTCCGGGCCAAATGGGTGCAGTAGGCGGCATACATGCGCGGGTCTCCGCCCCAGCTTCCGCCATGGATGCAAAAAACCGCCGGGCGGAGTTGATCGGGTTTGAGACCCTCCGGGCGGAACACCCAGAGGGCATTGTCAGGATGCTGGTCGCTGTAACGGTGCTTCTCCCCCGTTGCCAGCATCTCACTGAGGATCGGTTGGCTCTCGAGCCAGTTTTTCGGGGACTGGCTCAGGTCGAAAGTCTGGTCCACCCCCCTGAACCGATAAGAGCCCGAACCAAGCTCGAACAGGACGTGCCCGTCTTCCATGCGTAGGAACTTCACGCCATTGGCTTGCAGGGCTGGCTTGCCGCTCTCCGTGATGTTGCTGGGATGCTGACCGGGGATATGGAGCGTGGCCATCGTGTTGGCGGGGATCTCGACATCCAGATAGACAAAGCCGTCGGCGAGCTTCCAGCTGGTTTCGATGGGGCCTTGAATCGAATCATAACGAGTCTTCGCCCAGCCCAGCCCTTTTTCCATCACCGGCTTGATCGTGATCCTCTTGTATCCGGGTGTCTCGGGAATAATGCCGCCAATGTGGCTGAAGACGAAGGCACCGGCCGCGCCATGCGCGTAATGAGTGAAAGAGTTCATGCGTGGATTAGCTGGCGATCCATCAGGCAGTCTGCTGCCAAAGTGCTCCCAGATCGTATTGCCATGTTTGGACATGTAGAGCCAAGAGGGGTAGCCCTCACTTAGCAGGAGTTGATACGCATCCTTGCTTCTCCCCGCCAAGGCAAGGGCCTGGAGCACTCGGGGGCAACCCATGAAGCCGGTGGCAATGTGCCCCACC
>Ga0209833_1000958_pt1 | contig 20111 bp, 26 predicted proteins | sample COGITO_mtgs_1105_3_FD_184797 | JGI IMG/M metagenome (GOLD analysis project Ga0209833, IMG submission 184797) | Pelagic marine microbial communities from North Sea - COGITO_mtgs_110506 (SPAdes) (version 2) | ecosystem: Environmental > Aquatic > Marine > Epipelagic ... | reverse complement strand
GGGGTTCTAAATTCGGCCAAGGTAGTGGAAAATATAATTTATCCATGAATAGCAACTCTAAGATTATGCAAAAACATGGGAAAACCTTTTTTTGGGCCTCCCTATTCTTGAAAGGTAGCGAGGCTAAGAAAATTTACTCTATTTATGCATTCTGCAGAAATGTTGATGATATTGTTGATGAAAGAAATAAGGTTACGCAATCTGACTATGACCTTAAAAAAATTATTAATAGTTGGCGTAAAAATAGAAATGACCCTATCTATCAATCCTTTTATGAAGGTAAAAAAAACCTGTTGAAAGTAGAAAAAGCTGTATTAGAAGAATTTTATAATGGGCAAGAGTCGGATGTTCTTCAAGTTCAACCGATAAATATAAGTGAATTATTGGTCTATTGTTACCGAGTAGCTGGAGTGGTGGGCTTGATGGTTTGTAATGCATTAAATATCAATGACAAAAGTATGCGCTTCTATGCAATAGACCTAGGAATAGCTATGCAGTTAACTAACATTGCTAGAGATATATATGAAGATGCACAAAAAGAAAGAATTTACTTACCAAAAAGTCTAGTAGGAAAGATAGGAGCTAAGACGTTATTAAAACCAAGCAAGACTGAGAGACTATTGATAAACAATGCTAGAGACAATTTGATAAAAAAAGCTGAAATATATTATGAAAGTGCATTGAATGGAATTGATTCATTGCCTAATGCAAGCACAAAAAGAGCGGTAAGGATTGCAGCAAGGTTATATCGACATATAGGTATAAAAATTATTAAAAGAGGTATTTCATACAATATGCCACGAGTGTATTTAAACACCTATGAAAAAATATTTTTCACAATGAAAAATATAAAAAATAAAAAGAAAGGTATGAACGTTCTAAGAAAACATAATGCTAATCTTCACGCTAGCTTAAGCAATCTCCCATACACTAACAATCAATGAAAAAAAGTTATGACATTATTGTTGTTGGAGCAGGACTTTCCAGTCTTATGTTTTTATCTAAATATGTAAAAAAATTTCCTGATAATAAAGTATTGCTTGTTGAAAAAGAAACTAGAAAAAAAAGCCAAACATTTGGTGTATGGCAAGGACCTAATATTATCAATATAGAGAAAGAGTATAAAATTACACCAAAAAAAACCTGGAGAAATCTTGGATTAAGTTATAAGAAACAATCAATTAATAAAGTAATGGAGCCATATAGCTATGTCGTTTTTGATGGGGATAAAACATTAAGAGCGTTATTAAAGGCGTGTAAAAAAAATATAACCTACATAGAGGACTTTGAGGTTGAAAAAAAGGTTAAACACGAGGAATATTTTTTAATTACAAAAAAAAACATAGTTTATTCATCAAAAATACTGATTGATAGCAGAAATGATATGAATAGTTTTAATTCCAGTGGATTACTTTATCAGGCTTTCGTTGGCAGTGAAATTAAAATTACAACAAATAAATTTGATTCTTCAACTGTAACCTTAATGGATTTTAAGGAAAATAAAAATGCAATTCAATTTACATACATTTTACCTCTTACAAAGAAAAGAGCGCTCATTGAAACGACATTTTTTACAAAAAAACCAAATCTTTACCAAATAAAAAAAATCCATAAAAAGTATTTAAAAAGATTCGAAAAGCCTATTCTAATAAAACAAGAAGAAGGTATTTTACCTATGGGGGCAGCCAAACCAAAAAATTATAAAAATATTCTAAAAATTGGTATGAGTGCAGGAATGATTAGGCCTTCGAGTGGTTATTCTATGATGCGTGTAGCAGGGTGGATATCCAAAGTGGGTGACCTTGAATTAAACGAGCAAACAATTTCAAGGTTCATCTATAAACCTTCTAGAGTCCTTAATTGGATGGATAAGCTTTTTTTAAAAGTTTGTTTTAATCGGCCAGATATGGGCCCGACATTATTTATGAGTCTTTTTTCTAAGGCTGAAACAGGCGCTGTAATTCGTTTTATGGCAGAAAGTAATACCTATTTAGATTTACTTAAGGTGGTAATGTCCTTACCAAAAAAAATAATGATCATGTCGTTGTTTAAATAAATGAATATTGTGACTATCCATAGAGTCCTTTTTATTATTTTTGCCTTTGTAGTATTTGTTTTTAATCAGCTAAATATAGCACTTACACATTCTAGCAACCCTTATGGCTTGCCTGTTTTATTAGCATTAATAGCTATAGGCACGATAGGAATAAGCCATGGGGCATTGGACGGTAAAATTATTTGGGAATCAAGTAATGACATTTTTAGAAAACTAAGAATTTATTCTTTATATTTATTGCTTAGTTTTCTTGGGGCGTTGTTATGGTATTTATACCCTCTGCTTAGTTTTCTTGGGGCGTTGTTATGGTATTTATACCCTCTAGTAGGGCTATCAATTTTACTATTCATTTCAGTAATACACTTTGGCAATTCTGATCTATATGATCCTAAAGAAATGAAAGATATTACAAAAAAAACTTGGGGATTTTCTGTTACATTCATGCCCACGTTATTTTATAAAAGTGATGTTGCGGATATTTTTATGAAACTAACTGGCTATATGTTTTCAGAGACACTTATGACATTGATCCAGTTTATTACGGCCTTAACCATCGCAATATTTTTTCTAAACGTTATGAATGAGAAAATCACTAACAGTAAAATAATAATTCTTGAGATGGTTTCGTTAGTAGTGATTGCTGCTTATTTGCATCCCATAGAATGGTTTGCAATTTATTTTTGTGGTCTTCATGGCATAAGAGCACTTATTAATGGAGGCTTTAAAGTATTTCCTGATATTTTATGGCTAATGGCATTTACGTTACCGGTCATTTTTGCTGTTTACATGATACTTGGTGAAACAGGAGCTTTCAATATTACAGATTTGCTCGTCGTATTCCCTATACTTGCAAGTCTAACTATTGCTCACATGCTATTAAGAAAAATAATTAAAATCATTAACGGTTAATGAAAAAACTTTTGAACGATTAGGGTGGCAAAGGCAATTCCAATGCAAGATATTGATAAGGATAAATAATAGTTTAAATTAGCTTTAAGTAACCAGCTAAATAAAAATAAAAATGGAATAACAGGAAGGATGAACATAAGCGTTTCATGAGTAAGCCGAGAAATTATTTGTGGATCATGTGTTTCCTCCCAAATAATGGTGAAAGAGGTAAAAAGAACTAAAGGCATGGCAAGAAGTATGGCTGCTAATGTAACGCTTCGTTTACTTAGTTCGGATGCAGCCACAATAACAATAACTGCAATAATTATTTTTACAAAAAAAGCCATTAGAAAGTACCTTTGAAATGATTCTAAATTAAATAAATATTAAAACGTTTTAAAATATAAGCGAAAATGATAAAACACAGAATGGTTAATATAATAGAAAAAATAACAGCTAACCAAAAACCAAACGCCTTGATTAACCAAGGAAATAAAATGAACATTGGCAGAGTTGGAATAACATACCAAAATGTATAGAAAGCATGGTTTGAAATCTTTTCATAATCCTGACCTTCAAAATACATCCAAAATATGGCGATAAAAGTAATTAAGGGTAATGAGGCAACAAATGCTCCCAACCTATCTGAAAATTTTGCAATTTCAGTAATAAATACAATCAGTAAAGTGGTGACGATTAGTTTTATGATAATAAAAGACATGATAATAAAAGACATGATCATATTTTAAATCAATTTATAGCAGAAAATCACAATGAAAAAAAATATATTAATAGTTGGTGCAACAGGTTCTATAGGACATGAATTTACTAAACATTATGATCAAGATAGAAATGTAGAAAAAATTTTTGCATTATCGCGAAGAAACAAAGATTTTGATAGCAAGAAAATACATCCGGTTATTTTTGATTATAATAAAGACGAGACTTTTGAAGATTTAATAGATGCATTAAACAACCAGCCAATCAACACAATTATTATAGCAACCGGATTGTTGCATAACAAAGATGTAAGTCCCGAGAAATCAGTAAATAATATTAGTATATTGGGCTTGAACCAACTATTTCATGTAAATGTTTTTGGTCCAATGCTGCTAATAAAAAAATTGTTACCGTTAATAAAAAAATCAACCTTAGTAAAAATTATTTTTCTAACTGCAAGGGTAGGAAGTATTACTGATAATAAGTTGGGTGGTTGGTATAGTTACCGAAGTTCAAAAGCAGCCTTAAACATGATGATAAGAACTCTTTCCATAGAGTTACAAAGAATAAAGAAAGAAAATATAGTTATTGGAATGCATCCCGGAACAGTAGATAGCAATCTTTCAAAACCTTTCCTAAAAAATGTTAACCATCAAATATTAAGCCCAAAAGAAAGTGTTGCACATATGGTAAAAGTTATTCATAGAATAAAGCCTGAAGACTCAGGAAATTGTTTTGACATCAAAGGGAATGTTATTGACCCCTAAGAATCCTTATTTTTAATTGCAAAGATAATAATAAATCCAATGAGTATGGCAAGAAGTATAAAAACAAAAATCTCATACCAATATAAATTCATAATTGCTTTCAGCTAGTAAAGCTTTTGTGGATGATAAAATAGCTTAGAAAAAAAAGAGGTACAAAAAGGAATGCCTCCATGTTGCTTAACCAAGAAAAAAATACATTATCAAAACATAAAACCGAAAAAACCTCACAGGTTGAGATTGACTCAACCCATAGCCCTAGCATAAAAAATTTATAAAGTTTAAAGCTCGCGAACAATAGAAAAGTTATTATTGCTGATGTTAACGAAGAGGTGAGAAGAATTCTATCAAATCTATTCATGTAAAGCCTATATTAGTTAAAAAAACTGTTATAAAATTATCATATAAGTCAGTAGAAGTAAAAAAGACTATAATAGAAATCTAATAATAATTAAATTAAATTATGCGTCCTCCAATATTAACTAAATATCCAATAGATCAAATTATTTCTAATCTTAAGTCATCTAAAGAGAAGGATATCTGGGTCGTAAGGTTTATTCCCCAAATTCTTAGTAAAGAGAAAATCAACGCTAATGCAATTTCATTGATGAGAAGGGTTAGTTTATTAAAGTCAGAGCCAATCACTAATGAAGAATTGGTTAAAATAAAAAAACATTTAAAGGAGCTGGGTAGAGATGATTTAGTTGCTATCCGACAGCCCTCATCTCGAAAAGAAAACGTACTTATATTTTGCGCACATGATGACGCACCAGAGACTATTGACGGAATTGAGAGGCATATTTATCGGATCATCCCAAATGCCAAACTAAAGTTTGGCGTCTCTGATATTAATAGGGACAGGTGCTGTGTTGTAAAACAAAAAACATGGAAGTCGGACAAGGATAGACCAACTGGTGTTTATTCAATTAACGACTTGGCGCTGACTGATTAGTTTTACCAAAGACTGGTTTGCTCCGTATTCTTTTTTTAGCATTTGCTTCATTCTTAAATACCTTACCTTTTTTTACAAAGGATCGTCCTTTACTCTTTCTCTTAGGCGCTTTTGCTTCTTTTAAAATTGTAGCCTCCATTCCTGGAATTGAGGCAATTTCAATTTTAAGGTTTGTGAATCTTTCTATTTTTCTTAAAAATTCACGATCGGTTGGGCTTACTAAGCTAATTGCAATGCCTTTGTTGTTGGCTCTACCTGTTCTTCCAATGCGGTGAATATAGTCTTCTGCAAATCTAGGCATGTCATAGTTAAATACGTGAGAAATATTTTTAACATCGATACCTCTTGAGGCTAGGTCAGTTGCAACTAATATTTTAGTTTCATTCCGTTTGAAACGGTTAATAGTTTTTGTTCTTGATCCCTGAGACATGTCACCATGAAGCGCAGATGTCTTTATATCAGAATGATAAAGCTGATCAGAAAGTTGGTCTGCCATTCTTTTGGTAGCTGTAAATATAATCGCTTGAGTTACTTCATCATTCTTAATGAAATGATCAAGCATTTGTTGTTTATGTGACTGATTATCAGCAAAGTATATTAATTGCTTAATATTTTTGTGACCAGATACATCTGGTTTAATTGAAATAGTAACTGGATCTGTCAAAAACTCTTGTGCAATTTTTTGAATTGGCGGATCAAAAGTAGCTGAAAACATTAACATTTGTTGTTTTTTTGAAGTTGCATTATAAATTTTCCTAATGTCAGGAACAAATCCCATGTCAAGCATTCTGTCAGCTTCGTCAAGTATCATTGCTTCTAGATCTTTGAAATTAATTTTTTTTTGTTGATATAAATCTAAAAGACGCCCTGGGGTAGCAACTAAAATATCAATTGGCTTGCTAAACATGCGATTCTGTAGCCCGTAGGATATTCCGCCTGTTATTGTTATTGAATTAATTCGTAGGTAACGTGAATACTTTTTTATGCTATCGGTAATCTGAGTAGCAAGCTCTCGAGTAGGGCTTACAATTAGTACTCGTGGGCCGCGACCTTCAGATCTGTTTTTGGTTAATTTATCTAGTATCGGCAATACAAACGCTGCAGTTTTTCCAGTTCCAGTTTGAGCTGAAGCCAGTATATGCTTATTGAGCATTATTTCTGGAATAGATTTCGTTTGAATTGGTGTAGGCTGATCGTAACCAGCTTCTTGAATTGCTTTTAAAATAGAAGCATCAAGATTGAATGTTTGGAATGACATTGTTATCCTTGTATATATTGCATGGTAAGACTGGCAATAAAAACAGGACATTAATGACAATCTTTCGAGTGCGAAGTATATAGGCAATTGAAAAATAAGCAAATTTATATATTTACGGATTTATCCTCAATTTTAGTTATGATGTAGTTTGTTAATAAAAAGGCTTTCAAATGAAAAAAATTATGGTTATGGCGTTATTGATGTTCGCAAGTACAGGCTTTGCTAAGTGGGAAGGGGGCTATCTTAGTAATGACGGCAAGATGACGTTGTATTTTGATAATGAAACAATTCAAGTGAATTACCCATTATTTAGATCATGGTCATTAATGGATTTTAAGGATCCTATCGCTAACAATATGTTGTCAGCAAAAATATTAACTGAGTATGATTGTGATGAAAAAAAAAGACGAGTAGTCCATGTAATTTCTTATTCTGGGAACAAGGGAGAAGGAAAGATACTTTCTCAGGCAAGCTCTAATCAAGCATGGGACGTTATTAGCGATGAAGCATCTTCTGCTTATAATTTGATGCTTACCGTGTGTGGAGAGAGAGATTAATTTTGTTAGGCATTAAAAGCCTCATCGTATTTGTTACAGCAATTTTTTTATGTGGATACGGATACTTTATGCCAGAAAAATTTTATTTTGAATGTAATGGAAAATTGATGAGTAGCTCAGAATCTGATAATAATCGGGATAAAACGATTATTAGAAACGAATCAACCCTCTCTGAGATATATTACATTTTTGAAATGCTAATTTTTGGAACAAAAAATAAAGCAATTAAAGTAGATGACTCAAAGATTATTACAATAAAAAGCTTTTTTTTTGGAAACAAGAAAACAATAGATAATTATAGCTGGTCATCTTGTTCAACTGATGAAGTTTCTATTACTTGTAAAGCGGACTATAACTCTATTTCGTTTAATACAATCCAGAGCAAGTTGATGGTTGATACTTTTGAAGATGTAGGCCAAACAAAAAGTGTGCAGTTTGGTATTTATGGCTGTACAAAAGCAAGTGACACCCTTCTTAATTAGTCACCAATGAATCCACCGCTTTGATGCTGCCATAATTGAAAATATAAGCCCTTCTTTTTGATTAGTGCTTTATGGCTTCCTTCCTCAATAATTTTTCCATTGTCCATTACAATCAGTCTATCCATGGCAGCAATCGTTGATAATCGATGGGCTATAGCAATAACTGTTTTACCATGCATAAGGCTGTCTAGACTTTCTTGAATAATGTTTTCTACTTCAGAGTCTAGGGCACTGGTAGCCTCATCTAAAAGGAGAATGGGAGCATTTTTAAGAATAACTCGTGCAATTGCAACCCGTTGTTTTTGCCCACCAGATAGTTTAACCCCCCTTTCCCCTACCATGGCGTTATAACCAGAATTACCGAACTGATCACGAAGCTTGGTAATAAATATATCAGCCTGAGCCTTTTTAGCAGCTAGAATAATCTCCTTATTAGTAGCGCTAGGTTTACTATAGGCAATATTCTCCTTAATAGTGCGGTGAAGTAATGATGTATCCTGCGTAACCATTGCAATATGCGACCTTAAACTATCCTGAGTAATTAAATTAATATTTTTATTAGCAATTGTTATTGTGCCTTTATCCACTTCATAAAACCGCAATAAGAGATTAATGAGTGACGATTTCCCCGCCCCAGACCTACCAACAATACCAACCCTTTCTCCATGTTTAATCTCAAGATTAAAGTTAGAAAAAAAACTAGGCCCAGCATCATAGGAAAAAGAAACATTTTTAAAGGAAATAGGCGCAAGCTTTTCCTTCATTAGCAAAGCATTAGGACTATCTATTATGGATTGACTTTTAGAGAGCATATTTAAGCCATCTTGAGCAATACCAATTTGTTCGTATAAAGAAGTCATTTCCCACATAACCCAGTGAGAAATTCCATTTAATCTTAATGACATTGCGGATGCTGCCGCTAAAACACCAATCGCGATATCATTATTAGTCCACAACCATAATGCAACCCCTGCGGTGGAAAGTATTAATAACATACTTAAAAAATGGTTAATTATTTGAATTATAGAAACTTTACGCATTTGCAAACGTACAGTTTTAAGAAATTCGTTCATAGCATTTTGGGCATATTTTGATTCTCTTCCAGCATGGGAAAATAATTTGACTGTATTGATGTTGGTATAAGCATCAGTAATTCGACCAGTCATTAATGATCTTGCATCAGCCTGACTTCTGGAAAGTAAAGCAAGCTTAGGAATAAAATAAAAGAGAGTAACTATATAAGTAGTCAGCCAAGCAAGAAAAGGAATAATTAATAAAGTATTTAAGTTTCCTACAAGAAAAACCATAGTAGCCACATACACGATCACATACACTAGAATATCTGACAAAATGAACCACATATCCCTCAGTGCAATAGCACTTTGCATCACTTTAGCAGCAATGCGCCCAGAAAATTCATTGCTATAAAAGGTCATACTTTGATTAAGCAGCAAACGATGAAAATCCCATCTCATCCTCATAGGGAACGACCCAGCTAAGGATTGATGTTTAAGCATTGTTTGAATACTAACAAAAAGCGTACTACCAATTAATAATGCTGCCATCATAAAAAGAAAAGTAGAATGATTTTGTATAAAGTTGGTCGGACCATGAGTAATCATTAGGTCAATTAACTTACCTAAAACAGCATAGAGAACCGCTTCGAAGCTTGCTATGCAAGCAGTAAGTATCGCCATAAGGCCAATAAATATTTTAATATCTTTAATGCATGTCAAAGCAAATTTAAATAAGGAGTTTGGCGGTGTTTCTATTAAATCTTTAGGAAATGGATTAATTAGATTTTCGAACCATTGAAACATTAGGCTTTATTACCTTTTAAATATTAATTAAGTTTGTGTTAAAGCTAATTTTTCAATTTTACTGAAAGCTTTTATTTCAATTTCTCTCTTGCTTGCCGAACTTCTGTTTGGATGTTTCTCCGTAAACAGTAATTGGAATGGTGATCGACCTTTCGTATATTTTGCCCCTACACCTTTTTCATGGTCTTCAATTCTTTTTGAAACATTATTTGTTATGCCTGTATATAAAGTATCATCGGAGCATTTTAGAATATAAACAAACCAGTTTTCCTGATTACTCTTAGCGAGCTCAGCCAATGTTATTAACCCGCTTACATTATAATTAGCCATTAGCATTTACCATGACAAAACAGCACGAAAGCGCACCTTATTTTCTCTGACTTTTTTTATGGCCTCGTTAATATTTTTAAATTTAAAGTGTTCAACTTCAGGATAGATATCGTGTTTAGAACAAAAAACTAACATTTTTTTAATATTTTTTGGACTACCAACCGGGGATCCTGATATGGAACGTCGGCCTCCCATAAGAGAAAATACCGAAGCATCAATAGGATCAAGAACTGCTCCAACGAAATGCAGCCTCCCTCGTGGCCTAATGATACTTAAAAATAAATTCCAATCTAGCTTTACATTCACTGTAGAAATTAGAAAATCAAATTTAGCTCCATAACTCCTGATTGCATCTTTATCTAATGATGATACAACATCATCTGCTCCCATAGAGAGTAATAAGTTATCTTTACCTTTAGAGCTAGTAAATGCAGTTACGTGACATCCTAGGGCTTTATAGAATTTGATAGCAAGATGCCCAAGACCTCCTATGCCAATAACACCTATTTTATGATTTTTGTTAATATTGAACTCAATAATAGGTGTAAAAACCGTAATTCCACCACATAACAGAGGCCCAGCATTTTCAAGTTTTAGATTTTTTGGCAAAGGTATTACGCTTACCTCGTCAGCACAAACCTCTTCAGCAAAGCCTCCATGCTGACTGAAAACGGTTTTATTAGTTTTGCTACAGAAATTATGATCTCCATTTTCACAATGCTCACAAACATCACAGTATCCTGAATGCCAGCCCAAGCCAACATGATCACCAACACTATGAAGCATAACATCTGATCCAATTTCAATTATTTCACCAATGATTTCATGCCCAGCAACCATAGGAAAAGTTGAAGCACCCCAAGCATTATCTATTGCGCTGACATCGCTGTGGCAAATTCCGCATGAATGTACATTATCTATTGCGCTGACATCGCTGTGGCAAATTCCGCATGAATGTACCTTAATACGGACTTCTTTTACAGTTAAAGGTTTTTGCTTGAATTGGTATTCAACAAGATTTTTACCAGCTTCCATAGCTGCATATGATTTGATCATTTTAAGTCTCTTTTTTCTGTTATTTTACAACTTTACCATCGATATAGTATTCCTCAGAAATAATAGAACCATTGGGCCTGAACATAAGCTCTTTTCCGTGCTTAGCCCCACCTATAAATTGAACTGATGAGCGCAGTTTTCCATCTGTATACCATTGCTGCCATAATCCGTCTTTTTTGCCATTCGTATAATTCACTTCTAACTTAATGCTCCCGTTTTTATGCCATTGCCGCCAATATCCGTTCTCAATGCCATCGATGTAATGGCTTTCCATTTTTTTAGCACCAGAATCAAACCAAAAAATTTCTTTCCCGTGTTTTTTTGAATTTTTATAAGTTATTTCATATTTTGGCAATCCATTTTCAAACATTTCTTTGTAAGTTCCGTTAATAATGTTGTCCGCCAAAGACAAGTGGGTGAAAAACAATAAAAAAACAATTCGGAATATCATATTCGCCACCAAAATTATAAATCAAAGTTAGTGACCAATAGAGGCTTAAGTAGTTTCAGAAATATGTAGGTATAAGTTTGAGGTAGTCCGGAAAGTAATTGCAAATAACTACTATATTGAATTCTTTTAGGATGGAGGTGTTAGGCTCCCTATCCAATAAAAATTCAAAAGAATGTTTGATAAAATCTAAATCTGAAACTGTAAAGGCTGCATATTGATTAAAAAATTCTTTGCTCATTGTAACGCTGTGAGTTGTTTGCGATTGTGCATTAATTGTAACAATAAATGCAGTAGCTGAAATTTTCTGTACTTCTATTGAATGCAATCGTTACTCACAGCTTCCACTAAATGACTCAGCATATTGCCCAAAACCCTTGTTGCCTGAAATGAAATCTGAAACATCCATAGAATTCTGGTTAATAACTAACTTTCGAATATTCAGAAAATTAGACTCACAGGTAATAATATTTTCAGCCCATTGGCAAGGTATATTATTTAGATCTTGTAAGACACCCCCTTCAAATTTAAAAGTAATATTCTTCATCTCCTCCTTAGCTCCCGATGATCCAATCAGCTCAAAACGGCTAATCCCTTTGCAGTCAAAGCTTATGGTGTCTGTTTGTGCTTGCGCAGTCAGGGCGCCAAATAACATTAGAAAAAAGGTGGCACAGTATTTTTTAAATAAGGAATGCAAAATAAAAACCTGTTATATACAAAATTATTGAAGCAATAAAAAGCTGAAAGCTTCTTTTTCGAATCTTACTACAAGATAGGGATTGATCTTTGCCAGTTGGGCAAGGCAATGTTTTGGCATACATTTGACCGACACCGGCAAATAAAATAATGATAAGGCTTATAGTAAAAATCTCTATTTTATATTGTGAGATCATAGGGAATTGGGGGAAAAAGCTAATAAAAACACTAAGTAGGCTACCAGCACCCATAAATACCAAAAAAGCAGGAAGTGCACAACAGATAAGCGTGCTAATGCTAGCAATCGCTGTAAGCTCTGAGAAAAGTTTAACTTTTCGTAGGCTAAGTATAGGTTCTTTTCTAACTCGGTTCATACATCAATCGGATATGTTCAACTGGATGATCACTTAAATTAATACTGGTAACATCATAGCCGGCATCGACAATCAATTCTTTAAGTCTGGCATTGGTGACGCTATCAATGCCCTTTAAATCCACTGCTACGATATGTTTATCTAAATTAATATAGACATCTTCAGTTGCGGGAAGCCCTTTAAGTGAGGCTTCAATTCCTTGGGCACAAAAAGCACATACCATACCATTGACCTCTATGATTTTGGTTTCAGCCCATAGAGCAGAAGTGAACATTAAAAAAATTAAACCTATTATCAATCTTTTCATTTTAGCCCAAGACTACAAGTTACCTTGTAAGTTCCTCCATACATTTACGAAATCTAACCGTACCAACCTCAAACCCAAGATTTTCACATTTATTTTTTGCCGATGCACCATTTAGCCTAACAGACGATTTCCCATCAATACGAACTTCATCTTGCAATTTTCCAGCATAATTACATTTGAATTGCATAATGTATTGTAACAATCGATCTTTACCCAAGTTTTCGACGCTATCTTGATTCAATCCTCCGTACATTCTGCATGTCCTAATCATAAAGTTATTTGGTTCTTCACTCGAAAAATGCTCTTGCACTACAACTCCGGTATAGTCATTATGAGGGGCAGGATATTGTTGTTCTTTAGAGTCCAGAGTTGCACAACTCATAAGGAAAAGTGACACAGCAACTAGTAAGATTTTAGATAGCATAATTTTATTTTATCTTAAAAAACATACATTAAACTAATATTTGGTTTTGCTTTTTGATTTATACCGAGCTCAAAGTATAGATTTTTATTAATTAGTCTCAGCGTAGGGATAAACTGCGTGCTTTGCTTTACACCATTCATATGATTTATTTCCATAATAAACCATGGCTGGGTTTGATCGTAGGTAGTTTTATAGAGAGAAAATCCCCCTTTGATGCTAAAAACGTCATGGTTAATATGACTGCCTCTCAACAATCGATTATATAGAGAGAGGTAAACTCTTCTTGTTTCATAGTCAACTTGAAAACCAGGGGAATAGGTTGTAATTGATGCAGAAGGAGATTCTGAAGATGATAAATGTCCGATGCCCCCAAAAAGCCATAAGTTACTTTGTGATCCTGGTTTATTTGACCTCATAAGACGATGAGTTAATGAGCCTTCCTTAACTATTTGGGGGCTTTCACCTTTAATATCTATATACAAAAGTCTGATACCAAGAGCAGAAGATGCTGATATGGCATAATTTACGTCAGTAGTTATTTGGTTAGCATTTATATCTCCCATCATCATGACGCTATTTTTATAACCCATAGGAAGACTGTAAACTGAAGAATAAGATAATATAAGGAATATAAAATAAAAAAAACTATGCATTACCCCATTATTCAACCACAAAGTTATTCCTGCAAGCTTTATACAATGATTATTTAAAATGCTAAAAGAAAACTTACCAACGAAACTGTGTGCAAGCTGTGGAAGGCCTTTCCAATGGAGAAGGAAATGGAAATTATGCTGGGACAATGTTAAATACTGCTCAAAGCGTTGTCAATCTATAAGAGGTTCAAAAATATGAAGAGCATTTATTGGTTTAGAAATGATTTGAGATTAGAAGATAACGCTGCCTTAAACTCTGCGTTAAATAATTCTGACCATATATTATTTGTTCATATTGATGATGATATGAATGATGCTGAATGTGAATGGCAATTTCCTCGAAGAGGACAGCATAGAAAAATATTTATGTATCAGGGGCTAGAGGAGCTGCAACTTAATTTAAAGTCTTATGGCCACCATCTTAATAGATTTGTTGGCAAAACAAATCTAATTTTTCAAGAGCTTATAAATCGACATCATATCAATTCTGTTTATTGCGAATCCATCAATGCTTTTGAAGAACAAGCGCAAGAGAGGCTGATTAAAGAGCTAGGGGTAAATTTATATTCATATTATCAGTCATCCATGTATATGCCACACCAGCTGCCATTTGATATAAAGGACTTACCAGATGTGTTTACCCATTTTAGAAAAAACATAGAAACAACAGGGATTGTCCCCGAAGAACCTATAGCTCTTTCAGGGCAAATCAAAAATACAATACCTATCTTGGATAGTAAAACCAATTTAACACAAGAATTAACTGAGGATTACTCTCAGAGTTCATTCCCTATCTCTGATAAAAAATTTAAGGGTGGTGAACGAACGGCTCAGTTACATATTGATCAATATTTTCAAAGTGATTATCCAAATAGTTATAAGTATAGTAGAAATAATTTGATGGGCATTGAATGTTCAACAAAATTTTCTCCGTGGTTATCATTGGGTTTTATTTCTGCTAATCAGATATATAGTGCATTAAAAAGATACGAACAAAGAAATTCTGCAAACGACAGCACTTATTGGATATATTTCGAATTATTATGGCGAGACTATTTTAGATTCTTGTTTATGAAATATGGGAAAATTTTTTTTTATAAGAATGGTCTGGGCCTTTCTAATAAAAGCTTTCAGCATAACGAAGAAAAATTTAATGAATGGAAAAATGGAAAAACGCCTAGCAGCTTTATCAATGCGGGAATAAGTGAGTTGAATCAAACGGGCTTTATATCAAATAGAATGAGACAAATACTCGCAAGTTATTTAGTAAATGAGTTTGCTTGTGATTGGCGAGCTGGCGCAGCTTGGTTTGAGCATCAGTTGATTGATTATGATGTTTATAGCAACTATGGGAATTGGTCATATATTGCAGGGGTTGGGACTGACCCACGTGGGGGCAGACATTTCAATGTGGATAAACAAAAAAATACATATGATCCGGACGGATCATATGAAAAAGAATGGAAAAAATTATGAAAAAGTTAAGACTAATTTTAGGAGACCAACTGAATATTAATCATTCATGGTTTGACTATCCCGATGATGATTGTATCTATGTAATGATGGAAATAAAGCAGGAAACAAGCTATGTGTTACATCATATCCAAAAGATACTGGCAATATTTTCTGCAATGAGGGCATTTTCTTCCTTACTTGAGAAGAAGAAATTCCAGGTTTTTTATATAAAAATAAGTGACCAAGAAAACCAACACAACTTCCTAGACAATTTAAGAGCTATTATTCACCAAAAGAAAATTGATGTTTTAGAGTTCCAGGATCCTGATGAGCATCGTTTAGATTTGTTATTAGGTCAACTTAAGCACTCCTTAAACATTCCTGTGGAAAGAATAAGCACAGAACATTTTTTAACATCGAGGGATGAGGTTGGCTTGTTTTTTACAGATAAAAAGCAATGGAGAATGGAGAGTTTTTATCGGTACATGAGAATCAAACATGAGGTTTTAATAGAGGGTGGATCTCCTATTGGCGGAAAGTGGAATTACGATGCTTCTAATCGAATGAGATGGGACGGCAAGCCACCAGAACCAGAAGATTCTCGGCCCAAACATAACCACAAAGAGCTGCTGGAGGAGATCAACAGTGTCAATATTGAACATTTTGGAGAAGCTAATGCAGAGAATTTTAGATGGCCAATAGATAGAAAAGAGTCATTTGCTCTGTTAGAGCAATTTATAAAAAATAATTTAAGGTATTTTGGAGATTTTCAAGATGCTATGCATAGTGATAGCTGGCGATTATTTCATTCATTCCTATCATTTTCATTAAATACAAAGATGTTAGCACCATTAGAGGTGATAAAAATGGTTGAAGTTTCTTACCTTGAAGACTCTATTCCTTTGAATGCAGTAGAGGGATTTATAAGGCAGATATTGGGTTGGCGAGAATACATAAGAGGCATCTACTGGGCAAAAATGCCCGAGTATAGTCACTTGAATTATTTTAATTACGATACCGATTTACCTAAATGGTTCTGGACAGGCAAAACCAAGATGAATTGTCTCGCTAGCAGCATTACCCAATCACTAACTCATTCATATGCACATCATATTCAAAGGCTTATGGTGATCGGCAATTTCAGTTTGCTTGCGGGGATTGACCCACAAAAAGTTCATTATTGGTATTTAGGAATATATATTGATGCATTTGAATGGGTTGAGCTACCAAATACAATTGGGATGAGTCAATATGCAGACGGAGGATTGCTTGCAACTAAACCATATGTATCCTCAGCAGCTTATATAAATAAGATGAGTAATTATTGTTCGAGTTGCTCCTACAACTTTAAAGAACGGATAGGAAACAATGCTTGTCCATTCAATTCAATGTATTGGAATTTTTTTGAAAGACACAAGGATAAATTATCAAAGAATCCAAGGCTGGGCATTGTGAATAGTCAGTTAAAAAAAATGAATGCCGAAGATAAAGACGCAATTACAAAACAGGCAAAGAGCTATCTAGATAATCTGAATGAGCTTTAATTTTTTTCTCCTGAAAGGCACACCCAACCTTCTTTATAGCTAGATCTTTTCATAGAAAACCAAGAGCTGTAAATATCTTTTATTTCATTTTCTTGACTTTCTAAAATCCCTGAAAGAGCAATTTTTCCTTTTGGTAGACAGGAGGAAGCTATTGCAGGAGCTAAGACTTTAAGTGCACTTGATAAAATATTGGCAACAATAATATTTGATTGAAAAGAAAAGCTTTCTTTCGTATCGTTCAAACGAATTGAAACATTATTAATAGCAGCATTTTGGTTGCTAGCGATAATTGCTTGAGGATCAATATCTACTCCTAAAACATTATTGGCCCCTAACTTTTTAGCACAAATAGCTAAAATCCCAGATCCACAACCGTAATCTAAAACATTGTCACCTTTCTCCATATTGTCTAAAAGCCATTCAATGCAAAGATGTGTTGTTGGATGTGATCCTGTTCCAAAAGCTAAACCTGGGTCAAGAATAATATTGGTAGCTTTTTCATCTTCAATATTGTGCCATGATGGAATGATCCAGACCTTATTCCTAATAGATATAGGATGAAATTGAGCTTGTGTTAACTTTACCCAATCCTGGTCTTCAATATTTTTGAATGCTGACTTTAACTTCACATTAAATACATTTTCTAATGCCGCGAGAGTTTTTTTGGCTTCACTATCATTGTTGAACAATGCGTCTATTTGGGTAAGTTGCCAAAATTGTTGTGGCCCATTGTGCGGCTCACCAAAAATCATCTCTTCATTGTTATTGTTTAAGTTTTTGTCTTGGATAGAAGAAGATAAAGCACCATGATCTAAAAGAAAGTCACTAAATTCGTCTGCTTGCTCTCTTGAGGACACAATAGATAGATTTACCCATGACATCCTATAACTTTTTCGCTAACTTATTTTCTAGGTAATGAATATTAACACCACCTTCCTTAAAGGCTAAATCGTTCATCAAGTCACGGTGTAGAGGTATGTTGGTATTTATACCTTCAATTAAAATTTCTGATAAAGCGATTTGCATTCTAGCTATTGCTTGTCCCCTGCTTGACCCATAACAAATCAATTTTCCTATCATAGAGTCATAATTAGGTGGTACTTTGTAGCCACCATATGCATGAGTATCTATTCTTACCCCTGGACCTCCCGGAAGATGAAAGCGAGATATGGTACCTGGAGAGGGCATAAAGGTGTAAGGATCTTCTGCATTTATACGGCATTCGATTGCATGTCCATTTGACTGTACATTCCTTTGTTTAATTTTTAGTTTTTCACCAAATGCTATTTTAATTTGTTCTTGCACTAAATCTAACCCTGTTATCATTTCTGTGACGGTATGCTCTACTTGGAGCCGTGTATTCATTTCAATAAAAAAGAATTCTTCATTCTCATATAAGAATTCAAAAGTTCCTGCCCCGCGGTAACCAATCTTCTTACAAGCATCCGCACATCTTTGGCCCATTTTTTCTCTTAATCTTTGAGGAATGCCTGGAGCTGGTGCTTCCTCAACAACTTTTTGGTTTCTTCTTTGTAGAGAACAATCACGGTCCCATAAATGTATGGCATTACCATGTTGGTCTGAAAGCACTTGAACTTCTACATGCCGAGGAGTTTCTAAGTATTTCTCCATATAAACAGTAGGATTACCAAATGCTGCTCCCGCCTCTGCTTTGGTCATCGCAACTGAGTTTATGATAGCAGCTTCGGTATGAACAACACGCATCCCACGACCACCTCCACCACCCGCGGCTTTTACTATGACTGGATAACCAATTTTTCTTGCAATCTCCCTAATCTGACTTGGATCATCCGATAGCGCCCCATCAGAACCAGGCACACAAGGGACCCCTGCTTTTTTCATAGCAACTTTTGCGCTGACCTTATCACCCATAAGTCTTATAGTATCTGCACGGGGCCCGATAAAAGTAAAGCCACTTTTTTCAACTCGCTCAGCAAAGTCTGCATTCTCAGATAGAAACCCATATCCGGGATGGATCGCTTGCGCATCAGTTACCTCAGCGGCACTTATAATTGCCGGTACATTAAGATAACTCAAGTTAGAAGCTGCCGGCCCTATGCATACTGCTTCATCTGATAACTTCACATATTTTGCATCAGCATCGGCTTGGGAATAAACGGCAACGGTTTTAATGCCCATTTCTCGACAGGCTCTTAATATCCTAAGGGCTATTTCGCCACGATTGGCAATTAAAATTTTCTCAAACATAAGTTTAATTTTCCAGACTATTCAATAACAAAAAGTGGCTCACCAAACTCAACTGGTTGACCATTTTCTATAAGAATATTTTTGATTATCCCGTCTGCATCACTCTCAATTTCATTGAGTATTTTCATCGCTTCGATGATACACAGGGTATCTCCTTTCTTGACCGATGAGCCGACCTCAACAAATGATCCTGCATCTGGCGATGATGCCCTATAAAAAGTTCCCACCATAGGCGAGGTCACCTGATGTCCTTGTGGTGGTGTTGAGCTGATTGTTTCTGATTCATTTGTACTATTTTGTGGTGTTGCTTGGCTTATAGGGGCTTGCATTTGGGGCATTTGCATGTATTGCATAGGCGGTTGCTGTGCAATATTAGGTTGACGACTTATACGTACCTTTTCCTCACCTTCTGTCAGCTCAATTTCTGCTATTCCAGACTCTTCAACCAAATCAATTAATTTTTTTAATTTCCTTAGATCCATATTGTCCTCTTTGAATTATTTTTTTTGGGCAGCATATCTTAGAGCGGCAAGATACCCTTCGGCACCAAAACCACTTATTACTCCAACAGCTATATCGGAGAAGAAGGATTCTTTTCTGAATGACTCTCTAGCAAAAACATTCGATAGATGTACTTCAATAAAAGGAATTTTAATTGCTGCAAGTGCGTCACGAATTGAAACTGATGTATGAGTAAAAGCGGCTGGATTAATAATTATAAAATCAGCCTTGATGCTATGAATTTTGTTAAGAATATCTGCTTCACTGTTACTTTGAAAGGTTTCAACAGAAATGTTTGATTGTAATGCCTCAGCTTGAATTTTAGCATTGATCTCATCAAGGGTAGAAGTCCCATAATGCTTAGGCTCTCTTTCTCCCAGAAGGTTAAGATTAGGCCCATGAATCACAACAACACTATTTATCGCCATATCACTCATTTAAATCTAACAAAAGAAATGATATTTTAGACGATTATGGTCTCATTTGTCTACAAATGAATCTATTTTAGAAGATTTTAAGGAATTTTTCCTATTTGATATTGCTTAGTGACTGATTTAATTCAGGTATTTTAACTTTACCATAAAACCTGTTATTCAC
>Ga0209833_1000957_pt1 | contig 20112 bp, 20 predicted proteins | sample COGITO_mtgs_1105_3_FD_184797 | JGI IMG/M metagenome (GOLD analysis project Ga0209833, IMG submission 184797) | Pelagic marine microbial communities from North Sea - COGITO_mtgs_110506 (SPAdes) (version 2) | ecosystem: Environmental > Aquatic > Marine > Epipelagic ... | reverse complement strand
ACAATCGAACTGCTTTTGCTCTATCTAGGCTTAATTTCATATTGTGCTTGTCTGATCCCTCACTACTTGTGTGACCATTAATTGAAAATTTTAAATTTGAATACTTTGAAACCAATTCATGGAGTGCCTTTAAATTTTCTTTGGAATCAACAGTAAGAATACTACTATCATATTCAAAACTAATTGTTTTAGCTAGTGATTCTATCTGACATTGAATTTCCGCAGGTGGATTTTTATTGTAAAACACAAAAGGGTTCTCCTTATTTTGGGTAAATAAAAATATTTTTGCGGTATCATTTACAATCTTACCCAAGTATTGCTCCATGCCTATGTTTTGATTTTTATTTGTTTTGGCAGTCATTAAAAATGTGCTATCGTTTTGCCATTTCATATTGGTAGCATCAATTTCGTATCCCCAGGAGCAATTTCTTAACAGATAATCAAATTCAGTATCATCAAAGCAATCTGAGTTAACAATAAATTTCTTTACTATTTGAAATTCTCCTACCATGAAATATGCTCTTATTATATTTATGATAGGTTTTCCATACGGGCTCATAAAAGGATTAGACCAATCAGGTTTAAATTCTCTGCTTTCTTCTTTCTCCCTATCAGCTTTATTTTTTTTGTCAATTTCAAGATTTTCTTCAACAATTTCAGTTTGTTGATTTTTCTTGTTTTCTAGATTTTTATTTGACGGTGATTCAATACAGCCAGCTATAAATGGGATAATTAGCAAATAGATTAATTTTTTCATTAGTTACATTTTTGGATTAGGGCCGTATTCGTTTATACCATCATCTCCCTTTGCAAAAATCATCCAGAAAAAATAAAAAGGAATCAACTGATACCAGCCACTATTTCCAAGGTCATGACATCTTTTGGCTCCCTGAACTATATAAACCCAATACAGGGGTAAAGCAAGAATTCCAAGAGTTTCTTCAGCCTCAGCCATTCCTCCTATAAACACAATTCCTAGATAAAATATAATTAATGTTATTCCATATTCTAATCTTCTTATTCTGCCTTTGTAAGAAAAAGGTTTTGAAAACATTTTTTGTTTTTCATTAACAACCAAGGTGTCTAAGTTATTGGTTTCTGGTTTTTTATCAAGATTAATTTTTTCCCGAACAGATTCTTTCTTTTTTAAAGTTATACTAGCTTTTTCAATAAGATTCTTTAATTCGGGTAATTGCCCAGCCATTTTCCAGTCATCAAGCTCTTCATGCCAGATTAAAGTTTTTGTGGTAATTTTTTTTTGTTTTAACTCATCAAAACTAAATGGGCCATTCTTATCATTTCCATTTGTTGAATAATAGTATTCCATTTTTTTTAAATTTAAGGTGTTTTGTACTCCGTTTATATTGTCGAGAAACTCGGTAATCTTTTCAAATTCAATGTTATTTTTTGGAATTTTCAATAAATCTGAAATATCTCCATTATCAATATCCCCCTTCAAATAAAATCTCAATTCATCATCTTGTCCTTGATGAATGTTGAATTGTGCTATTGAATTATCCTTTGCTGTAAATTCATAGCAGTCATCTGTTCCTTTTCCATCGTTGTCTAAAATTTGAAAAAAAGACCATTCGGTGTCTGGATTAACTATTTCACAAACCTCTAACATTTGCTTCTTGCTTAATTCGCTATATTTATTCATAACTATAAATTTAGATTTTTAAATATATTGTAGATTTTATACTCATAAAAAAAGCAATTTACTTAGTAGTATTATTTTTTAAAAGTCCAACTATAAATATTAACTGAAGATTCTAACTCATCTTCAATATGATCCTCCAAATCATAAAAAAAATCTATACCTGTTAACTTTTCGATTTCATCTATTGTTTTTACATAGCTCTGTAATTCAAGGGTTATTTTTTTGTTTGGCATAACAAAACCTATCATTTTACATTCATAGGTATCAAAAATTATTTTATAAAAATAATCAGGGACAGAAACCCCACTGCTACCAATTTTACTCAAACTTTTATTGAGAATACCGGCAGTAACTATATGAATTTCTGAATCTTTTGCCCAGAATCTTACTAAGGATTCTAGTTTTTTCCATCCACCTCTGTTAAAAGACGGCAGCTGAGGGCTCATGTTAGACATAAAGAAAGATTCAGACATAGCATGTTGAGAAGATTTCATATCCCCAGCAGGTGCTAGATGACCTCTGTCATAGCCAGATTTTCTATAATCAGAAAGTTTTGCAGAACCTGAAATAATTTTGGGATCAGAACGAAAATTATTTGATCTTTTTGTTACACCCATTAATAGACTTGAATTGAGTTTATAATATACCCATTCTGCTTGTTCATGACCTTCAATGTAAGAAAGGCTATACCTTGTGTGTGTTATTTTCTCACCATTGTATGTGTTTTTATAGGAATCTTGAGAAAGTCCAATTAATGGTAAAACAAATAAAAAATAATAATAAAGAGTTTTCAATCTAAGGGTAATTATATTTTTTTAGCCATTCGTTATTGGCTGTTCTATTTAATCGTAAGCAAAATAAACAATTTCTTTTTGTTTTTATATTTTTTTCTACAGTAAATAAGTTAATTCGTGGTGTCCCATAAATTATTGTTTGGAATTTTTTCATGAAACATTTTTGTTTTTCTTTTTACCGGTCCTGATTCTAAATTTCAATAAAAATTATATTTGAAACCTATTTTTTTTGATTTTTTTTAACACCTTTTTTGGTCTGTAATAATTTTCATTACTTCATTTATTTTGTCAAACCGATGATCTGTTTCGTATTCAGTTTTTTGAAAAGGAACTTTATTAATTTCCATAAAATCAAACATCTTATCAAAATTTAATAATTCATCATGTTTCGAAATATGTATATAGTACTCTTTGTGTGGTGGTATGCTTATGTTTTTTTTAATGAAACCTTCAAACTCTTTACACTGTTCTAAATAGTTGCTTTTAAAGTTCCATTTCTCCTGTGTCTTTAAATTTTTTAATTCTTTGTTTTTATATAATTTTAAACTATCTGAGGGATTCCAACTTGGATTTATAGTGTGTACAGTTAAAAAGTTTTCTTTAAACTTTGCTCTGAAATAATTTGCATAAAATCCACCCAGTGAGGTCCCAATTAAATGCACCTTTAAACTTTTATTTGACCTAATTATTCTATTTATTTCACCAATAGCACTTCTTGGCTCTACACTCAACTTTGGTGCTATAAGCTCATACTCGTTCTTTAAGTTGTTTTTCTTTAAAAATTCTTGAATTTGTTTAGATTTTTTTCCTGGTGCAGAGTTGAATCCATGAAGTAGTATTATTACATTGGGACATTTCTTAATAATAAAGGTTGGTCTTGGAGTCATTTTGTGTTTTTTACTATTTGTTAAAAGATCAATTTTGAACATTCCACATCATATAAATACAATATAAATATTTACATTTAAAAAATGAAGATTATATATATAGACCTTGATGGCGTTGTTGCCGATTTTGAAAAAGGCAGATTAACACACCCATTATCTAACATTACCCCTTATATTGGAAGGCCAGATAAGTTGCCAGGAGTCTATGAAGACTTAGAACCTATTGCTGATGCTATAGCATCTGTAAATATGCTTTTACACCACAAAGATTATGATGTTTATTTCTTATCAACAGCCCCTTGGGATAATCCCGAGGCATGGATGCATAAAAGGTTGTGGGTTGCAAAATACTTTAATGAAAAATTAGTCAGGAAGAGATTGATTTTATCTCATCACAAACATTTGCTCATTGGAGATTATTTAATTGATGACAGAAGGTTTAATGGTGCTTCTGAGTTTAAAGGGGAGTGGATACATTTTGGATCAGAAAACTTTACAAACTGGATAAAAGTTTTAAAACACCTTAACATTGATTATTGATACTACTTGATGAGATGAAAAGGGTTTTTGATAAATTACACAATTTAACAACATTGCATAAAACTCAAACAATTCCCTGTCAATTAACTTATATAAGAAGTAAGACTATATATTTAATTAACCCAACTCATAAAATAAGCTTTATTTTTTTCTATATAAACGAACCTTAAAAAAGCCTTTACAAAAATTAAATACCTCTGTAGGCTTTTTTTTGGAAAGATTTCACCTCAATTTCTGTTTATGATTTATTGCCAGATATTGATTCTTTTGCTTCTTCCATTCCAGTCATTATTACACCGATGAACAAGTTAAGAATAACCATTGTTCCAACCAAAACAAATGAAACGAAAAACAAAGCTGCTCCGAAAGGAGAATAGCTTGGTGTAGTGCATAGTTCACGGATATTATCCCAATTATTTTATGGTAGCTTAAATGGAATTTGAAAAACTATATTTGAATTATTATTAAACAAAATTGTTCAAACAAAGTGTAATATGATAGATGTCTTTTATTTGTAAAAAATATGTGCTTTTTATTTATGTAATAGTTGTATTTTTAGAAAAGATTTAATCAAAACACAAATACAATTCAAAGAATATTTAAATTAAAAAGAAAGATTATGGGACAAATAGAAGATTTTAAAAGGCAAATTGAAACTAGGAAAAAAGATATCGAAAACATTAAAAGGTATGAGATTGAACGAGAAAAAGGAGATATCGTACAAGAAAAGAAAAGAATTGAAGACCATAAAAAGTACATTCTTAATTATAAAAAACGGAAAAAAGACAGATCAGAGTATTTTAAATCAAGAATGAAAAGCTCAAGTTCAAGTCAAAAAAAGAGTTTGAGAGAGGTTAAAAGCAAAGAAATGGAAAGTATAACCAGGTCTATTAATGATGAAAAAAGAAAAATACAAAATTTAAAAACTAGCATTCAACGATATAAAGACCTGATAACAAGGCATAAGGACAAAATAGCAGAAAAGAAGAAACAAATAAATTCTTACAAGGAATCTATTAAAAGACTTAAAAACAACAGATAAGGCCAGTAACAACGAAAAAAACGGGGGTATTCCTAAAAGCCTTATGAGTAAGTATATTATTTTAAACTAATATAAAATAATTTATAATAACATTTACAAAACAAGGGCTAACAAATTTAAAAATTGTTGTTCATGCTCAACATCAACAAGATGCAAAATGACAGACATTATCTATGCATTCAGGTTGGAATGTTAATAGAACAGACAACTAATAATATTGTTTATATATCATTATTTTAACTTTATAATATTATTTGAAATATATCACAATGAAAATTTATAATTTTTTTTCATTTTTTATCTTACTTGGTCAATTTACTATTGCTCAAACAATTATCAATACAGAGAATATGATGATAGATGATCAAGGTAAACTCTCTTATGCATTAAATTTTCAAGGGGATCTTAATTTTGGTAATATCGACTTAATACAATTTAGTACAGCACATCAGTTGTCAAAGTCAGTAGATAAACATCTCTTCCGTTTGCTTTTAAATTATGATTATATAAAAGAAAGTGGAACAGAAATATCGTCTGATTTTACGGGTCAATTCAGATATAATTACAGGATAAATAAAAATTCATTTTTTGCATTTTTACAAGCTCAAAATATTAAGTCACTTCGTATGAATCATCGGTATACATCGGGAGGGGGGTATCGCCTCAGAATGATTCAAAAAGAAGATAATTTTTGGGATTTCTCTGCAGGTTTATTTTTTGAAGATGAATTGTATGATAATAATTTGAGTACACAAATTCAAGTTTACAATTGGCGATATAGTATAAGTACCTTTTTAAAGTATAAATTATCAGAAAAATTATTTATTAATTTATCACTTTACTATCAAATTAATACATCTAATACGAAAGACTATCGCTTATTTTTGGAACCTAGAATATATTACACATTAGAAAAATTTAATCTATTCTTGGATTGGACACATCGTTTTCACTCAACTCCATACATAGATATTTTCAAAACAGATAATAGCATTAATGTTGGAATAGAATTTAAACTATAAGATAATGAAAGCATACATAAAATATTACTTTGAAAATTTCATCTCACGAAAATCTAATTTTCTTTATTTTTTAATTTTAATGAGTGCTGTATTTGCAGTAATCATTTTATTTGTAGAAATGAGTTTTGGATTGTTAGAAGAAGGTTCATTATTTAATCTTTGGTGGAATCGCTTGTTAAGACTTTTAGAAATTAAAAATTCTGGAGCCAGTCAAGGAAAACAAATAGTCAATCTACTTTATTGGGTTTTTAGTGTAGCATTTTCAGGAACAATTATAGCTTTTCTTGCTGCCAAAATATCTAATTTCATAAACAATTTAAAAAAAGGATTGTCAAGTGTAATTGATACAAATCATTATGTTATTGTTGGTTGGAATTCTTCTATTTTTAAAGTATTTGAAGAAATTAAAATTGCAAATAAAAATAAATCTAAACCAACAATAGTTTGTTTTAATGGAATGGATAACATTAAAATGAATACTAAAATTAACCTTGAGTATCCAAACCAAAAAGGGATAAGAATCATAACTCGGTCTGGTAATATTTATAGCCCACAAGATTTAGCAAGAACTAACATGATAAATTCCAAATCTGTGATAATATTATACGATACTATACTACCCAATTTTAATATAGAAACAACAATTTTGGCCTCTAAAACCAATTTTAAAAATCATACTACTCCCCTTATTGTACAGATGGAAAATGATTCTAATATCCCCTTGCTATCTGAAATTATGGAAAATCAGGTTTATCCCATTCATAAGAATAAAATTATTTCAAACGTCACATCTCAATCAATAAGAAACAAGCACATATCTGCTGTTGTTATGGACTTTTTAGATTACGATGGAGATGAAATTTATTTTCTACCAGTAAATAAACTTTTGGGTAAATCATTTAAACAAGCAATGGTAATGTTATCTGAGGTTACTTTAATCGGTATTAAAACAAAAAGTGAAGACGTAATACTTAACCCTGATAAAAATTATATTATTACAAAAGATGATTTATTGATAGTAATTGCTGCTGATGATGACGTAGATTTAGAATTAAATATATACCCAAATGTAGATAAGAAATTGAATGATCTTACTATAACAGTTGATAATGTAATTGAAAAAGAGAAGTTGTCAATTTGTGTTTTAGGGTGGTCAAAATTAGGACAACAAATATCGGAAAAAACTATACCTTTTCTTTCGAAAGATTCCGAAATTCACTTTGCGTACAGAGATGAGCTAATTCATACAGCCCCAAAAATCTCAAATCAATATAAAATCAACCATAAAACAACTATACTTAATTATGAACAGAATAGGGATATTAAAAAAATCCTCAATGAAAATCAATTTGATGTAATTCTAATAGTGGGTTATGATGACGTCTTATCTCAAGAAGTGTCAGACACAAACTCATTACTGTTGAATTTATATGTTAGATCTATTTTAGATAAACGAAAAATTGATAAGCCCACAAGAATCATTATTCAACTAAACGATGGAACAAAAGAAGAGTTAATTCCAAAAAACAAGTATAATGAATTAATTGTGAGTGACACCTTGTCGTCATTAATGATAAGTCAATTAGCCGAAAACCCAAAATTATTTAGTGTATTCGAAGAAATATTTAGTTTTAAGGGTTTAAAAATTAATTTATCCTCAATATTTAATTACTCAATTAACAAAAAAATCACAACACTAAAAATTACAGATTTAATATTATTGGCATTAGAAAAAAATCAAATTTTTATTGGTTATGTTTTAAATGATAAATTATACCTCAACCCACCTAAATCAGTAGAAATATCTCTAGACGAAACTCTTGAATTAGTATATATAGGATGACCTATTAAATTCTTTCACACCTTGATTATAATGAGGCAGCGACCTGTGTTGCTGGAGTTAACAGGCAAGATTTATACCTAGCAGCCCTTAGGCAGGAGTTTAAAGAGCGTTTAAAAGAAAGCCCTGTGTATTTACTAGAACACGTTTTGGGGCTTGTAGGGCCTATTGAAATCGTTAATGGGAATATTGTGGTTATAGAGGATATCTAATGTTTATTTATTAAAATAATTATTCCCAAAAATAAAAAGTTATTCTTATAGATACTTTACAAGCTAAGAAAATGTATTAAGTTAGTCTGATTTTTCATTGCATTTGTCCTTGATACTTAATATTAGAATAAAGTCTATCAAAACCATTAAACACAACTGTGTTTTTTTTTAGATTTAGTTTTAATTAATAATTTTCCAGTTAAGTTTTGTATGTTTTGAAAAATATCTTTGAATAATAACAGAATCATTTTCATTCGCATTTATTTCAAATGAATCTTCTTCAAATTCATTTTTTTTGTTTTGGTCATTGTTTCGGACAAATTTTTTACAACGGTTTGGCTTTGCTTAGTGCATTATTTCAAGGCACTTCACTTTCTTCTTAGCAGTTGGTCTAATACATTAGATGTTTCTTTTTAAATTTATTCCAACCTGCTTGATTTTTATATTCAACAAAATAAATTTTTAAATCTGCTAGGTTTTCATATCCAACAAAGTAAATTTTCTTTTTTGCTTGATTAGCATAGTCTGTAAAATACCATTTGCCGTCATTCTCTCCAGCTTGGTTTTCGTATTTCACTTTGAACACTTTTATATCTGCTTGATTTTCGTAATCTACGACAAAAACTTTAACGTCTGCTTGATTTTCGTACTCAACAGTGAATACCTTTTGAGCAAATGAATAACTCGAAAAAAGTAATCCTAAAAATAATAGTAAAATGTATTTCATCTATAATAATTTGATTTCAAATGAATTAAAATTTAAGTAATCAGCATGAGTTATATAATTGTTGTACACATTTCTTTTTTTTAATTGGTGCTAACCTATGTTTTAATTTAGTTTAGGTGTTGTTTTAAAGCATTTAGCAATTGTTATCAACCCACTCTTTTGCTTCTCTAAGATCCATACCTGTCTCATCCTTTAATAATTTCACAGCAGATAATTTATTTCCAGAACTTGCTAGTTCTCTAACCTCTCTAAAGTATAATGGTTCAGAGTTAATTTCACCTAATACGCTATTTGAGTCACTATCAACAGTGATTGTTTGTACATATAATATATTCTTAAGACCAACGACAATAGAAACACCACCTATAGGTTTACATCCTTTTGAAATAAAATCATTAATTGTTTGATCTAATGAATTTAAATCTTTGTTCATTATGTTTTTATATTTATTATACTTCATTATAATTAGTTTTATTATTAATTGTTTACAACTATAAGAAGTTGACGATTTTTACCACAAATGTTGATGCGCAGAACCAAATTTGTTTACCACAAATGTGTCTGCGGAGCAATGAACTGCCAATTTCTTATGGGTGTGGTTCCGGGTTGGCTTATTGCTTAATCACTTCTTAACATTTCGCCCTAGAACAAAAGCTATCGAATTGTCAATACCACAGTTTTGATCAAACTGAATTATTTCGGTTTTAAAATTTTAGTCACATTCAGCATTTATGTAAGAAACATTTGGATATAGTCTATCACATTTTCTGGATAAAGCACTTCCGTCTGTGTTCCCCGAATACGCACTTTTTCGAAGTAATCGATCTAATTCTTTGCTGCATTCACATTCTGTTGGACCTGTGACATTACCAATGAGACCAAAAACAAAAAAAACTGCAATACCAATAATCCATTTTTGTTTTTTGTTTTTTCCAGACCACCATTCCTTAAAGAATTTAGAGACGTTACTATTTTCTTGTATCATTTTTTCTATGGCTAACTTTTCTTCTTGCGAGATACTGTCAGAATATTTATTATCAAAACCTCCTTGTTTAATTTCTCCTGATATAACCCCTATATGCATGAATTTCACATTGTATGGTTTTAAAATTTTAAGTGAAGCTGCTTTCAATTTCTCTTTTTCCAAATGACCAGCTGATTTTTTTTTGGTTTCTATTAGGCCTAAGGCATATAAATCCGTTTCCGAAATATTATACTTTAAAATTAAGTTGCTCATAACTATTTTTTTTATTTATACCTACTCTGTTCTAGTGTTTAGGATTTTCGGTTTTCTCCATATTATTTAAAACTAATTGCCCCATAACGAAAATCCTAAACGCATGTTTCCAAAAGGGCATTGCGTTTAGCAAATGTTATGGGCTTGTTGAATATAATTATTTGAATACTTTGGGTACAATAAATTTCATATAAATAACTGCAACTAAAGCAATTATTATAATTTGCCAATTCTCTTTGAATAACAGCAATTGTAATTCATAATAAGAAAGATTTGATTCTGGCGCCTGAAATTTTAGATAGGCAAAATACCCTCCAATAGTCGAAATAATAGATATAGGTAAAACATATCCTAATAGAGTTGATTTCTTCATGATAATTTATTTTAAGCTTCTTACACTTTTGGTTTTTCAGATTACACCCCGTTTTTAGAGTGGGTTATGCCCTCAACAAGATAGTCTTTTATTATGTCATCATTGTCTATTTGTCTTGTTCGTTTCATTAAACTGTATCATTCTCTAACTTGCCCATTACGTATAACAACTATAATGTTTTAATTGTTATTCTTTAAAATTACTAGGCTATCATTAGTGACAATTAATTTCAACTAACTAATGTGTAATACCATAGTATTATATATTTAAGTGCTTTTGTAGTGATAAATTTAAGCTTTTTTGCTGTGGTTATAATTTCTTATTTAGGTTATCTCTATTGCTATTGCGTTATTTTTTTTTGTCTAAAATTATTGATTCTTTGAATTTATAAGCAGAAGAATTATCAAAAAAATGATCATTAATTTCCTTGATCATTGTGGTGGGTGTTTCAGATTTGCCTGAATTAAAGTAATAATATGATTGATAAATATTTTTTGACGCAGTGCTTAGTTTTTTGAGAACTTCAGAATTAATTTTATTTTTTTGAATATAAGTATGAGTTTTCTTTATCCAACCTGAAAGTTCTCCTTGCTGTTTGGAATACTTTTCTTCTGTGGGTTTATTATAAAATGGGCTTAAAACAAGTGCTAGACCAATTAAAAACCAAACCACAGACCAAAATGTTATGTCGCCGTTGTTGTCGGACAAATTGTAAATAAGAAGCCCCCAAAATGCAACCCCTACAATGGCCATTATTTTGTTATTTGACTTCTCATCCTTAACCCAAACATCAAATGATTTGCCTTCAGATGAGACCTTCGGTTTTGCAACCACAAGTAAATCATAATGTTTGATTAGTTTTTTTAACTCAGGAACACCTTTAATTCCTTTTTCATATTTCTTTGCATTTGATTTAACTTTTACGGAATATGATTCCAGTTTATTTTTTACTTGAGTTGCAATTTCGCGATCTATTTTTGCAGAAACTTCGTTTCCATAATTACCTGTTAATTTCCCGGCCATTTCTGCTCCAAAAGCAGACCATTTCTTATCATTAACGTATTTTTTTGGCATTTCAATTATCTGACGAGCTAGATTCCAACCAGTTTCATAAGCTGATGTGTTTTTTGGAGAAATTTTTGTTGCCCAAAGAATCATTTGGTCAAATTCTGCATATGTCCTAAACAATGAGTCAACACTTGATGGGGCTTTGAAGTGATCTTTAAAAAAATTCTCATAAGCAGGAAAATATTTCTTAGCAAGCTCAACTATTTTTTCACTTATTACTTTTCTGTTTTCTTCGTTATCAGAAAGGGTAATAGCTTTTTCAAAATAGGTTTTACTTTCTATGAATCGACAATTACCGAGGGTAGATGAGCCAAAAACTGCTACTCCTTTTTGAAACCATGCATAAGCAAGATTTGGGTTTAATCCCAAAATGTTATTGTAAAAATTAATTGCCTCCTTAAATCGACCGGCCTTCATTTCTGCAAGGGCTAATTCTGAAAAATTCTTAATTTGAGAACTTTCATTTTCTGGTATATTTATTAATTCCATTGCGTTTTTTTTTAAGTTATTGAATATAGTGCACAAAAGTTAAATAGCCAATTAAATACAAAAAATACAATGTAGGAATTAGCAATTATAAAGTTTCTTTTTGATATTAATTTGTTGATTTTATTTTTTCAGTTATTTTCCTCAATTTATGTCAACGTTTGTAAAAAGACAATTGTCTTTTTACACATTATATTTACTTGTTAAATCTAACATAATACTAAAAGTATTAAAATTATTTATCTTCTAAAAATTCTTTCTTAATAGAGAAACTGTTAAACGTTTATTTTGATTCATAAAAACTAAATATAAGGATTTTCACTTTATTACAATTAAATTATATGGAAACACATGGTATACCATAATATTTATGTCTTGTCAAATACTATTAAATAACTTTTTTTTTAATGTGTTAAAACGGTTTTGTGAATGATTAGTGCCATATTAATCTAGTTATATAAATTTTGTTAGTACAGATGCCATAGATAGCACCATAACTACTATTATAAGTAATTTTAGTGTTTTGTTTTCTTTAGTAATTTGCTCTAGTTTTAGAGATGTTTCATCATTTCCTTTATCGATATTTTGTGAAAGCGTCTTTATATCAGACCTTGTTTCTCTCTCTAATCTAATAATTTCATTCTGAATATTGTTTACAGCCCCTTGTATATTGTTAAGCGCAGACGAAACAGAAGAGATATCATTTTCTATACTTGTTAACCGAGTTGGGAAATCTATTTTTTTTATGGTCTCTAAATAATCATTTATGCTTTGATCGAGCTTTACAATATCTTCAGTTGAGGTTTTTACACCATCCAAAACCTCATGTGATTTTTTTGATATCTTATCTACACCTTCATCTAGTGAAGCAACTAGTTTGACCTTGTGCTCATCATTAAGTTCTCTCTGGTTATTTAAAAAACTTATATTTTCATTTATTATTTTCTTTACAGCCTCTGAAGCTCTTACAACGCTCTGTACATGTTCAATAGCCGGTTCTAAGCTATTCAATGCAAGATGCAACGTCTCCAATGAAGTGGCTACTTTTGTTTCTAAATCTGTCATAATATTTGTAATTTTTCAGTAAATTTTTCAGTAAATTTCTTAGTCCAATTCGAGTAATACTCGAGTTTTACTGCAGCAATTGTCTCCTCAAAAGCTTCAATTATTTTATTATTATTTGTTTGTTTTAATAATTCATTTCTAATTTTTAACAACGTACTCTCTAACTTTTCTTGAGGTGCCTCTTGAGTCCAATTTGTTATACCCGAGTATAGTTCGTTTGTGGCTTCGTCCAGTAATGCAGGAGTAGTTTCAGATAAAATAAATAGAGTATAGCTTTTTAAGATTTTATAGGTTGGGCTCCCTGGATATACTCTTAACATACGCATACAAGCGCCCCTTAAGTGTTTAATGTTATTCTTAAAGCTTGCAGATACATCCTTTTCCATTAAATCTAAATACTTAGTTATGGTATCATAAGAAGAAATTTCTTCTTCTTTGTCAAAGACCAGGGAGGCAGATTTCTTATCACGAATTTCTTCACCATCTTTTATGATTATTACATCAGCAGTATTTTGCCGTCTTGAATATTTTGCATTGAAATAATAAAAGATTTCATCTTTAATAATATTAGTTTGTGCAACTATATCTTTTTCAGTTAAAGCAAACTTACACATGCTTATCATATCATCAATTGCTTGTCTTCGTTTTTCTGCAATTTTATCATATACAAAATCTGTTAAGTATTTTACACAAACACCTATTACCGTTTCTTGTCCAGATTCAATAGTATCTTTATGTTTGTCTTTTAGTTTTTTCACTTCACTATTTGCGTAGACATCAGATACATAACGTGTTAGCAAATCAGATAGGTTATTGAAATAAGACGCTGTTTCTTTTTTAATAATTCTAATCTTGTATAATTTATTTGCATAATCTATGGTATAATCATCTATAATTCCGACTGAAATCATTCTGTATATAGCCTTAGCTGTATCCTCCTCACTTCTTGGTGTTAAGAAATTCCGCGTTGTTTTATGAATCAAGTCATTATCAGATATATGCAGGGCATCACACAATGATTTTGGAGTGCCACTTTTAAAATGTTTGATTAAAAAATTATTAAAAGTTTCACTAGAAGCTTTTGTTTCGTCTGTGGGATATATTTGTTCATATATTTCCTCATAATTTTTAAACAATGCTAAACAGTTTGGATTTAGAACATCTATTTTGTTTCCTTCATACTCTGTTGTTTTAAAGGGCGGATAATATTTATTTGTAAAAGGAATGCGTATCTCTTTTACTTCATCCAAAGACATAGCCTTAAAAGCATTCTCTATACCTGTACTTTCTTGATCGTTAACTACATTTTTTATTAAAAAATTGTAAAGGTTAACTGATTCTATTGAGAGTCTTTTTATTTTATCTAGCACATAATTACCAATTTCTAGAGTAATTGAATGGTGCGTAGAATCCTTCTTGTTTGGATGCACACGCCATCTACTTAAACTAATCATACCAATATAATCATTTGTATTAAGGGTGTTTATAAAAAAACCGTCACGCTCCTTTGTCCAATTAAATTTAATAGGAAAAGAAGAAAATTTCAGATTAACCTCGTACTGTAATTGTATGAACTTATTAGTGTTTGGAAAATGAATTTTATTTCTCAGTTCATAAATTGTTTGACGTTCTTTTAATTTACCCTTAAAAGAATTATTATGAAACCAGGATAGAACTTCTTTATCATCCTCTCCAAATTGAGTTTCAATTTTTATTTTGCCATTTTCAGTAATTTCAACTTCTTTGGTAGAAACTAAAATTGAAGATAAAGATAATTTTTGGTCTCTTCCTGCTCTTCCTGCTTCTTGAACAAACGACTCTATTGATGAGGGTGGATTTATATGTATTGTTTTTCGGACATTTGCTTTATCTATACCCATGCCAAATGCCTTGGTGGCTATCATTACATTCTGTTCGTTTTCTTGAAAAAACTTTAAATTCTCAAAAGATTCTTTATCGATTATTTTTTTATCTAAATCATCCCCAGAACCAACAAAATAACCTACATCAAATTCTTTTTCATCACTTATATGCGATTTTACTCCATAAACACCTAAAGCACCTTTTTTATGTGGACAAAAAACAACAGTACCATCTTTATGTTTTTCATCTCTATTTTTTCCAAAATCTTTGTCCTTGTTCAATAACAAAAGACTTGTTTGTGTTTCAATGTAATCCTCTATATTTTCAAAGGCTTCTCCTTTTATTTTTTGACTATCTGGCAAATAATCTTTGTAAGCTTTTTCAAGAATTGTTCTTAAAACATCGTTGTTGTTAAATTTGTTAAGTATTAAATTGTTGTTATTATTTAATAATTTTAAAATTTCTATTTGCTTTTTTAAACCAATTTCTCCTCTTGTTAAACCATTTTGTGAGGCTTTAATAAATTCAACGTCAAACTTTACAGGTATTACTTGATAATTAATTTCATTTCTTATCGAATTTTCATACCTAACCAAGGCATTTCCATCATTGTTAGGTATTTTAAGTTCTCTTTCAATATCAGCTAAAACATCAAATGATGCTGTTGCCGTCAAACCAAATAGGGGTATTGATTTGTTAGATTTAGTTTTTGTATGGTCAATGATGTTTTCACCTAAACTTAAGTAAGGCGTTCTAAAATCATGTCCCCATTCACTTACACAATGGACTTCATCAATAACAGCATAAGAAAAGAAGTGGTTATTTTCATTAACTTTTGATAACAAATCTCTAAAATCTTGTATTACAAACCGTTCAGGTGAAACAAACACAAACTGCAATTGTCCAGAAGGAAGCAATACCGATTGGTTGTAACGTTTTTCTCCAGCCTCTAGTGATGAATTTATAAAAGCTGCTTTGTCTATTCCTATTTTTAGGAGCCCATCGTATTGATCTTGCATTAAAGAACGAATAGGGTCAACTACAATCGTTATACCAGGCTGCAACATTGCAGCTAATTGATAGGTTAAAGATTTACCTCCACCAGTGGGTAACAAACCAATAATGGATTTATTTTTCAGAGCTCTATTTAAAATTGGTAATTGTCCAACTCTAAATTTATTTTTTCTAAAAATTAGTTGTACAAAATACTCTAGCTTTTCTTTTGCTTCTGGAATGTCCTCAAATAATTCATTTCCGAGTGGTTTTACAAAATCTATATAGTTTATCGATTCTGCAGAAATTACTTGATTAATGGTTTTTTGATTCTCAAAGTGACTATTTCTAATTTCAATTAAATTATGACCTTTAACATTGTGATTATATTTTACAGTGTTTGACTTGCTTAAAGAAGCTATGTCTATAACAACATCATACAATTTTGAATTACAATTTTCTATTAAATCAAAAGATTTTCCAAAATGTAGAGGGCTATTTTTAAATTCTTCGGTGGTAAAAATGGTTAGTTTAATTTCTGGAACACTGTAGCTATTTTTAGCTGCGATATTACATAGGTTATTTAAAATCTGCAAAAGATCATTTATTGCCAATTCAGCACAAGGAACATCTCTCTCTAATACAGCTAAGTTTATTTTTTTAACGCTGGGTTTATTTAACAAGTAGAGTAGTACAACCTTCTGTATTCTCGCGATAGCAATTGGTGTGTGTACTAATGAATATATTTTAGTTAAATCCTTAATTTTTGAATTGAAATTAGATTTTACAATCTCAACATATTTTTCAGAGGATAGTTCTTCAATCAGTGACTCAACATCCTCGAATACTTGATCTTCGGTTACATGAATAATATTGGTATTGAAGTTGTTTACCTCTAAATCTTTAAGGTCATCGATTAATTGATCATGATATTTCTTACCATCAATTTCAATTATGTATGCTTTATTATTCTTAACATTTACTGGGTTTTTGTATTTGTTTGTTTTAATTTGTTGGTTTAAATACGGTATTTCCAAACTAAAATCGACTCTTCCCTGATTACTTGCACCTGCACCAAGTGTATTTCGTTTTCTTTGATGTTGTAACATAAAAGAAATATGGGCTTTATCCTTTTCTATATATTTTGATAAAAAATCCTTTTCAAAATTGCTGTCCAAATCCTCATTATATAAATTTTCCCCTCTGTTTTTGAACCTTGAATCTATTGGATGTAATGCTCTAAAAACAAGGTTTATATCTAGATTTTTTTCAATATCATATTCTATAATATCTTTACTTTCTTTATTTTTTGTAAAACATAGAGCTTCTGCCATTTGATTTTCAACAAATGGACTAGCAAGAGTTAGCGCACCTCTAGTGACTATATTGTGTGCTACTGAAAGTACAGAGTTTGGGTTTTCTGGTGTAGACATTTCAAAAACAGAAGCAACATCAAAAACTGTAAAGTTTTTTAAAAGCCCATCCAATTCCAAATTATTGAAATTGTTATCATCAACCTTTACAAACTTGTCTAGCTCTAGTTTTATCGAGGATAATATATAACCTGCTTTATACTGATTCATAACTAGGCTTAGAACATATCTCTAATAGCGTCTCTTTTTTCATTCAATAAATTTAGCAAATAAAACACAGATAGAAAGCCTACGGGGACTTTTATAAGTAGGCTAAAACTAGCAATAAATTATATACGGTGTTGTGGTGCGTTTTTATTTCGTATTCTTAAGTTTATCAACTATTTCTTTTGGAAGTAAATGTTCTAAACTATTAATGTTTTTATTTTCTCTTTTTGGTTTATTTTCATTTCGAGAGGATGAATTAGGTTTAGTAACTCGACGTCTTCTTTTTGTCTTATAAGTATTTGTATTTGAATTAACTTTGGGTTTTATAAACTGCGAAAGGTCAATTATTGGTTTTTGATATTTATTGAATTCGGTTTTAGGAATTTCTTCGACGACATGTTCCGCCTCTTGTTCTGCAACCATTTTCAATTGGATGCGTTGTTTTTTTTGTTTTTCGACACGCTCCTTATATTTAATATCTTCAAATTCTTTTAGCTTATCCCAAGGCAATTTTTCGTCAATTTCCGAATTCCAAACTTCCTCAAAATTGACAGTCTCAAATTCATCTTCCTCGTAAACTCTCGCAAAAAGTCTCGAAACCTCTTTTTTAATAATTCTTAATTGAATATTTTCTTTAAAAGTCTCAAAATTTTCATTTGCTTTTTTGAATTGTCTGATAAAAATATTCGAGACATATCTCGATGGATACTTTATCCAATCGTATCCAAAAACTTTTCCACTATGATATTCAACTATAATATCTCCTCCTCCAGGTTGGTGAGAAAGTAAATTTGTTCGGTATTTTCTTCCAACCCAAAATACTCTAGTTCTCATATCTTGCGGTAGTCCTAAATATATTTTTTTTATCTCATCCACAATTTTGAATGTTCAGATTTTGTTTCGTTAAATGCGCCACTACAAGTTATAACAACAATATTATGGTTGTTGTTATATAAAAATACTAGGGTATCATTAGTAATAATTGTTTTTCAATAAACTAAATAACACTTATATCGCAATTAATAAATATATGCTTTTTTTTAAAGTTTCTACTAAATAATATATGAAACCATAGTATCCCATATATTTTGAATCTTTCACGCCAAATTATCTTCAAGAATAATTTTATAAGAATAGGGGAGTTCTTTCAAATCATTTTTGTGAAGATGATTGAATTGTTTAATCTACCGTATAAGTCAGTTTCATTGTTATTGAGGCGCTCTTTTCTCTAGAGTCTGTGTTGAAAGTTCCTCCCCATGAATATGTTTCCTTTGAATTTTGTCCTGTAATTTGAAATATCCCCATTCTGGCAGATTCTAATTTTCCAAGCTTACCTCCAGAGAATTCAGCTATTTTTTCTGCTCTTAATCTTGCATCTTGGGTAGCTTTAGAAATCATTTGTATTTTAAGGTCTGCAAGTTTTGTGTAATAGTATCTGGGCGATTCTGAGTAAAATTGTACACCTTGGTTTAGGAGTTCAGTAATTTCTCTAGATACCTTTTCAATTTTATCCACATCATTAGATTCTATCTTTACCGTTTGAGTTAGTTCATATCCAACAAATTCCTCGCCTATAAATTTTCCATCAGAGGAATATAAACGTTTGAAGTTTTCATCTGTCTTTACTGCGCTGTAAATAAGTTGTTGGCTTTTAATTCCTTTATTCACTAGATATTCGTTTATGGCAGCTTTATTTTTCTCTAGAGTTAGGTAGGACTGTTTTAAATCTTTGTTTTGTGCGCTAAACTCTCCCTCCCAAACTATTAAATCTGAGGAAAAATCAGTTTTTCCTAAACCTGTTACTCGAATTTCTCCATCTGCTTTTGATCTGTCTGTGTAGGCTTTTCCTAAGAAAATTGAGGATGCAACTATTGCAATTCCAAAAATTATAGCGTTTGTGTATTGTTTCATATTGTTTTAACTCTTGTTTGTTTAGATTTATTGTCTTTATTAGTTCCTATAAACTATTGGCTTGCTATTGTTTATGTGTTAATATTTCCTTCCTAATATATCTTGTAGCAAAGAACAAAACATAAAACGTACAGTGAAATAACGCAAAACTTATAGTAATCCTATAATCATATGTAGAACTGATATGATATGCCAGTATTGGCATTGTTACAAATAGGATTGTTATAATGCGTATGTCAGCTTTTCTCTTAACTATTTTATAAACTATACAGAATAGATAATAAATAACGCTCAAGGAGATGCTGAGGGTTATTTGCCATATGCTTAGTTTAAAATTTAGTACATGTTCTCCCCAATAATATTTACAAGATATAGTTATTGCTAAATCTGCCAATAACACCACAACTATTGGAATGATTATTCCATAGATACATAGGTCTTTTAAGGTTTTCATTTATTAGTTTTTTTATACTCCCCATCAAAGTAGACTCCATAGCCGGCATAAATCATGCTGCAATCTTTTGTTATAATCCTTATAGTTTTTTTACCAAACTCAAAAAACACCTTACAGCGATCTTCTCCTTCCTTATATAATGGGAAATCATCAACTTCAACTAATGTGTCATTTCCAGCCTTTTCATTGGTAGCGTGTAATTTATTGTTATCCATACATGTCTATTACTGGGTTCCTCTTTTTAATTTTCCAAAATTGTCTTGAGGATGTAACCACTTGTTTTTAGTAGGAGTTTTCTCTGGCCCAAATTGGATAGAAACTTCATTTTTTAACGGTTCTTTTTTAACCTGTTTTGTTG
>Ga0209833_1000951_pt1 | contig 20193 bp, 16 predicted proteins | sample COGITO_mtgs_1105_3_FD_184797 | JGI IMG/M metagenome (GOLD analysis project Ga0209833, IMG submission 184797) | Pelagic marine microbial communities from North Sea - COGITO_mtgs_110506 (SPAdes) (version 2) | ecosystem: Environmental > Aquatic > Marine > Epipelagic ... | reverse complement strand
CAACAGCTATTAATAATATTAATATTCTCATCGTTTTTTATTTATCTGACATTAACTTTTCAACTAAAACTTCTAATCTTGATATTTTATCGTCTTGTTCTTTAAGTGCATTAATTAGCACAGGAACGAGCCCTTGATAGTTTACTGCTAACATTTCATTTGCGTCTTCACTAACAAGTTCTGGAAATACTTTTTGTATGTCTTGAGCAAGTACTCCTATTTTTTGTTTTCCTTTCATTTCATAGGACTTGCCATCAATAAGTAATAGTCTTGATAGTGTATAACCAAGCGATACGATATTTGATTTAAGTCTTGCATCGGAGGAAACTACTACATCACCACCAATTGTCACATCTCCAGTAAAACTACCCTCTCCTGCATATACTTTAGCACCAGAATCTTCTCCCATATAAACTGCCGTTACGTCGTCATTTCCAAGAACAACAGAATTATCTGCTTGCCCTGTAGCATTATAACCTATCATTGTTTGGTTAGTAGCGTTATTTGCACTTGCCTGTGCATTGTAACCAAATGCGGTATTTTGTTGCCCTGTGGTGTTAGAATATAAAGACGAATACCCAGATGCGGTATTGTAAAACCCTGTGGTGTTAGAATATAAAGACGAATACCCAGATGCGGTATTGTAAGTCCCTGTGGTGTTATTACGTAAAGACTGATACCCAGATGCGGTATTTTTATTCCCTGTGGTGTTAGACCTTAAAGAATAAGACCCATATGCGGTATTGTCAGACCCTGTGGTGTTAGAATACAAAGAATAATACCCAGATGCGGTATTTCTTGTCCCTGTGGTGTTAGAGTATAAAGAATAAGCCCCAGATGCGGTATTTTGTGCACCTGTGGTGTTAGAATATAAAGAATGACTCCCAGATGCGGTATTGTTAGACCCTGTGGTGTTAAATTCTAAAGACTGATACCCAGATGCGGTATTGTAAGTCCCTGTGGTGTTTTTGTTTAAAGACTGAAATCCAGATGCGGTATTGTAAAACCCTGTGGTGTTAGATTCTAAAGACTGAACCCCAGATGCGGTATTTTTACCCCCTGTGGTGTTAGAATATAAAGACGAATACCCAGATGCAGTATTGCTATACCCTGTGGTGTTAGAGAGTAAAGAATAAGACCCAGAAGCGGTATTTTCTTGCCCTGTGGTGTTAGAATATAAAGACGAATACCCAGATGCGGTATTTCTGTACCCTGTGGTGTTAGAGAGTAAAGAATAAGACCCAGAAGCGGTATTTTCTTGCCCTGTGGTGTTAGCTGTTAAAGCATCGTAACCAATAGCAACATTTTTATCCCCTGTTGTTATAGCATCTAATGCCGTTGTTCCTAAAGCAACATTGTATTCAGCTGTTGAAGTTGTTGAAGAAGGGTCATTACCTACATAAATAGAATTAGACTCAACAAGTACATCGGAAAGACCATTAGTACTTGTAGCTAAAGCTGTTACTCCAGCTAATAAGTTTAACTCTGCTGCTGTAGAGGTAATTGCTGTGCCTCCTAAATATAAACTACTATACACATAAGCATCTCCATTAAACATTACTTTAAAAGCATCCGATTTACTACCTGAACCTGCTCCATTTCCAATTACAAAAGCTGTGTTTGCTGTGTTAAATGCTGTTGCACTACCTGTAACAGTAGAACCACTTAAATTGTGTTTTCCAATTACTAAAGAGCCATAATCACTTGTTGTTGTCTCATATCCCATTGCTGTAGAATAAGTTCCACTTGCTGTTGTGCCATGTCCCATTGCTGTTGAAGTACCTCCACTTGCAGCTGTCTCATATCCCATTGCTGTTGAAGTACCTCCACTTGCAGCTGTGCCATATCCCATTGCTGTAGAAGAAATTCCAATTGCTGTTGTGCCATATCCTATTGCTGAAGAATAAGGTCCACTTGCTGTTGTACTGGTTGCAGTTACTTGCGCATTCATACTAAATCCGATAGTTAATGCTAAAAGTGTAAATAGTTTTTTCATTGTTTTTTAGATAAATTTTTATTATAAAATTAGTAATTGCAATAGACCCATCCAGTATAGACATCGTTGCTGTCGTTGTTGAGTCTTAATAAATAAAAATAGGTACCTACTGGAACTAAGTTGCCATTTTTTGTTCTTCCGTCCCATTTTGTAGTATTATCTCCTTCAAAAATACAATCACCATAACGGTTGTAAATTTTCAAAGAATGATTCAAATATATATCATAAAGATTTTGAATATCAAAAATATCGTTAAATCCGTCTTTGTTTGGTGATATACCTTGGGGAATACTGATATCACAATTTTCTGAAACTAATACTATAGGATAAACCTCATAACATACATTATCCTCTATTCTGCCAAAAACCATTTGATTTTCTGAAATAACCCCAAAATCAGTAGTGTTATTGATACCGTTTGTGAAGCTCTCAGCGTCAGCAACAGAATTAAAAAAACCAGAAAAGTTAGGACTTGTAAATACATTAGAAGCATCAAATAAATTAACTGTTGCACTATTGTTTTGGCAATATAAGATTTCAAAACTATTACTATAAATTGTAGGATTTTCAATACTAATTTCAACTGCAACTAAGTCTTGACTTTCGCAGTCGTCTATAGTTTGCGTAATATATATTGTAGTATTGTTAATTATTTCAGTAGTTTCGTCTAATACAGTAGTGCCAGTTTGTTCTGCATAAAATCTTATGTATTCACCATTAATTTGTAGTTCTTGAAGAATAACTGATGAGCAAAATGATTGCGGAGAATCTGCAGTTGGTGGTGCTGTATTACAACTACTGTCTACAGAACAAAATTCTAAAATTCTAACTTGTTGTAAGTTGTTAGCTCCGCCTGTGGCTGCAGTAAACCCCCAATATAAGTCAGGATTTCCGTTAAAAAACAAAGTGGGAATGTCCAAGGTTGTCGAAAAAATTGAGACACCATCGAGTGTTAAACTTAGTATTTTGTCTGTGCCATCCCACGTGATTAAAATAGGGTGCCACTGGCCATCTTCTAAATTACTAACACTAACGTATGGAATATAAGCACTATGTGCAGACATCTCCCATGGTTCACCGTTAGCAATAAGTGCAACATGATCATCTTGTGTAGGGTCACTTCCAGAATTCCACCAAGTATCAAACTCTATTGCTAATGATGGCGAAATACCTGCATAACCAATTCCACCACCAAGACTCCCCTCATTGTTTGATATTGCTTGAATTACAAACGCTATCCCGTCAGCACCAGCATTTTGACTACCCAAATAAATTTCAGCTTCTAAATTAAAATTTTGTTCAAAGTTAACTAGATTTTGAGACCAAACAAACCCCGATTGATTGCCACTTGCTTGTGTTAATCTTACTGTGTTATCATCAATTATAGTAGCACTTCCAGAAAGCACAAAATCATTTTCTTCAAAAGAAAAACAAGGCGTTGTTTGAGCTATTGCAAAAGAAGAGACTAACAATAGAAGAGTTAATAAAAAGCGCATATTCAGTTGACGGAATTATTCATATAAATTTAAAATTATTCGTAGAATTATCAATTATGTTTATAATAATTTACAAGTTTTGTGTTAAAATAAAACGAAAACTCTCGTTAAACAAATTTCCGTCGCTCTTACTTTTTTAGAATATCTAAAGTAATAATAATATTGAATATATACATATCAAAATATGAGATGTTTTGAGTTACACAGATAATACACTTTAAAATGTTATGTACTTATATGATATGCAATAAGTTAAGTACTCTATAATCATCACCTTTTGTCTCGCCTGAAATGACTAAGGAGAGGGTTTATTGTGTGTCTCAGGGTGGGTAGGTGTGCACACCTTTTAAAAAAAGTATGTTTAAAGTATAACAACAACACAACCTTAAGAATAAGTTTTCCAAAAGGTGTAATATTTCTAATGAGTTATCTACTAAAACAATAAAACGGTTATACTATTACATAGTGTAAACTATTTATTTATTGTTAATATATCGCATTCCTTCAACACCTTTGCTTAGGACAACATCAATTCTGACATCAGAACCATTGTCATTCTCGAAATAGACCGTTTCGGCCTTAGTGACATACACCTTTGTTTTGCCTTTAGGAGTCAATCCAAAACTTTGTATTACCTCTCCAGATTCTTTGTCTGCCATTTTAACTATGATCGTTAAGTTTGATTTATTAGTCAACTCGGCAGAATAATTTTTGTCATTAAATTCACCCAACAAAAAAGTTTGATTCGCAGGAATAGTGAGACCTGATTTGAACGTTGAGCAAGAATTCAGAGTTGAAAAAAATATAAATACTAAAACTAATTTTTTCATTACATTTCTTTGAAACGGCTCCGTTCTAAAAGCTGCAATTGTTAATGGTTAACTGTTTTAAGCGACTCAACAAACTCAAGATACTCCTTTTTTCTTTGGCTCTCAAAGCCTTTACGATTGGTAGTGATTTGTTTTTTGATTTTAATCTGAGAAGCATTCAAAACAGATTCCTCAATAGAGTCAATAGAAAATAAATACAACTCCATAATAATGGGCAAGGCCGAGAAGGCTCTTTCTGTTGCCAAATATTGTTTGTTTTTTTTAAAACTCTCTGGATCTAAGAGTTCGAGAAACCCTTCTTCAACTAAAAATTTTAATCGATTAGTCAGGATATTAGTCGCTATTTTTTCTTTAGAATTTAAAAATTCTTTGAACTTAGATTTTTTGTGCAAAATAACGTCTCTTAATATCAAAAGAGACCATTTATCTCCCAAAAGATTAATGGAATATGCAATCGCACATGTTCGTTCTACTGTTTTCATAATTTTGCCAAAGGTACTCTAAAATACTTTTAATTATTAAAAAAAAATTATTGTTTTTTTTTGATAAAAGCTCCAAAATTAGACTAATTTTTAGTAATTACATAAAATTAATAAATATAATTTAATGAAAAATAACAATAATACAACTCGTATTTTTCTTAAAAATTGTCCATTTTTCGCATTTCAGTCCATCAAAACAACCAATTAAAGACCTCTAAGGCTCTGCCTCGAGGATAGTTTGTTTCAAGATTTTTTTTTAGTTTTTAAAAAGATTAATGGGGTAGTTTATCCTTAACAAGTCCGTATAAAAACGTCCCAAAAATGGACGCTAAGATTACCACTAAAATAGGGGTAAATCCAGCACCAAACAATGTAAACATTGGTCCTGGGCAAGCTCCTGCTAAGGCCCATCCCAATCCAAAAATGAGACCGCCAAAAAGGTAACGGCTCACACTTTTATTTTTGGGAGTAAACACAATTGAATCTCCATAAAAAGAGGTTATTTTAAACCGTTTAATAGTTTGTATAATCAGAACTCCCATACCTACGGCAGTACCAATGATGCCATACATATGAAAGGATTCAAAACGAAACATTTCATAGATTCGAAACCATGAGGCGGCTTCTGATTTAAACAGTGTAATTCCAAAAAGAATGCCAATAAAAAGATAAATAAGTGTTCTCATAACTACTAAAAAATTAAGGGAAAAATAAAATGAACCATTGTAAGACCTCCAATAAAAAACCCTACAACTGCAACTAACGATGGCCATTGAAGGTTGCTTAACCCCGAAATAGCATGTCCAGAAGTGCAGCCTCCTGCATAACGTGAACCAAATCCAATGAATAAACCTCCAATGCTCAAAATAGCTAAGCCTTTCAAGTCTGAAAATACTGCACTATCAAAAAGTTCATTTGGGAGGTAGCTCGTACCCGCACTTTTAAATCCAAGTGAGTTCAGCTGTTCTATAGTTTCTGGATGGATGGCAACCGCCAAGTCAGTTGATAGAAACTCAGAGCCAATATAACCTCCAATAATGGCCCCCAAGACAACAATTAAATTCCATTGTTGAGACTTCCAATCAAATTTGAAGAAATCGGAACGCTTATCAGCACCACAAAGGGTACAAAAGGTTCTTAAGTTAGAAGACATCCCAAAATTTTTTCCAACCATGAGGAGTAAAAACATAACCAGGGCTATCAATAAGCCGGAAACAGACCAATGCCAGGTCTCAAAAATTGCATTCATATGAATTGTATTATTTTTATAATCGACCTGGGACTGCAAGGTATTATATATTTTTGTTTTGTTTTATTTTTTTGTCATAAAACCAACCCTTTTTTTAAGAACTATTTTTAAAGATCGTAGTTTCAATTAACTTTAATTACCTTTGCTACGATGAGTATATTAGTACAAATTGCCATAAAACCAGCCCAACAAAAAGACACCGATTTTATATTAAAATCAAGTCTTTTTAAGGCCAAACTACAGAGTGCAGAGATCAGTGATTGGCGCATCCGAAAACGATCTATCGACGCCCGAAATGCATCGATTAAACTCAACTTACAAATTGAATTTTGGTTGCTTGGTGAAACACGAACACAACCTCATTCCTTTGTACCACAAGACGTACATCCAAAACCAGAAATTGCTATCATAGGCGCAGGACCCGCAGGACTGTATGCTGGGTTGCGTGCCATTGAAGCGGGCTTGAAACCCATTGTATTTGAACGTGGAAAAGATGTGCGTGCTAGACGTCGCGATTTAGCAGCCATCAATAAAGAACAAACCGTGAATCCAGAATCCAATTATTGTTTTGGTGAAGGCGGAGCAGGAACCTACTCTGATGGAAAATTATATACACGCTCCAAAAAACGTGGAAATGTTTTAAAAGCTCTCGAATGGTTTGTCCATTTTGGAGCCTCTGAAGATATTCTGGTCGAAGCCCATCCACATATAGGAACCAATAAATTACCCGCCATTATTACGGCCATGCGCGAAGCAATTATTGAAGCAGGGGGGGAGGTGCATTTTAATGCCAAGCTGACCGATATTCAAATTAAAGACAATGCCATCAATGCTCTGAAAATTAACGACGAATCATGGAAACCCTTTGAGAATGTTGTCTTAGCAACAGGACATTCAGCCAGAGATATATTTTACTTGCTCCATAAAAGAGGGGTTCATTTAAAATCCAAAGCATTCGCGTTGGGAGTGCGAGTAGAGCACCCTCAAAACCTCATAGATAAAATTCAATACCACGGAGCTGATGAAAATCCGTATTTGCCACCCGCATCTTACAGCTTAGTAGAACAAATTGATGGGATGGGAGTTTACTCCTTTTGTATGTGTCCGGGTGGGATTATTGCCCCCTGTGCCACATCTCAAGAAGAAGTAGTGACCAATGGATGGAGTCCAAGCAAACGAAATAACCCCTATGCAAACTCCGGAATTGTAGTGAGTTTAGAACCTAAAGATTTGCCAAACTATTCATCGGACGATCCTTTTGTATGTCTTGATTTTCAGAAAAAAGTAGAACGCGATTGTTGGGAAGTTGCTGGTAAAACACAGCAAGTGCCCGCCCAACGTATGATTGATTTTATGGAAGGGAAGAAATCTAAAGACTTCCCAAAAACATCCTACCAACCGGGCATTGTTTCAGTTGACTTAAATACAGTCTTGCCTCCAATGATTTCTAAACGTTTGCGAAAAGCATTTTCTGTATATGGAAAAAAAATGAAGGGCTATTACACCAATGAAGCTGTATTGCATGCCCCAGAAAGTCGGACATCCTCTCCTATATCCATCCCTCGAAATTCAGAAACCTTAGAGCACGTGCACGTCAAAGGATTGTACCCTTGTGGCGAAGGTGCAGGCTATGCGGGGGGTATTATTTCTGCTGCCATCGATGGGATTAATTGTGTGGATGCCATTCACAATAAACGCAACATAGCTTAATCTTTTTATTTCAAATCCAGAAAAATGGACGCCTTTAAGTCGTTGATTTTAAACTAACTGATGCTCATGTTAGTTTTTTTTCGTAAATTTAGATTCCTTTCTACGCTTAACCAATTTAAAATTAAACTGAATGATTTCAAAATTTAATACATTTATTTATAATTCGATATTATCTGAAGCTGTAAAAAACAAAGTTGAACGGGTGATTCTTATTGTTTCGATCATCAGTTTTTTAGCCCACCTTATTACTATTTATTTGGTAAATAATCAGTTGATCACTATTCCTGAAGGTCTCAATTTATTTGAATCTCCAATTGCAGCGATTTACACCCCCTTTTCATTTATTTTAATTTACGAAGTATATCTGTTGATTTTTTATTTACCGCGGTCCATCACCACCTATATCGGAAAGCAATATGAAATTATTACACTGATTGTTATCCGACGTATTTTTAAAGATTTAGCTAATTTAGAACTTAATTCAGATTGGTTCGATATTAAAAACGATCTTAATTTTACTTATGATATTATCACTGCATTACTGTTGTTTTTTATGATTTATTTATTCTCTTTAGAACGCCAAAAACTTCAGACCCCTAACAACTCTAAATCCTTAGAACCACTTCAAATAGAACAATTTATAGCCATCAAAAAGTCTATGGCCTCGATTTTAGTACCCATCTTTATTGGGATTGGACTCCTTACTTTTGGAACCTGGATTTTTCAACACACCCCTGAAAATTTATCTCTAGCTTTGAAAGACATCAACAGTGTTTTCTTTGACGAGTTCTTTGCAATCTTAATTATTGTTGATGTATTCCTATTACTCTTTTCATTTTTCTATACCGATCAATTTCATAAAGTGATAAGAAATTCAGGATTCATCATTTCAACCATCCTCATTCGCTTATCTTTTTCGGTAGATGGATTGCTTAATAACTGTTTAATAATTAGTTCTATTGGCTTTGGACTCCTCATTTTATGGATTCACAACCGCTTTGAAAATAACATCAAACCTTCATAAATAAAAAAGCCCAAACTTATGTTTGGGCTTTTTTCTGAATTCAATTTATTAGTGTTTCAGTTTTTTCTTTTTTTTCTTCTTTTTCTTTTGGGTTTGTTGTTTCCAAAGGGTGTATTGCGCATCATTTAAGATTGCCTTGATAGACTTGTTAAAAGCAATTTTGTCGTCAAGCATCTTGTTTTGCATCTCAAAATGCTGTTCTTTACTCGGCTTTCCTTCTGGACGGTTCGCTCTTTGTGCTCTCTTTTTAACAGTGGTTTCTAAAATCAATTCATAGATTTCCGCTTGTTGATTTTCCGATAAATCTAACTGTAAAGTCATCTTTTTTGACATTAAAGTAGCGATATTTTCTGCAGACATATTTGCCATTTTATCCATCGGAGGAGACATATCATGTCCTCTTTTTGAGGGTTGAGCAAAGCTCATCATTCCAATAAAGATAAAGGCAACTAAAATAAATGGTTTCATATTGTTCAGTTTTTTTGTTTGATTAAAAATAGAGTTATATTATTTAGGGTCTAAAATTAAATTAATCCGTTCTACAGCATCTCGAAGGTGAATCTTATTCATACTATTCGATGTTTTTGAAATACTGGAGTTAATAAGGTTTCTCAAAGTTTTTAATTCTGCTCTTACAATCGCACGAATATCAGATTGACTTGTATTAACTGCTGTCGATTTTACATAATCACTTCCTTCTCTTTTACTTTGGTTTTCTGCAGTCATCAAATACGCCAATCGGTCGATATGAGCCCTTTGCAAATTTCGCCTGTAAGTATCAATTTTACGTCCAGAGTACAACTCACTCCAAATGCCTGTTCTCAAATCTCGAGTCATACTTCTTAGAGAATACGCCTCATAGCCATTCATAGTTTCATTTTCGATCATACGCGCCATTTTCCCTAAGCTCAAAATTGTTTTCAAACTACGTTCTTGCAGTCTTCGGATCCGCTCCACAGAACCTGAATATTCGATACGCTCAAAAATTGCAGGATCTAAAAGCCATTGCGGTGTTTTAAATACTTGTGCGTTTATAAACTCTAAAGCATTTTTTTGATGTTTCTTATCTACATAAGTATATACCGCACCTTCCTGATCGGCTGTTTTGTAATGCTCGTAAACACCCCCTATATTATTGGCAACATGCCCCATATAACGACTAAATTGAGATAATAACTGTCCGTACATGTCATTCAAATCAGAATAATCTTTCCCAGATTCGGTAGTCCATTCGATAAGGTTTGGGACAATTCGTTTTAAGTTTTTGATCCCATACGTACTTGCTAAAATAGCATCATCTCCAAGATCTTCTGTTTGTGAACTTGGATCTACGACATCTCCCACTTGTTGATGCCCAAAACGGTACATTGGATCGCCAGCATGCTCCAAAATCCAACTGTTAAGAATTTCTTTTTCTGCTTCGGCAGTCGTATTTAGAATGGGTTTATAGCCCCAAGCAATGGCATATTTATCATAGACACCAATATTTGGCATTAAGGCAACCCCTGTATCTTCAGGTTGAGCCACGTAATTAAAACGCGCATAGTCCATAATAGATGGAGCCGTTCCGTATTTTTGAGTGAAGGCTGCATCACGTAAATCTTCGACTTTATAAGCAGAACTGCTTCCCATATTATGAGGCAACCCTAAGGTATGTCCTACTTCGTGAGCCGATACAAATCGGATCAAACGCCCCATAACTTCCTCTTTAAATTCTGGCATGCGTGCCTCGGGATTGATGGCAGCGGTTTGCACAAAAAACCAGCGTCTTAATAAAGTCATCACGTTGTGGTACCAATTGATATCACTTTCTAAAATTTCTCCCGTTCGAGGGTCACTTACATGAGGCCCATTCGCATTCGGAATTGGAGAAGCGAGGTATCGAACCACTGAATAACGCACATCTTCAGGACTCCATTCAGGATCTTCTTCTGGGGTTGGTGGGTCGGCTGCAATAATAGCATTTTTAAAACCAGCGGCTTCAAAAGCGACTTGCCAATCTTCGATTCCTTGTTTGATATATTTACGCCATTTTTCAGGAGTCGCACGATCTACATAATATACAATTTGCTTTTTAGGTTCTACAAGTTCACCTGCTTTAAATTTCTCTATATCTTCCTCTTTGACTTCCAGTCTCCAACGGTCCAAAAATGTTACTTCTTTACTGCGGTGATCCTCCAAGCCATAATCCACCTGACCCCTTGCAAACCAACCAACACGCTCATCAAAATAGCGACGTTTCATAGGGTTTTTGGGTAATAAAATCATAGAATTGTTAATCTCTATAGAAATTGTTCCTGTACTTGAGTTTGATGGTGCTTCTGAAGCTGCATAGGTTTTTACGTGACGAGCTTCAATATTTTCAGGATAACTTTTGACACTTTCAATAAACGATTTTTCGCTCTCCAGACGAGATACTTTATAGCGTTTTCTAGATCGAGATGGCAGTCCCAATGCTTTGACATCTTTGTTAAATAAATCCGTCACTTCTATCACCGTAGCGGTAGAGTCGGCACTAAATGCTTTTATGGGAAAGGTATATAAAACAGGTTCAAAATTAGAATTTACAACGGCCTCATGGACAGGTAAGGAGTCGGCTGCAAATACCTCATAAGAAACGACTCTTAAAACAACTTTTTCGTCTTTCTTTTGCCATCTTAGGACTTGTGTGTTTTGTTTTCCACCTCCGAATCCAAGACCCGAAGCAGTTTTGGCAATTCGAGTCACCATCAACATTTCTTTATTAAAAAGGCTGTCCGGGATTTCATAAAAAAAGCTGTCGTCAATTTTATGGACTGTAAAAAGCCCTTCGTCTGATTTTGCATCCTTGGTAATCACCTTTTCATAGGGTTGAATGTCACCCTTTTTAGGTTTTGGATCTGGTTTTTTAGCCACTTGAGCAGCTTTAGCGGCCTTCTTTTTTGAGGTTAATTTTATACTGATACAAGACTCAAAAGAAACGAATGCAACTAACAAAAGAGATAATGAAAAGAACTTTTTCATAGATTTGATATTTTAGTTTGTAAAATAAAGAGTGAATATAGAATAATTCTTTCACTAAAAAAACAAATACTACTTTATAACCTATAAATAGCTTAGCCTAAAAAGTCAACAACCAAGACGTCATCAGTCTTATAAACTTTTGCAAGCTCTTTTGAAGTCAGTCCTTTGATGCCCTTGTCCCAGCCTTTATTACTCAGTCCAGACTGTGTTTTTAAGTCAGATAATTGAATTCCAGAATTTGACTTTAAGATTTCAAAAATAGTTTTTTCGTTATCACTCAACTCCACCGCTTTTTTTTCTGGTTTCATTTGCGGGAAAAACAATACTTCTTGAATCGATGCATTATTGGTAAGAAACATAATTAAACGGTCCATTCCAATCCCCATCCCCGATGTAGGAGGCATACCATATTCAAGTGCTCTTAAAAAATCTTCATCAATAAATTCTGTTGCTTCATCATCTCCTTTTTGAGCCAATTTTAATTGGTGTTCAAAACGTTCGCGTTGGTCTAGAGGGTCATTTAACTCTGAGTAAGCATTCGCAATTTCTTTCCCACAAACCATTAATTCAAAACGTTCTGTAAGTTCAGGATTATCGCGATGTTCTTTACATAAAGGACTCATCTCTTTTGGGTAGTCTGTGATATAAGTTGGTTGAATGTAATTTCCTTCACATTTTTCTCCAAAAATCTCATCAATTAGTTTGCCTTTACCCATCGTAGAATCCACTTCAACCCCCAAGTCTTTTGCAGCCTTGCGAATCTCGTCCTCCGTTTTTCCTGTAATGTCAAACCCTGTAAATTCTTTTATAGAATCTGCCATTGTAACTCGGGCATAAGGGGCTTTAAAATCTATTTCATGCGCTCCAAAAGTTGCTTTTGTAGATCCATTTACGGCAATGGCACAATGCTCAAGCAACTGCTCACAAAATTCCATCATCCAATTATAATCTTTGTAAGCGACATAAATTTCCATGGCGGTAAACTCTGGATTATGAGTGCGATCCATGCCTTCATTTCTGAAATTTTTAGAAAATTCATACACCCCATCAAACCCACCTACAATCAATCGTTTCAAATACAATTCATTGGCAATTCGCATATATAACGGAATGTCCAAACTGTTGTGGTGTGTGATGAATGGACGCGCCGCAGCACCTCCTGGAATTGGTTGTAATACAGGTGTTTCTACTTCAAAATATCCAGCTTCGTTAAAGAAACCACGCATCGCATTGAATAATTTTGTGCGTTTTACAAACACTTCTTTGACATGTGGATTGACCACCAAATCGGCATACCGCTGACGGTAACGCATTTCGAGGTCGTTAAACTCATCGTAGGTATTGCCTTCCGCATCTGTTTTTGGAAGCGGTAAGGGTTTTAATGCTTTAGATAACAATGTAAAGTGTTTTACTAAAACTGTTTTTTCGCCGACTTGAGTCGTAAAAAGTTCGCCTTCAATTCCAATAAAATCACCCAAATCGAGTAATTTTTTAAAAACATCGTTGTAAAGACTTTTATCTTCATCAGGACAAACTTCATCTCTGTTAATGTAAATTTGTACACGACCCTCACTGTCCTGAAGTTCCGCAAATGCTGCTTTTCCTTGTATTTTTTTTCGCATTAATCGACCTGCCAAAACCACCTTGTCACCTTCTTTAAATTCAGACTTTACCTTAGCACTGCTGTGAGTGACAGGGAATAAATCAGCGGGATAAGGATTGATCCCTAACGCACGTAATTTTGATAGTTTTTCTCGACGGACAATTTCTTGTTCTGAAAGCTGCGACATAATACTTTGATAAAATTTAAAGACACAAAGATAACGACTATTGCTTAGCATTTCAATTAAAGATCAATAAATCATTTATTACATTTGTAACGTTCTTTTGAAAGTTTCGTCTTATAATTAGAACTTTATTTAATTATCTTTTTTTATGAGTATTTGGCGTGTATTAGTTTCTATTTTATTCCCTCCCATTGCGGTTTTTGACAAAGGGTGTGGGTCGATTGTTATCGTTTTTTTATTAACCCTTTGTGGATGGGTGCCTGGCGTGATTGCTGCACTGGTAATTTTAAACAATCCTAAGTCATAAATCTGTATATTTGTGGCTTATGAATAAAGGAGTCAATATACAGGATTTGGGGTTCAAAGATTACAAGGAAACTTGGGATTATCAAGAAACGTTATTTAAAGAAACCATTGATATCAAAATCAAAAACCGTCGCGAGTCTGCGGACTTAACCACACCAAACTATTTGTTGTTTGTCAGTCATCCGCATGTATATACTTTGGGGAAAAGCGGCGACATTTCCAACCTTTTGTTATCCGAATCTCAATTGGAATCCAAAGGGGCTACTTTTTATAAAATTAACCGTGGCGGGGACATTACCTATCATGGCCCTGGTCAAGTGGTCGGCTATCCCATTTTAGACCTTGAAAACTTTTTTACAGATATTCATAAGTTTCTCCGTTTTTTAGAAGACACCATTATTTTAACCTTGGAAGAGTACGGACTTAAAGCCGAGCGAAGCCCTGGCGAAACAGGTGTTTGGTTGGATGTTGGAACACCCTTTGCACGCAAAATATGTGCCATGGGAGTGCGCGCCAGCCGTTGGGTCACCATGCACGGGTTTGCTTTAAATGTCAATTCCGATTTAGGTTATTTTGACAACATCATCCCGTGTGGAATACGAGGAAAAGCAGTCACATCCCTACATGTCGAACTCGGTCAAGCCATGGTCGATGAAGCAGAGGTAAAGGCAAAACTCTTAAAACATTTCTTAAAACTTTTTGAGGCAACACAAGCCTAGTAGAGCTGATACAGAATCAGGCTGTTGGGATCACCCTTAGTGACAAACTCGAGAGGTGCGTCTGCGTCGGCATTTGCTAAATCAATAGCACTCGTTCCAAAAACAGGAATCCCTGGAAAGCGTTTGGACTGACTGTCAAACAACCAAATTTTTTGTGCTTGTAAGTCGGTAATTGAAATGTAAATTTTATCCCTTAAATAAAACAAATTAGGAGGGGAGTAGCTCCCATATTCCAAATCGATTACATTGGATTTTATAGATAATTTATTATCGCTTCGGGTTACCAATGTTTTTGAAGAACTAGTAATATCGTGATTCGGATCAAGCCCCAAAGTTTGACGGCTTACAGCTCCTTTTGTATTCACTTGAACCAAATCTCCTTTTGTATTTGTAGTTGTAAACAGAGAATTATAAAGGTAAATAGCAGCTCCAGAAAAATCAATAGCTTCTTTGACCTTCACGCGAATAGATCCGCGCCGATCCAATATAAGGAGTCGATTACTTGTATTAAATACGATGTAATCCTTCCCACGCACTCGAAAATGTTTGGGCTGACTGCGGATTGAATTGTTGGACTTATATTTAAATCCTTTTACAGATTCCCCTTTAGAATCGTACATTAAAAGAGCTTCGTTTTGTGTGATCAAAAAACGATAGTTTCGTTGTTTGTCATAATCAAAGACCGCTAAAGGTTGTGTTATTTCATCTTTAAACTCTAGTGGAAATCGCTCCACATTTTTTCCATTCCGATCAATTACATACAACCTGTTTGGCGTTGCAAATGCCAGTTGTAAACGACCATTTCTATACAAATCCACTTGCTCAACCTTTCCTAAAACAGCTCCCTTCAGTTTCTTTTTCCATAAGACAACTCCTTTATTTGAAATGAGGTATAAATTGTAATCTATATCTTGAACCAGAATATCTTTCTTTTTAGTTCTATGGTTGGTAACAAAAACGGGATCCATCAAAATAGTGTTTGAAAGCGTCAAACTCAACGTTTCGGTAATTTGTGTTTTTGATTGTTTTGATTTTGACTTTTGGAGAATGCTATTAACGTGTACAATATGATCGTCTTTCACCAATTGTAAGCCAGAAAGTTTATAAGCACTCAGGTCTTTTTCATTTAAAGTTGTATCAAAAAGTTCTTTTAAAACAACCCCTAAAGTTTCAGTATTTAAATAAGTTTGAAAGGACGCTTCGTCGCTCAATTCACTTTGAATTGTTTCGTACGCATATGAACTTTCAAGGGTATTTTTATTCAGATAATTTGAAATCACAAGTTGCAATACTTTTTCAGAATTTGAAAACACTAAATAATCTTCTATAATGATAAATTTTGTTGTGTTTGATGAAGTTATAAAAGGTCCAAAAGTATCTGTAAATAAAGAAGGCAATGTGAATTCGAACAGGGGTACCGATCTAAAACTACTCAACTCGTTTTGGAAACTGCTTAAAGCTTCATAAGTTGCGTTGATATCGATGGATTTCAGTGCAACACCTTCACCTTCAGAAGTTTCAAACCGACCAACTTCTCGAGTTGTACTAAAAAAGGCTTTTGAAAACTCAGATGCTTTGGTAGTATAGCCAGCGGAATCGATATTGCGGGTGAGTTGTTCAAAGTCCGTATAATTAAAGGAATTAACCAAGCTGCTTTCGCTAGGGATAATCGATTGTAAACTTTGGGGTTGAGGTTCCATCGTTTCAAAAAGTTGAAACCATTTATTTTGAGATTTTTGATCTAAAACAGTTCCATTTATTGCAATACTTTCAGGGGTTATATTAAATCCAAAAAATAGAGATTGAGAATTTAATAAGGGAATTGACTTTAGTTCGGGAAACGTTTTACAATAGACTGAAAACGTATTTGTAGTTTGCTGTAACTTGGATAATTTTGAATATTCAGAAGTCGATTGCAACTTCAAAGACTCAAGAATTGCATCAGAAGTTGACGCCACCAAAATACTGTCTAGAGTCATGTGAGGTATTAAAAGTGTATCCGTTGAATTTAGATTTCTTTGATGCGTAATAAAGGTAAACTCTTGTGATGCGGCTTCTTTGTTTATACAGACCAAAAGCGGACTTAAACTTTTGAGGCTGTCAAGTGGACTCAGCACTTTTTTTAAAGAACTAAAAGCGCCTGTTTTAGAAATCAAACCATTGTTATCAACGGCACTTTGGAAACCTTCTAAGGAATTTATAGAGAGAACAATAGCTGCCTTTTTTGGGACTAAATCCTCAATAGAACGCATTGATTTTGGCGTGTAATCACAACTAAAAACCGATAAAATAATCCCTAAAAAATATAAAAACTTATGCATTCGTTGTGCTCCTTGTATTTCACTCCAAACAAAGATAAGATTAATAATTCAAAACAAACTTATTCTTCCAAAAGTCTAAAAGAAAGTCGGTGGTATTTGGTCGTCCCATACTTGCGAATCGCCGCACGGTGTTCTTTTGTAGGATACCCCTTATTTTGTTTCCAGTTATACATCGGAAACTCTTCATGGATTTTATCCATATAGGCATCTCTATACGTTTTTGCCAATACCGAAGCAGCTGCAATATTTTGATATTTGCCATCCCCCTTAATCACCGTTTGATGAGGTATTTTTTTGAACGCCTTAAACCGATTGCCATCCACACTAATAAACGCCACTTTTTCTAATTTTGAAATCGCTTTATGCATTGCTAAAATAGAAGCGTTTAGAATATTGATACTGTCAATTTTTTTTGGGAAGATGTGAGCAACCCCAAATGAAACAGCTTGAGTTTCAATAATCGGCTTTAGCAAATTACGTTTTGTATGTGAAAGTTGTTTGGAATCGTTAAGAATTTCATTTGAAAAATCTAAGGGTAAAATCACAGCTGCCGCCGTAACAGGGCCTGCCAAACACCCACGACCTGCTTCGTCTGTACCACATTCAAATTCTAAATTTGAAACATTTAAGTCCAACATAATTTACTGCATAAAGTTAAATTGATTGTAAAAATCAGTCTTTATGCTGTAAAAAAACAAAATAGATTAGATATTTGCTATTTTTGTGCCAACAATAATTTGCCGTTAGAACCTTGTATATGTATAAACTCGTCTTAATTCTTTTTTGTTTGCATCTCGGAAATACTGCGTTCTCTCAAGAAAAATTGAATAAAAACAAGTCGAAAGAATTCCCTCAAAACTTTCAGCCCAACCGATCTGGGCGAGATTCTATATCCAATACATCTTCAAAAAAGGTAGCTAAAAATGAAAAAGCAAACATTAAAGACTATCTAATTATTACCCGTCAAAACGACACCATTCAGTTAGATACAACCTTAACCATACATAAGGAGTATAAGTTTAACTACCTCCGTAAAGATGATTTTGAACTCCTGCCTTTTAGTAATATGGGTCAGACCTACAACACTCTGTCAGAAAACTTCAAATCTAATTCGCTTCAACCCTTATTTGGTGCCAAAGCCAAACACTTCAATTACATGGATGTGGATGCAATTGATTATTACCATGTACCCACACCGCTCTCCGAGTTAATGTATAAGACTGGTTTTGAACAAGGACATGTGTTAGACGCATTATTTACCGTCAACACCTCCAAACAATTTAATTTTTCGATTGCCTATAAAGGCATGCGTTCTTTAGGAAAGTACGTGCATGTATTGTCGAGCACAGGTAATTTTAGATTTACAACAAACTATAAAACAAAAAACAACCGATACAATATTCGTACCCACATTGTCATGCAAGATATTTTTAATGAAGAAAATGGTGGGCTTTCAGACGAAGACCTCCTAAATTTTGAATCTGGCGCAGAAGAATATTTTGACCGACCCATATTTGACCCCATCTTTCAAGATGCAGAAAGCAGTTTAGAAGGCAGGCGATTTTATTTGAATCACTCTTATATATTAAAGGAGCGAGATTCTCTAAACTCTAATAAAATAGCCGTAGGCAATGTACTTTCATTAGAAGATAAATATTACCATTTCACTCAAGCAACCAGCAACACCTATTTTGGAGAAGCCTTTATTTCGTCTAAAATCTCCGACAAAGTAACCCTCGAATCCTTTTATGCAGAGCTCAATGCACACTATTCAAATAAAACCTTAGGTGCTTTTAAAGTAAACGCAGGCTATACAAACTACAATTATGGCTATAATGCTATTGCCATTCTTAATAATCAAAGAATTACCAACCGCCTTTTGGGTTCTGTAGTTTCATTTGAAGGAAACTATGAGAAAACCATCGGAAAATTTGCCTTAAAAGGAGCTGCTGGTCTAAACCTTACAGGAGATTTAAAAGGAAATTTTCTAAATGCCGAAGCATCTTACGTTATTAACAATGATATGGATGTGAACGCCAGTCTCAATTCAAACTCTAAAGCCCCCGATTTTAACTTTCAATTGTTTCAAAGTGACTATCTAAACTACAACTGGCAAAACAACTTTAAAAATCAAACATCAAAGCAATTAGCAATCCATCTTAACTCGAAAAAATTCGGAACCCTTCAGATCGATTACAACACTCTAAACAACTACCTGTATTTTACTAAAGAAGGCACCATAGATGCAAGCGTCAAGCCCTTTCAGTTCGATAAAACCCTCAACTATATAAGAGCCAAGTTATCAAATGAAATATCTTACAGTAACTTTTCTTTAAATAATACGGTTCTATATCAAACCGTCACCGATGGCGAAGAAGTGCTTAATGTTCCTCAAATTGTAACCCGACACTCCTTATACTATACAAATGAACTTTTCAAAAAGGCTTTATTTTTGCAAACAGGGGTCACGTTTAGTTATTTTTCTAGCTATTATATGAACCGATACGACCCACTCCTTGCAGAATTTTATGTGCAAAACACCACCGAAGTGGGCGACTTTCCACGAATTGACTTTTTTATCAATGCTAAAATTCGTCAAACACGTCTCTTTTTAAAGGCTGAACATCTCAACTCATCCTTTACCGGCTACAATTTCTACTCGGCTCCTAACTATCCTTATCGTGATTTTATCGTACGATTTGGAATAGTTTGGAATTTCTTTTTATAACCATCTTCTTGTAACCACTTGTAATTCAGCTATTAAAAAAAATAGTTTAGACAAAGTAAAAAAACGTTAGATTTAAGACTTGTTTAGGGTAAAAAAGATTGTATGTTTGCACCCGCTAAAAAACGGAAGTTGATTAGTTGAAGATCTTTGAATAAACACAGTGTCCTAAGGTTTGAAAAAAAAGTCAATAATATTTTCAAAAAGCATTGTGATAAACAAAAAAGGTTTTATATTTGCAGCCGCTTATGTCCCAAGGGATTTAAGTTGTTAAAAAGACAAGTTCATTAAACATATTGATTGACAGCGTAAATAATTAATTTGAAACGATTAATTAAATACAGAGAATAGACCATTTTGAGTACAAACATTAAATATCCTTTAGTTGTTAATAGAACAAGATTTTATTTGATAGAATCTTAAAAATTAACGATGAAGAGTTTGATCCTGGCTCAGGATGAACGCTAGCGGCAGGCTTAACACATGCAAGTCGAGGGGTAACGGGGAAGCTTGCTTCCGCCGACGACCGGCGCACGGGTGCGTAA
>Ga0209833_1000936_pt1 | contig 20453 bp, 15 predicted proteins | sample COGITO_mtgs_1105_3_FD_184797 | JGI IMG/M metagenome (GOLD analysis project Ga0209833, IMG submission 184797) | Pelagic marine microbial communities from North Sea - COGITO_mtgs_110506 (SPAdes) (version 2) | ecosystem: Environmental > Aquatic > Marine > Epipelagic ... | reverse complement strand
CGAAATCACAGGGGCCATACCATGAAACACCGCCAAGCATCGTGAAGCGCTGACCCGCAAGCTCTGCATCACCAGGAAAGTCATCCGGCTGGGTCAGCAGTAACATCTGGGCGAGCTGGCCGCCGGCAGAGTCGCCATAGGTGAACACGCGGCTTGCATCGAGATGCAGCGCTTCGCTCTGTTTAGTAAGGTAGCGCACGGCGTCCATGGCGTCGGTCACACAATCGCGGATGCTGGTATCCCCGTTCTTGCAAAGCCGATATTGCACGGCTGCCACACAAAAGCCAGCTTCGGTCAAACCACGCACCGTGCGGGCAATATTCGACCGCCCCTTTGCCTTGTTCTTGCTGCCCGCCGCCCAGCCGCCGCCGTGGGTGTAGACCACTATGGGATAGGCGCCCACCAGCTCAGCCGCTGGATAGAACAAGTCCAGATGCAGATCATTTTCAGCCGTCGTCTTGTAAACGATGTCCGCTTGCAGATGAATGGGTGCGTGGTCTGTGCCAGGCTTCGCCCGCAACGATATGCCACTCAGCAATATGAGCGGAACTAGAATGAGTCTGAATGTATTTATCATGCCTTTAGGTGTCCTTTTATTGTATGAGCCGCTCGACTATTTAAAACTGAGCTCGACACTGTCGAGCATAGGCTTGGATGCATTGTCGGTGGTATCTTCGAGCTTCAGCTCAAAGCAAAAGCCATAAGCTGCTGGCAACTGACTCAGATCCATCGACGCGGGGATGCGTTTGATTTGCTTGGAGAAACCTTCGATGTGGTCGTAGCTCTCTTTGAGCTCTGACCAGTCATTCCAGGTGTCGGCGTTGCCGTCATTGGTGGTGTCCACTCCGACGCGCGCCTCTACTTTCTCGACCCATGGACCGGGACTGACGTAGTCGTGTTTAGTTTGGTTGATCAGATAGAATTGGCCCTCAGCAAAGCCGATATCCGGGTCCGGGTGGCCGCTGCCGAGTTCACCGATGAACTCGAACTTTTGATCCAGGCCAGGGGAGGTAAACAATCCGATGCGAATCTTGTCATGAATAGGATGGTAGTCTGCGGCGAGGTAGTATTGCCCGCCGATGGCGATGGCCGCCCAGTCACCGTAGGCGTGCTGCTCGGGCTCATGGACTTCATATTTGGCAAAGGCCCGTTGGCTTCCTGCCTGTATTCCATGCTTGGGATCTTGCTTGGCGGCGACTCTTGCAGGGAAGTTTTCAGGGTCTTCTTGGTGCCAGTGGGGGTGGGGATACTCTATGAACTTGCCGGTCGGTTTGGTGCGTTCATCCACGGCAGGGGCCAGGATTTTGAAGTCGCTGATACCATCATCACTCACGGCATGTCCTGCTAGTGGCGAATCCCAAGAGTGCTTGCTGGCGTCAATTGGACTCCAGTCCTCATAGATTAAATGGAACTTACCATCGAGGTCACGAATGATGACGCAGTCCGAGCCGTCGGAGGGGTCTTTGAAGGCGAGCCCAACATCTTTGCCTGGCTTGCCGTCGGTCAGGTCGTCGTCGATATAAAGATGCGGGTCCTGATCATTGGGAAAATCGTAGTAGATGTATGTCTTGCCATCGACAAACTCTGCAGTGGTAGACCATTTAGCATGTTTAGAGGTAACGCAGCCATGGTGCACCCAGTTCACCATGTCACGGCTCTGCCAGGCGTGATAACCGCCACCGCTTTTCTTTAAGCCACCGGGAGCATTGAAGAGATTGGGATACGGCGTGGTCTGCAGCTCAATATCGAAGCCCTCCAAAGTGGCAGGCTTGGATTGGAACCCTGCTTTACGCGGAGCTTTGTTTCGACCGAGTATCCAGTAGTCATTAGGCCCCTTGGCGAGAAAGATAGGTGCGTCACCCATGGTCGGCGGGCAGACCTTTTTCTTAGTGGGCTGCCAGTTGTCCCATCTTGTTGATGCGGTCAGCGTGATGGCTTGCGCCGTGCGCTTTTTCTTAAAGCGCTGCAGCTTGCTGTGGTACGTGCCTTCTTTGCCCGTAGGGGAGAGGGTGTTGTTCTCGACCGCAAGGCCATTGAGACCATTGAGCTCGCGGCTGGCGCCGTTCCACTCTTCGCCGCTGTCGATGCGCCAGCTGTTATGCTCTTTGGCAGCAGCCTGCTCATTTGCCAGTGATGTGGCGCCGATAAGGGCGATCGCTATTGCTTTGTGTATCATGATTTTTTATTTGTTGCTGTTTTTCGTTTTACGGGCACTGCCTTCGAGGTCGACCTTCTTGGTGTTTTTCAGTGCTTTGTCAGCATCCCTAACGATGACATTAGGGCTGTGTTGCTCTTGATCGGTGGCAATCTCAAAAGACCAGGCGTAGTTGCTGGCGCCCAGCTGTGCTGGTGGTGTGATTTGTAGGCCGGCGGCAGTCATCTGCCAAGAGACGTCGGCAGGGCTACCAAGCAGCTTCACGGACTTGACTGTGTCGGCACTCCATCCGGCTGTTGCCTCGATGGTGAACGGCTTGGTCGGTTTAGCCAGTTTGATGGCGTAGAGGTTTTTCCCCTTGGTTGTGAAGGCGAGGTGTTCGCTCTCCTGATCGCAGACTTTCCAGTAGCGGCTGCCGTAGATCGCAGCGCCGTTGATGCTGAGCCACTCGCCCATCGCGCGCAGGCGTTCCACCTGGGGTGCAGGAATAGTGCCATCAGCCTTCGGGCCGATGTTAACCAGGAAATTACCGTTGCGACTGATCACCTCGATCATCTCGTGCATGACATCTTCAATGCTCTTGTATTGATCACCTTCGAGGTAACCAAAGGAGGTGCCAAAGGTGGTGCAGCTCTGCCACTTGGGGCCAATGACTTTCATTTTCAGATTATCCTTCTCAAGGCAGCCGACGCCATCGGGCCAGTTGCGCTGTCCTCCCTTGTTGTTGACATAGACCGCCTGGCCACGGGCAGCACCGTGGTTCATAAAATCGGTGATCATGCCGCGAAGCTGATCGTCGAAGTACTTGATCTCCGGTTTCGCCTGCCCTTTTCGCACCCTGTTGCCATCGCGGGTATAAATGGGAAAGTCATCCATCCACAGCATATCGGGCTGGTATTTCTCCTGAATCTCTTGCCAGCGTGCGACGTAGTCATCGACGTAGGCCTGGTTGTAGCTGAACTCTGGGCCGTACAGCATCGCCGCCTCTGGGTCACGTTTGATCTCCTCAGCGATATCCGAGAGCGGCTCGCTATGGACGGCGTATTGTTCCTTAGCAAAAAAGCCGGTATGGCGCTCGCGGTGATACGACGGCGCATATTTGAGCCCCTGTTTGCGAACAGCCTTACCGAGATCCCCAACCAGGTCGCGCTTCGGGCCCTTATCAACCGCGTTCCACGGCGTCAGCTCCGAATCCCAATTGGCCCAGCCGTCATGGTGCTCCGCGGTCAGCACCACATACTTAACACCCACCTGTTTAAACAAAGCGGCCCACTCGTCCGGATTCCAATTCTCTGCAGTGAACTCTGGGATGATATCCTTGTAGCCGAACTCCGGTGGATGGGCGCCCCAGCGCTCCTTCAGATACGGATAATAATGCTTGGCATCTCGGTAGATCATTTTCGGCACATGCTCAGCATAGCCCCGCCCGCCCTTGCGATAGCCAATCGCGCTGTAAGGCCCCCAATGAATAAACAGACCGATCTTGCCGTCATCAAACCATGCCGGCACCGGCATTGCCTGCAAGGATTCCCAGCTGCTGTCGTACGGCGCAGTTTCGATTTCTGTCGCATGCAGCGAACCTACGACCATCGCAAACGCTATAATACCCTTATTTTTCATCATTAAGTTCCGATGCTTTCGCTGTTTCGGCCGCCTTCTTTTTAAGCGCCACTTTTGCGGCATGCTGTTGCGCACGCGACGCAGCATTTCGACTGGCATCGGGATCGCCAGCATCTCCGCCACGAGCGAGCATCACTGGATACTGCTCATCCCACCATTGATCGTAAGTTGCAGTCATTGTGCCCACCCGTTCCGGATGCTGTAACGCGATGTCGTTCAGACAGCCAGGATCTTTTTTCACGTCATACAGCGCCCAGCGATCTGCCGGCGAGACGCCCCAATGGTATTGCGCGGTTCCGTTCGCATACGTGGCTTTCGTCTGCCCGTTGCGAACCCCGCGTAGCGTGGTGCATTGGCTGCTATATTTTGCACAGGCGGGATCATCGCACGGCACACTGCGCAGCAATAGCATATCGCCCTGCCGCACCGCCCCCATGGCATACTTGTGCGAGGCCGCAGACCCGCTTGGCCAGCGGCCGACATTATGAAACAAGTAGCGATCATCATGTGCCCAACTTCCACCATTCAGTAATGGCAGTAGGCTGTAGCCCTGTAGTTCGGACTGCACGGCTTCAGGGATCGCGGCCCCAGCCAACTCGCACAAGGTCGGCAACACATCAATATGAGCCGTCAGGTGATTCGCCGTGCGGGGCGTCCAATGCCCCGGCCATTTCCAGAACGACATCGCGCGACTGCCGCCCTCCCAGATGGTGCATTTAGAACCGCGCATGTCCGCATTGTAAACATCGAGCCCTTCGGTCACTCCGTTGTCGTTGATGAACATCAGAATCGTATCCTCCTCCAGCCCGCGCTCTTTGAGGAACGCCGTCAGACGACCGAGGTTTTGATCAATATTATCAATCATCGCCAGATAGCTGGCATGCGTATCGTTCAGCCCTTTGGCTTTATATTTTGCAATCAGATCGACAGGTGCATCCAGCGGTGTGTGTGGCGAAAAGGTGCACAGGTAGAGAAAGAATGGTTGGTCACCTGACTCATCGATAAACGTCATGGCTTCATCAAAGTAAGCATCTTCCCGAAACCCTTTGGTCGGGAAACGTTTGTTATTTCGAATCATCTCCACATCAAAATGCTGACGCGGGCCGCCGACATTCGTCGAGCACCAATCGAAGCCGCGGTCGGCTGGGAAATAATCCTTCGCATTGCCGAGATGCCATTTGCCGATGAACCCAGTGCGGTAGCCTGCCGACTTCAGTAGCTGCGGCAAAATGGTGGCTTCCTTATACAGGTGCTCACGCGGGATCAGGGTATGCGTGACTCCATTACGAAACTCGTGCATACCAGTCATCAGTGCCGCACGCGTCGGCGAACAGGACGGACTCACATAAAAATTATCGAACCGCACACTGTCATCGTGCAGTTGGTCCATGTGCGGGGTGTCCAGATGCGGATGCCCATGACGCGCAATATCGCCGTAGCCCTGATCATCTGTCAGGATAAATATAATATTTGGCTGATCCTGCTCCTGCTGAAAATCCTGCTTGGCCGCGTTCGCGCACAAAAACGACAGCATCATTGCGCCCCAAAAGCAGCTGCTTAATTTAATTTTTCTATTCATATCTTGTTTCAAGAGGAGAGACTAACATAATCTACCAATCCTGCCTATCACGCGATTGCGTGACAGCGAACGCGCTGCTTAAACTGGACATGCAGGCCCCACAGCCTAGTGTCAGCTACATCGAATTAAATATGCACCGAATTGCTATCCTCTGCCTGACAAGCTTACTGCTCGGAACCTTGCCGGCGGTAACAAGCTCGGCGTCAGCACTGCCAGAGCGCCTCTCTACCACTCAACTGGAGCAACGCCTACAAGCAATCGACGCCGAACTAGAGCAACTGGCCCGCTTCAACCCGCGCAGCGGAACTGGCTCCATTGGCTACCGCTCAGCCACGCATCCAGATGCGAATCAACTCGAATGGGTGCAGGTTGAGCTAGAGCAGCCCACCCGCATCGACCAAATCGTATTGGTGCCCGCCATCTGGCGCGATACAGAGAGCGGATTCCAAGCAGATGGATTCCCCGTTAATTTTCGCATCTTGGCCGGAACGGAACCGAATTCCGCTGGCACGGTGATCGCCTCCTTCAGCGAACAAGACCAACTGCTCCCGCGCATTGCGCCGCTGGTGATTGCCTGCGACACCACTGCGTCCTGGGTGCGAGTCGAGGCCACCAAGCTCTCGGCACGTCAGTTCGACGGTCAATTCAACCTTGAGCTGGCAGAACTTCTGATTTTTAGCGGCGAAAAAAATGTCGCGATCAATCAAACGCTCTCCCTCCCTTCGGCGGACAGCCAACTCGAACCTATGCAACTTCCAGGCCGCAAAAAAGAATATTTAGTCGACGGCTTCGTACCTTATCAAATGGACAGTGGCCAGGGCGACAAAACCATCGCCTTTTTCAGCGTGGTAAAACCAAAGCACATCCCCTCTATCACTATTGATCTGCAGTCGGTGATGCCCTTATCTCGGATCCATCTCCACACCCTAGAGCAGAGCGACACCGCGCCGCAGAGCACCCCCAGCGGACTTGGCCTACCCAAACATTTTGTCGTGGAAGGCGCCCAGCGAGCCGACTTCTCCGATGCCGTGTCTCTGATGGAGTATCGTCAAGCCTCCATCTACGACGTGGGTCCTATTCTGGTGCACACCTTCCCCAAGACTCCCTGCCGCTATGTCCGCCTGACCGCGCTGGAACCTGACCCCCTTCATGCAAATCAGAAGGGCCAGCCACGGGTGGGCTTGGGCTTTGCGGAGATTGAACTGTTTGCTCTCGGAGAAAACGCCGCGCTCGGAAAGCCTGTGATCACTCAGTTCTTAACACACTTCCGCCCCAGTTCCCTGCTGACAGACGGGAGCAATTTCTACGGACGCATCCTCTCCACCCGCGAATGGATGGCTCAACTTGCCAGCCGCCACCAATTGGAATTGGAACGCCCGCCCATTGCCGCCGAACTCAACCAACGCTATGCACAGCAACAAACGATGCTCCAGCGCATGATCTGGCTGGCGACCCTGCTTCTGATCGTCATCGGCTTTATCCTCATTATCAACCGCTCACTGCACCAACGCGCGATCCATCGCACTCGCGAGCAAATCGCCGCAGACCTACACGATGAGCTGGGCGCCAACCTACATGCGATCGGTCTGCTCAGCGACTTTGTCAGCCGAGAAAAAGAAAATCCGCAGCAGCTTGAACAACTCATGCAGCGTATGCGCTCACTCACCCAACGCACCGCCGCTGCCGCCAAATACTGCACCAACATGTTGGAAGCCGAAGGCCTCTACGATGACCTGGCCGAAGACATGCGCCGGACCGCCGCGCGCGTCACCGCGGATCATCAACATGATCTATTTTTCGAACGGGAGGAACGACTGCAGAACATCTCCCCAGCCAAACGCATCGGCCTCTTTCTGTTTTACAAGGAATGCCTGACCAACATCATTCGTCATGCCGAGGCCACGCAGATCACGACTCACCTCGTTGCTGGCGATAGAATGCTCACCTTGACGATTACCGACAACGGCCATGGCCTGAATGGCGAAGTCCCCTCGTCACTGAAACGTCGCGCACGACTCCTCAAGTCTAAGCTAAAAACAAATAGCTTATCCAGCGGTGGCACCCAAGTTACCCTGCAGTTGAAGACCCGATACTCGCACAAAAAAATATCATGACAGACACTATCCGCATCACGCTGATTGAGGACAACCGCGACTACCGAGACATCATCTCCCTCATTCTAGGAGCCGAAAGCGACATCGAACTGCTCAGCCAATTCGGTACTGCGGAAGCCGCACTGCGTGAGCTGAAGGCTATACCCGCAGGGACAACACCTGACCTCATTCTACTAGACCTACGCCTGCCCGGCATGGGCGGGCTGGAAGCGCTTCCTCATTTCCGTGAAGCTCTACCTAAGACACCGATCATCGTACTGACTCAGTCCGATCACGAAGTCGACGTGCTAGCTGCCATCTCCCTAGGCGCAGCGGGCTACCTGCTCAAATCCTCCACCCTCGAAAAACTCACCGAAGGCGTCCGCACTGTGATGAGTAGCGGCGCAGCGCTCGACGCCAACATCGCCGGCTTCATTCTCAAAAAATTGCAAAGCCAGCTGGCTCCACAGGAAATCAACACGGTCCTGACGCCGCGTGAATTCGAAATCCTCACCCTGCTCAGTAACGGTCTAGTGAAAAAAGAAATCGCCGACCAACTTAACATTAGTTTTGCCACGGTCGATACCCACATCCGCCATATCTACGAGAAGCTAGATGTTCAGAATGCCCCCTCCGCGGTGCGCAAAGCATTTAATCTGGGCCTCTTCTCCGCATAGGAGAGCAGCGAATCAACACTCAAAAGAAACCCTAAATCAGAGGCTGGCTGGTTTTTTCTGCACCCTATTTTCCGGTCAAATCAGTCCACTTTGCTCAGGGCGGGTCGTTAACAGCCTAGTTCAGAAACGGTTTATTCAAGGCAACGACGACGGAGAGAAAAGTCTGCATTTTTCATGTATGATGCAATGAGCACTTAGCTCCACAGAGCCTCGCCGTAGGACCAGCCTTCGCGCACTGGCTCCTTCAGATATTGATTAAGCTCTGGACGATTGGTGATCTGCATGGCCTGCGCATCCCATTCGATGCGTCCACCAAAACGAGCAGCTAAGGCGCCAAGTAACATGACTTCCGTAAAGCGGCTCGCCTCTTCGAAATTGGAACCGGGCTCAGGCCCCTCGCCTTTGATTGCGCGGGTCCACTCCACAAAGGGTCCGCCTTTCACGCGCGGATATTTTTCATCCGGATAGCCCTGCTCCTTAAAGGCCTTCATCTCGTCACGATTCGCCAAGCGCGGATTGCTGGAACGATTATCGGTAAAACCGATCGTCTTCTCGCCGAAAAAGAAACTGCCGCCCTTAGGCAGTTCATCACCCCAGGTCCAGTTGTCAGGCTTGCTAAAGCCTAAATCCGTCGCACTGTTATGCCAGTAGAAGGTGCAAGGCTGCTTGCTGCCACGATGCTGAAATTCAAAACGGATCTGACACTCAGACGGTGCCAGCCAGTCGTTACTACCGACGACTGTTTCTGCTTCGACGGCGACCGGCTCATACAGATCCAAAATCCACACAGGCGCGTCGGCAATATGCGGAAACCAATCGCCCAACATGCCATTGCCATATTTGCGCCAACGCCGCCAGCCACCTGGATGGTAGCGTTCATTGAACGATGCCGCTGGGCACGGACCTTGCCAAAGATCCCAGTCCAATGACGCCGGCACGGGGCTTTCCTGTGGCGGCAGTGGATAGCCAGGTCGAACACCAAACAGACCGTCAACTTTCAGATAACTGTGAACCTCATTGATCTGCCCAAACACATCGGCTTCAACCCACTCACGCATCTGCCGAAGTCCATCATACGTATGCCCCTGATTGCCCATGCAGGTGACTAGGTTGTAGTGCTCCTTTGCTTTGCGAAGCGTGCGCGCCTCCCAAATATTATGCGTCAGCGGCTTTTGCGTATAGACGTGCAAGCCACGCTCCATTGCCGCCATCGTGGCGACAAAGTGAGTGTGGTCGGGAGTGCCGATGCAAACTGCGTCAATCTCCTTGCCCATCTTGTCGAACATCACACGAAAATCACTGAACGTGGCGGCTTTTTTAATATGCGGATACTTCTCCGCGTGCTCGTGCAAACGATTCGAATCGACATCACACAAGGCCACGATGTTTTCGCCCTGCAAGCCGTTGTAGGCCATATGAGCGATGCCACCAGCACCGACCATCGCGATATTTAATTTACTATTCGCAGAGACACCTGGCTGACCAATACTGAAGCGTGGCAAGACGAAGGCTCCCGTAGCAGCGGCAGCGGTTTGGATGAAATTTCGACGGGAAATAGAGTTCATAATATACGGATTTTTCCTAGTATCGTGAAAAAAGTATACACGCTCAGCCATTTTCGTCTATCACGCAATTACGGGATGCCATCCGTTGCTGAAATGCTCCGTTTTCCGAGGCGCGTAGTGCCGACAAGACCGGGCCCGAAGGGAACCAGAACAACCTGCTTGCTGGCAAGTTCTCATCTCTGGCGCCCAGCGACACAAAACCCTTCTCGCAAGCGAGAGGGGTTTAATTTTGGTCGGGGCGACAGGATTGCTCCGCCCTCTTCGTGTTTTCCGGGCGGAACTCCGTTCCTGAAAACACTGCGTCAAACCTGCTTGCTCGCAGGTTCGACTCCAGTCGCCCTTAGCGACACAAAAAAACCCTTCTCGCAAGCGAGAAGGGTTTAATTTTGGTCGGGGCGACAGGATTCGAACCTGCGACCCTCTGCTCCCAAAGCAGATGCGCTAGCCAGGCTGCGCCACGCCCCGTTTCCAAAAGAAGACGACAAACCATCACAATTTAATACCCTGTCAATGCTGTTTCAAAAAATATTCTCATTATTTTTTGTTCGCGCTTTCAAAAAATTATGACAATCCTGACGTCAAGATAATGAGGCAAAATCGAACCATAGCCATTCACACCTTTGTAGAACTAGGAATGGTGTCGATTTGCCTCACTCTGTTCCTGCCGACACAGGCATCCGCAGCGACACTTCAGCAGCAATTAGAGCAAGCGATCACGACCTTTGGTAACGGTGATTACACCTCTAGTTATTGGCAATTTGAGAGCATGGAGCTCGATTATGGCACCGAACCAGAGTTTTTAGCGCGCAATTTTCAGCAAACCATCCTCCCCGTGCGCGGCTATGCTGCACTCATGGCAGATCGTCCCACCGATGCGCTGATCTACTTCGGCGAGTTGCTCAGCCAATACCAACCACACCCAAGCTTACAGGGTTTCGCACTCTATAATGCTGCGATCGCTCAGTCGCAAACTAATGCGCTGGCGGCGGCGGCGCAGACTTTTCACAATTTTCAGCTGATATTCCCAGGCTCCAACGAAGCCGCACTCGCCCTGCTACAAGAGGCAGATCTGCGCTATGATATCGGCGAGGTCGCGACTGCCATTGCTCTACTAGAGGCATTTTATGAATCGGAGGCCCCCGAGACGCTGCGTATGCAGGCGCGCCTGAGAGCCCTACAGATAGCAAGTGAAACTGACTCGACCGACCGTGCCCGTGAAATCTTATTTGAGTCGGATTGGAATATCGACGCGATGCCGGACATCGCGGTGCTGAGCTTCGCCGCCCTCGACGCGGGCGACCGTCTACTCAATGCAGGTCACTACAGCGATGCGGTGCGCGCCTACCGGCTAACATTGCCACGCAAGGTTCTGATTGATAAGCAAAGTGAGCGGCTTGAGCGGGTTAAAAGTGCACTAGCCCAACAATCACTATTTGCCTCCAGCATCTGGAAGAGCCACTCACAACAGCTGGTCGCACGGCTTACCCGCCAACTCGAATTGCTCGAATACATGAGCGACTACACCCCAGGCCTGTACCTACGTTCAGGCCAAGCCTACTTGCTCGGGCTGCGCTATCGCGAGGCGATCATCTTGTTTCGCACCGTCGCACAAACTCCCGAGTTTGAATCCGACACCCGTGCCGAAGCCCACTACCGCTGGATATTGTCCTTGAGCGAAGCGGAAGACTGGCAAGGCGCGCGCGACACCGCGCAGTTATTTCTCAACCAGCACCCGGGCCACAAACTCGCCAACAGCGCCCTCTTCCTAATTGCCCGCGCCTATCAGAGCGAAGGTCAATTCCTCGAAGCGATCGCGGTACTCGATGATCTCATCACCAACTACCCCAACGATAAGCAGGCCCCTCGCTGGTATTTCACCCGTGGTTACAACTTAAGTGCGCTGGAGCGACAAAGCACCGCCCGTGACAATTTTGAGACCGCACTCGAGCGCTTCCCCGAGAGTATTCTGGTTGAGCAACTCAAACTATGGCGCGGCTTAACCTTCTTCTTCGAGCGCGACTACACTGCCAGTTTATACGCTCTCGAAGCACTCAAGAAAAGCAGCAAAAAACATCCGCTGTATCCGGAAATAAACTACAGGATCGCCAACGTCACGTACGCACAGCGCGATTACGACACAGCGCTCAAAACTGCCGATACCCTAATTAAATCCTTTCCCGACCATCACCGCGTGCCAGAAGCCCAGACTCTTCGCGGCGACATCTTCATGGGCCAAGGTGAACTCCTGCAAGCTGCCAATGCCTTTCGTCAAGTGCCGCCCGACGACGCGCAGCTCTACGACTACGCCATCTTCCAGTCCTCGAAAATTTACAAGGCGCTAGAACGCTACGATCTACTGCGTAAACATCTGCAAGCCTACATCGACAGGGACGAAGCCAACGAACGAACGCGCGTGAGCGAAGCGCTCTACTGGATCGGCTGGTCACTACAGCAGGAAGAACGCGGCACCGAGGCATGCCCTTTATTTGAACAAGCCCTCACTCGTTTCGGTAACGATCCCAACGCGCGCGCCGTCGGCTCAATCCTTTCCGCTTACGCGGATCTCTATAAACGTCTCGGCAACACCGACAGCATCCTGCCCACCTTTGACACATGGCTAGAAAACGCCACCGAGCAAAGCCTAGCCCAAGGCGAGCTCACTTGGTTTGCGCGCCTCACATTGTTCAAATCCAACCGCCAACGTCGTAGCCTCGGCGACGAACGAGCCGACGCCACCCTTCTCTCGATTCACCGTTTTGTACCGATTGACCAACAAGACGCCGAGACGCTCGCCAGTGTCGGCCTTGTGTTAATTCAACGCGGCTACGGCTCAGCCGACGATTACTGCGAACAAATCCTGACCGAATATCCGAAGCGCTTTGAACGTGGTTCTGCTTATTTTGGCAAAGCGCAACTCGCCGCCAATGCTGAACGCCTCACCGAAGCTCGCCGCTGGCTACTACGCTTTCTCGAACAAACACCCACGCACCCACTGGCCGCGGACGTGCGCCTGCTCAGTGCCGACATACTTACCCAGCAAGGCATCTACGACGGCGCGCGGGCAGTACTCAACGAGATCCTACAGATCAAAGCCATGCGCGGCCGCCCGCACGCCCGATCACTCGCGGGGCTTGCACGGATCGAAACCGCGCAGGAAAACCCCGAACGAGCGATCCCCTACTGGCAACGTATCTACACCCTCTACCGCGCCTACCCCGAGATCATCATCGATGCCTATTGGCAGAGTGCCCTACTGTTTGAGCAGATCGGCAACAGCACAGCCGCACGCAACACCCTGCGTGAGTTAGTCAGCGACGAGCGCTTGAAAGACTTCGAGTCCTACGCGCTAGCACAGGCAAAGCTACCCGAGTTGGAAGCCATCTTGCAGGCGCAAACCGAGCTCGCTATTCAAGCAGCCTATATTGCAAAAGAGGCACAACCATGAGGGTTTTATTCATCTCGAAATCATGGCGCCGTTGCTTGCAACGGCTTTCCCGCATTCGCTCAGCTCATAACGAGGGCGTTTGCAAGCAACGACGCGACAACAGAATTCATCGATTTATCTTAATGGTATTCCTACTGCCTACGATTACCACCGCCGCCATTCCGCCCAACGAACTTGTGCTAATCAATGACGAACTTCATCAACCGATTGCGGTGCATCTAAGGAATGGCCGAACAATTCCGGGGCACTCGATCGATGTATCTGGAAATCAAATACAGGTGGCCACCTCTGAAGGCGCTGGTGAAATCATTCACACCTTTAATGTGAATGAAATTCTCAATTTCACAATACCCGGCGAAAGCTACAAAACGCTGGCAGTTGAATGGATCAATGCCGGCGAATCCGACAATGCCATGAAGTTGCTACAACTACTTTATTTGCAACGCGTAAAAATCATACCCCTCCTGCCCGCCACCGAGTCGCACTTCTTCATCTACTACGTCGATCTCATTCTAGAATCCAACAATCCCGCCCGTGCGATTGCAGTGACTGGTATTTTAAAACCGCAGATCAGCCAGCCAGATGCGCTACGTGCGCTTGAGGACGCCGTGCTCGAAAGCTACAATAGCCTACAACTCTACGAAGAAGCACGCCCGCTGACACAAGCATGGCTGGCCGCGCGTGATCCGTACGGCGACTCCGCCCTTGGATATTACACGCGCAGCGCTGATCAACTGCGCAGCGAAGACTTCGCTGGTGCACTCGACACCGCGCTTCAACCAATCGTTTTTTCGACGCCGAACCCGCCCGATAAACTAGCTCACTGCTACGCCGCAGCGATCAGTTCCGCCTTGGGATTGCGAGAACAAGATTATGCGCTAACATTGTATGCAGAGATGCTAGCACGGTCACTGAATTGGCCCAAAACAGACCCAACTTTTGACGCACCTTTCAAACAACTCAACGAGCACCTGAAAAAAATAAACCGCGAGACACCCTAGCACAACGAGCTTATCTAAACTATGAAACTAAACGACTCACTCTGCTTAATACGCGCAAAGCATGCACTACTCAGCCTCGCGCTCACCTCAACCGTGCAGGCTCAAGACGCCGCACCCGAGGTAACCGCTGCCGCCGAAGACACTATTAATTTATGGGGCTTGATCCAGCAAGGTGGTTGGGCGATGTACCCACTTGGCACTTGTTCGTTAATTATGTTCTTTCTCATCTTTTATTCATGGAAAGAAACCACACCGAATAAATTCTTCACCGCTGAGCAATTGAGGACGACCAGCAACGCGCTGGAGAGCGGTAATATCGAGCAAGGCCACAAGCACTTACAAAACGGCAGCAACCTCCTAGCGCGCGCACTCTCTCCCGCGCTCAAAAAAATTCATAAAGGCCGCGAAAAGATGGAAAATCTCTTCATCGAAAACTTAGAAGCGGAAGAGAACAGCGTCTCGCAATGGGTCACCTACTTAAATGTCGTTGCCTCGGTCGCACCGATGATCGGCCTCCTTGGTACAGTTAGCGGCATGATCAGCGCGTTTCAGACAATTGGCCGCGGCGGCATGGGACGACCTGAACTCTTGGCGGGGGATATTGGCGAAGCCCTAATTACGACAGCGACGGGTCTAGTGATCGGCATCCCAGCAATGATAGCCTATTTTATTCTCCGCAATCGCCTGAACTCAGCGATGATCGCCACAGCCCAAGCCGGCACCGATCTGATTGAAGCTACGGACAGCGAGTAGGCCACGCAAAGGCCAGCGCTGCTCCTCGAAGATCCCTACCAATTCTTTCAAAAACCCTGAGCCTGGCACGCCAAATCTCTTGGAAAGCTACGGCAGCGACATTTTCTTCAAATTAGCCTATCACATTGATCGACTACAAACAGGACAGGCAAAACCGCTCTCCACGAGCAGTGACGACCGACCCAAAGCAGTGGCTACGAGTCTATCAGCACACGTAAGAAGGCGCTAGCCATCCTCGGTGGCAGTGTGGGTGCCTAACACTTTTCAGCACATTTTAGTAAAACCTCACATTTCGTGCGAAAAAGTTTTGCTTCTGCCGCACGGGTCGGTTTGATCTGACCTATGCATGAACTATCTGGAACCGTAAAAGTAATTTTCGAAGAACAAACCTTTGCCAGCGGCTTTAATAAGCGCGAATTCGTCGTCACTGACGAAGCTGACAAATACCCACAGGACATTAAGTTCGAGTGTGTTAAAGATAAGGTCGAATTGGTCAACAAGCTCAGCGTTGGCGAAAAGGTCAAAGTCACCTTCGACCTTCGAGGTAACGAATATAATGAAAAATATTATGTCAACCTTGCCGCCTGGAAGATCGAAAGCCTTGGAGCAGCTGGCGCAGCCAGCAGCACTCCGCCAGCCTTCGATCCAGCCGACGAAGTCCTCGACGAAGAGCCACCATTTTAGTCGCTCAATCACCATTTTCAACAAAAGGCTGCTCATCCACGAGCGGCCTTTTTTGTGTCAAAATTGGAGGGCAACGCTCCATTATTGCCGCGATAACTAAATCAACGAATCTAATGTGAGGCAATGACAGAGCATTACTCTTCAGCTCGTCAGTAAAATTCCAGATGCTACTTCACCAACCACCCCGTCAGTAGACCGGCGAATGCCAACTGCACAGGGTGAAAGCAAATCAACGGGATTAATACCATCGCAGGATCCACCGCACCCGGAGCTACCAGCAAAATTGACATGGCCAACGGCAACCCTGAGGCCAACGACTTCTGACTCGCACAAAAGAATGCTGCAATTCGCTGCGCACGCTGTAACCGCAACCAAGACACACTCCACCAAATCAATACACTCGTCACCAGTAATACCGTCACGATGCTCACGGCCACTCCGAGGCATAGTGCCAACGACAGTTCATTCAACAGTCCCGAACTCACGCTCTGCGCAAATGCAGCATGCACAATAAATAGAATGATGCCACTATTGACCAACTTGGTCAGTCCAACAATACGTCCGGCAAGCACCCGCACCAACTGCCGCAACACCTGCCCTAGGATCAACGGCAACACCAATAAACGAGCCAGACTCACGAAAATCCCCGTCAATGAAATCTCAATCGCCGTCTCACTCGCGAGATAAGCCACTGCAATCGTCGGCACTACCAACACCGCTAATAGGTTGGAAAAGATCGTCGAAAAAATGGCATTACTCGTGTCGCCGCCTGAGATCGAGGTAAAGGCAATCGCCGAGGCCACCGTCGTCGGCAAAATCGCCAGCAGCCAGAAACCGACGCACAACTCCGGCGTCAACAGCTCTGATAGCGGGATCAGCAGCAAGCCCGTCACCAATGGAAACAACAGGTAATTCCACCCCAAGACGAACACATGCAAGCGTTTCGGTTTATACCCTCCGGCCAGCGAACGCGTCGGCAGTGTCAAGCCTTGTAAAAAAAAAATCAGAGCCACGCCGAACTGTGTGGTCCACTGCGCACGCAAAAAACCACCCTTTGAGGCGGGCTCGGGGTAATAGACCGCGAGCAGCACGGCGACAACCAGCCACAACGTGAATGCATGTTTTCGAAGTAGAGTCTTCATTATCGAGATTAAATTAGCATGCACGAAGCTGAGAAAAGTTGAAGCGATAAAAATCAGCTTGGACAGCACGTATTCCGCCTCGCCCCGTGCGGTCCAAACTCCCGACAACCGCGAGGACGTTCAAGCTCTTCTTTATATTTTGCATTCTCGCAAGTTTCCCTTTAATTCCCTCGGCTCTCATGAAGATTGAAACCGCAACATTCCGCACCAGTGCACTCGACCTCGAAGCCTGCCCGCCATCTTGGCAGCCTGAATTCGCATTTGTCGGTCGCTCTAATGTCGGCAAATCTTCGTTGATCAACATGCTCACCGGCAAGAAAGAGCTCGCGAAAACATCCAGCGTGCCAGGCAAGACGCAGCTGATTAATTTCTTCGATATTAATCAGACTTGGAGTCTCGTCGATCTACCTGGTTACGGCTATGCTCGACTTTCCAAAGCGAAGCAGAACGACTTCAACATCAATGTCAGCGGCTATCTCACGGGCCGCGACAACCTCAAGCATGTCTTTGCTTTGGTCGATTCACGAATGGAACCAGTTGAAGGCGACCTCGCCTTTATCGAGTGGCTACAAGCCTGCAAGCTACCCGTATCGATTGTCTTCACTAAGTCAGACAAGAGCTCCGATACCACCGTGGAAAACCACGCAAAACTATTTCTGCAGAAATTAGACGAATGGGGTATTCAGGCCAGCAAAGCCTTTAGTTGCTCAGCCAAGACTCGTGCCGGCCGCAATGAGATTCTCCAATTCATTGAAACCATGTTGCCGAAAAAGACTAAGCTAAAGAATCAGAAAACTATCTCATTAGGCTGGATGAGAAAAAAACGCTAAGGCGCGCGGCACAGATGCAGTCGTATGGCCGACTCGCCAATCAGTGACAGACAAGCCCGAGCGCCCTGGCCCTCGATTTTAATGGCGGCGGCCTAAGCCACAGCACGCAGAGCGTGTCGGCAGCGAGCAACATTCTGTTGTGCCTGCCGTTGAACCCGATCCGCCAATCGGACTAAGGTAATCCCGCACTCACCAATGCCATGAGCTGAATCACACTTTTTTCTTTATTTTTCCGTTACGTATCTATATATATTTAAAGCGAATTGTAAATCATACCCTATCATGCCACTATCGCCACCCACAACTGCCGCGGAAGTCACCTTCGATATCAATGAGGTGAGCGATTTCCAACCCCGCTTACAGCAATGGCAAAACGAGTTGAAACAGATATCCTCTGCGCGCGAGCTGCGAGTACGAATCCAAGATGCGCCGCCACTACTACGGTCACGCCTAAAGGATCATGGCTACTGTGATGCCTACCTCGCCGCGTATGTGGACTGGATTTGCCAGCTCAGTAAAACCACTGCACCCAACTGGGTGACGCAATCAAATCGGATTGCCGACAGTGCCTGTATCGACGAAGCCATTGACCTCAGCCAAACACCGAAGCCATTCCGAGCACGCAACCTCTTCACGATCCCAGAGAATGTGATCCAACTACGTCGCGGACGGCCGAAAAAAAGTGCCGCCCATAAATTAAAAAACAACGCCGCACGCCAACAACGCTACCGGCAGCGGGTCAAAGCCAAGCTTGCACGTCTCGAACAGCTCGAACGCGAACTGACCAAGTAGCCCCAAAGCCTCCGCCCCCTCCTCTGGTCTCTTTCCCCTCTCTATGGCATCGCATAAAGTTCTCTCTAACTGGTATCGACAGCTCGCGGAACATCTGGATTCCGGCACACGGCTCGCAGAAGCGTTCACCGTCTGTGCAGGCCCACCGAGTCAAGATCGATTGCGCATGGGGGCATTAATCGAAGGCGGCACTGGCATTGAAGCAGTCATGGCTACCGCACCAGCTTGGTTGCCGAAAGCAGATCGCATTTTTATCAGCACGGCGATGGAGACCGGCCGCCTGCCGCAGACCTTACGTAATCTTTCCGATCGGCACGAGCGCATTGGCGCCACTCAGCTCAAAGTTATGCTCGGACTGCTTTATCCGCTAAGCGTCTTCCACATCGCGGCATTGATTTTACCGATTGTTCGTATGATCGATCATGAGCATGGGTTCGAATGGGACGCCCCAATACATCTCTTGCAAAGCTCGCTACTGATCGGACCAGTATGGGCACTCGGCGCGATAACGCTATTTCTGGTCAAAACTGACAACCCGCTACTCGCTCGCATTTTACGCTGCATTCCACTACTGCGGGGCTACAGCCAAGCACAGGCACTCTCCGATTTTTCCTATGCGCTCGGCACCTTCATCGATGCCGGCGTGCCAATGCATACTGCTTGGCAAGGCTCCGCTCGCATTGCGCACGACTCCAAGATCAGCCGCGCCTACCAAGCAATGGAACCCACCTTTACCGCTGGCGAAGATCCCGCCACGCAACTCAAAGCGCACAAAATATTTCCGCCTGATTTTGTGGCATTCTATGCCGCCGGCACCCAAAGCGGCAAGCTCGACGAGATGATGCTCAAGGCTGGCCAGCAATACCAAACGCAGGCGAACCACGCCATGACTTACGCCTCTATTGTTTACCCGACGCTGCTGTTTACATTGGTCGCCGCCTTCATCGTTTTGACCATCTTCCAAGTCTATGGAGGCTACTTGAATTTACTCAACGACTTGGCGCAGTAGAATTATATCCGCAGCAATCGACTCTACCAGTTGCCGCATCCGGCAAAAACCAACTTTTCATGACATAAGCCAATAACTTAAAATAAACATCAGAATTAAATTATGAAAATAATGACCTGCAAACAACTCGGTGGCGCATGCGACGAAGCTTTCCAAGCCAATACATTTGAAGAGCTCACGGAATTGAGCAAACAGCACGGCATGGAAATGTTCCAGAAGCAGGACGCCGCCCACCTTGAAAGCATGGCAAAAATCATGCAGTTGATGCAATCCCCGCAAGCAATGAACGCTTGGATGGACGAGCGCAAACTGGAGTTCGAGGCTCTACCTGAGAATCCGTGAGCTCAGAACGCGCGATCATCGAGCGCAGACAGCAGGACGTGCGAATACTCTAAGTTGATCAAGTTGTGGTGCTGATGCCTGCAGCACTATTCGACCATTGAGAAATTCAACCCGAGTTCTTTTTCTAACTGGGTAATTTTACGACGTTCCTTTGGCTCAATCAATGTAATCGACACGCCCTTCTTACCGGCACGTGCGGTACGGCCACTGCGATGAGTGTAATACTGCATCGCATCCGGCAACTGGTGCTGAATGACAAAAGATAGGCCTTCGACATCGATCCCGCGGGCGGCGACATCAGTCGCGAGTAAAAACTGTGTGCGCTCTTTTTTGAAGGAACGCATCACTTTATCGCGATCCTTCTGACTGAGGTCGCCCTGCAAAACACCGACGGCAAGGCCGAGTTTGGTCAAGTCCGCTCCCAGCGAGACGGCACCCGCGCGCGTACGGCAAAAGATCAAGCCGCGCTCTTCGCCATGCGCGATCAAATACTTATAAATAAAATCGGTCTTATCCTCACGCGAGCAGATTGCGAACTGGTGATCAATATTCTGATTCACCACGTGCTTTTTATCGACCTTAATCATGTGCGCCTTGGCAGACATGTGCTGCTCGACCATACTCTTGATACGATCTTGGAAGGTCGCGGAAAACAGCCAAGTGCTCTTTCGGTCTTTGGTCTGCTTAAAGATTTCCTCTAGCTCAGATTGAAAGCCCATGCTCAGCATCTCGTCCGCTTCGTCCAACACCAGGTGACGGACCGACT
>Ga0209833_1000906_pt1 | contig 20828 bp, 20 predicted proteins | sample COGITO_mtgs_1105_3_FD_184797 | JGI IMG/M metagenome (GOLD analysis project Ga0209833, IMG submission 184797) | Pelagic marine microbial communities from North Sea - COGITO_mtgs_110506 (SPAdes) (version 2) | ecosystem: Environmental > Aquatic > Marine > Epipelagic ... | reverse complement strand
AAACATTAGATAGTCAAGAAAACAAATCAATTCTTGATGAGGTCTTAAACTATTCTAATTTAAAAATGCTACTTTCCAGAAAATTAAAAAGAGTAATTTAATGAGTTAATAAATCTTCTGGAATAATACATATCGGAATTGGTTCCATTTTATGCTTATTCTTTGTGTTAAAACTTTTGTATATTTTAAGGACCTCTTTTTCTCTGTCGCTAATTTTAGAATTTGATTCTTCTGTTTTCATTGCCCATTCTAATTCATCATATGTAGCTCCAATTTGATCTTCATCTGACCTTGAGTCAGCATATAAACCATCACTTGGTTTAGCGTTAATTATTGTATTATCAACTTTTAAGAATTTACCTAAGTTGAAAACCTGAGACTTCAATAAATCAGCTATTGGACTTAAGTCAACTCCACCATCTCCATATTTGGTGTAAAAACCAACCCCAAAGTCTTCAACTTTATTTCCTGTCCCAACCACTAAATAGTTGTTAATTCCTGCAAAATAATAAAGAGTTGTCATTCTTAGTCTCGCTCTTGAATTAGCCAGAGATAAGTCATCGGTTGAATTATTCTTTGATGAATTAATTTCATTACAAAATGAATCAAATACAGAATTCAAGTCTACTAATTTACCACTCACATTAGTATAATTTGATTCAAGATTCTTTATGTGATTTTTAGCTCTAGAAACATGTTCATGATTTTGTTTAATTGGCATTTCAATACAGATTACTTCAAGTCCAGTTTTAGCACATAAAGTGGAAGTAACTGCAGAGTCTATTCCACCAGAAATACCAACAACAAAACCTGATATTTTGTTGGCTTGAGCATAATTTTTCAGCCAATCAACGATAAATTCTGAAACTTTTTCCGTTTTCATAAAATATATATTATTTATATAATAAGAATCTTACATTTGTAGTACAAAAATATATATTAAATCACTAATAAAAGTTATTATCTGTGCATAAATTTTTAATCTTTTTAATTATTTTTTTAACATTTAGTTGTAATAATGTTAATACTCCAAAAGTTGAAGTTGAAATAGAACGATTCGAAGATATTTTTTTTAAAAGTAATGCTAATAACCTTTATAAGGTAAAAGAAAATTTTTCTTTTTTATTTCCACCCCAGTATGAGGATCAAATATGGATAGACCGGTTAAATGATACTATTCAAAATCAACTTTACAATGAAGTTAATTTATCTTTTGGTGATTTTTCAGATCAACAATCTTTAATTGAAAGTTTTTATAGCAATTATTTGGGCTACGATTCTGAGTATAAAATACCTAGATTAATTACTTTAACAACTGATGTTGATTATCGAAAGAAAATAATATTAACAGACTCATTACTTTTAATTGGCCTAGATAATTATTTAGGAGAAGATCATGTTTTTTACTCCTCATTCCCTACCTATCTTACAAATACTTTTAATAAAGAAAATATTATCATTGATATTGCTAAAGAATATGCTACGGCAGTAATTGCAAATACAAGATCTGATAATTATACCTTTATAGAAAAAATTATTAATCATGGAAAAATGTTATACTTTGCGAGCTTAATGTTACCCGAGAAGGAAGAATCAAAGATAATTGGCTATACTAATGCAGACTTTGCTTGGGCTTTAAAAAATGAAAAAGACATTTGGTCTAATTTCATTGAAAATGATTACTTGTTTAGTAGTGACAATAACTTAGATAGTAGATTTATTAACTTAGCGCCATTTTCAAAATTTTATTTATCTATTGACAATGATTCACCAAGTATGATTGGAAAGTTTATTGGTTGGAAAATTGTCAAATCTTTTATGAAAGTTAGTTCTTCAAATTTGAATGAATTAATTCAATATGACCCAATGTATATTTATAATAATTCAAAATATAAACCCAGTAATTATGAATGATAAAAAATCAAAAATTGAAATCTCTGTAAATTTAGATGATAATAAAATCCCGGAGAAAATATTATGGTCTGCTGAAGATGGGAATATAAAAGATAAAGAATCTAAAGCTCTTTTTTTATCTGTGTGGGATTCAGAGAAAAAAGAAAGTTTAAGAATAGATCTTTGGACTAAGGAAATGCCGCTGGATGAAATGAAAATTTTCTTTCACCAAACTTTAGTAGCAATGAGTGACACTTTTAATCGAGCAACCCAAGATGAAAAAATGACTGCTACTATGAAAGATTTTTGTGATTATTTTGCCGAAAAGTTAAATCTAAAGCAAGATTAAATTACCACTCATTTAGTTTGTTTGAATCTAATTTTATAAAAATAAAGAGCAATATTGTAAATGCCCATAAACTAGACCCACCATAGCTAAAAAATGGCAGAGGAATCCCAATAGTTGGAACTAAGCCCATTACCATACCAATATTTACCAAAAAATGAAAAAACAGTATTGATGCAACTGAATAACCATAAACTCTACTAAACTGATTTTTTTGAAGTTCAGATAAATGAAGAATCCTTAGTAATAGTAAAATAAATAATAGTATAATAAAACTACTTCCAAGAAACCCCCATTCTTCACCTACAGTGCTAAAAATATAATCTGTTTGCTGTTCGGGAACAAATTTACCAATGGTTCTGGTTCCTTCTAAGTATCCTTTTCCCAACCAGCCTCCAGAACTAATTGCTTTTTCAGATTCGTTTAGATTATACAAGATGGTTCTTTTCATTTTTTCTATTTCCTCTGGGTTATTTTCAAGCCTTAGCCATAGACTAATTCTATTCTTTTGATGTTGCTTAATTACATTATTATAAAAATAATTTATGCTAAACGACAATGTAGCAGCAAAAAATAATACTCCTAGATGCTTAAGTAATGAATTTCTTTTCTTCTTAGTTCTAATATAGTTTAAGGCTACTATTCCAAATGAAATTAAAAATGTAGTTAATAATGAAAACTTAATTGTGGAAACAAGTAGCAGAAACAACAAGCTTATTGTGTATAAATATATCTTAGGGATCCCTTCTCTAAATAATACAAAGAAAAAAGCTAAGTAAACTAGCGTACTACCTGTATCGTTCTGTAATATTATTAAAATAGCTGGCAGGAAGATAATTACAAGCAATTTAACTTGATGGTTAATTAGCTTGATATTTGTTTGTAAATCACTAATGAATTTAGCAACTGCTAATGAGGTCGCTACTTTTGCAAACTCACTTGGCTGTATTGTAAAAGACCCTAACCCATACCATGATGTAGATCCATTGACTGTCTTGCCAAAAATAAATAGGCCTATTAAAGAAAGAACGGATAGGAAATAGAATATGCTAGCAAATCTCTCGTAAAACTTTGCTTCTATACTTAAAGTAATAATAATTAGAATTGAGGAAAGTAAAATAAATATTATTTGTTTGCCATAAAGTTCATTTACATTAAAAATACTTTCCATACTTCCAGATAAACTAGAAGAAAAAATATTGCCCCAACCAAAGCCAACCAGAAGTACATATAGTCCAATTAAAATTTTATCCACTTTAAATACATTTCTTCTCTCGCCAATCATTATTGATTTATTTTAAAAGGCTTATCTAAATATGGTTTTTCATACTCTTCAGCTAAGTTTGTATTTATTACTAATTGTTCCATCTTTTTTAATGTAACTTCTCCCTTAATATGTTTTTCAATCATTAATGATGCAATTCTGCCTGCCCATCTAGATCCATAATAACCATTTTCTACTAATACAGATATTGCTATTGTTGGATTGTCTTTGGGTGCAAAAGCTATGAAAATAGAATGGTCAGTTAATTGAGTTTTTTTTCCATTTATTTTTGTAAAATTCTCAGCTGTTCCTGTTTTCCCACAAATTTCAATCCCAGGAACTTGTAAAAACTTTGCTGTTCCAGATGTATATACTTTACTTAACCCTTCAATTATTGGGTCAAAATAGGTACTATCAATTAGCGTGTAATTTTTAATTTTAAACATTGAATCTATTTCAGCACCTTCAATTTTTTTGATAATATGCGGGGTGTAATAAAAGCCTTTATTAGCAATTGCAGCGGTCATGTTTGCCAACTGTATAGGAGTGACTAAAACTTCACCTTGTCCTATTGAGTTTGATAAAGTTGTTGTTGCACCCCATTTAAAATCTGGATACCAATTGTTGTAAAATTCAAAATCTGGAATAACACCTTTTTTTCCAACTGAAAGGTCATTATTTAAATATTCACCAAGACCAAAACTTTTCATTTGATCACTCCAGTTGTTAAAGGATTCTTCAGTAGGTGATTTGGTGTCAATTGTTTTTCTATATGCATTAGCAAAATAGGAGTTGCAAGATAATGATATTGCATTTGTTAAATTTCTATGACCACCACCACAATGACATTGCATTGTTCGTTTTTCTTTTCCATACTGGTAGTAGTTATTGCAATAGATTGATGTTTTCTCTGTAATCGCTTTTTCTTGTAAAGCGGAAAGCCCTACTAAAATTTTAAAAGGAGACCCCGGGGCATGCATATTTAAGAGACTTTTATCAATTAAAGGCTTATAAATACTATCACTATATAATTCCATGTAATTTTTAGATCTATTTCTTCCAATTAACAAGTTGGGGTTATAAGATGGAGCAGAAACCAAACTAAGTATTTCACCATTACTTGGATCAATAGCTACTACACCACCTTTTTTTCCACTCATTAGTAGTTCGCCATATTTCTGTAATTCAGAGTCTATTGTTATAGTAAGGTCTTTTCCTGCTATTGGGATAATATCTAGTTCACCGTTTTTAAAACTACCAACATCTCTGTTAAATCTATCTTTTTGAATAAATTTTATCCCTTTGATTCCTCTAAGTTCATTTTCATACGATATTTCAACGCCTTGCTTACCAATTAAATCACCCATTAAATAGTAATCATCCTTTTCTATGATTGAATTATTTACCTCAGCTATATACCCAAGAACATTTGCACCAATATTTGTGTTATAATCTCTTAAATTTCTTTTTTGAATATAAAAGCCTTCAAATTTTCTAATTTTTTCCGCTAAAAACCCGTAATCTTCTTTTGATAAATGAGCTAAAAAAACCTGAGGTATTCTAGGAGAATAGGTTTTGGTTCTATTGTATTTTTTAATTAAAAAATCTTTATCTATTTTAAGTAGATTACAAAACTCAATTGTATCAAATGATTTCACCTCCCTGGGAATAATCATCACGTCGTATGAAGGCTGATTGGAGACTAACAGGTTGTTATTTCTATCGAAAATATATCCTCTTTTAGGGTATGTAAAAACCTTCCTTATAGCATTGTCTTCAAATATATTATATTCTTTATTTGAATATACCTGTAAATAAAAGAGCCTTGAAATAAATAAAATTCCAACAAAAATTACTGCAAAATATAGAAGAGATTTTCTCATCTTTCATTTGTTTTAAATAGGTAGCTAAATAAAAAGCATAAAGAAATTGTAAAAAAACTTGACATAATAACCTTATCTATACTAAATAACAATTTAGAAAAATCAAAAATCTCTAAACTAAATAAAACTGCATGATGAATTATAGATAATAGAGATATATAAATTAATTTATTTTTAAAATCAATATTTTTAAATTTTATCACTTGGTGTATGTATGCCAATCCAAAAGATATCTTCAAAATAAATGGCCTTAGATAAGCGATTGTTACAGATGCTGCAGCATGTAATCCAAGAGTGTCACTAAAAATATCAATTAAAAGGCCAATAATAAATGAAATGAAAATAAAAAATATTCTATCATTTTTTATTGGATAGTATATTATAAAAATTATGTAGATAAATGGATTTAAATAACCAAACAAGTTTATGTTATTGAATATTATTGTTTGTGCAATAATTAACAAAAGTGCCGTTAAAATATTTCTGGTGATCTTATTCATTAAGTTTCTTAAGTTCTGCTAAATCATTATTTCTTATTATATACACGTTTTTAATATTGGTCATATCATTAAATAAACTAATTTCCGCTTCAATATAGTTTTGAGTATCATCTAATTTAAATGATGATACATTGCCTATTAATACTCCTTCTGGAAAAATAAATGAATTACCACCTGTAATAATAGTGTCTCCAATATTTATTTTAGTTTGTTTGGGTAAATCTATTAGTTGGACAGTGGAATAATTTAATCCGTTCCAATTTAAAATCCCAAAATGATTAGACTTTTTAAGTTTTGCATTAAGGTTTAGTTTTGTATTTAGAACTGAAATTACTCGACTATAGTTTTTTGAAACCCTATCTGTAATTCCGATAATTCCTTTATTTGATACTACTCCCATATCTTCAGAAATACTATCAATATTTCCTATATTAATTGTTAAATAGTTATTATTTAGGCTGTAACTGTTTTTTATAACCTTAGAGTTGAAAACTTCATATTTCACACCATCAATAGTTTCTTTTGAGTAGTTATATATAAGTTTTTTTAGTTCAGTATTTTCTTCATTTAAACTTTTGTTCTCATTTTTTAAATTTAAGTATGAAGAAATAAAGTTAGTTGTTTCAAATATTCTCCCAGTAAGACTATTTGTAGAGTTTAAAACAAAACTATTATGGTATCTGCTATTTGAAAATATTAGAATTAACGAAAAAGAAAAAAGGCTTAGAAATAAAATGAAATTTTTATTTCTAACAAAAAAATCTATGATTTGACGCATAAGCTAATCTTATTTTATCAATACACTTTTGTATTTAGGTAAGTTTTTTAGAACAATCCCCGTACCTCTAACAACAGCTCTTAAAGGATCTTCAGCTATGTAAACCGGTAAATCTGTTTTTTTAGACAATCTTTTGTCTAAACCTCTAAGCATTGACCCTCCTCCAGCTAAATAAATTCCAGTATTATAAATATCTGCAGCCAGTTCTGGTGGAGTTTGAGATAATGTTTCCATTACAGAGTCTTCAATCCTCAATATTGATTTGTCCAAAGCCTTGGCAATTTCTCTAAAAGATATTTGGACCTGTTTAGGTTTTCCAGTAAGTAAATCTCTTCCTTGAACACTCATTTCTTCAGGTGGAACATCTAAATCTCCTGTAGCTGATCCTATTTGTATTTTAATTTTTTCAGCTGTTCTATCTCCAACATAAAGGTTATGTTGAGTTCTCATGTAATATATTATGTCATTGGTAAAAACGTCACCAGCTACTTTAACTGACTTGTCACAGACTATTCCGCCTAGAGCAATAACTGCAATTTCGGTTGTTCCTCCACCAATATCAACTATCATATTTCCTTTTGGCTGCATTATATCCACCCCAATTCCAATCGCGGCAGCCATAGGTTCATGAATTAAATAAACCTCTTTACCATTTACTCTTTCCGCAGATTCTTTAACCGCTCTCATTTCGACCTCAGTAATTCCTGAGGGAATGCAAATAACCATTCTTAATGCCGGAGAAAAAAACTTCTTTTTAAGTGCAGGAATACTTTTAATGAATAAACTAATCATTTGTTCAGAAGCATCAAAGTCAGCAATAACACCATCTTTTAATGGTCTTATTGTTTTAATGTTTTCATGTGTTTTACCTTGCATTAAGTTAGCTTCATTGCCAACAGCAATTATCTTACCTGAAACTCTATCTCGTGCTACAATTGAAGGGCTATCAATTACGACTTTACCATTGTGTATAATAAGCGTGTTAGCAGTACCTAAATCAATTGCAATTTCTTCTGTCAAAAAATCAAAAAAGGACATCTATTAAAAGTTTAAGTAAGTAAATCTATTCATATCTAATATACATAAAATCTGATGAAATATTTAACAATAAAATAAAATATTTCATCAATGTTTAAAATGTCTAAACCCAGTAAAAACCATTGGTATTTTATTTTCATTACAGTATTCAATACTTAGGTTGTCTTTTATAGACCCCCCAGGCTGAATCACTGAATTTATTCCATTATTATTTGCAATTTCAACACAGTCTGGAAAAGGAAAAAATGCATCACTAGCCATAGCAGCTTCGTTTAAATTAAACTTAAAGCTTTTAGCTTTATGAATTGCTTGATTTAGAGCATCAACTCTACTTGTTTGTCCTGTTCCACTAGCTAATAGCTGCTTGTTTTTCACCAACACGATTGTATTGGATTTAGTGTTTTTACAAATTTTTGAAGCAAATAATAAATCTTCTATTTGCTTATCACTAGGTTTGGTTTCAGTTGCAAATTTGAAATCAATCAAACTGTCGGTGTGTTTATCTTTTTGCTGAGATAAATATCCATTTAAACAACTCCTAACGATAAACTCAGGCTCGTTAAATTCTTTTAAAACTAATACGATTCTATTTTTTTTCTGTTTTAAAATATCTAATGATTCTTTAGAAAATTTTGGAGCAATTACAACTTCACAAAATAAATTATTTATTAGCTCGGCAACATCTATATCTATTTCAGAATTACTAATTAAAACACCTCCAAAAGCAGATACAGGATCAGCAGCTAATGCATCTATGTAGGCTTGTTTAATAGTATCTCTTGTCGCTATCCCACATGCATTATTGTGCTTTAATATAGCAAATGTTGGTTTTTCTTCTTTAAATTCAAGAATTAAATTAACTGCAGCATCTACGTCTAACAAGTTGTTGTAGCTTAATTCTTTGCCATTAATTTTATCAAATACTTTATCAAATTCGCCATAGAAAAAACCTTTTTGGTGTGGATTTTCTCCGTATCTCAAGGTTTTAGCATTAGTGTCACTGATTTTTAATGCCGTAACTTCATTTTCTGAATTAAAGTAATTAAATATTGCAGTATCATAATTTGAAGATACATTAAAGGACTTTAATGCAAATAATTTCCTTTCACTGTTAGATAAAATGCCGTTTTTATCTTTTAAAATATTTAAAAATACTTTGTAATCATCTTTTGACGAAATACATGTTACATCATTATAGTTTTTTGCAGCTGCTCTAATGAGTGAAATACCTCCAATATCAATTTTTTCAATTATGTCCGAGTGGGATGCTCCTGAACTAATTGTATCCTCAAAAGGATATAGATCTACTATTACTAAATCTATTTGAGGAATTCCAAAATCTATTAATTCTTTTTTGTCACTCTCATTATCTTGCCTGTTTAGAATTCCTCCAAAGACTTTTGGGTGAAGAGTTTTTACTCTACCACCTAAAATTGATGGATATGAAGTTAAATCTTCAACTCTAATAACTTTAACTCCTAAATCATTAATAAATTTTTGTGTACCTCCAGTGGAATATATAATAACTCCTTGACTATCTAGTTCTTTAATTAATGGTTCTAAACCATCTTTATTAAAGACAGATATTAATGCAGATTTTATTTTGATTTCCTTCATTTAACACAAATTTGTTGTAAACCCAAATTTATGAATTTAAAGCAGACCTAAAGATTATTTTATTGCAAATAGGAATGTTTTTTTCAACTAAATCATCCACTTATTAACATCTTTGAATTATTTAATAATTATCTAATTTGTTTTTTGAATTGTTTGTGTCATTCATGTAATCTGTATCTGCTAAAAGATTATCATAAATTATAGAAAATATTTTGTCTTTCAAATTATCTAAGTCACTGTTTTTTAAACCTATAGTATTAACAAAATCACATTGCTTTACTCTGAATATCCCAGGCCCACCCTTTAAAAAATCCCAAGAAAATAGGCGTTTACAATCATAATAAATATGAGGTATAATTGGTATTTGATGTTCAATAGCTAAACTAAATGCGCCATTTTTAAAAGGGGCTAAGATAACATCTTCGGTAGGTACTAATCCCTCAGGAAAAATCCCAATACTAATTCCGTTTTTAAGTCTTTTTTTTGCCTTTTCATATACTTTTTTTCTACTTTCTGCACTACTTCTATCTACCATAATAACAACCCTTTTGTAAAAAAAACCAAATATTGGAATTTTTTCTAACTCTTTTTTGCCAACAAAAACAATTGGGTTTTTAGAAGAAGCAACTAAAACAAATCCATCCATTAATGAGCCGTGATTCGGACAAAACATATAGCTCTTATTTGGTTCAATTTCTTGTTCTAATTTAAATTTTAAACGAAATCCCATTCCGTATATTAAAATTTTAGACCAAGCTCTTACAACTCTCCATAATATTGGATAATATTCTTCCTTTATTGTCAAAATAAATAATACAGGAGACATAATAACAATAGTCACAAATATCATAATGTAAAACCAACTGCGCCAAATTAACAAAAAAGGAATCTTTAAAATTTTCATATTAAAATTTGTATATTATATATAAATAATAGCATAATGAAATGTTAAAATTAAATAAATTGACTTTATAAATTAGTTTTGTATTATATATATAATTTAATGAAACATTTCTTAACAAACATAATATTTTTAATTCCATTAGCACTTATTTCTCAGACTAATATCTCAGGAATCGTACTAGAGCAAAGTTCTACCAATGCTGAAATAGTATTGCCTGGAGCTAATGTTTATTGGATGAATACAACGGAAGGAGTTATCACTAATCTAGATGGTGAATTCACTATTTCAAACTCTGGCAATTACAGTAATCTTATAATTAGTTATGTTGGTTTTAAATCTGATACAATTGACATAAAAAATCAAAATTTCATTAAGCATTATTTAAAACCAGAGTCTACTTTAGATGCTGTTAATATCAAGGCTATTTCAAAGACTTCCTCAGTATCTTACTTAACTTCTCAAAATATCATTAACGTTAGTTCTGAGGAGTTATTAAAGGCTGCATGTTGTAATTTATCGGAAAGCTTTGAGACAAATCCATCCATTGATGTAAATTTTACAGATGCAATTACCGGGGTGAAGCAAATACAAATGTTAGGTTTAACTAGCCCATATATTTTAATCACGACTGAGAACATTCCAACTATTAGGGGAGCTTCACAAGTTTATGGTTTAAGTTTAATACCTGGAACCTGGGTGGAATCTATTCAAATAACTAAAGGGGCTGGATCAGTTATTAACGGATATGAAAGTATTTCGGGACAAATAAATGCAGAATTACAAAAACCTAATTCGGATTTCCCTTTGTTTTTCAATTCTTACTTAAACACAATGGGCAAGTTTGAGTTAAACACACATTATAACACTGAAATTTCAAACAAATTAAGTACAGGCTTATATTTTCATTTAAATTCTAATGACCAATCTAATGACCATAATTCTGATGGATTTTTAGATAGTCCTTTAGCAAATCAAATAAATTTTTTAAATAGATGGCAATACACTGATTTAGAGAAAGGGTTAGTCGGTTTTTTTAATTTTAGGTATTTAGAGGATGAGAAACAATCAGGCGAGATAGATTTTGATCCTAGCTTAGATAGACTAACAACAAATAACTGGGGAAGTGAGGTTAATACTGAAAGGTTTGACACATCCATTAAGTTTGGCTATGTTAACCCAGATATTACTTATCAAACTTTAGGTTTTCAATTAGCTTATAGTGATCATAGTCAAAATTCATACTTTGGACTAAATCAGTATGATATATCTCATCAAAGTATTTTTTCGAATATTATTTATAATTCAATTATAAGTGACACAAGACATAAGATTAAAACTGGTCTAAACTTTAATTCTGATACCTATAAAGAAAATGTTGTAAATGCACATTTTAATACATCATCAGTTTTTTCTCCCAATGACTTTACAACAGAATATATTAATAATGACAGATCTGAAAACTCTATTGGTGCATTTTTTGAATATAATTTTGATAATTTAAATAATCTAAATCTTACTGCTGGAATTAGAGCTGATAGGCATAATAAAATGGGAACATTTTTAACTCCTAGATTTCATTTAAGATACACTCCTGTTGAAAAATCAGTAATTCGATTTTCATTTGGTAGAGGAAAAAGAATGGCCAATATATTTGCTGAAAACCAAAATTTATTTGCTACAACAAGACAAATTATTTTACCAACAGATGATTTGAAATCTGAAGATGCTTGGAACTATGGAGTCTCATTTTTACAAAACTTTAATTTATTTAACAGCAAGGCTGAATTAGTTTTTGATTATTATTATACTAATTTCACGAACCAAGTTGTTGTAGATTGGGAAAACCCCTATGAAATTAGTTTTTATAATTTAGAAGGCAAGAGTTATGCATCCAGTTTTCAATCTCAATTTAATTATTATATAAGTGAAAACATTGACTTAAAATTAGCTTACAAACTATATGACGTTAAAACAGATTATAGTTCTGGAATTTTGAGAAAACCGATGACCCCAAAAGAACGTATTTTTTTAAATTTTTCTCTTAACTCAGATTTGAGTGAAAACAAATCTCAGTGGAAGTTTGATACAACCTTTAATTGGATTGGAGAGCAAAGATACCCTAATAGAATTCCTGAAAATACAACTTCAATTATTCCAATCTATCAAGCACCTACCCCAGATTTTACAACTGTTAACTCTCAACTGACCAGAGTTTTTTCAGAAAAATTTGAGTTTTATATTGGAGCTGAAAATTTAACAAATACAAAGCAAAAAAACCCTATATTTATGAGTGAAGATCCATTTAGTCAAGGTTTTGATACTACATTTGTTTATGGACCAATATTCGGAAGTATGTATTACGCAGGTTTAAGATTTAAAATTTACTAATGATGATAAAATATATATTAATTTCAGTTTTAATTTCACTATCTAATATTGATCAAAACTCTAATGCGAAAGCAAATTTTAGAGTTGACGGAGTTTGTATGATGTGTAAGTCTAGAATAGAAACTACTACCATTAAGTTAAAAGGAGTTAAGGTTTCTAAATGGGATATTAGCACTAACCAGATTAGTTTAATATATAATGAAAAAAAAATCAAATTAAATGATATACACAAATCTATTGCAGAGATAGGGCATGACACTGAAAAAGTGACAGCGACTGATAAGGCCTACAATAGTCTAGATCCTTGTTGTAAATATAGAGACCCTGAAGTGGTTAAAAATCACCAATAGAATTTAAAAATATTTAATCATACCCCAAAATTAAAAACTAAAATCATGAAAATACTTAAAACTATAATTGTATGCTCAACTATTTTATTGTTTAATAGTTGTCAGAATTCTGAATCAGAAAATGAAAAGATTCCAGGAATAATATTAGAAAACATGGATACTAGTGTTGATCCAAAAGACGACTTTTACAATTATGTAAATGGGAATTGGATGAAAACAAACACAATTCCTGATGATGAATCAAGATGGGGCGGGTTTGGTGTATTAAGAAAAACAACTAGACAAGACGTCCTTGAAATAATTAAAACTGCACAAATAAATGATAATTATAAAGAAGGTTCTGATCAAAAAAAGGCATTATTAATTTTTGAAACAAAGCTTGACACAATCTCAAGAAATAAAGCTGGAATTAAACCGATTCAGCATTTGTTGGATGCTATTGAAGGAATAAATAACATCGAAGAATTACAAACTGTATATGCAACAGTTACAGGGATTTCTGCTCCCTTTGCGGGGATTGGTGCTAATCCAGACTTGAATGATAGTAGTGTAAATACAGCATGGGTTTTCCCTGGTGGATTAGGTCTACAACGTGATTATTATCTTGATCAAGACGAAAAAACCAAAGATATTAGAAAGGATTACCTAAAGCATGTATCAAAAATGTTTCAGTTTATTGGTTATAACAGTGCGGACGCTGACAATGCAGCAATTTTAATTCTTGATTTAGAAACTAAACTGGCTAAACCGCGATTAGATAAAGTTGAAAGTAGAGATATCAGAAATTTTAATAATCCTATGACTATTAATGAACTAACATCTTTAACTCCTTTTATGAACTGGGACAAACTAATTTCTGACTTGGGAATTAAAAAATCTTTAGAACAAGTTCTTGTAATGCAACCTAAGTATATGGTAGAATTAAATAATGTTTTAGAGACTACTTCAATCAATGATTTGAAAACTTTAATGAAATGGTCTACAATCGATAATACAGCTAATTATTTAACAACGGAAATAGAAAAAACAAACTGGGAGTTTTACAGTAAAAGACTATACGGATCTAAAGCTCAAAGGCCAGCTGAAGAAAGAGCCTTAGAGACTGTTAACGGCAGTGTAGGAGAGGCTATTGGTCAACTATATGTAGATGCAAAGTTTCCTCCAGAAGCTAAGTTTAAAGCTGAAAAAATGATTGCTAATGTTATACAGGCTTTCCAAAATAGAATTCAAAATTTAGATTGGATGAGCGAAATTACAAAAACTAAAGCTATTGAGAAACTTGATAAGTTTACAGTTAAAATTGCATACCCAGATACATGGAAGGACTATTCTGGTTTAAAAGTTAATAAAGGAAATAGTTTTGCTGAAAATATGTTTGCTGTTTCTAAATGGAATTTTAATCAAAACATCTTAGAAATTGGTGAGCCTGTTGATAAATCTGAATGGGGAATGTCTCCTCAAACTGTTAATGCTTATTTTAACCCATTAAATAACGAGATAGTTTTTCCGGCAGCAATTCTTCAGCCTCCTTTTTACAATTATACTGCTGATGAAGCAGTAAATTATGGTGGAATAGGAGCTGTTATTGGTCACGAGATTTCCCATGCTTTTGATGATTCTGGTGCAAGATTTGATGGGGATGGAAATGTGAACAACTGGTGGACAGAAAGTGATTTGAAAGAATTTGAAAAAAGAGGGAATGCCTTAGCAGAACAGTACAGTTCTTTGGAAGTTCTTGATGGAGTATTTATTAATGGAAAATTCACACTTGGTGAAAATATTGGAGATTTAGGTGGAGTTCTTGGTGCTTATGATGGGTTACAAATACACATAAATGAAAATGGAACACCTGAACCAATTGATGGATTTTCAGCTGAAGAGCGTTTCTTTATGTCTTGGGCAACAGTTTGGAGAACATTGATAAGGGAAGATGCTTTGAGAAGTCAAATCACAACTGATCCTCACTCTCCAGGTTATAACAGAGCAACTCAACCTCTTAAAAATGTTGATGCATTTTATGAAGTTTTTGGAGTTAAAGAAGGAGATAATATGTATATAGCTCCAGAAAATAGGGTAAGAATTTGGTAAATATTTAGTTATTATAATAAAAAAAGGCACTCTGTTAAGAGTGCCTTTTTTTATAAATTAAACTCAGTGATTTTTACATCATTCCTGGCATTCCACCACCCATTGGGGGCATTGGTGCAGCAGCAGACTCTTCTTTAATATCTACTAATGCGCACTCTGTTGTAAGAATCATTCCAGCAACTGAAGCTGCATTTTCTAATGCAATTCTAGTTACCTTTTTAGGATCGATAATACCAGCTTTAAGCATGTCAACATACTCTTCTTTTTTAGCATCATATCCAAAATCTTTTTTTCCTTCTGAAACCTTGGCTACAACTACACTTCCTTCTCCTCCAGCATTAGCTACTATTGTTCTAATTGGAGATTCAACCGCTCTTGAAACAATTTGAATTCCAGTAAGCTCATCATTATTTTCGCCACTTAGTTTTTCTAGAACAGCTTTAGCTCTAACTAAAGCAACACCACCCCCAGCAACAATACCTTCTTCAACTGCAGCTCTAGTAGCAGCAAGAGCATCATCTACTCTGTCCTTTTTTTCTTTCATTTCAATTTCACTGGCAGCACCAACATACAATACAGCTACACCTCCAGCTAGCTTAGCTAGACGTTCCTGTAATTTTTCTTTATCATAATCACTAGTAGTTGTTTCAATTTGAGCTTTGATTTGGTTAACTCTAGCTTTAATATCATTTTCTTTTCCTGCTCCATTTACAATAGTAGTATTGTCTTTGTCAACTGTAACAGTTTCAGCAGTACCTAACATAGTTAGATCTGCACTTTCGAGTGAAAAACCTCTTTCTTCTGAAATAACTGTCCCGCCTGTTAATATTGCTATATCTTCTAACATCGCTTTTCTTCTGTCACCAAATCCAGGAGCTTTAACAGCAGCTATTTTTAATCCCCCTCTTAATTTATTAACAACTAGGGTTGCTAATGCTTGCCCATCAACATCTTCTGCGATGATTAATAATGGTCTTCCAGATTGAGATACTGGCTCAAGTATTGGAAGAATTTCTTGAAGGTTAGATATTTTTTTATCAAAAAGTAAAATATATGGATTTTCTAAATCTGCAATCATTTTATCTGCATTTGTTACAAAATATGGAGATAAAAAGCCTCTATCAAATTGCATTCCTTCTACTACGTCTACATATGTATCTGTACCCTTTGCTTCTTCAACTGTAATTACTCCTTCTTTTCCAACCTTATCAAATGCAGTTGAAATTAGATCTCCAATTGTATTGTCATTGTTAGCTGAAATTGAAGCTACTTGTCTAATTTTATCTAAAGAATTTCCAACTTGAGTAGATTGTTTATTTAAATCTTTGACAATAGCACTAACTGCATTATCAATTCCTCTTTTTAAATCCATAGGATTAGCTCCTGCTGCTACATTTTTTAAACCTTCTTTCACAATTGCTTGAGCTAAAACTGTTGCTGTAGTTGTTCCGTCTCCTGCTAAATCATTTGTTTTTGAAGCAACTTCTTTAACCATCTGAGCTCCCATGTTCTCAAGTTCATTATCTAGTTCAACTTCTTTAGCTACAGTTACACCATCTTTAGTGACTTGTGGGGGACCAAATGATTTACTGATAATTACATTTCTTCCTTTTGGACCTAAGGTTACTTTAACTGCATTAGCTAGTGCGTCAACACCTCTTTTTAAGCCATCTCTAGCTTCTACATCAAATTTTATATCTTTTGCCATTTTATTTTTTTTTATTGTTAAACAATTGCCAGAATATCACTTTCAGACATTATTAAATAATCTTTTCCGTCCAGTTTTAACTCAGTTCCAGCATACTTTCCGTATAAGACTGTTTCACCTACTTTAACTGTCATTTTATTTTCTTTGGTTCCATTTCCAACAGCTTGAACAATTCCTTTTTGTTGGTTTTTCTTTTGCTGTATCGGGGATAATTAGACCTGAAGCTGTTTTTGTTTCTGCCTGCAAAGGTTCTATTAAAACTCTGTCTGCAAGCGGTTTGATATTTAAACCCATAATTTTTTTGTTTTTATTTTATATATTAAATGCACAAATTGTGCCAATACTTAGATACTGACAAACTTACATATTTAAAAAAAGTTAAGTAAATTTAATTTTCTTCTACAGGAAGAGTTAAATCTTGAGAATTGTTAAAAGGCAAAGCTTGAGTTTCAACTTCTTCTGTATTTAATGCTTTTGACTCTATAATTTCATTATTATTATCAATAGCAAAATTTGAAGCAAGAATTAATGCTATTAAAAAGATAGCTAAAAACCAAGTAGATTTATCAAGAAAATCGGTAGTCTTTTGAACTCCACCAAGTTGTTGAGTTCCTCCACCACCAAACGATGAAGATAATCCACCGCCTTTAGGGTTTTGAACCATAATTACTACAACTAGAAAAAAAGCAACTATAACTATAAGTATTAAAAGTATAGAGAAAGAACCCATGTTAATTATTTTTTATTTTATTTATTTGGTCAGCAAAGTAACTACTTTTTTCTGGATATTTCAAACTTAAAATATTATAAGATTCTACTGCTTTGTCAAAATTGTTTTGACTTATGTAAATTTTGGCAAGGGTTTCTGTCATTAAAGCATCTTCTTTAAATACATTTGATGATATATAATCAAACTCTGAATTGACCTCACTATTGGTGTGGCCAATCTTTGGTTTAGTTTCAATAAATTTATCTATTAAGGAATTGCTGGAGGTTTCATTTTTATCTATTTCTTTTGATCTATCAATAGGCTTAAAGTTAGAAATGCTGAGCCAGTCAACAAAAGATTTTTTTTCTTCAAAACTTTCTTTTGCTTTGTCAGCTTTTTCAGAAATTAACTCAGTTCCAATTTTCTCTTGGTTAGTTATATAGTCAAATAATACATTTCTCTCAGTTGTATAGGCTGCTACTATTTTTAATTCACTATGAAATTTAAAACTTTTAGTGTCTTTTAATGCTTTTAAATAAATTGCTCTTGCAGATTGTAAGTAAGGAAAATCATCAATTATAGACCTTAAATAGCTAATTTGGTTCTTATCTATTCTATTTGGATTCTTAAGTATTTTAGTAAATTCCATATTTATAAACTATTTACCATTTAGCTAATGATGCATTAAATACGTCCTGTGTTATTCTTTCAAATATTTCCTCTACTGCAGTATCCTTTTGGGAGCCTATTAACTGTGAACTTCCAGCATAGTCAAAATAAAATGTAAATCGCTTTTCGAAGTTGGCTTCTTCATCATTTTTGTCATAAAATCTAACATTAACTGAAATTGTTAATCTATTTTGAGCAGCTGTATTATTTGCAGTTGCAGTAGTAGGGGATATCCTGTATTCAGTTATTTCTCCTTCATAAGTTAAATCACCATTGGACTTAACTAAATCTAAACTCGTTTGATTTATTAATAAATCAATTAAGCTATTTGTAAAATCTCTTTCAATACCAGGTTCTATCAACGCAGCTGCATTTTGAAAGTAATTTACCTGGAATGATTTTGTTTCAGGTGAAATAGAAGCGCCAGTTAATGAGTATTTAATACTACACCCTGAGAAAAGACAGAAATAAAAACTAAATAATATTATCCTTAAATGCTTCATTATTTTATAAATCAAATTGTTTGATTTTTCTATATAAAGTTCTTTCACTAATGCCAAGCTCTTCTGCAGCTAGTTTTCTTTTACCATCGTGTCTTTCCAAAGACTTTTTTATTAGCTCTAATTCCTTGTCATGTAAAGATAATGTTTCTTGTGAATCTAGTTCTTGAACATATTGGTAATTATTATCTTTAATTTCTTTCTCCTGGTTTTCGTTAACATCAATTATTGGATAATTTTTGACTTCTTTATCTTGTTCGTATATTTTTTGAATAAGGTTTTCGTTGTTTTTTTGAAATTCTGACATATTATCATTTTTCATAAGCTCCATTGTTAGCTTTTTCAAATCATTTAAATCATTTTTCATATCAAATAAGACTTTATATAAAATTTCTCTTTCGTTACTAAAGTCACTTGTGTCTTGCTTTTTTTTAATTACTGCAGGTAGGTTAGTTTTTTGACTATTTGGTAAATAGTTAATTAGGGTTTCCTTATTGATGTTTCTTTCACGCTCTAAAACGGATATCTGTTCTGCAACATTTTTTAGCTGCCTGATATTACCATTCCAATTGTAGTTAATTAATAATTCTAATGCATCTTTGTCAAGTTTTATTGACGGCATTTTGTATTTTAATGCAAAATCGCTAGAAAACTTCCTAAAGAGAAGATGAATATCCTCTTTTCTATCTCTTAATGCTGGTAATTTAATTTCTACAGTACTTAACCTGTAATATAAATCTTCTCTAAATTTATTTTCTCTAATTGCATCAAACATATCCATATTGGTAGCTGCAACAATTCTAATATTAGTTTTTTGAACTTTACTTGAACCTACTTTGATAAATTCTCCATTTTCTAAAACTCTTAATAAACGAACTTGTGTTGTAAGGGGTAGTTCGCCAACTTCATCTAAAAAAATAGTACCTCCATCAGCAACTTCAAAATATCCTTTTCTATCACTGGTTGCTCCAGTAAATGCTCCTTTTTCATGTCCAAATAATTCACTATCAATAGTTCCTTCTGGAATTGCACCACAATTAACTGCAATATACTTTGCATGTTTTCTGTGAGAAAACTGATGTGTTATTTTAGGAATGCTTTCTTTTCCAACACCACTTTCTCCTGTAACTAAAACAGATATTTCTGTTGGTGCAACTTTTAATGCTTTTTCTAATGCTCTATTTAAAATTGGGTCATTACCAATAATTCCAAATCTTTGTTTTATCGCTTGAACTGATTCCATAATTAATTATTTTTTGAGTATTCAATTGCTTTTCCGATTAAAGTTGCACTTGTACATTCATTTGTAATTACATTAACAAAGTCTCCAATTTTATAATTCTCTTTTGGAAATACGACAACCTTATTGTGCTCTGTTCTTCCAGCCCAATGTTTTTCAGATTTTTTAGATTGTTTGTCAATTAATACTTCAACTTTTTTATTTAAAAACTCTTTAGTTCTTTTAAGGCTGTGTTCTTGTTGTAAGTCTACAATTTCTTGTAATCTTCGTTTTTTTATTTGCTCATCAACATTGTCTTCAAGTTTTCTTTCTGCTAAGGTTCCTGGTCTTTCGGAGTACTTAAACATATAGCCAAATAAATAAGTCACCTCGTTCATTAAAGAAATTGTTTCTTTATGATCATCCTCAGTTTCATTTGGAAATCCTACGATCATATCATGACTAATCGTGCAATCGGGAATTAGTTTTTTAATATTTTTAATTAAATTTAGATATTCTTCACGAGTATGCTGTCTGTTCATCGCTTTTAAAATTGTATCGCTACCACTTTGAACAGGTAAATGAATGTAATTGCATATATTCTCATATTTTGACATTACTTTAATCACATCTAGAGACATATCTTGAGGATTTGATGTTGAAAATCTTATTCTCATTTTAGGTTGAGTAACGGCGCACATTTCTAAAAGTTTTGCAAAGCCTATTGAACTTGCTTTTTGAATTTCAGAAGCCTTAGAAATATCCTTTTTTAACCCTCCACCGTACCATAAATAACTATCAACATTTTGACCTAATAAAGTAATCTCTTTATAATTCTTGCTTGCTAAATCATTAAGTTCGTCTATAATACTTTTTGGATCTCGACTTCTCTCTCTACCTCTTGTAAATGGAACAACACAAAATGTACACATATTGTCACATCCTCTAGTAATAGATATAAAAGCTGAAACTCC
>Ga0209833_1000887_pt1 | contig 21078 bp, 19 predicted proteins | sample COGITO_mtgs_1105_3_FD_184797 | JGI IMG/M metagenome (GOLD analysis project Ga0209833, IMG submission 184797) | Pelagic marine microbial communities from North Sea - COGITO_mtgs_110506 (SPAdes) (version 2) | ecosystem: Environmental > Aquatic > Marine > Epipelagic ... | reverse complement strand
TCCCAGAACGGAGGTACACGATGAGCGTTGTTTTCGAGAAAGTGATTGAGGAGGTTTCCAACCACTTGTCCGAGGCATGGCCTGAAATTCTTGAAGACTGGAAGGACCAGGCGACAAGACGCGACCTGAACCAGCAAACCGTCGCTCTGGTCACCCACCAGTGCCAGCGCTGCGACACTCAAGTGCGATTGGGCGCTGTCTTCGATCGGACGGACACTCAACGGCCACCAGGAGACCGAGCGTTCTGTCCCAAGTGCAGAAAAGTGACCAAGTCCCCCATCGTTGACATCCATTTGGTGGAGAACGACGAGTAAGAGCTGCTCGTCACGCCAGCGGGTGGACCCTCTGCTGTCGGTGGCAGAGGGTCCACCCAACTCCCGACAAAAACATTCGATCCTCACCGCGCATGTCCGACACGATTGCTTTCGCTTGAGCGGTTCAAGGTTCAGTGATCAGCAACCCAAAATCCGTCCTGGGGTCAGAGGCAGCGCCTCAAAACACTGATTCCTGCCTCACCCGATGCCGGGAATGTCTTTCACAGTGGGAACTTTTTCAGCGCCTCTTGCCAGCTGAGGCACCTCCACGGTCACCAAGATCAAGCCAGGACAGCGCCCTTCTGGTTGTCGGTCATGAGGTCAAGGAATTGACCCAGTCGCCCGAAGCCCCTCAATCGAGCTTGGTTGCGCGTTCAGCAACTCAGGAGCGTAAAGAACGTAACTGGCCCACTGGGCACGCGAGATCGCGACGTTCAGCCGGTTCGGTGAGAGGAGGAAGTCCAAACCCTGGGGAGATCCTCCGCGCTGGAAGTGGCCATGGAGACAATCACGACAGGAGCTTCCTTGCCTTGGAACTTGTCGACCGTCCCAACTTCAACGCCCTCCAAGCCCGCCTGCTCCAGTTGGCGCTTAATGAGCCGGACTTGGTCGTTGAAGGCTGCGACCACGAGGATGTCAGAGAGTCCAATACGTCGAGGTGGTTGCCTTTCATCATCGCGCGCATCGATCCATTCACGACCACGTACAGACTCAATAATGGCCACAACCTCGTGGGCCTCTTCGGGGCAGGAAGTTGTATTGCCGCGGTGATCCACCGGGACTGGGATGGCGCCTGGCGGGATCTCTTCTAGCGACCGCAAGCCCGCGACTTTCGCTGATTCCAAACGGTCTTCGTACTGCAGGTGCGAGACCGCTTTGGTCAGTTCGGGGTGCATACGGTGCGTGAGGCTAAGGAAGTAGCCACGCTCAGGAGGAATCGTTGCGTGATCGCCGATCACGTGTTCGAGAACGGACCTTTCCATGCCTTCGGGGTGCGCCGCCTGGCTGACTTGCGGTAACTGCTGAGGGTCACCCAGCAGGAGAACTCGTTGGGCAGCAAGAGAGCACGCGATCGTGTTCGCGGTCCGCTTTCCGTGGGCACAGCGAAATCAGGAGTTGAGCCGAGCATCTCAGCTGCCTGCATTCGCGTTAAAGGTTCGCCAGCCAGGTGGCGTAAGGCGTAATCAACTGCCTCACGCTTTGTGGAAAGGTGGTATCTCACCATCACACGCTGCACGAGTTCCTCGTCTAAATCAATATTAGTTCGAGCCACGTGAACGACCATACACCTAGTTGGTGTATGCAGGCAGTCATCCAATTTGCTTTACCTTTATATACATAGCAACGTGTCAGACCCCAAAGTCAGACTGCCCTCAACACGTCAAATCAAGGGGGAATCATGGAATCACGTTCTGAGCGCACCACCAACACACTGATGCTGATTGTCGGCATCCCCCTAGGAATTCTGTTATTGATCTGGACCGTCTGGATAACCATCACAGCTTTCATCGGTGGTCAAGCACCATTCTTCTTCCTGGACTTCGATGGATTCAATCTGATCCGCGGCCTCTTCTGGCTGATAATCGTTGACCCAATAGTCCTCACCGTCGCCTACTGGATCTTCATGCTGCTCATGCTGCCACTCATTGGACTTGCAGCAGGTGCTTCGGCCATTGCCAATCGCAAACACATCAAAGAGGAGTAATGATGAGAATTCGATTGGTGCAATTAGCCGTTCCTGATTCACTGACTCCCTTGTCCCTAATGGCATGCATTGGCGACAACTCCGCTGCCTGGTTCAACTCCGTGTTGGCTAGTACCTGAGAAAGTTGCTCTTTGGCGAAGTAGTTTCCAGTAATGCGGAACGTCCCTGTGAAGAAAACTCTCGCACAAGAGATTCTGGTAATGATGATGAGTGACACTAACGGGACTAATTGAAGTTGACTTCAATAATTATGATCGAATTGACGTGAATGTAGTTTTGTTGGCATTACGATGGACATACCGATAGCCTAGAAGCGATTCAACTCACACACATTTACCCGAGCAATCAAATCCAGGGAATGCAACTAATCTCCAACAACTTGCCTATACGCAATGCGGCTGGAGATTAGTGCGGTGCGAAATCATTTTGGGGGTTCACATGGCACAACTTCTTAGCGGCAACTGGGTGCTTTCAGCACAAGATCTTATCTCTGAATATGAGTGTGAACACAAGGTGGCTCTTGACGCCGCAGTGACTCTGGGGAACCTGAACATTTCTCAGGTCGAGAATCCCGAACTGAAACTCCTCCAAGAGTTCGGTCTCAAGTTTGAAAAGCAGCGACTCGAAGCACTCGAATCCACGCATCAAGTTAAACGTCTTGAAGTGCCGAAAAGAAACGTGACTGATTACCAGGTTGCCTGGGAAGCGACTAAGCAGGCCATGGCTGATGAATACGAAGCAATCTACCAAGGCACCTTGTTCACGGGGGACTTTATTGGTTTTGTTGACTTCCTAGTCGCCAGAAAGACGAGCACTGGGGAATTCGAACGTGACCAAGAAAATAGAGTCATTTATGAACCCGTCGATACAAAATCGGCGCGAAGCGCAAAGAAGACTGCCGTCATCCAAGTGGCTGCCTATGCTGAAGCGCTCACTCGACTCGGACAACCTGAACCTTTCGAGGTACACCTTTGGCTGGCCGGAGACAACAATTGGAGCGGTCAGGCCCCTGATCTGATCAATGTCGCCCGCGAATATCGACAGCGTGTTCAACAACGCCTTCCCCAACTGGGATCAATCCCGGATCCCACCTGGGCCCCGCCTTGCAGTGCCTGCACCCATTGCCGATGGGCAGACAATTGCGATCAGGGCAGAAGAGAAGCCAGAGACCTTTCACTCATCCAAGAAATCCGAGCCACGACCAGATTAAAACTCGTTGACGCCAAAATTACAACGATTGACCAGATGGCTCAGGCAACAATTGATCAACGACCCAAGGCAGTATCAAAGGAAACGTTTGCGCGCCTGCAGGCTCAAGCTGCCATTCAAATCCGAGGCGAACAAGCAAACAAAGTCATTTTCGACATCACTGCCGTGTCATCTGTTAATTCCATGCCACCCCGTTCTGCTGGCGACCTGTGGTTCGACATGGAAGGTGACCCATACGCCAACCATGGCGACGGCTTGGAGTACATGTTTGGTTTTGGATACCTGCAAAATGGCGAGTTTGACTTTGACACAAAAGATGCCACCGACACAGCATCCGAGCGCACAGCTTTTGAAGATTTCGTGGACTTTGTCATGAACCGTTGGACGAAGCACCCCGATATGCACGTTTATCACTATGCAAATTACGAACGCAATGCGTTACTGAAACTTGCTCAGAAATTTGGTTCACGGGAATCCGATGTCGATCTGCTTTTGCGAAATGGTGTGCTGGTTGACCTCTACAAGATCGTGCGTTCAGGTTTTCGCTTCTCCACAGAGAGACTCTCCATCAAATACATTGAAGAGGTCTATGACATGACCCATTCAGGTGAAGAAGTGGCTACCGCCATGGATTCGGTGATTAGGTTCGAAGAAGTGATGGCACTAAGGGAAGCTGGCCAGTTAAACGAAGCGAATGAAATTTACCAAGTGATTCGCAGCTATAACGAATTAGATTGCAAATCCACTCTTGGTTTAGACACCTGGATTCGAGCACAAATGACTCAGGCTCCTCAGTCGCGACCAACAAAAGAAACTTCCGATGAACAAGAAGATGAAGAAGGTTCAGAAAAGGAGCAACACCCCAGCGTTGTCATCATTGAAAAACTGACAGAGGGCATCTCCCCCGATCCTGTGGCGCGTAACAACACGGAGCAATCTCGAATGCAACTTGCTGCCACTCTCGGGTACCACATTCGTGAACAACGCCCCGCTTGGTGGACTCTCTTTGACTTAATTAAATCGGATCGAGACGATCTTGAACAAGCAACCAGCGTCCTACTGATCGAACAGATTGATGCGACAGAGTGGGCAACAGGACCGAGAGGTGGCAAGCCCACCCGCACACTCACAATCACAAATTCTGAAACTGCTCCATCGGATGTATTCGATAAAGCAACCGGTCTCTTCCTGCTGTATGAAACTCCCGAACCAGGGATTAATCAGCCCGCTGATTCCACTCGCGGTTATGCCGAAGCCGCATCAACTCACATTGATCGTGATCAAATGACCATTAAGGAATCATGTGGGCGTGACGGCGTCACCTGGCAATCACTGCCTTTCGCGGTACTGCCGGGTGCACCGATAGACACTTCTGCGATTGCACAAACGCTCCTTGCTGCCGCAACCCAGGTAGTGGAAACACGATTCGGCAATGAGTGGGTTTTTCCCAATACTGCTTGGGCTGATCTTCTGCTTGCCAGAGCGCCACGACGTGACTCACCACTGCCTCGAACCGGTGACAACATCTCCGACATAACTGAAGCGCTGAGAACATCCAATTCAAGTTACGTTGCTGTTCAAGGACCACCCGGAACCGGTAAAACCTACGTGGGCTCCCACGTTGTCGCTCAACTTGCCAAAGAAGGATGGAAAATTGGTGTCATCGCTCAATCCCATTCGGTGGTCAACAACTTCCTCGCAGCCGTCGCAGTAGATACGCCAGTTCCTATTGCCAAAAAACCACAGTCAGGGGCAAAAGATACGCACCCATGGGATCAGAAAGACGTCCCCAAATGGACTGGTAGTCAAGCAGGCGGATACGTGGTCGGTGGGACTGTCTGGAATTTTTGTAGTGCAAAGTTTCAGCAACTTGAATTTGATTTGTTAGTAATTGATGAAGCTGGCCAATTTGCATTACCCAACGCCATAGCAGCCGCATTCAATGTCAAAAACGTTCTCCTACTGGGCGACCCGCAGCAACTCCCTCAAGTAAGCCAAGGGACACACCCTGAAAAGGTTGAGGAATCAGTATTAGCCCACATCACGGGAAATGCTGCCACTATGCCTGCTGACCGAGGCTACTTCCTCGATCAGACCTACCGAATGCACCCTGCCCTCACCGAGCCCGTATCCAAACTGCAATACGAAGGAAAACTCCAAGCTTCTCCTATCACGGCTCAACGTCACCTTGATGGAATCACACCAGGTCTTACCGCCGTCCCCGTTGATCACCAGGGCAACACCACCTCCAGCGAAGAAGAGGCTCACAAGGTAGTTGAGATTGCCAAAGACTTGATTGGTCGAGCATGGACAGGTGCCCGTGGCGGCGAAACACAGCCGTCACGACCCCTTGAACAAAAAGATGTCATTGTCGTGGCAGCCTTTAACGCCCAAGTGCGGCTCATCCGCCGGTATCTCGATGACGCGGGATTGAATAGCATCAAAGTCGGTACGGTTGACAAGTTTCAGGGCAGAGAAGAAGTGGCCGTCATTGTCTCGATGGCAACCTCAACGACCGAAGACCTGCCACGAGGAATCGACTTCCTACTCTCCCCCAATCGTCTCAATGTAGCGATCAGTCGCGCTCAATGGTGCTGTTATCTCGTTCACTCGACCGCACTTCGAGGCGCGACACCAACATCAATCACTGGACTGCAACAACTCGGCGGCTTCCTCGGATTACTCAATGCACAGGAAAGCTATTAATCCTCAGTGTCAGGATGAATTTCTACTAATTGCGGCAACGCATATCCGAATACACATTTTCTTGTGCGTCTCCAACTCGAACCGTTTTTCTCAACGAGGAATTCGGAGAGTTGTGGTTGTTCAGGAGACTGGGCATGGCCTTTCTCGCTCGTTGTGCAGACGCAAATTAGAGTCAATAAATAGTTCATGCACAAAATAAAGATCCTCTTAATCCAATACACCGCACAGTTCACATGACTTACCTTGCACTCACCTGCTTCTCTCGTGAAAAAGTAATGAAAGTTATGACCGTAACGGATCAATCCCTTTTCGGATCAAATATGTCAGTCCTGCATGGGTTAATGATGACAACCGCAATCACCCATCGCGAAAGAAAGTTGAATAATGTACATAACATCTTTGACTGTCACAGTTTCACCGGAACAAGCCAAAGAATCAATCACGAATGTTCCCCTCACAATTCTTCAATCATGGAGTGAACTGGGGTTACCGGAAATACGGACCTTCGCAACACGGTTCGCCTCCGAACATAATCTGGAGGTCAACTGGGACACATGGGAACATTCAGAGTCCACTCGGACTGGAACCGTTGACTTTTCCGACCTTGGCGACAGGGACGCTGAGACACTTGCCCGCGCCCGCTGGAACTATGACCCGCTCGACGACCCTGACAACAGTGAGCCACTCGACCTACCCTTTGACCACATGAATTATGTAACGGGCGTGCTCACCCCAGCCCAATTCACATCATTTTGGGATTGCGTTGACCCTGAACTGCAACCTCTCACGCACCTTGACCACATTCTTCGCAGACTAGGCATGACCCCGGCAGACCATGACGAACTCGACCACGAAGTTATGTCAAAAGTAATAGCCATGCAATGGTGGCGCGCCTACCCCACCATTGCAACCGGGCTCAACGCACTCAATGGTCGACCTAAACTCACTAGTGCAGTGCTTGACCAAATCAACACCATGGCCATCAACTGCTATCTCAACGGTGAAAACTATGACCTCTTCACAACTTTCGTTGCATAAAAAATCTTCGTGACGCATACGTGCCGCTTCACAATTTAGAAGGGGAATGGGAAATGGGTACTAATTTCTGTATTTGCGCGGTTTGTGGATTGCCCGCTAATCGTTTTGTTGTTTTGCCTAAAGGGATGTCACTTGCTGCCTGCCCTCGACATCTTCTCGAGCCCAAGTTCGGCTTTTAACCACTCCGCGACCTTCAATCCGAAAAATACCTGGGCCGATTGTCGAGAGGAGGCGGATAGTCTGCTTGGTGCAGGGCGTCGCGTAAAAACTTCACGTGGAAAGTAGTTGCGAAAGACTGCTAACTGACCAGCATTCCACTCGCGAATGAGGCAGTCGCACCTACTCTTCAAATCCCATGACGAGGTCTGGTCAATGTCTTTCAGGGTGAATGATTCACGGTTTCCGCTAGCCCTTCTCGACCGAGGTGATCTCGAGGTCGAAAGCGTGATTGATTGCAGCGCCCAATTCAGTTTCCTGTTGTGCAAGCAACCAACCGATCTGCCGACCCAGTGCAGTTCGAGGAATAGTTTGAATGTTGTCACATGAAATCACCCCGGGACCCTCAAGATTGTTTTCCTTACCCACACGAACCTCGGAAAACAGACCCCTAATTGTTGATGTTATTGGCGCAACCGTCACATTTGTCATGGAATTGCGCACCAACTCGCGAGTGAGTACGACAACTGGTCTGGGCTTATCCAGATGTGCAATATGGATGGGACGCATCAATCGACATCCAGAGCGACATTGCTGCTGAACTGAGCAAGGGAGTCAAGATCCTCGTCAGCTCCGATTTCTGAGTTCAAGATCTCAACTTCTTGCACTATGCGCTGATAACGCAACTCTCGCAGCAGCGCCCGTTCAATCACGGAAGCCCGACTGCGTGCGGCGCCGGAATCGACTAACTCATCTAACGAGTTCACCAACTGGGAGGGAAGGCGAACGGCGATTTGAATGCTCATAGCAAGATGGTACCAAATTGGGATTCATTCTGCAATGCACCAATAAGTCGCCGCTGGGCTTATTCCACTACCTTTCCTCATAACCGCCTGACAGTAGATAGTCTCTACTCGCGGCCCGACAGGCGCCTTACTCAGGATTGACCTCCACCCGCACGACTTTATTCGTGCTGCCTGGGGGTCATTGTGGGTTTGATTCGTGGAACGGGTCCTAGTATCCGTTCGCTCTACGAATCAGGAAGTGCCATCGAACAAATGACAGCGCGCATGCTGCATGAACATGGAGCACGGCCGGGCCCTGGAGAAGTCCGCTCGTGGCAAGCTTCCATGCCAGTAATTGCGAACGAACTGATTAAACCCGGATTTTGCAAAAGGTGTCCTCACCTCATTTGTCAGCCATCTGGGTTAATCTGCTATCAATTCAACCTAGAGAGAGAAAATGGCTAAAAGTTTGCTAATTAGAAATGTAAATGACGAAGAAATAGATTGGTTGGAATCAACTATTCCTGCCGGAGTCTCAAAAGAGAAATATTTAAAGACCATAATTGAGAAGGCCCATAAAGATTCTGAAAGTGGCAATAAGTCGCCCAAGAAGGGAGTCTCACAAGAGATCTCTAAATTTAAGTTCATAGATCTTTTCGCTGGGATAGGAGGCTTCCACATCGGAATGAGACTCAATGGTGGCGAATGCGTGTTTGCAAATGAGTGGGATAAATATTCTGCTCAAACGTATAGAGCATGGACGGGTTCAGATCATTTAAATACTGAAGACCTAAGAGAGCTAGATTACTCAAAGCAAATTCCAAATCATGACATTCTTTGCGGAGGTTTTCCTTGTCAGCCATTTTCAATTGCTGGTGTTTCCAAGAAGAACTCATTAGGACGCAAACATGGTTTCCAAGACGCCGAACAAGGAAATCTATTTTTTGCAATTTGTGATGTGATAGGCGAGAAAAGACCATCAGTCTTATTTCTTGAAAATGTAAAGAACTTAAGGTCACACGATAAAGGGAAAACTTGGAAAGTGATTCAGGAGGCGATTTCAGCTCTTGGCTACGAAATGAAATTCAAAATAATTGATGCAAGCAATTGGGTGCCACAACATCGCGAACGTCTCTTTATGGTTTGCTTCGATAAAAAGAAATTTACCAATGCCGAAATGGATTCTTTTGAATTTCCAATCGGACCCAAAAAACAACAATCGCTTGGATTAATTCTGGAAGAAACTCCTGATGAGAAATACATGCTCACGGACAATTTGTGGCGTTACTTACAAAATTACGCTGCAAAGCACAAAGCGGCAGGAAACGGTTTTGGTTTTGGACTAGTCGGTCCAAGTGATATTTCACGAACTTTGTCAGCGCGATACTACAAAGATGGCTCTGAAATATTGATAAAGCAGCCAGACTGGAGGAATCCAAGACGATTAACACCTTCCGAGGCTGCGAAGTTAATGGGTTTTAATAAGAGACTTGCAAAATTCATGGGATTCTCAGATGGCTTTCCTCAAATTTGCTCAGATATGCAATCCTACAAACAATTTGGAAACGCTGTCTCTCCTCTTGTTATTGAAGACGTGACAAAAGAAATAGTCAAAGTTCTTGAACTCAGAAAGTCAAGGCTTGCGGCTAGATCTGGAAGGTCTCCATCTGATCATAAAGAGGCGCTAAAGTCGACCCAAAAGTAGATCCTCGTTTCTTGCTTATGCGCCATTGCGAACGTTTTTTCTCTTCCCCTGATTCGTTAACTCTGTCTCCGGGATCCAAATAAACAACACCTAATCCAATTGCTTCCAAAAATAAAATTGCTGAAGTTCCTTGACCGCAATAGACATCTGCTCCATAGCTATAATGGGTTGCGAATGGCCCTGATTCTGATTTGTACTTATGAGCTGTGACGTACAGTGCACCAGCATGCTTTCTACCCCACTTTTCAGCCAACTTTGCAAAACTCCAACCTGCAGCAATTTCGCCACTTAACGGGTCAATTAGCAAAACATTTGGCTCTCCATAGCCAGTTGGCGCATTTCTTACTGAATCCCAATTTTCAATTTCAAGTTTCAAGCCACTCTTCTTGTACGTCACCAAAGTATTGTGTTTCCCGTTAAATCTTTGACTTCCGTCATTCTTGGTACCGGGCCAACCAAATTTATACAAAAAGGCAGTCAAACCTTGATCATGTCGATAACCGAAATCCGGTTCAGGCGTCATTAATGTAATTGTCGTACTCAAAAATGCTTTAAGTTCAAAGCCGTACTTATCAGGTGATCCACTTGAGTTTCTTGGAATTCCCAATAACGCTTCCAGTGTCCAACCTGCACCTTGCGTGCCCCTGAATGGCTCTGAATTGGATCCGACAGCTCGCAAAACTTGACTTTCATATTTTTTTACGGAACCTATTTCTCTCAATTCCTGTAGTAGTAAGTCTGGACTGATGTCTTGGATCAAATTTGAATCCAATTTCAATTGCAGAAACATGCTGCTGTTGAACCATCGAGGCAGTGAGACTAGTTCGTCAATGAAATTGCAGTCTCTGTCAGTTAATACAACGCCGAATACAGAATCTTCTGATATCCCCAGCACTAGAACTCGTCTACCATATGAGTCCTGTGAGTCACGCCGCAATGCATCGGGAGGATTTGAACAACCACTTAAGAAGCCTGAAAATCGCATTTCAGGATATTGAAAATAATCAATTATTTTTGCCTTAGGTGCAAGTGCCGGTTCAGTATTTTCCGTTAACCAGTAGAGTTTGAATGCATGCTCAAGAATTGGTTTGCCTGCAGCAGAACCCGATTTGGATCTACTTTCACTCGGTGATCTAAAACTTACTTTGCTTGGAAATAACGACAAAAGCTCCTTGCTATAACCAAAATAGACTTGATTCTTTTCGTTATCCTGATTAGTCGCGAGTAGTTTTACTATTACTTCTTTGCAATCAGTTTTGATGTAGGCATTTTTCAACGATGCCATTGTTGAAAAACTCATATCTTGACCATACTAAATTTCAGCACGAAATTGAAGTTTCTTCTCAGGAAATTCTCTCCAGTGCGCTTCCCAGAATCGTTCCTGAAACATTTCCAACAATGAATAGATGACTACGTGCGCGCGAAGCTGCAACATATGACATCTCTTCATGGTCAGCGAGGTCCTGATCCGCGTAAAGAATGACAAATGGTGATTCCATAGTACGGAACTGAGGCTGTGGGCATCCGCATTTTCACACCATGCGGGGTCTCCCAGTACTTCGTTCCCGGCTCTGGTCCTTTCACGCTACCCCCCTCACGCGACCCGCGCGGGCATCATCAAAGGCCCACCCTGGTAGGCATCGGTCCGGCGGCGGCGGGCGCGAGCACGGGAGGTGTTCTCCCAACGCTCAACCTCATCAAGGCGCCAGCGAAGAAGCCGTGGCCCAAGGTGAATCACCTGCGGGAACCCGGCATCTAGGGTGCGCTGACGAGCGGTGTCCCTGGTTACACCCCACCGTGCGGCTAGTTCTTTCACGCTCACCAATCCATCCATGTTAAGCAATCGTTCCCAGACCATCCGTGCGCGTCACTAGGTGACGGAAGAGATGAAGGGTTATTTGCGCTGTGTCAATATTGTGTCACACGGAACTGACAAAAAAGAAAAATCACTTGTGGGCCCAGATGGACTTGAACCATCGACCTCTTCCTTATCAGGGAAGCGCTCTAACCAAGCTGAGCTATGGGCCCGAAATAGCAGGGCGAGACTACCTGACTGCCCTCCGCCAAATATTTAGGGGCAGCCCAGTGCCGCTGAGTCGATGACCCGGCAAAGCGCGGCCGCGGTGGTTCCCCCGATAGCCTTAAGGGGTGAAGGGAATAATTCTTGCTGGGGGAACCGGAAGTCGCTTATGGCCGATCACAAAGGGCGTGAGTAAGCAGCTCCTCCCGGTCTACGACAAGCCGATGCTGCACTACCCATTGGCCACATTGATGGCCGCAGGGATCCGTGAAGTTCTCGTGATCACAACCCCAGAAGACTCGGAGTCCTTTTCGCGGTTACTGGGCGATGGCTCCGCATGGGGAATGTCGATCACCTTCGCAACCCAACCTAAACCAGAGGGGCTCGCCCAAGCTTTTCTCATCGGTGAGGAATTTTTGGCGGGTGACTCGGCCGCACTTATTTTGGGTGACAATCTTTTTTATGGACCTTCACTTGGTCGTAAGCTCGCTGATTTAACTTCCGTTGTTGGCGCCCACGTCTTCGCCTATGAAGTCGCCGACCCCACCGAATATGGTGTTGTGGCATTCGACGAGGCAGGGGTAGCAACCTCAATTGAAGAAAAACCGGTGAATCCAAAAAGTTCCTATGCTGTTCCCGGTTTGTATTTCTACGACAACACGGTTGTTGAAGTTGCCAAGTCAATTCGACCTTCATCCCGTGGGGAGTTGGAAATCACCGCGGTGAACGACCACTACCTGCAAGCCGGGTTACTCAAGGTCGCAGTTTTGGAAAGGGGGACAGCGTGGCTGGACACGGGCACATTTCGTTCGTTGCAAGATGCCGGTGAGTTTGTTCGTGTGATGGAAGACCGAACGGGAACAAAAGTAGGTTGCGTTGAAGAAATAGCGTGGCGTAATGGGTGGATCACTTCCGAACAATTGCGTGAGCTCGCACAACCATTACTTAAAAGTGGTTACGGTGAATACCTTGTTTCCCTTGCAAATAAATAGTTTTTAGGCGTCCTCTGAGAGCACAACTTCAACTCCACCAGTGATCCCCACCGTGAGGTTGTAAAGAATTGTGAAAAGTCCAGCAAGTGTTGAGATCAACACGATCTCAACGGAAGCCAGAATCAGGGTTGCCCCGATTACCTGCTCGAAGCCCAGTGAAGTAATGAGGTCGAGGCCACTTGTACTACCTACAACGTCAGTGACAGTGCCTGACAGTGACTCGATAACACCCGTGCGGTCCAAGATAAACCACACTGCTGAAACTGCGACAACGAGCACAATACCGATTGCGAGTGAAAGAATGAAGGCCGCTTTGGTCACCGACCAGGGGTCTAACCTGGAAACGTAAAGGCGTGCCCGCCGCGGTCCCCCACTCACTCGCTTACCTGACCTTCGACTTCTTGACCCTCTACTAGTTCTTCACCGACAACTAGTTCTTCTTCTTCGTCGTCTACTTCATCTCCCTTAGCAACCGCAACGACACTGACGTCTTCACCTAGGCGCATCATGCGCACACCCATGGTGTCTCGACCCGAGGCACGAATTTCGTCGACCTTGGTGCGAATTACCACGCCGTTCGATGCGATAGCAAATATCTGATCCGACTGCGCGCACACCATTGCACCGACAAGTTCACCTCGTTCTTCGGGCAGTTTCATGGCACGTACGCCTTTGATCCCGCGACCCTTTGCAGCCCACTCGTCAACCGACGTTCGCTTGGCGAATCCACCGTCGGTGATTGTCACAACGAAAGTTCCAGGTGTAACAACGTCCATGGACAACAGCGAGTCGTCACCACGGAACCGCATTCCAATTACCCCGCCGGTTGCCCGACCCATAGGTCGCAAAGTGTCGTCATTGGCTGTAAATCGAGCAGAAAGCCCTTTCTTTGAAACCAGCAACAGATCGTCGGTCTCAGAGACGAGTCGCGCACCGATAACTTCATCGCCCTCGTGCAGGTTGATTGCGATGATTCCACCTTGACGATTGGTGTCGTACTCACTTAGCCGAGTCTTCTTCACCATGCCGGCTTGTGTTGACAGCACGAGGTAGTCACTGGCCGCGTAGTCCGAGATTGCTAGGACTTGAGCAATTGTCTCATCAGGTTGAAATGCCAAAAGATTAGCAACGTGCTGCCCACGGGCATCGCGTCCGGTTTCAGGGAGTTGGTACGCCTTTGCCCGATAGACCCGACCCAGATTTGTGAAGAAGAGAATCCAATGGTGGGTCGTACTAACGAACATGTGCTCCACGACGTCGTCCTGTCGTAGGCTTGCACCTTTAACACCACGGCCACCACGGCGTTGAGACCTATACAGCTCGCTCAGAGTTCGCTTTGCATACCCACCTGATGTGATTGTGACGACTACGTCTTCGACTGCAATGAGGTCTTCATCTGTTACGTCACCGTCCCACGCGACAATTTCGGTCCGTCGCTCGTCACCGTACTTGTCTGAGATTTCGGTGAGTTCGTCGCTGACAATTGTTCGCTGGCGCTGATCCGATGCCAAAATATCGTTGTAATCAGCTATTTTTTCCATGAGTTCTTCAAATTCGTCGATTATCTTTTGACGTTCAAGTGCGGCAAGACGGCGTAGCTGCATGTCGAGAATTGCCGTTGCTTGGATCTCGTCGATTTCAAGTAGATCGATCAAGCCTGTTCGTGCGTCGTCGACTGTTGCGCTGGCACGAATTAAAGCAATTACTGCATCCAATGCGTCAAGGGCTTTGAGGTAACCGCTAAGAATGTGTGCACGTTCTTGTGCTTTACGTAAACGGAAGCCAGTACGGCGTTGAATTACTTCAATCTGGTGCAAAACCCAGTAACTCAGGAACGCTTCCAAAGTCAGTGTGCGAGGTACCGAATCAACCAATGCCAGCATGTTGGCGCCAAAGTTGTCTTGGAGTTGGGTGTGCTTGTACAGCTGATTCAGCACTACTTGAGCGACAGCATCGCGCTTTAGTTCGATGATCAAACGCATGCCGGTTCGTGAAGAAGAATCGTCGCGTACGTCAGAGATTCCGGTGAGTTTTCCGTCGCCAACGAGTTCAGCAATGCGGAGTAGGAGATTGTCCGGGTTAACCTGATAGGGCAGAGCGGTGACAACCAAAATTTGACGCCCACGTTTGTCTTCGTCGACGGTAACAATCGCCCGCATGGTGATAGACCCACGGCCGGTCCGTTGGGCATCTTCGATTCCCTTACGACCAACAATCAGTGCCCCTGTTGGAAAATCGGGCCCTTTAACCAATTCCATGAGTGCACTTTGACGTTCCTCAACGGTCGACTGCGGATTAGACAGCAACCACTGTGCACCCGCTGCAATTTCACGCAGATTGTGTGGGGGGATGTTCGTTGCCATGCCGACAGCAATACCTGAACTGCCGTTGACCAGGAGGTTAGGGAATCGACTAGGGAGTACAGATGGTTCGAGGGTCCGACCGTCGTAGTTGGCTTGAAAGTTGACGGTGTCTTCATCGATGTCCCGAACCATTTCCATTGCCAGGGGCGCCATGCGGCACTCTGTATAGCGTTGCGCCGCGGGGGGATCGTTACCTGGTGAGCCAAAGTTTCCTTGTCCTTGCACCAGTGGGTAGCGCAGTGACCACGGTTGGGCCAAACGAACGAGGGCGTCGTAGATCGCACTGTCACCGTGGGGGTGGAAGTTACCCATAACGTCGCCGACCACGCGAGCGCTCTTAGAGAAGTTGCGATCTGGGCGGTAGCCGCCGTCGTACATTGCATATAGGACTCGACGGTGAACTGGCTTGAGTCCATCGCGCACGTCGGGCAGTGCACGAGAAACAATCACCGACATGGAGTAGTCGAGATAAGAGCGTTGCATTTCAGTTTGCAGGTCGACCGGTTCAATCCGGCCGTGACTACTGACTTCTTCTACTACTTCAATGTCGTCTGACATTTCACTCTCCGTAAATTAGTGTCTGATTCGCGGAATACTCGTTGACTATTAACCCTCAAATGTCCAAGAAGCGAACGTCACGGGCGTTTTGTTGAATAAAGTTCCGGCGGGACTCAACGTCTTCCCCCATAAGCACACTGAACATTTCGTCCGCTTGCGCTGCGTCGTCGAGTGTTACCTGTAGCAAGACTCGGTCGGCCGGGTTCATGGTGGTGTCCCATAGTTCGTCGGCGTTCATTTCGCCTAGACCTTTGTAACGCTGGATAGATTCCTCTTTTGGTAGTCGGCGACCCGCAGCAAGACCGGCCTCCATGATTGCATCCTTTTCACGATCGGTATACGCAAATTCCGCTGTTTCACGTGACCACTTAATTTTGAAAAGTGGAGGTTGTGCCAGGAATACGTGTCCTTGTTCAACAAGTGGTCGCATAAAGCGGAACAGAAAAGTAAGTAGCAATGTTCGAATATGTTGACCGTCAACATCAGCGTCTGCCATAAGGACAACTTTGTGATAGCGCAAACGGTTCAGATCAAATTCGTCTTGGATACCGGTACCGAAAGCCGATATTAATGCTTGTACTTCGGTGTTTTGAAGAACCTTGTCGATTCTTGCTTTTTCAACGTTAATGATCTTGCCACGGATTGGCAGAATCGCCTGGGTGCGGGGATCGCGGCCTTGACGCGCTGATCCACCAGCGCTGTCACCTTCCACGATAAAGACTTCACACTCTTCTGGTTCCCGACTCGAACAGTCAATCAACTTGCCCGGCATGCCAGCACCGCCGAGTAGACCTTTTCGGTTTCGGGCTAGATCACGCGCTTTACGAGCTGCAATCCGGGCAGTTGCCGCATTGACAGATTTACGTGCGATCTCTTTACCTTCAGCCGGATTTTGTTCAAACCAGGCACCGAGTTGATCGTTGACAACTTTCTGAACGAACGCTTTCATCTCAGTATTTCCAAGTTTAGTTTTTGTTTGCCCTTCGAACTGTGGTTCAACCAGTTTCACACTGACAATTGCAGTGAGTCCCTCGCGAATGTCCTCGCCTGAAAGGTTCGTGTCTTTCTCTTTAAGAATATTCCACTCACGTGAAAATTTATTTACTAACGATGTAAGTGCGGTACGAAAACCTTCTTCGTGTGTTCCACCCTCAGTGGTATTGATCGTGTTGGCAAACGTGTACACCGACTCTGCATAGGAATGATTCCACTGCATGGAAATCTCGGCGCTGAGGGTTTTATCGTCGTTCTCAGCGGTGAGGTCGATAATGGTCGGGTTTGCGATTCCTTTACTGGCATTGATGTGGCGAACAAAGTCTGTGATGCCACCTTCATACATATAGGAAACGTGACGTACTTCTTCAACTACTTCAGTTGAGTCTTCAACGGGGTTTTCGGGGCTAACTACCACCGCGGTGCGCGTGCGCTCGTCTGTCAGACTTAATTTTAGTCCACGGTTGAGGAACGCCATCTCTTGGAAGCGGCGGGAAAGAGTTGTGAAGTCGTAAGTGGTGGTTTCAAAGATTTCACCGTCGGCCCAAAAAGTCAGGGTGGTTCCGGTTCGATTAGTCGCCTCGCCTTTTTCTAAAGGTGCGGCTGGCGCGCCGTACTTGTAATGCTGGCGGTACACGTTGCCCTCGCGGTGGATTTCAACCGCGAGGTCGGTGGATAGAGCATTCACTACCGAGACACCCACCCCGTGTAGACCACCGGAAACGGAGTAGCCGCTGCCACCAAACTTTCCACCAGCGTGCAAAACGGTCAATACGACCTCAACTGCTGGTTTTTTTTCAATTGGGTGCTCGTCAACAGGAATTCCTCGGCCGTCGTCGACCACGCGAATGGCGCCGTCGGGCATGATCGTGACCGAAATCTCAGTGGCGTACCCAGCCAGTGCTTCGTCTACCGCGTTGTCCACAACTTCGTAGACCAAGTGGTGAAGCCCACGCTCACCTGTTGACCCGATGTACATGCCGGGGCGCTTGCGTACCGCATCGAGACCCTCAAGTACCTGGATCGCACTGGCGTCGTAAGACATGTGGGCCCCTTCAATTGATTAAAACGAACAAACCCCACTCTACCCTGAATTACTGACATCACCTAGCCCAAAAAGGGATTTTGGCGTATATATGCGCCCTGTGACCCCCCACTTGCTAGTAGACGTACCAATGTGTATGGAAAATCCGCCGGATTTCGTGCTAGGGGCTTAATACGGCTATCTCAGGAACGGCTTCGACACCAAGATCTTTCGAAAATTAACGCTAACCGTATGTGTCGCGCGGGCCGCGCCCGGCCACATGCCAGGCCCCCTTTTTCCAAGACGGTCCTTGAGGGCCATAGATAGATATTGTGGTGACCACTCCGTCTCCAACTTCGGTCGCGATTTTTGCCATAATCTGGCTGTTGAGCATGCGTAGCTGGGTTGCCCACGCTGTGGATTCCGCGGTCAGTCGTAGTGTTCCTTCGTCAAATCCGGCTGGGACGCAGTGGTCTGCGATCTCCGGGCCTACGATCTGGGGCCACGAGTTGATTAGTTTGGCCATGGAACTTTCCTTCTCCCAGCCGCTCTCAATCACGAGTCTTTCAACGGCGCTCCCGAGAAGTTCCGGGTCACGGCCACTTCTCTTACTTGTGCGGTTTTTCTTCGCAGCTGGGCCTCGAGTGGTTCTTCTCAGTGCTCGCTCAGCCGCCTGTGCTTGCTCTTGCGGGGTGATTCCTTCACTCATGGGGTTGATCTTCCATGATTGGCACGACCGAACCAAGGGAAACGAAGAAACGTGCCCCACCTAATTCCTCGGGAATATCTGATTCGACGGCCGCGGTGATAAATACCTGCGGGGCATTTTCTGTGAGTTCCAAGATCGTTGCCCGTCGCATTACGTCTAGTTCAGCGAATACGTCATCGAGAATCAAAATCGGTTCGATTCCATCAGCTCGGAGCACGTCAGCACTCGCAACTCGTAGAGCCAAGGCAGCCGACCAACTCTCACCGTGCGATGCGTAACCCTTAAGTGGTAAATCACCTAGACCAATAAAAAGTTCGTCTCTGTGCGGTCCCACCAAAGTAATTCCTCGGGTGAGTTCTTCTTTTCTTCGAACGGTTAGTTCTTCAAGAATGGCAATTCTAATTTCCTCTTCAGTCAATAAATCTATGTTGTGATCGAATAGATACTTCGATTGATAGGCAAGGGAAATTTTTGATGTACTAACTGCATTTTCACCGCCACTAATTGAGTGGTACCTGTTGTGTATAAACGGGGTCAAGTCCCTTATGAATTGAATTCTGGTGTGGGCTATTTCTGCCCCAATCCTCGCCAGCTGCTCATTCCACACGTCAAGGGTGCTATCAATATTTTCTCGCTGTGTCGACTTTAAGAGTGCATTGCGTTGACGTAAGACTTTTTCATAGTCTGACTTAACGCCCATGTATCGCGGTGCTCGTTGAATCAAGGTCTGGTCGAGGAAACTTCGACGTTCACTTGGATCACCCTTCACCAAAGCGAGGTCTTCGGGTGCGAACATAATGACGCGAACTATTCCAAGGATGTCTCTCACACGGGGCAGTGGTGAACGGTTTATTTTTCCACGATTAGTTTTTCCAGGTGTTATTTCAAGATCAATTGCGACAGCTCGATCGTGTTCATTAACGCGGGCACGGATCACCGCTGAGGTTTCTCCCGCGGTAACGAGTGGACTTTCACTTGCAACACGGTGCGAATTGAGAGTTGCCAAGTAGTAGATAGCTTCTACAACATTTGTTTTACCTTGACCATTTGAACCAATCAAAATGTTGACTCCAGGGAGAAACTCAACGAGCGTCTCCCTGTACGAACGAAAGTTACCGAGTTGTAGGGCTTGCACCCACATGTCTCAGCCCGTCAAACGAACAGGCATGAGCAAGTAACGGTAGTCCGTTTCGGTGTCTGTTTGCTCGTTTGTCATACCCGTAATAACGGCCGGTTTGGTTGCCAATGTGAATGAAAAACGCGCCTTTGGCGCATCAATGGCATGGAGTCCGTCAAGTAAATATCCAGGATTAAATGCAATCTCAATCGAATCACCATCAAGTTGCGCTTCCAATACTTCTGTCGCTTGGGCGTCGTCACCGGAGCCAGCGCGCATATTGATTTCACCGTTGGAAAAATTCATACGAATCGGAGTATTGCGCTCTGCTACCAGTGCAACACGTTTGACCGCGTTGACTAATTCAGCTGTATCAACGACCGCTGTTGTTGAACTTTCATTGGGTAATAGTGATCGGTACTTTGGGAACTCACCGTCAAGGAGTCGTGTTGTTGTACGCATTCCTTCTGCTTCAAAACCAATGAGTTTTTCACCATCCGGGGCAATGGCTAATTCAACGAGCTTTGTTGCTCCCATGCTTTTTGCTGCATCGGCCAAAATCCTGGCTGGCACCAACGTATTCAATTCAATGGAATGTGAAGTTGGTGACCATGGAAAGGTTCGAACTGCCAACCGATAACGATCTGTTGCAGCCAAAGTGACACTGTTGCCATCAATTTCCATACGAATTCCTGTGAGCACAGGAATCGTGTCGTCTTTTCCGGCGGCAATGGCAACCTGTGCTACCGCTTCAGCAAAGACGTCGCCGTCAACATTTCCCGCTGTTGTCGGCATGTCCGGTAGCGATGGATAATCTTCAACGGGGAGAGTTGGGAGCGTAAATGAACTACGTCCACACTCAATTGAGACCCGATTACCTTCAAGTTTGAGAACAACCGGTGCAGCGGGTAGGGATTTTGTAATGTCGGCGAGTAACCGACCAGAAACAAGTACTCGACCAGTTTCGATAACGTCGACCATCACTCGGACTCGAGCTGAAATTTCGTAGTCAAAACTTGACAGGGTCAACGAGTCATTGTCAGCAATTAGCATGACACCTGAAAGAACAGGCATTGACGGACGTGAAGGAAGGGTGCGGGCCGCCCACGTAACGGCTTGCGCCAACGTGTCGCGCTCAACTCGGATGTGCATGTTTCCTTGCCCCTGTCTGAAAAGAATAATTAAGCAAAGGCTTAGTCTGCCCTATCCTTAAATATTTAGTAAGAGCAACTACTACTCTTGTGGATTTACGTCATGCACAGGCAAAGGTGTGATGAGTATTTATTTATGTCATAAATTACTAGAAGTAGTAGTAGTCATAGGTCCTGTGGAAACTGTGGAAAAGTCCTATCGCATGCCTAGAAGGAGCGTGTTAAGGGGAATTTAACGTGTGGACAGATTAATCTAATCTGTGCACACTTGTGGACAACCAAATATTAATGCAGATCAGTCCCCAAGTAGGTGTTGACTTTTCCACAGAGATCGTAAAAAGCGTAATGGGAATCATGTGCTTATCCACAGCCAATAAACAGGTGGGGGAACCTAACCAATCCCACGTTTTAAGTGAGTTATCAACAGGTTTGTCCACAGAAGTTGTCCACAGTTGTGAATAATGTGGGGACGAACGTTATTCGTGGGGTAAATGTTACCTAGTGTGACTCGTTATTACACGCAACATTACATC
>Ga0209833_1000882_pt1 | contig 21104 bp, 20 predicted proteins | sample COGITO_mtgs_1105_3_FD_184797 | JGI IMG/M metagenome (GOLD analysis project Ga0209833, IMG submission 184797) | Pelagic marine microbial communities from North Sea - COGITO_mtgs_110506 (SPAdes) (version 2) | ecosystem: Environmental > Aquatic > Marine > Epipelagic ... | reverse complement strand
ATAAAATTAAAATGACAACAACAACAACAACAACAACAACAACAACACAATTATTAGAAAACATAATTAGCTTTATAGCAATTAGCTTAGGCTATATTAGCTCCATTGGAGCGTTTTATTTGTTAATTCAAACAGCAACCTCCAAAAAAGGAAATCTATTTAATCTGAAAGCCAAAGAAGGGTATTCTGAAATCATCAATTCATTGAAAAAGGGTCGTGATAGTACTACCCTTGGAATGGAAGAACTTGCTAAATATTATACGGAAATTACCCGCAAAACAAAAATTAGCTTTTGGTTTAGTTGGGTTTTTGCCCTATTTGGATTAAGTATTTTACTCATTATAACCTATTCAGATATGGAATTAAATTTTGGTAAAATTATTGTTTCGTTTATTTCTATTACAATAATTGAAGCTGTTTCTTTATTATTCATTTTAAAATCAAACAAATCTCAGAAAGAAATCGAGCAATTTGTCGAAAACTTAGGAGAAGACAACTAAACAAAACACTACTGAATCTATTGCGAGAAGCACTATGTTTCCCTCTTGAGAAAAGAATCTTTAAGAGTTATTATATCCAAAACGCTTGAGTTGGTTTTGGTTAGATCGCCAATTTTTATTCACTTTTACATACAATTCTAAGTGTACTTGTTTGCCAAAAAATTTCTCTAAATCTTTTCGTGCCTCTACACCTACTCTTTTAAGGGCTGTTCCTTTATGACCAATAATAATTCCTTTTTGTGTTTCGCGCTCCACCATAATCACAGAACGCATTCGGATAATGTCTTCTTCTTCGAAAAACTCTTCGGTAGTAACCTCCACTGCATATGGAATTTCCTTCTTATAATGAATCAATATCTTTTCACGGATTTTTTCATTTACAAAAAATCGTTCAGGTTTATCTGTCAATTGATCTTTGGGGTAATAGGCAGGCGATTCTGGTAATAACTCCAAAATACGATCAAAAACATTTTTTACATTAAACCCTTCCAATGCCGAAATAGCAATAAATTCTGCATTCGGAACTTTTTGTTGCCAGAGTTGAGCTTGAGCTTCTAATTGTTCTTGGTTAGAAGTGTCAATTTTATTTAACAGCAATAAAATAGGTTTTTTAGAGGCCGTAATCTTATTGAAAAAAGCTTCATCTTTCAACTCTTTTTCGCCAATCTCGACCATATAAATTAAAATATCAGCATCCTCAAAAGCAGATTTTACAAAGTCCATCATAGAACTTTGTAATTCGTAGGCGGGCTTAATAATCCCTGGGGTGTCCGAAAGAATCACCTGAAAATCATCACCGTTAACAATCCCTAAAATTCGATGGCGTGTGGTCTGTGCTTTCGACGTAATAATGGATAATTTTTCGCCAACAAAGGCATTCATCAAGGTTGATTTTCCAACATTTGGATTTCCGATGATATTAACAAAACCTGCTTTGTGCATTTAATTTTAAATTTTCACAAAGTTACAACCTTCCTTTTAGACTATCTAAAAATTAAATACTTAAGAATTTTGGGAGTCACGCATAAATTCTTCTACTTTGTTCACCATAGCACGACTGCCACATACAAAAGGCACGCGTTGGTGCAACTCTGTTGGACTGATATCCATAATCCTAGAAAACCCATCACTCGCTTTTCCATTGGCTTGCTCAGCAAGGAATGCCATTGGATTACACTCATAAAGCAAGCGTAATTTTCCATTTGGGTTTTTAGAGCTTGTGGGATATAAATAAATTCCGCCCTTTATCATATTTCGATGAAAATCAGAGACCAACGACCCTATATAGCGCGATGTATATGGGCGGTCTCCTTCTTCCAATTGACAATATTTAATATAATTTTTGATGCCTTTTGGGAAATGAATGTAATTTCCTTCATTCACGGAGTAAATCCTGCCATGCTCTGGAAATTGCATTTGAGGATGTGACAAATAAAACGTACCAATTGCTGGGTTTAAAGTAAATCCATTCACACCATCGCCAGTGGTATAGACCAGCATAGTAGAAGTCCCATAAATAATATAACCCGCCGCAACTTGTTTGTTTCCTTTCTGTAAAAAATCCTTCTCTGTGACAGGGGTTCCCACAGGGGTCACACGTCGGTAAATAGAAAAAATAGTTCCAACGGAGACGTTCACATCAATATTGGATGAGCCATCTAAAGGATCCATTAATACAACATACTTATTTTGATGGTTCTGGTCGTTGCTATTAATGGTGATAAAACTGTCTTCCTCTTCACTTGCAATGCCACATACAATATTACGATTGACTAGGGTTTGAATAAATTTTTCATTGGCATACACATCCAATTTTTGTTGATCCTCTCCCTGAATATTAGTATCACCAACAGTCCCCAAAATATCAACCAAACCGGCTTTATTTACTTCATAATTGACCACTTTAGCAGCCAGCCGAATGGAGTTGATTAGTCGTGATAATTCCCCTGAAGTATATTTGAAAGAGGATTGGTGTTCAATGATAAATTCTCCTAGTGTTTGATGTTTTTGGGGCATTATGAGTTCAATTTTTTACAAATATCTAAATTTTTAGACAACTACAACGTTTTCGTAACTATTTTATTAGATAATTTTAAAAGGCTTTTAAGTATCTTTGAATCCGCAAACACAGACAATGAATTATCACATTAGAAAAGCAGTGCCCAGCGATATGCAGCAAGTTTTAAACTTGATTACAGAACTCGCAATTTTTGAAAAAGAACCAAATGCTGTTGAGGTCACAGAAGCGGACTTAATAGCCAAAGGCTTTGGGGATACCCCCGAATTTGATTGTTTTGTAGCAGAATCTAATCAAAAAGTGATTGGTATTGCTTTGGTTTACACTCGGTTTTCTACCTGGAAAGGAACTGTCTTACATTTAGAAGATTTGATTGTTTCTGAAAGTGTACGTGGACATGGCGTTGGATCGGCACTCTTAGATCAAGTTATTATTTACGGAGATAAAAAAGGTGTCAAACGTGTTTGCTGGGAAGTTATTGACTGGAACACCCCGGCTATTGATTTTTACGAACATAAAGGGGCTCGGGTGATGCGGGACTGGAATGTTGTCCAGTTAGACGAACAAGGAATACAAAATTACATCTCAAATCTGAACTGATGCAAATTTTTAAATTTGGCGGTGCTTCTGTTAAGGATGCCCAAGGCGTAAAAAATTTAGCCCATGTATTGAAAACCGTTGGCTATAGCAACACACTCATTGTTGTATCGGCTATGGGAAAAACAACGAATGCGATGGAAACGGTAATTGCAAATTATTTTGAGGCGAAACACAAGCTTCAAAGTTCATTGCAAGAAGTTAAAAAGTTTCATAACAACATTCTACTGGATTTATTTGATAATGAAACACATCCCGTATTTGGAACAATTGATAAATTGTTTCAAGAAATCGTCCTCTTTTTTGAACATAACAAATCGCCGAATTACAACTTTGTATATGACCAAGTTATTGGATTTGGAGAGTTAATTTCTACCACAATTATTAGTCATTATTTAAATGAAATTGGCATCACAAACACTTGGTTGGATGTTAGAACGTTTATAAAAACGGATGATTATTATCGAAATTCAAAAGTGAATTGGAACCAAACTCAAGAGTTGATTTCAACACATGTGGATGCTTCAAAATTAAACATTACTCAAGGGTTTTTAGGAAGTAATTCCAACAACTTTACAACCACTCTAGGGCGAGAAGGGAGTGACTATACGGCAGCAATTTTTGCCTATTGTTTAAACGCAAATAGTGTGACCATCTGGAAAGATGTTCCTGGAGTTCTCAACGCAGATCCTCGCTATTTTGAAAATGCAGAGTTATTACATGAAATGTCTTATAGAGAAGCTATTGAGCTTTCATATTATGGGGCGTCTGTAATTCATCCAAAAACGCTTCAGCCCTTACAACGCAAAGAAATTCCATTGTATGTTAAATCCTTTTTAAACCCAAAAAACAACGGAACGAAAGTTGGAAAAGATTTAGACTTAAACCCAAAAACCCCTTGTTATATTTTAAAACAAAATCAAGTTTTAATCTCACTTTCATCACTTGACTTCTCATATATTGTTGAGGATAACATCAGTCATATTTTTAGTTTGCTACACGATTATAAAATGAAAGTCAGTATGATTCAAAATTCTGCCATTAGCTTTTCTGTCTGTATCGAAAATAACTATGACAATCTAGAGCGTTTATTGTTACATTTAAAAGCAAAGTATAAAGTTTGGTCGCAAGAAGCGGTTAAGTTATATACCATTAGACATTATAATCCACAAGCGATCCAAGACTTAGAAGCAGAAAAAGAAATTCTTTTAAAACAAATCACGCCAGAAATCGTTCAGATTATAACTAAGTAAGAACTCCTTTAATTCAAAATGACTAGGTTTGTATAAGACCCTAAAAGTATGAGTATCGTAACTTCCAAAGAAATTGCAAAAGCTATTAAAGTTGATACGTATGGATTTATCGGCACTTTTTTCGGCTGGATACTAATGAAAGTTTTAAAGATTTCTACAATCAATAGGATCTACAATAAGAATAAACACAAAAGTGATCTTGATTTTCTAAATGGACTTTTAACTGATTTTCAAATTCGATTTGAAATCCCTGAAGAAGATTTAAAACGACTCCCAAAAGACGGGGCATATATTACGGTTTCTAACCATCCCTTGGGCGGAATAGACGGAATTTTATTGTTAAAATTAATGCTCGAGCAACGCAGTGACTTCAAAATTATAGCGAATTTTTTATTGCATCGCATCAAACCATTAGTGCCCTACATCATGCCTGTAAATCCGTTTGAAGATCACAAAGATGCAAAATCGAGTATCGTAGGATTTAAAAACTCATTGTTACATTTACAAAACGGGTACCCTCTAGGTATCTTTCCAGCTGGAGAGGTCTCTACCTATAAAGATGGTAAATTGATGGTCGATAAACCCTGGGAACCTGCTGCTATGAAACTGATGCAACGTGCCGAAGTTCCCATTGTACCTATTTATTTTCATGCAAAAAACAGTCGTTTATTTTATCGCCTCTCAAAATTGAGTGATGACCTACGAACAGCGAAACTCCCTTCTGAATTATTAACTCAGAAAAAACGTGTAATTAAGGTAAGAATTGGGAAGCCAATTAGTCTAAAAGATCAAAAAGAACACCCTACTTTAGAGGGGTTTTCTGATTTTGTGAGACGAAAAACCTATATGCTTTCAAATACGTTTGAAACCCCTAAAATCTTAACAAATCTTTCGTCTAGTTTAAAGGTAACCAAGTCCCCAAAAAAAATTGTAACACCAGCTCCTAAAGACGTTATGTGTGCAGAAGTTGCCAACTTAAAAGCCGACAATCATCGTCTATTAAAAAGCAAAAACTACGAGGTTTATTTGGCAGCAGCAGCTAAAATACCAACCATTTTGCACGAAATTGGACGCTTGCGTGAAATTACGTTTAGAGAAATTGGAGAAGGTACCAATAAGGCAATTGACTTGGATGTTTTTGATGGCTATTACCACCATATGTTTTTGTGGGATGTGGAAACCAAGTGTCTTGCGGGAGCCTACCGAATGGGTTTAGGAAATGATATTTTTAAAGCCAAAGGAATTGATGGGTTTTACTTGCATGATTTATTTCGTTTTGAACCCGAACTTCATTCCATGATGAGTCAGTCTATTGAGCTAGGCCGTGCTTTTATCATTAAAAGCTATCAACAAAAACCCATGCCACTGTTTCTATTGTGGAAAGGTATTGTGCATACGACGCTGCGTTTTCCGGAGCACAAATACCTTATTGGCGGGGTGAGTATTAGTAATCAATTTTCAAATTTCTCTAAATCCTTGATGATTGAATTTATGAAATCGCATTACTACGACCCCTATTTGGCACAATACATTCAACCAAAGAAAGAATTTAAAGTGAAGCTCAAAGATGGCGATAAGGACTTTGTGTTTGATGCCACAAAGGCCGATTTAAATAAGTTCGATAAAATTATTGATGAAATTGAACCTGGTGCCTTACGACTGCCTGTACTGCTCAAAAAATACATCAAACAAAATGCACGTCTTATTGCCTTTAATGTGGACCCCCTTTTTAATAATGCGGTCGATGGTCTAATGTACATCCGTATTGCTGACCTTCCTGATAGTACCGTACGTCCTGTCATGGAAGAGTTTCAAGCGGAACTGGAACGAAAATATGGGCCTTCTCAAGAAGAAAAATAAGAGTTTTCTTGGGATTTTAAGTGTTTTGTGTTAGTTTTATAATCCCTTAAACACTTAACCTAGAATTATGAAAAAAAAGAAATTAAATCTATTATTTCTCATTGTCATCACTTTTGTCTTCTTCAGCTATTTATTCTCTCATTGGGACTGTTTCAAAGAGGGATTAGGCGTTTAAACCCACAGACCTGTACAAGCAAAAAGGACGGTGTTATTAAATGTGGCAGGCGCAACAAGCTGTTTTCGAAGACTCGTTTTAAAGAACCTAAAACCGCTCGTTCACAAACGCTTTCATGTACTCCTTAATTTCGGTACGTGCTTTTAGAAATGCAGCGTGTTTTTCTTCGTCCGTTCCAACCAGTTTAGACGGGTCATAGAAGTTATGATGCAAACGCACCGCATTGGTACTTGGAATAAACGGACAGTTTTCATTGGCATGGTCGCAAACGGTGATGATATAATCAAAATCAACATTTGCATATTCATCCACATGATTAGAAGTATGTTCAGAAATATCAATTCCATCTTCTTTCATAATCGCAGCCGCAACTGGATTAATTCCATGCGTTTCAATCCCAGCACTGTAAATAGTGGCTTGATTGGCTGCAAATTGGTTTAAATAGCCGTGTGCCATTTGGCTCCGACACGAGTTTCCTGTACAAAGGACTAATATGTTTTTCATGTATTTATATTTATTGTTTTTCAAAGGTCACATGCTACATCCATGTAATCATTTTTTGGGTATTACGTTTTGGTTGTGGATGTTTCATAATTATTTTTTAAAAGCACTATCGATGGGTTCCCAAAGCTCAATTTTATTCCCATCAGGGTCTAAAATCCAAGCAAACTTCCCATAATCAAACGTTTGTATATCGCCTACAATAGTAACACCTTCTGACCTAAGAATCGTTATCAAATCGTTAAGATTCTCTACCCTATAATTAATCATAAAAGGTTGTTTGCTTGGCTCAAAATAAGAGGTGTCTTCCTTAAAAGGAGACCACTGTGTAGAAGCGTCCTTACCGTTTTGATCGGTCCACCAAAAGGTACAGCCATACTCATCAACGGGCAATCCGAGGTGTTTGCCATACCATGCTTTTGTAGCTTTTGAATCTTTGGTTTTAAAAAAAATACCTCCGAGACCTGTGACACGTTTTTTCATCTGTTTAAAATTTTTTGATTTGAGATTCATAAATAGCAATCCATTCCTCTACAGAAAGTTTTGCTGCGAGTTGTCCTATAAGCGCATAAGGAATGGCATCCATTTTTTTGAAGCGAATACAGCTTTTTCCCATGTCTAGTTTTGCCGTAGTGTGCTTCGGATATTCTGTAACAAACCAATCGTAAATTTCTTTTTTGGCATACATACCCATGTGGTACACCGCAATAAAGTTTTTTTGTGATGCTAAGTTCATAAACGGTAATGGCAGCTTTGGATTGCAGTGATATCCATCGGGATAAATCGTAAATGGCACTACATAACCAAGCATCCCGTAGTTCATACATTCCTGAAATTTTGGATCTAGATGATCCAAAATCGTTTGTCTTAATTTTTGAACCACATCTTTTCGATCCTCAGACAATTGAGTCATGTATTTAGATGGTGTAAGGGCTTTGGAGTTCATGATTTAGAATGTTAGAGAACTCTAAAATTAATGAAAATAATCGACAATTTTATCAACGATCGTTTGTGCCAGTTTTTGATGACTTTCAAACGTCCAGCCAGCCACGTGAGGGGATACAATTACATTATCCGCTTTTAGCAAAAAATCCAAAGCGGGAGGAGGTGTGTCAGAAAATAAGGATTCAAATGAAGATTTTTCATATTCCAACACATCCAATCCTGCGCCTAAAATAGTCTTAGACTTAAGTGCTGCTACCAAGTCTGCGGTTACTATACAACTGCCTCGAGCTGTGTTGAGAAGCCAAAAAGCGTGTTTAAACTGACTGATGAAATTTGCATCGATCATTTGAAACGTCAACTCAGTATGTGGAACATGGAGACTTAATATTTGGGCTTTTTTTTGCAATGTTTTTAGAGAAACTTGTTGTGCATTTTCATCGCCAACATTGGATTTGATATCATAACAAAGCACCTCAACATCGAAACCTCGTAGTTTTTTTGCAAATGCTTTTCCCATATGCCCATAGCCAATAATACCAACGGTTTTGCCATCGAGTTCAAGTCCACGATTGGCCTCGCGTTGCCATGAACCTCCGCGTACGTCTCGATCTGCAGTATGCAGTTTATTAAACAAGGCTAACAACATCCCAAGGGCGTGTTCTCCCACGGCATTTTGGTTGCCTTCAGGAGCCGCTATGAGTTGAATTCCTTTGGCATGGGCGTAAGCCGTATCAATATTTTCCAGACCAGCACCAACCCGACCTATAAATTTAAGATTGGTAGCTTTGTCTAAAAAATTGGCATCAATGCGAAACCGACTTCTAATAATCAGTCCATCATAGGAATGAATTTTAGCTTCAATCACTTCTTTTGAGTTGGAATAATCTTCGTGATTTGAATGTCCTAATGCTGCTAATTGTTTAATTAATAGCGGATGATTGGAGTCAACATGTAAAATGTTCATCTTAAATGTTTAGGATAAGTTTAGCAATCGAGAAGTAAATCAATATTCCAAAAATATCATTACTTGTAGTGATAAAAGGACCTGTTGCAATGGCAGGGTCAATTCCTTTTTTGTGAAGAAATAACGGGATGAAGGTTCCTATAATTCCCGCAACAACAATCACAACAACTAAAGAGGATGATATTGCTAAGGCAGTGCGCACATCTTGTTTCCAAATCCACACAAAGACAAATAAAAACAAGGCTAAAATAATCCCATTTAAAGTGGCTAAAAACATTTCTTTTATAAGCCGGTTGTTGACACTTCCTCTTACCTCATCATTCGCCAAACCTTGAACAATAATTGCTGAAGATTGAACACCAACATTTCCTGCCATGGCGGCAATTAACGGGGTAAATAATAAGATCAAAGGGAAGTCATCAATGATGGTTTCAAATCCACCCATTATAATGGCGGCTCCTACGCCCCCCAAAAGGCCTAAAAATAACCAGGGCAATCGTGCACGGGTGAGTGCAAGAATGCTATCTTCTGCATCAACATCTTGTGTAATACCCGCAGCAAGTTGGTAGTCTTTTTCTGCTTCTTCAATAATCACATCCACAATATCATCAATGGTAATACGCCCTAAAAGAACCTTATCATCGTTGACAACAGGAATGGCCTCCAAATCATATTTGGCCATTAATTTTGCGACTTCTTCAGCATCTTCATCCACGTGGACGGAGTCCACTTTTGGAATGTAAATAGCTTTTATTTTTGTTTCGTTATCGGCAATCAAAAGATCTTTTAGCGATAAACGTCCTATCAATTTTTCTTCTTTATTCACGACATAAATTGAATGTACGCGCTTGACATCTTTGGCTTGAGCTCTAATTTTTCGTAAACAGCCTGCAACGGTCCAAGTTTCATATACTTTAACAAGTTCTTTGGCCATTAACCCACCTGCAGTGTCCTCGGCATAGGATAACAGTTCTTGAATATCTGCAACCAATTCCTTGTCATCTATTTGAGCGATGACCTTTTGCTTTCGTTCTGGGGATAGATCGGCTAATACATCGGTTGCATCATCCGAATCGAGTTCTTGAATTTCTTCTGCGATTTCTTTTACAGATAGATTTTTCAATACTTTTTCGCGAACATCGTCTTCTAATTCCGCTAAAATATCAGAAGTTGTTTCGCTGTCCAAAAGTTTAATGACGTAGGTGGCTTGATCGAGGTTTAAGTCATCCAGAATTTCGGCAATATCCGCATAATGCACATCTTTTAATTGCTCCAAAACGGCCTTATCGTCCTTAGAATCTATGAACCCGTTAAGTTCCTCGATTAAGGTCTCGGTAATTTCAAAAGGGATATGTTCCTTAGTTTCTTCCAAAATTAAATTGGTTATTGATCCGTTTCTATTGCTGCTGTCAAATCTATAAACGCTTGCACACTCAGTTGTTCTGGGCGTTTGTCAAAGATAGTATTTGCTTTTAAATTATCCGATAAATTATAGGTTTTTAAACTATTTCTCAATGTTTTTCGACGTTGCTGAAATGCAGATTTTACGACTCTAAAAAATAATTTCTCATCACAAGGCAAAGAATAATCGGCTTTTCTAGTAAGTCGCAACACTCCAGACTCTACTTTTGGAGGTGGTATAAATACCGATGGAGGAACAGTAAATAAATAGTCTGCTTCGTAAAATGCTTGAACCAAAACTGATAATATGCCATATATTTTACTGCCTTTTGTTTCGCAAATACGCTGTGCCACTTCTTTTTGAAACATGCCCGCAAACTCAGGAATTTGGTCTCTATTCTCTAAAGCTTTAAACACAATTTGAGTTGAAATATTATAAGGAAAGTTTCCAATAATCGCAAAGGGACGTGTTCCAAATGCACTGCTAAAATCGTACTTCAATACATTTTCTTGAATGATTCTGGGGGCCAAATTCAAAAAATTTGCTTGTAGATATTCTACAGACTCTGGGTCAATTTCAATCACATAGGTTGTAATGGGTTTCTCTAAAATATACTTGGTCAAAACACCCATTCCAGGTCCAATTTCTAAAACATCGGCATACCCTTCCAGCGTCAAAGCATCGGCAATTTTCTTTGCAATCATTTCATCATTAAGAAAATGTTGTCCTAAGTATTTTTTTGGTTTTACGTTCATTTAGTGCGTACTTACCTTATATTCATCAATCCATTCCAATTCTGTTCTGAAGGCTAGCATTTTATCTCCAAACTTTTGCAGTCCTTCTGCTTGAATCTCGGCTGCATGCAGTTTGTGGTAAGATTCTAAGGCTTCTTTTGACTGGGCTAAATACTGAATTGAGTAGGTCAATCCTTCAATAGATTCTTCGACCAAAACTTTTGTAAAGGTGGCTTTTAAAAAGAGTCCTGTTGCCAGTACTTTTGGAATGTGTTGTTTGATCCATACCAACCATTCGTCATGAATACTATTTTCAATATTTAGGGTTACGTTGTAAATTATCATTGGTTCATCTAATTAATTGAATCTCCTCTTAATATGCGGTATTGTTTTCGAGCTTCTACAAAATGAATACTATCTTCGTGGTTAAAGATAATGGTTTCATAATTAAGTTTTGCTTTCTCTATTTGCAGGAGTTTTGTTCTGTATATTTCTGCTAGATAAAAATAGGCATCATCTACCAAAATATCATCTTTATAGTCCGTTATAATTCGTAAGTAATTCGCTTCTGCTTTTAAAAACTCCTTTTGAGACGCATATAATTGTGCTTGCAACAATAACGTTTGATCGATGATCGGATCTGTTTTGTGGTTTTTAAGAATGGTGTCTAAAACACTGAGGGCTTCTGTTGTTTTTTTTTGAATCTTCAATAATTCTGCTTTGGCGTATAACTTTAATGCGGTATGAAGCGAATCGCTCCCTTTGTGATCCGAAATCAAAAGTTGTAATTCCAAAGCATCGTTTGCAGTCAATTGAGAAGTGGAGGACTTTAGAACTTTGAGCTGTGTTTCTGCCCACTCAAAGTCGCCTTTGTAATAGCTTGTTTTAGCAGCTTTAAAACGGGCTTCTTGAGACAGTGTGCTATTTTTAACACGCATCTGAATCTGCGTGTAATAAATCAGTGCTTGATTGAACTTATTTTGAGTCACTAAAATATCGGCGAGTTTCATTTTTAGTTCTGAAGATGCCAAATCTGTTAAATTTGCTTTTAAAGCGGTTTTTAAAAACGCGATAGCTGCCTCAGCATTTTGATCATAATAGGCTAAAAACTGTGCATATGACAACTGCAACACCACCGTTTCAACACCTAACTTATAGGTTTCCAATAGGGCTTCATAACGCTTTTTTATCTCTTGATAACTACTAGGGTCAGACCGTTCTAATTGAAGCTCTAATCGACTGCAATTGGCCTGAATACGCAAACGTGTTTCTTTAGCATTTTGAATGATAAAGTCAAAAACAGAGAGAGTTGTGTCATAAGACTGTGCTTCTTGTGCCAAAAGTGCCAAATTAATCAACCCTTGAAAAGATTCTGGGGTACGTCTATACACTGCCTTTTCTTGTATAAATGCTTTTTTAAAATCGTTTTGTTGCACATAAAGCCAACTTAACCACTGATTCCAAAGCGGGTTGGGTTTGATTTGTAATTTTTTTAATAATACATTTTTGAATAGCTGATTGTAGGGCTGATTGGCATCTTCAGATATATATTCAGAGAGCACACGCATGACTTGATTTATATAGGGAGGGTTTGTTTCGACATAGTCAAGATAATACTCCATCATTTTTTCGATATTTTGTTGGGTCGCATACAATCCCGCCAATTGGTAATAGAAAGCTGCATTGGGTTCTTTTTTCAAACCGATTTCATACGCCTGAATTGCATAATCGATCAATGAATGGATTTCAAAACGTTGTGCGACCGCATAGACATAATTGGATTGAATTTCAATACTTTGTATTGCTTTTTTATAATACAAATCCGCTTGTGTTAATTGATTTTGAAGTTGATAATTATAACCCAATTCTACCAAATATTGTGGATTTTTAAAGCGTTTCATTTGAGCTTCAATTTCTTTTTGAGCGGTTTTATACTGACTGAGTTGTTGATGGCATTCAATCACTTTAAGGAAATAATAGGAATTAGAACGTTGATTATTTCGTAGTTTTTGATACAAGGTTAATGCTTTTTCAAAGGCCCCTTCTTCAAAGTAATCTTTGGCCAATCCTGGATCGACCTGAGCCGAGGTAAGGAAGCAAAACATGCTAAAAAAAAGACAAACGATGGATTTCATCATGGTGTATTTGTAACTATTATAAATGCCCAGAAATCTTTCGAGACAATCACTAATCAATCATCGAAAAACCAGTGTATGGTACTAAAACCTCGGGGATTTGAATGCCTGCATCAGTCTGATAATTTTCTAATATCCCTGCTAACACCCGTGGCAATGCCAACGAGCTTCCGTTAAGTGTATGCGCAAGTTCTGATTTGCCTTCGCTATTTTTAAAACGTAATTTTAAGCGGTTGGCTTGAAAGGTTTCAAAATTAGAGACCGAAGAAATTTCTAACCAACGCTCTTGAGCAGTTGAAAAGACTTCAAAATCATAGGTTAATGCAGATGTGAATCCTAAATCTCCTGAACAGAGTTTTAAGATCCGGTAAGGCAATTTAAGGTCGTCCAAAATTGACTTAACGTGTTCTACCATCCCATCAAGGGCTTCATAGGATTTGGACGGGTGTTCGACACGTAGAATTTCTACCTTATCAAATTGATGCAACCGATTCAACCCTCGAACGTGTGCGCCATAACTTCCTGCTTCTCTTCGAAAACAAGGCGTATAAGCGGTTAATGTTTTTGGGAGGTCGTTTTCTTGTAATAACACATCTCTAAAAATATTGGTTGCTGGCACTTCTGCTGTTGGGATCAAATATAAATCATCGTTAGTCACATGGTACATTTGACCTTCTTTGTCAGGCAATTGACCGGTTCCAAAACCCGAAGCTTCATTAACCAAATGTGGTACTTGAATTTCACTGTAACCAGCAGCGGTATTTTTATCTAGAAAATAATTAATTAATGCGCGTTGTAATCGAGCGCCTTTGCCTTTATAAACAGGAAAGCCTGCTCCCGTAATTTTATTCCCCAATTCAAAATCAATAATATCATATTTTTTGGCCAACTCCCAATGGGGCACTGCATTTTCAGAGAGGGTTGGAATGGTTCCTGCTCTAAAAACTTCTTCGTTATCCTCTTCAGTGGTTCCAACAGGAACTATTGAATTTGGAAGATTGGGTATTTTGTACAATAAGGTTTGGAGTGCTTCTGTTGCTACATTTAACTCCTCTGAAAGCACAGTTTTAGAGGCTTTTAGTTCCGCAGTTTTTTGTTTGAATTCATTGGCCTTTTGGGCTTGTCCAGATTTAAACAACTCCCCTATTTCTTTTGAAATAGCATTCAACTCCGAAGAAATCGTATCCACTTGTGTTTGGAGTCCTCTACGAGATTCGTCCAGTTTTATCACGGCATCAATGAGCGACTTGGCTTCGTTTGTGCGTTTGCTTAAACGTGCTAGGACTTCCGCTTGGTGCTCTCTTATGTAGGATACTTGTAACATAGCTCTTATTTTAAGAAGCAAATTTAATCAATTAGAATAAAACAAGAATTGGTTTTACGTCTAAATTGAGTTAGTTTTTTGTAAGCAGAGCTATTTTGGCAAAAGCAGCCTGTTGATCAAGCTCCAATTGTGATTTTAAACCCTCTAGCCCCGAAAACTTAATTTCATCTCTAATCCGATCTAAAAATTGAATCGTAAGAACCTCCCCATAAAGCGATTGATCAAAATCAAAAAAGAAGACTTCTACAGATAGTTCATTGGCATCACTAACAGTGGGATTGGTTCCAATGTTTAGCATTCCATACACCAATTTGTTGTTAATTATAGACTGCACCAGATAGACTCCATTTTTAGGAATGAGTTTATACGGTTCTTCTATTTTTAAATTGGCGGTCGGAAATTGAATGGTTTTCCCAAGACCTTTTCCTTTAACAACTGTTCCATTGATCATGAAATTATAGCCCAAAAAATCATTGGCTATTTTGATGGAACCTTCTCCTAACGCGGTTCTAATTTTGGTGGAACTCACTGCGACATCTCCTACTTCTTGTGCACTGATTTCGGTGACTTTAAATCCATAAAAGGCACCAAACTCTTTGAGATCTTTGATATTGGCGGTACGGTTTCTCCCAAAGTGATGGTCGTAGCCCACGATAATATGTTTTACATGTAACTTATTGACCAGCACATCGCGAACATACTCAAGGGAGCTTAATCTTGAAAAATCTTGTGTAAAGGCTTTGACAACTAAATGATCGACTCCTAAATCCTGAATTAAATCTGCTTTCTCATCAATGGTATTGATGAGTTTTATGGAGGTATCTTTTTGAACCACCATTCGAGGGTGCGGAAAAAAGGTCAATACCAGTGCTTGAAGCTGTTCGGTTTGGGCAATATCTACAAGACGATTGATTATTTTTTGATGCCCCCTATGAACGCCATCAAATGTGCCTATGGTGACAACAGAGTCTTTTATTTGATCGTAATCGGCGGCAGATTTAATTTTCAATAGCTCGTTTTTGGAATTTGAAATATAAAGCACGAAGATAAAAAAAGGGATGCATTTTAAGAGCATTCACTTTTACTTTTTTTACTTATAAATTCTTTAAAGTGTTTCTAATGCCTGTTAATTATTGAAATCTATTTAACATAAAAAAGGAGCCGAATGGCTCCTTTTTTATGTTATAAATTGAATGGTTTATTTCTTAACAAACGGCAGAGACATCGAAGCGTTGTCTGTTGCTATTTTTATGAAATACATGCCTTTACTTAGGCTGGAAGTATTCACACTTAAATCGTTTGGTGTTACAACAGATTTCTGACGAACGACTTGACCTAACATATTATAAATCGTGTAGTTATCAGGCAAGTTGTTTGATGTCCCAAGCTTGATGTTAAGCACATTTGTAGTTGGATTTGGATAGAGCGTAATTTCACGGTCTAACAAGTAACTCTCGGCTCCCAAAGTGGTTGCAGTCATGGATACTGTTTCTTGAGAATTAAATTCTCCACCTTCTGCTATCACATTTGAATTACTGTCTGTTAATGTATAGTTTCCTATTCCATAACCACAACAAATACCATCACTTTCAGTATCATAAATCGTAAAAGAGTAACAGCCCCCTGCAGTGACATCAAAGGATTCATTAACTGTGATGTTATTTGCATATCCAGTTCCTGAGTACAAAATAGCATCATTGCCGTCTTTAAACTCCCAAGAGGTTTCTGACCCATAATCATCGGTCAGTAATGTAAGATTCACGGTGTTTGTATCAAAGAAGACTGCAAAGGCACTCGACATCGCTGTATTGTCCACTGTATTTTGATCTGCATTCCCATTTGGATTTAATAATTCCACTGTAAACGTATGACTTCCACCCGAAATATTTAGTGTAGGAAGCGTCACGGTTTCACTTGAACCCGAAAATAAAAAGCCACTCCATGACTGCGTGGTAGGCGTATCACTATCTATTTGATAACTGATTACTGCAGAAGATAAAGTAGTATTTCCATTGTTGGTAACAATTACTGTGGGCGTAAATGTTGTACCACATTCCTCAAGATTTAAACCGTCAAGTTCTATGCCTCCATCATAATCATAGGTAATTGCTGGCGCACAAACTGTGGAAGTACCGAGTTCCATTCGTCTTGGCGAATTTGCCAATACGGCTTGAATTCTTGTTTTTTGATCGGCTGTAAAAGTGTTCAGACAAGCATCGTTAGAGTAATCCATAAAATTTTCAACCATGTCAGCTCCCAAACCATCTGATGGACAACTGTCAACTGTTGGACATCCTCCATTAGAATTTGTAGCATCGGGTGTATCCGCACAATAGTCGTCATTTCCACAGGATCCCGTATCGCCCCAAATATGTCTTAATCCAAGCCAGTGTCCTACTTCATGTGTTAAGGTTCTTCCTAAGTTATAAGGACCTCCAGAACTTGGATTCGCAACAGAACCTACTGAAGAGGAAGTGACGACAACCCCATCAGTGTTTGCATTACCACCATTGGTGTTTAGACCAGGCAACCCTGAACTGGAAGGAAATTGTGCATAGCCTAAAAGACCACCTCCTAAATCAGCCAGCCAAATATTAAAATAGCGAGTTGGATCCCATTGTGTTTGGGGTTTTATAGAATTATCGAAATCTGACATTGAGAAAGGTCCATCACCAAAATCGGTGATTCTATTAATTCCTGGCTCAATGAGAGTTGATCCGATCTCATTTTGTGTTGCTAAACAAAACTGCACTTCCGTATCTGCAGCCACCGAATAGGGGCTCCCTGCATTATTGCTGAAATCTATGTTTAATTGGTCATTTTGAGCTTGAATAACCGCCTCAGACAAATTATCAGATCCAAATCCATCTGTTATTACATGGTAAATCACTGGTAATGTCACCAGAATAGAAGTCCTATTAGATCTTTGCGCTTTAATCTCTTCGATTTTGGGCGCTAACCAAGATTCAAATTCTTCTTTAGTGGCTCTTTTTGGATCTACCGACTTAAGATATTGTTCGTACTCAACACTCCCACATCGAATCACATCTGATTCCTCAAGACTTTCAATATTGGCATCGGTAAGTTCCTGACCAAATAATGTTTGATTAACCGAGTTTGTTTGAGAAAAAGAAAGTGTAGTTGTAAAAAATAAAGCCATGAAAATAGCTTTCAAAGTAATTTTTTTCATTTTTAATTTAGTTAAATTGGTACTTGTAAAATTACAAAAAACAATTGATATAAATTAAAATAAAAAGTAGATAAACGATAATTGATGCCTTTACTCCCTGATTTTGACAGACTTACGGAGGGCTACGCTCAAAACCCTAGAAAGTTAGGTGCCGTTAAATGTATTCATTGTATTTTGAATCCCAGCCATCACATAGCTTTTGATAAATTCGCTGCAATGCTCTAAACGTTCTTTGAGTTTTTCGGTCTCATCATCCGTCCAATTTCCAAGTACATAATCTACTTGTTTTCCTTTTGCAAATTCATCACTGATGCCAAAACGGAGTCTGTTGTACTGCGATGTATTCAGCCTATCTTGTATATCTTTTAGGCCATTATGCCCACCTGCACTGCCTTTTGTTTTTAGGCGAAGGGTTCCAAATGGTAAATTTAAATCGTCTGTAATTATCAAAAGGTTTTCGAGTGGAATGGATTCTTTTTCTAACCAGTACTTAACGGCTTTGCCGCTTAGATTCATATAAGTATTTGGTTTTAAAAGCAAAAAGGTGCGCCCTTTAAATTTAAAGCTTGCCAAGTCTCCTAATTTTTTGGTTTCAAAAACAGCTGCATTTAGCTGCGCAAAATTCTCTACGACCTTAAAGCCGACGTTATGACGAGTGTTAACGTAGTCGGCACCATGATTTCCCAATCCAACAATCAAGTATTTTTTAGACATCTCTTCGGTGGTGTTATTGTTGCTTTTATTTTTAAATAACCAATGATACATATTCCGTAAAAATAAAAAAAGCATTCTGAATAACAGAATGCTTTTATAATAATGATTTTAAAAGATGGTTTAAGCATCTGCCGGAGCAGCACCTTCAGCCGGAGCAGCACCCTCCGCTGGAGCAGCACCCTCCGCACCTTCAGCTCCTTCTTCTTCTTCTTCTTCTTCAAAGTCGTCGATAGAAACTCTAGAACGTTTCACTTGACACACAACCGTGTTATCTGGGTGTAAAAACTTATAAGCATCGTTTGCTAATTGATTAACTGTAAGTTTATTTCCAATTTTGAGTGGCGTAATATCCGCTTCAATAAAATCGGGTAAGTTAACCGGTAGAGCTTTTACTCTCAATTTACGTTTGTTTCTTCGTAAAGATCCTCCATTAGCAACTCCTAACGATTTTCCTATGAGATGAACTGGAATGTCCATAGCAATTTCTTTATCATCAAATAGTTGATAAAAGTCGATGTGTAAAATGCGGTCTGTTACAGGGTGAAATTGAATATCCTGTAGAACTGCATGAAACGATTCACTACCTAAAGCAATCACAACTGTATGTGCGTTTGGTGTGTATACTAGTTTAGAGAATGCCAATTCTTCTGCTGAGAAATGCACTGGCTTGTCTCCTCCGTATAATACGCAAGGCACCTGTCCAGCATTACGTAAGGCTTTAGTTGCTTTCTTGCCCACGCTTTCTCTTTTCGATCCGTTAATTGTAATTGATTTCATGTATTTATATTTATTGATTTTAATTGTTTTACATTATGAATTTAGAACTAATTGATTCGTTTTGATGCACTTTGGTCATCACATCGGCAAATAAATCCGCACAGCTTAAGACCCTAATTTTTGGGCTTTCTTGCGAAACCGGAATAGAATCTGTTACGATAAGTTCTTCTAATTTTGAATTTTCGAGGCGTTCGTAAGCATTTCCCGATAAAATAGGGTGGGTACAAATGGCTCTTACACTTAAGGCTCCACGTTCCATCAATAGATCGGCTGCTTTTGTTAAGGTACCAGCAGTGTCCACCATATCATCGACCAATACTACATTTTTTCCAGTTACATGACCAATCAATTCCATATGAGAAATTACATTGGCTTTAGCACGTTGCTTGTAACAAATAACCACATCACTTTCGAGAGCTTTTGAATAGGCGTAAGCACGTTTAGATCCTCCCATATCTGGGGAAGCTATGGTAAGATTGTCTAAGTTTAAACTCTTTAAGTAAGGTAAAAAGATGGTGGATGCAAACATGTGATCAACTGGTTTTTCAAAAAACCCTTGAATTTGATCGGCATGTAAGTCCATTGTTATGATACGAGTGGCACCCGCTGTTTCCAGCATTTTAGCCACTAATTTAGCAGCAATAGGGACTCTTGGTTTGTCTTTACGATCTTGTCGTGCCCATCCAAAGTACGGAATCACGGCTGTAATATGTCTAGCAGATGCACGTTTTGCAGCGTCTAGCATCAACAATAATTCCATTAAATTTTCTGGACCTGGATTGGTAGAACCGATTAAAAATACGCGTGTTCCACGAATCGATTCTTCAAAAGAAGGTTGAAATTCACCATCGCTGTAGGTCGATGTAATTACATTTCCCAGAGGGATTCCGTAAGAAGCCGCAATTTTTTTACCGAGTACCATGGAGTTGGTACATGTGAATATTTTTGGCTCTGGAATTACATTAGACATGATAGCGTTCTGTTTTTGAGTGCTTTAAACTGGTTTTTTTATCGAGGTGCAAATTTAGAAATTTATTTGAACTCTTAAAGGATAATAGCGACTAATTTTAATATGATTAAAGAAATAATTTTATAGTTTTGCAATCTACTTAAGCTCAAGTGGCGGAATTGGTAGACGCGCTGGATTCAAAATCCAGTGACTTCGGTCGTGTGGGTTCGATTCCCACCTTGAGTACAATAATAATCCGTAATTACTTTATTTATAGAGTATTACGGGTTTTTTAGTTTAATATTTGTACGAATTTTGTACGAATTTACTATTTTAAGCATTAATTTATAATCGTTATTAGCTTATTGTTTCTTTTGATTTCAATCAATATTTAAATCGCTTCTATTCACAACCAAAGGCTTTTTTTAAAGTGAAGTTTTCGTCTAAAAGGGTTGAGTGTGTTTCTGAATTACCATTATCATCTATTACAGTAATTTCAAATTTTCGAGGCTCTTCGATTTGTTCTATTGATTTTTCGATTGATAAACGAGGTAATGAGTATTTAAGTGCTACGTCTAAAAGTTTAATTTTCTGCGTATTATTTAAACTCTGGTAATCTAAATCATTGACTATCTCGTTAACTAATTCGTTAAGTGAGTTAGACGATAAATTAGTGTCTAAAATTAAAGCATATCAATCCAAAGATGGTTTACAAAACGAAAAAGGATTAGAGAAATACATTGATATAATACTAACTGAAAAAGCAGAAAAGAAATGAGAAAACTATTATTTGCAATTGTATTTTTAATGACAATATCAACATACTCACAGCAAGAAAAGGAATGGATTTTAATTGATGATTCAGAAAGCGAAACAATTTATATAAGAAAACGTACAAAAACCCTACTAAATTAATAGTAAGGGTTAAATTGATAAATAATTAAATAACTAAAAAGCCCGAACAGCACGCACATTGTAGGTTAAGCCCTTATTGTAGGGGATCTTAGAACCATTGTGGTCCTGCCTCCACGCGCTAATGTTAGCGTACTCCGTAGAACTCCAGTATT
>Ga0209833_1000853_pt1 | contig 21423 bp, 22 predicted proteins | sample COGITO_mtgs_1105_3_FD_184797 | JGI IMG/M metagenome (GOLD analysis project Ga0209833, IMG submission 184797) | Pelagic marine microbial communities from North Sea - COGITO_mtgs_110506 (SPAdes) (version 2) | ecosystem: Environmental > Aquatic > Marine > Epipelagic ... | reverse complement strand
TTAAATTTTTCCGCGGCGAAGCCGAGCAGGGCGCCAAATAAGATGGCTAGTCCTACAAGTGCGACCAGTGCGGCAAGTATTGGGTTTTGGCTGATAAGTTCGATCATTTAAACGAGTCCACTGAATCCCATAAAGGCCAGTGACATAAGTCCTGCGGTGATCATTGCAATGGCAGCTCCGCGAAACGAAACCGGGACATCTGCAGAGGCGAGACGCTCACGCATTGCCGAGAAAAATATCAGTACCAGAGAAAAACCCGCGCCAGCGCCAAAGCCATACAACGATGACTGCACAAAGTTAAGGTCTTTCGAGGTGTTCTGAAGTGCTACGCCGAGTACGGCGCAGTTGGTGGTAATCAGCGGTAAGAATACACCGAGCACGCGGTAGAGCAGCGGGCTGGTCTTTTCGATAAACATTTTGGTGAACTGCACAACGGCGGCAATCACCAAAATAAAGGCGATGGTGCGCAGGTAGATCAGACCCAGTGGCTCGAGTACCAGCGCGTTGACTACGTAGCTGGCCATGGCGGTCAAGGTCAGTACGAAGGTGGTGGCCGCGGCCATGCCGATGGCTGATTCGAGTTTGTTGGACACGCCCATAAACGGACAGAGTCCGAGGAACTGTACCAGTACATAGTTGTTGATCAGAATCGAGCTGACCAGAATAACTGCAAATTCTTGCATGTTCTGTACACGTGTAAAGGGTTGAAGGGCTCTATTATCGTGGAATCAACTAGTTCTATTCAACATATATAGAGTGTGTTTTTAGTTCTTTTAGTAATAAGCAGCAATCTCGAAAGTCTTAACTAACTGCTACGTAATTAAGTTACTCGCTGTCCCGGCTGCGCGCCACTGTGCGGCTCAAGCAGGTAGATACCTTTTTTATCCCCTGCCGCCAGCACCATACCTTCGGATATGCCAAAGCGCATTTTGCGCGGTGCCAGATTTGCCACCATCACTGTCAGCCGTCCCTCGAGATCTTCGGGCTTGTAGGATGATTTGATACCGGAGAATACATTGCGCGTTTCGCCGCCAATATCCAATGTTAGTTGCAGCAGTTTTTCTGCGCCTTCGACATGGTTGGCTTTAACAATAAGTGCTACGCGCAGATCGACCTTGATAAAATCATCGAAAGTTATTTGCTCTGCGATCGGATCATCGGCGAGTGGGCCTTTGAGTGGTTTAGCAGCCGCCTGAGCAACTTCTTCTTTACTGGCTTCAACCATAGCGTCGACCTTATCTTTTTCGATGCGCTGCATCAGAGGTTTAAACTTTTCAATCTTATGATCCGTTAATGGCTGCTGAAGGCTGTCCCAGTTCAGGCTGTCATTTAAGAACTCTTCGCCCGCCGCAGTCATAGCCGGCAGCACAGGTTTTAGATACGTCAGTATGACGCGGAACAGATTAATACCCAGCGAGCAGATATCCTGTACTTCCTGCTGCTTGCCATCCTGTTTGTTGAGTTTCCAGGGTTCTTTGGCAGCAATATATTCATTGGCGGCATCCGCCTGAGCCATAATCTCGCGAATCGCTTTGCCGAAGTCGCGGTTTTCATAGTGCTTGGCAATGCTGTCTGCTGCGCCACTCACCTGAGCCCAGAGCTCGGGATTTTCGATATTGGCCGAGAGCACGCCATCATTGCCATTGGCAATAAACTTGGCGCAGCGGCTGGCGATATTCACCACCTTGCCGACCAGGTCGCTGTTGACCTTCTGCTGGAAGTCTTCGAGGTTGAGGTCGATATCTTCGACAGAGCCGGAGAGTTTGGAGGCGTAGTAATAACGCAGATACTCAGGGTTGAGATGATCCAGGTAACAGCGTGCATTGATAAAGGTGCCGCGGGACTTGGACATCTTCTTGCCGTTTACGGTTACAAAACCATGAACGCAGATTTTAGTTGGCGTGCGGAACTCGGCACTGCTCAGCATGGCTGGCCAGAACAGGGCGTGGAAGTTGACGATATCCTTGCCGATAAAATGGTACAGCTCAGTCTTGGAGTCTTTATTCCAGTAGTGATCAAAATCCATGCCCTCACGGTCACAGAGATTTTTAAAGCTGGCCATATAGCCTATTGGTGCATCCAGCCAGACATAGAAGTACTTGCCCGGTGCGTCAGGGATTTCAAAACCAAAGTAGGGGGCATCGCGACTGATATCCCATTCCTGCAGTCCGCTGTCCAGCCATTCGCCAAGCTTGTTGGCCACTTCAGGCTGCACTGCACCACTGCGCGTCCAGTCTTTCAGGAACTGGGTAAACTCGGGCAGCTTAAAGAAGTAGTGAGTAGACTCTTTCTCAATCGGGGTAGCGCCGGAGATTGCCGATACCGGATTGATCAGGTCGGTGGGCGAGTAGGTTGCCCCGCAAGCCTCGCAGTTATCGCCGTACTGGTCTTCGGTTTTACATTTTGGACAGGTGCCTTTGATATAGCGGTCGGCCAAAAATAGATTTTTCTCCGGATCAAAGGCCTGAGTGATATCGCGCTTGGCAATATGGCCATTGGCATTTAAGCGATTGTAAATCAGCTCGGAGAACTCGCGGTTTTCCTCCGAGTGGGTGGTGTGGTAATTGTCCACACTGATCAGAAAATCTTTAAAGTCCGCCTCGTGGATAGCGCGCATATCGGCAATATGTTGCTCGGCGCTAATGCCTTTTTCATCGGCCTTGAGCATAATCGCAGTTCCATGAGCATCGTCCGCAGAAAGGTAGTAACATTCGTGCCCGCGCATTCTCTGGAAGCGCACCCAGACATCAGTTTGGGTATATTCCAGAACATGGCCAAGGTGCAATGCTGCATTGGCATAGGGAAGAGCGTTAGTGACCAGAATCTGACGTTTTGATGACATGGTAAGGTTTCTTGTTAAGGCTTTTTATAGCGCGCGATTATAGCGATTTTGCGCTAACTTTTCATAGGCAATTGAGCTGGGCCCTTCAAGTCGGCGTAAAAAAGCCGTTTACAAATTTATTTGGAGCTATTTAGTGTTGGATCAAGTGAAAAAAATTATTGCAGTCGCCTCGGGTAAAGGTGGTGTCGGAAAATCCACAACTGCAGCTAATCTCGCACTGGCACTGCAGGCTGAGGGTAAAAAGGTCGGCCTGCTAGATGCCGATATCTACGGCCCCAGTGTGGCCATGATGTTCGGTGTACCAGAGGGTCAGCGCCCGGAGTCTCCGGATGGAAAGTCCTTTATGCCGATTATCGCCCATGGACTGGCAACCATGTCGATGGGCTATCTGGTCACCGACAAGACCCCTATGGCATGGCGTGGCCCTATGGCTGGTGGCGCGCTACAGCAGATACTTACCCAGACCAACTGGGGTGAGCTTGATGTACTGGTGGTGGATATGCCGCCGGGCACCGGTGATATTCAGTTAACCCTGGCGCAAAAAGCCGAGGTGGCCGGCGCGGTGGTTGTGACCACGCCCCAGGATATTGCCTTGCTGGATGCCAAAAAAGGCATAGAGATGTTTGCCAAAGTAAAAATTCCCGTGCTCGGCATTGTTGAAAATATGGCCGTGCATATCTGTAGTAATTGCGGCCATGAAGACTCAATTTTTGGCGCCGGTGGCGGCGAGACGGTTGCCGAGCAGTACGGCACTGAGCTGCTGGGAAGCCTGCCGCTGGATAGAACTATCCGCGAACGCGGTGATCAGGGGGTGCCTTCGGTTGCGGCTGAGCCTGAGGGTAAAATTGCTCAGAGCTACCGTGAGATTGCGGTGAAAGTGCTAGAGCAGTTGGCGAGTGAGGGCGGTGATAGTGGGCCGGAAGTTGTTTTTGAATAGCTCTGTTTCTCTCCGCTATCCCAGCGAAGGAACGTCATCCCAGCGTAGGCTGGGATCTCCTGGCGATTTTTCCCGCTGGTCGAAATCACAGGTAAGCAGTTTGCTTTGAATATTTGCTACTGTTAACCTTGATTCTTAATCGCTTAAAACGGATTTTCTTTAATTTTACAGGATGTAAAAATATGAATATCAATCTACTTATTACTGCCGCTTTTTTCACTGTCCTAGCCAGCTGCGGTGGTGGCAGCGGCAGCTCAAACCCTCCTTTTACCGGCACCTTTGTCGATAGCCCAGTGATCAATATTGGCTACCGAACCGAAACCCAAAATGGCGTGACCAATTCGCGCGGTGAATTTAAATATTTCCCCGGTGAGACGGTGACATTTTTTATTGGTGATCTGGAATTTCCTTCAGTGTTGGCTGCTGAGATTATTACTCCTCTAGATATAGCCGACACCGATGATGTGTTTCATCATATGGTGGTTAATATTGTTCGCCTGCTACAGTCGCTGGATAAAGATGGCAATCCTGATAATGGCATTACCATTACCGATACGGCTAAAAACAATGCTGCGGCATTGGATTTTGATTTGTCTGTAATAGCCTTTCAGACTTTGTCTGAGGTGTCTTCGCTTCTTGCCAATGGTGGTCAGGATGTTTCCAGATCAGAACTTGTTTCAGTTATAGAGGCGACACTCCACCTTATTCTTAGTCTGGCGTTGTCTGAAGACGTTTTTGGTCCGGCGCCTGACCCTGAAACGTTTTTTATGGGTACTTGGCGAGGGGCTCATCCTGATAGAGATTTTGTGTTGCTGAGTTTTTTCGAAGATAACAGCTATATTCATGCGGAGGTCGGGGACTTAGGTATTGGTGAAATATCCGGTATGGAGTGGGGAACGGTTTCTTTTGAGGGGCAGGGGTTTTCTCAAGCGACACAGACATTTGATGGTAATGGCACTGCTGGGTTAAATGGTATCAAAGTTAGTCCACCACTGAGTTGGGTCTTTTTGAGTGGGCCAACAACTGGTATTAGCTCAGATGTACTAGTTTTGGGGCCTTCGGTTATTGCAGAACCTGCCGAGGAAGAGTCGGTTGAAGAGGAGCCTGTTGTTGAGGAGTTTGGCCTTGGAGACCCAAGATTTGAAAATTCGATTCAATTTCGCAAAATCCTATCTGAAGGTATTCTAGGCACCTGGGTAAGCACCACCACCTCTGCCGAATTATTAACCATCAGCTTTTTCGACGACGATACCTATTTCTTTGCCGAAATCGATCGTGATAACCCTGAGCTAATGTCAGGTATGGAGCTAGGCACCTATGCCCGCGATGAGAGTACAGGCTTACTCACCATTACCCAGACCTTTGATAACAACGGTAGCGCCGGTCTCACCGACTTTGTGGGTATTGGTGCACCGGATGTTTTTGCCGAAATCTCGGCGGATACATTGACGGTAACCATTGATGATGACGGCGATACCCTTATTGATGAGACGATAGTCTTTCAGCGCCACTAGGAGGCTGGGACCTCTTGCAGATCAATAGATACTGGCCTGCGCCAGTATGACGATCTTATGCTGGGATGACGGCCTCCTAGACTTCCCCTTGCCCAACCCGCGTAAATCGGTATCATACCGGCTGCACTTTTTATGAGCTGCGGTCTTTTGCTGCAAACTCATCACGACCAAATTAAAAAAAGAGAGTAATCAATGAGCATTAAGTCAGATCACTGGATTCGCCGTATGGCCGAGAAGCAGCAAATGATTGAACCATTTGAGGCGGGGCAGGTGCGTTACTCCGGTGATGATCGGGTGATTTCTTACGGTACATCTAGCTATGGCTACGATGTTCGCTGCGCCAATGAGTTTAAGGTTTTTACCAATGTTCACTCGAAGACCGTGGATCCTAAAAACTTTGATAGTGACTCTTTTGTCGATATGACTGGTGACTACTGCATTATCCCGCCCAACTCTTTTGCTCTGGCGAGAACAGTGGAGTACTTCCGTATCCCGCGTTCGGTGTTGACCATTTGTCTGGGTAAGTCTACCTACGCGCGCTGCGGCATTATTGTTAATGTCACGCCTCTTGAGCCTGAGTGGGAGGGTCATGTGACACTGGAATTCTCCAACACTACAAACCTGCCGGCGAAGATTTATGCCAATGAGGGTGTTGCTCAGATGCTGTTCTTTGAGTCCGATGAAGTCTGTGACACTTCCTATGCCGATCGCGGCGGCAAGTATCAGGGACAGACAGGCGTTACCCTGCCAAAGACCTAGATAACAGTCTCTTTGCGTTATGCAGATACAAAAAAACCTGGATTATTTGTCCAGGTTTTTTTTCGCTATCAATTTATGGTTTTAAGGATTTAGAAGTGCCTGCTGCAGAGCATAAGCTTGTTTCTGCAGGTGCTTGGTATGATTTGGTCCGATTCTAAGCAGTTGCTTTTGCAATGGTGGCAGTGCTTCGAGGGTCGGGTCGGCAAATTTGTACACCACGGATTCTCTGGTGAGTTTAATCGGTTCGACAATGATCGGTGCTGCCAAAATCACATCGATAGCTTGAAGAATAATGCCATCCATCTGTCGTGGGTTGTAACCCATCTCTGAAAACGCCGCTTCTAATAATGGTCGTGAGAAGTGAAACATTTTTGCTATCGAGGCCATATCTGTATTGGCAATGGCATTGATGGTGCGGTTATAGCGCTCGTAATTGCCAGCATTTAACCAGATGCTGCCATCGCTTTTATGGGTGGCAAATGTTCCCTCTGGTGGGGTCAGCGGAAATACTTTGGATAGCATCACGCCATTGGAGAGACCGTCGAGATAACTGGCGGTGCGCCTGATTAGGTCGTCAGCTTTTACCCAGTTTGAAAATTCTTTTTTGCCGTTAATAAGCAACAGGCGCTCGCGAACAAAGTCATCGCTGTTATCCAGGCCGGGAAGCTGTGGTGGCTTGGATACCGATATTGGTTGTGGTTGCGGCTCTGGTTCTAATTCTGGCTCTATTTCTGGGGCGCTGGGAATAACGGCTTCTGGAACCACTGGGGTCTGTATCACCGGCTCGACTTTCTGCTCTGGCGTGGCGATCAGTTCGAGGTCTTCACTGGGCGTTGACTGTGACTGGTAGATAACACCAACGACTATAGCGACGGCTACCAATGTGCCAATCATAAGGGCGGGGTTTGAACCAGAGGGTTTACGGGGTCGATTCATAGTTGTTTCTCGTTAGTGTTTGCCAGTGGTGTTATTTTTTTATTATTGATTACGGCATCACGAAGTTCCATGTGATGGCCATCTTTGCCTTGTGACTGTTGCAGTTTTACGATCAGGTAATCCCAGTCAGTGGCCAGCCAGACGCTGACGCTTTTATCGCCATCGTCAATCACTCGCTCAATTTTTACTGTATTTAAAGGGCCGATAGCGGTCTGCAGGATTTGCTCAGATACGACCTGATAGTTGTATTCCTTCAGTTTACCCCGGGAAATGACTGGGTAGGAAAAAACTTGCTGGCCAGTGTTTAAATCGCGGCGCAGTTGCAGTCTGTGGGTAATCATATCCAGATAGCCAGTTTCTAATTCCAGCTCATGGTTGGCGCCGCCATCTTTGCGATATTGTACATTGCTGCTCTGCCAGTCGAAGCGGTGCTCTTCTGAGCGGTCTCGTCCAAACACTGAACGGCTGTAGCTGTGATTGGTTGGGAAGAGTTGCTGATCGGCGGTTAATTTAAAGGTGCTCTGTTCATTGACCCTGCCAATAAAATTTTTCGCGCTGAGGCTTTCGCGATAAAGTCCCGGCTCGATCTCTTCGAGTTTTTGTACGGCATTAATTTTCAGGCCGCTAAACTGAGCTGAGTAATTTGCGTGATAGAGGCTGATCGGTAATTGGCTGGCGGTTTGGTTATTAGTATCTGTATGGCTATAGGTTGAGCTAGCGATTGCTAACAGCAGCAGTGAGAGCAGTTTTGACAGGCTTTTAATCTGGGTATTTGCTGCAAGCTTGCTGGATGGCATAAGTGTTTTTTACCTCGGCTTTTTACTGGTCTGCTTAGAGTATTAAGATAGCAGATGGTTCACGGAAAGGCTCGATATTATGTTTTATCACGTATCTCGAGGCTGACTCCTTCCGCTGGTAGTAATTGGTTATCGAAGATAATGTCGCCATCTTTTAATTCTAAGAGCCCCTGACAGAACCACTCTGCAGCCAGAGGGTAAATCTGGTGCTCAAAGGCGAGTATTCGGCTTGCCAGTAAATCTGCGGTGTCATCTTTTAAGACTGGTACCCGAGCTTGAGTAATGGTTGGGCCACCGTCGAGTTCCGGGGTGACAAAGTGCACTGTGGCACCAGCTTCACTGTCGCCTGCATCTATGGCGCGCTGATGAGTGTGTAGTCCGGGGTATTTTGGCAGCAGGGATGGGTGAATATTCATCAGCTGGCCGAGGAAGCGATTGACAAAATGCGGGGTGAGAATACGCATAAAGCCGGCGAGGATAATCAGGTCTGGCGAGAAGCTTTCAATAACATCGCCCAGTGCCTGGTCGAATTCACCCCGTGACTCAAAGCTATTGTGGTCGAGGATAATATTGGGAATACCGACATTGGCGGCCCGTTCCAGGCCTTTAACACCGGCTTTATTGCTGATCACGGCGACAATATCGGCGTTCAATGAACCGTCGGCGCAGGCGTCGATAAATGACTGCAGGTTGGAGCCGCCGCCAGATATTAGAACTACTATTCGTCGCTTGCGCGTCGGGCTATCGGTCATTTAGATAATCCAACCAGCTGTACCTGCTCTTCACCTGGGGCCAGCTCGGAGATACTGCCCAGTTCAAAGGCGGTTTCGCCACTGGCGGCCAACATATCCAGAGCTTCCTGAGCTCGGTCAGCTGGTACACAGATCACCATGCCAACACCGCAGTTAAGGGTGCGGTGCATTTCGTGTTCGTCGATATTGCCGCCTTTTTGCAGCCAGTCAAAGACCACTGGGCGCTTCCAGGCTTGGGTGTCGATAACCGCTTTGGCATTCTCGGGAAGAACACGGGGAATATTTTCCAATAGTCCACCACCGGTAATATGTGCCAGTGCATTGACCTGGGATTTTTTAATCAGCTCAAGTAGCGGCTTGACGTAAATCTTTGTCGGTTCCATCAGTAGGTCGATCAGCGGGGTGCCGTCGAGCTGTTCAACGGCGGGGTCTGTATCTGTGACTTCGAGAACCTTGCGGATCAGCGAGTAACCGTTGGAGTGAGGGCCGCTAGAGGCGAGGCCAATCAATTTGTCGCCAACGGCAACTTTAGTACCGTCGATTAGCTCTGACTTTTCGGCAATACCGACACAGAACCCGGCGAGATCGTAATCTTCGCCTTCGTACATACCAGGCATCTCTGCGGTTTCGCCACCGATCAGTGAGCATCCGGAGAGCTCACAGCCATCGGCAATGCCGTTAACTACTGCAGCAGCAGTGTCTATCTCGAGCTTGCCGGTGGCGTAGTAGTCGAGGAAGAACAGTGGTTCGGCGCCACAGACAATCAGGTCGTTGACGCACATGGCGACCAGGTCGATACCGACACTGTCATGTTTGCCGTGATCCAGTGCCAGGCGCAATTTGGTGCCGACACCGTCAGTTCCGGAAACCAGTACTGGCTGTTTGTAGCCAGTGGGTAATTCGAAGAGTGCGCCAAATCCACCCAAGCCTGCCATTACTTCTGGTCGGCGTGTGCGTTTTGCGGCACCTTTAATTTTTTCGATAAGTGCATTGCCCGCATCGATATCGACGCCTGCATCTTTATAGCTAAGTGATTTATTTTCTGTCATGGCTAATGGCTTCCGTTGGTGACCGGGTATTTTAGATGCAGTGGGCCTACTTTTCATCAAGCACTGATATAATGTTGCAAATTTTTTGGAGAAAAACCGTTGAAACGGACATTAATTTTGGTTTTTGCCCTATTTTGCACTTCTGTGCCGGCTGAAGAAGTCTCCGGACTCTATAACGGACAGATTTCTGTTGCCGACCAAACAGAGAAATCTCGCCAGTCTGGTGTGCGCGATGCCCTTGCCCAAGTGCTGGTTAAATTAACCGGTAATAGCAATATTATGCAAGTGCCAGGTATTCAGGAAGCGGTAAGTAATACTGACAATTACGTTGCTGGGGTAGGCTATAAGAGTTTGCCTGCTGAGCAGGGTGAGCTACCAAAAACTGAGTTGCAGGTGAGTTTTTCCCGTCAGGCAGTTGACCATTTAATCCGCTGGGCGCAGCTGCCAATTCTGCCCTCTGAGCGACCAAAGTTGCTAATCTGGATTGTCCGCGATGATCCCGAGAGCGGTCGTCAGTTTATCAGCCCTCAGAGTTTGCCGGAATTTACCCAGCAGTTTGAGAGTCTGATGCAGCAGCGTGGTATGCCCTATCGGCTGCCGGACTTTGATCTTGAAGATCAGTTGGCGCTGTCGGTAAACCAGGCTTGGGGCTTGCAGGAACAGGCGATTGAGCTTGCATCCAAGCGTTATGCTGCCGATGGTTGGGCGCTGTTGCGCTTCTTTACCACTGCAACCGGTGAGGCCCGCGGTGCCTGGATGTATCAGGTAGCAGAGCAGCGTGGCTTTAATGATGTGCGCGCTGCAAGCAGTGAGTTACTTGCGTCGCTGGCAGTCAATGATTTAGTGGATAGCCTCTCTGCGCAGTTCACCTATATTCCCCAGACCGATACCAGCGAACTGGTTGTGCAGATTAACCAGGTCGATTCCTATGCCGACTATCAGGCAGTGCTCTCACAGCTGCAAAAGCTCGAGCTGGTGCAGTCTTTAAATGTATCTGCGGTTAAGGGTGACAGGCTTTTCTTAACCCTGAATATTGAGGGCGGTGTTGATCTGCTCGAGTCAGCGCTGGTGCGCAGCGGTCGTCTGGAAAACCAGACATCGCAAGCGGCACGTTTCAGCGGAAATTTAGAATTTGATTGGATCGCTAAGTGAACAGTTTTCAGCAATTGAGTTTGGGTATCAAGTTAGATAACCAGGCTACCTTCGATAATTTTTATGCCCCCAACGGTACGCCCCAGCATCTGGCAAAGATGTTGTTGCAGGATGAGGGAAAGCAATACGCTTACCTCTGCGGTTCTTCCGGAACCGGTCTGTCGCATCTTTTGCAGGCGCTCTGTCAAAGCCATTCAATGCGCCCGGGCAGTGGTGCCGCGCTGTATATACCCCTAAAAGAGTTGCGCGATTATCCCGCGGATCAGGTGCTGCAGGGTTTAGAGTCCGCCGATATTGTCTGTCTCGACGATTTCGATGAGGTTGCCGGTCGCGAGGAATGGCAAGAGCCCCTATTTAATTTCTTTAATCTCTGTAATGAGTCCGGCACCCGTTTGATTATTGCCGCCCATACACTGCCAGATTTTCTCGAAGTGATTTTGGAAGATTTACTGTCTCGCCTAAAGTCGGGAATTTCCCTGCAGCTGGTCGATTATAAAGATGCGGATTTGCGCCGTTTGCTGCAGCACCGTGCCAGTGGTTTGGGTCTCTATCTGTCCGATGAGGTGGCGCTGTTTTTGTTGCATCGATTGCCGCGTAACAGCCATGTGTTGATGGAATCTCTGGATAAGCTGGATGGGGTTTCCCTGCGTGAGCAGCGCCGTTTGACGCTGCCTTTTGTTAAGGGTGTTTTGGGGCTTTAGTTAATTTGGTCATCCCAGCGTATGCTGGGATCCCTTTTTAATCCGAACAGCTATTTAATCCGGACAGCTATTTAATCCGGACAACTATCGCAATACAGATAAATCCCCGCAGGATCAGTCAGCGACTCTAAAATCTCCAGCGGTTTAAGTACCTTAACAGCCTCTCTCTGCAGGCTCGCTGGCAACCAGCTATTAAGTCCAGACGCGTTGATGGCGGCGCTGATATTGCCATTAATCTCCATCATTACCTGTTCCAGAAAGCTGAGCTTTTTGCGTCTGTAGTCGACTTTATAATCGCTAATGCCGGCCAGTGTTGCCGCGCTTTTTATCGCATCCTTAAGGTCACCAAGTTCATCGACCAGACCCAGTTGAAGTGCTTTCTCGCCTGTCCAAACCCGACCCTGGGCGATTTTATGAATATCGCTGGGGGTTGAGTTGCGTGAGTTCGCCACTAGAGTTAGGAAACGGGTATAAACATTTTCCACGCCGGATTGAATAATCATCCCAGCCTCGGGTGACATTGGTTGGTTGAGCTGCAACATCCCTGAAATAGCCGATGTACCAACACCATCGGAGTGAATGCCCAGCGCCTGCAGAGAGTCTTCAAAGGTGGGAATAACACCAAAGACCCCAATCGACCCGGTGATGCTGGTCGACATGGCGAGTACCTGATCGGACTCGGTGGCAATCCAGTAGCCACCTGAGGCGGCATAACTGCCCATGGAGACAACTACAGGAATATTGTTTTTGCGCGTCGCGGCAATGGCATCGCGGATCACGTCTGAGGCAAAGGCACTGCCGCCGGGGCTATCTACGCGCAGCACTACAGCTTTAACCTGCTTATCATCCCGTATCTCTTTAAAGATATTGGCAATGCTATCGCCACCCACTGTGCCCTCGGGTTGGTTGCCATCGAGAATACTTCCGCTGGCGACAACGACTGCGACCTGAGGCTTGTTTTTGTCGACGGCATTGAGCTTGCCCAGCTTGATATGGTTGAGATAGGCGGGCATTGAAATGCTGGCAAAATCGCCATTGGAGGTCGGCAGTATCTGTTGCAGATAGTTGTGAGTTTCACTTCTTGTGGCAACTCGATCAACCAGCCCCTGATCCAGGGCCAGTGCTGCGATATCACCGTTGGCAGCGGCTAACCGGTTGTGCATATTATTGACCAGGTCGTCGATTGCGCCAGTGGGAAGGCCACGCAAATGCTCTACCTGGGAAGTGTAAAATTTCCACAGTGAGTTGATCAGCTCGCGGCGATCGGCACGCGCTGCGTCGGACATACTGTTGGCCACAAAGGGCTCAACAGCACTCTTATATTTGCCGACTCTAAAGATATGCATATTGACCTTGAGCTTATCCAGCGCCTCTTTGTAGTAGCTGGTATAAGAGCCAAAACCAGTGAGCATAATTCTGCCCATCGGGTTAATAATGATTTCGTCGGCATGGGCTGCCAAAAAATACTGCTGCTGAGAGAAGTTATCGCCAATCGCGATAATCGGCTTGCCGCTTTTCTTAAAGCGTTGCAGGGCAGCGCTGATCTCTTCCAGTTTGGCAATGCCGCCGCCGGTCAGGTAGTTGGTGTCTAACAGAATATGCGTAATTCGCGCGTCGTACTGAGCATGGTCGAGAGCATCGACTATATCTCTAACCAGGGTTTCCGCATCCTGTTGATTGGATTGGGCGAATGCCTGGGTTAGGGGGTCGATATAGGATCGCTGGTCGACCAGAACTCCGCTGGGCGCTAAGTAGAGTGCGCCTTTGTCTGGTATAGGCTGAATATCATCGGCAAACATACCGCCGATAATAATGATAAAAAATATCACAAACAGCAGGCTGATCAGGTGGCGAATAACATTGATGACCTTGCCAATAAACCGGAAAAACCTACGTATAAAGCCTATTTTCTCACTCATTTCGATTCCTTTCTCTACTTTGTATCAGTTAGTAGTTATAGATTATTTGTCTGCCTGATGCGTGCATAAAACATTGAGGCGCTGAACAGTACGGTGGTTAAAACAAGTTCAGCTATATCCAGAGCCTGAGGTTCTGGAACACTTAGCTTGTAGACCACAATAACGAAATACATTAGCAGGGCAAAGCCCATCCAGATTAGGTTGCGGACTGTATCGGCAATTATGCCGGGAAGAAAAATCAGCAGGGGTATCAGATAGACCAGAAAAATTACCCAGGGGGCATTTTTGGTCCATAGATTAAGGGTAAGAATGGCCAGTAACAGCCCATAGCTGCTACGGGTAAGGAATCTGCTGATCGAGAGTTTAAGTTCGGTGGTCAAAAGAGTCTGCCTTAGGATTTAATAAGTTGGTTGGCCAGCTGAGCAATACGCTTGCCCTGTGCTCGACAGAGATTTTTTTCGTCGCTGCTGAGTTCATCGCTCTGCATATGGCTGGCGCCATAGGGCGTGCCGCCAGTTGTCGTGCTGTGCAGGCTGGGCTCGGAATAGGGTATTCCGCCGATCAGCATGCCCTGGTGCAACAGTGGAATCATCATTGAGAGTAGAGTGCTCTCCTGACCGCCGTGCATACTCGAGGTCGAGGTAAAAACTCCAGCTGGTTTATCAATCAGGTTGCCATTCATCCACAGGCCTGCGGTACCATCGAGAAAGTATTTTAACGGCGCTGCCATATTGCCAAAGCGAGTCGGGCTGCCCATCAGCAGGCCGCTGCACTCAGCCAGATCTGCCTCGCTGCAATAGATATCGCCAGTGTCGGGAATATCTTCCTCGGTCGCCTGGCAGACAGTTGAGACCGCCGGCACGGTGCGCAGTCTCGCTTCCATACCCCCAGCTTCAACACCCTGGGCAATCTCTTCAGCGAGTTTTTTAACATGGCCGTTACGGCTGTAATAGAGAACGAGAATATAGGGACTTGTCATTAGAGTATCTCCAGAACCTGTTCAGGTGGTCGGCCGATCACCGCTTTTTCACCGACCACGACTACAGGTCGTTCAATCAGTTTGGGGAACTTAACCATGGCGTCGATAAGCTGCGCTTCTGTTAGGCTGCTATCGCCAAGGTTTTGCTCTTTGTAAGCCTGTTCACCTTTACGCAATAACTGACGCGCACTGATACCCAACTTTTTTAACAGCCCGGCGATAGCCTGGGCATCTAATGGCGTTTCCAGATAGAGCACAATCTCGGGCTCAATATCCTGGATTTTAATCAGCTCTAATGTCTGTCTCGATTTAGAGCAGCGTGGATTATGGTAAATGGTCGCCATCGTCTATCCTTATACCTTATAAATGGTTTATATGACTATTGTACGGGCAAACGGTTTTAAACTTAAAGAGAGGTTTTCCGCTATGACCAATGGCTTGCAAGCTGGTCTACAAAATATATCTGCTGGTGCGGTTCGCAGCGGTCATTTTCTGCGCTATCTGCTGCAGCGTTTTAACCGTGATGGCTGTCGTCAGAGCGCGGCGGCGCTTACCTATATGAGCCTGTTTGCCATAGTGCCGATGCTGACCCTGATGTACAGCATGTTTTCCCTGGTGCCGGCCTTTAATGAAGTTGGCTCTCAGGTCGAAGCGTTTATCTTTTCCAAATTTCTGCCCAGCAGTGGTCAGGAGATCAGTCAGTACCTGACGGAGTTTTCATCTCAGGCGCGCAAGCTTAGCGCCGCCGGTGTGGTTATTTTGATGGTTACATCCTTTTTGATGCTCGCCAATATAGAGAAGACCTTTAATCATATCTGGGCGACTACCGGAAGCCGCAAGGGACTGGCCGGGTTTTTGGTCTACTGGGCAATTCTCAGTCTTGGACCACTGTTGCTGGCGGCGGGTATGATGATGAAGACCTACCTGGTTTCCTTTCAATTAATTGTCGATGAAGTGGATAGCCTTGGGGTCTTTGCAATTCTGTTTTCCTATCTGCCCTGGTTGATGACCTGGCTGGCCTTTACCCTTCTCTATATAGCTGTACCCAACTGTAAGGTGCGAACGTCCCATGCAATTTTTGGTGGGCTGGTTACCACCGCGCTATTTGAAACCGCCAAGACATTATTTGGTTTACTGGTGGCCCATTCCAGCTATACCAGCGTATATGGAGCATTCGCCGTAATTCCGTTATTTTTGTTATGGATTTATCTGCTCTGGGTTTTGATTTTGGTCGGTGCCGAGTTGGTGCGCAGTCTGGAGACATTCCGCTATCAGGGGCGCGGCAGTGCCATGCCGGATCTGCTCGCGGTGGTGATTATTTTGTGGCAGTGTTGGCAACGCCAACAAAAGGGTCAGACGCTGTCGGACAGCACTATGACTGTGGTGGGACTGGATGCCGAGCACTGGCGGCGGTTGCGAAATATGCTTTTAGAGAAGCATATTCTCGAAAAGACTTCGAAAGGGCAGTATGTGCTGGTTCGCGATCCAGGCAGTATTAGCCTGAATGATGTGGTCGGTTGGCTGGGGGGTAATTTCCTTAGCCCGACGGATATGATGGGCGAAAAGTTGCTTGCCAGTCATCCCTGGTATAAAAAATATGAGATGCTTATCGGCGATAATCGCGACTCTGTGGAGCGCAATATGGCGGTAAATTTACAGACGCTGTTTGCTACTAATGACAGCCCTGAGCCATAAAAAGCCCTGAACAATAAGAGACCTGTTAATGATTAAGAAGATAATATTTATTAGCCTGATTTTGGCTGGCTGTAGTGGGGATACCAGCTATCCTCTGGCTGATGGCGGTAGTCACAGTTTTAAAAATGATCAGGGCAAGCTTACGCTGATTAATTATTGGGCTATTTGGTGTACGCCATGCCGCGAAGAGATTCCGGAGCTAAATAAGTTGGCTGAGGAGTATGCAGATCAGCTGACGGTGCTGGCGGTTAATTTTGATAATGAGTTGGGTGAGTCGTTGCAGATGCAGGTTGAAAAGCTGGGTATTGAGTTTCCATCTTTGCAGTCTGATCCAAGAGCGCTCTGGTCACTAAAGCCGGTGTCGGTTCTTCCTGAGACGCTAATTATAAATAGTAAGGGTGTTTTGCTGCATCGTCTTGTTGGGCCGCAAACGCTTGAGTCTCTCAGTACTTTAATTACTCAATAGCCACCTACCTGTCATCGCGAGAATCTTTCTAAAAAGGAATGTACTGCGGAATTTCAAATAGTCTCTGTGTTCACCCTTGAGATCAATCAGGGCCCGCTTATGGGTTTCTAATTTTCAGGTTAAGAGAGCACTTGTCTGAGCGTGAGCGAGTTGTGCGAACGCTGAAAATTATAAACTCATGGGACCGATCTCAAGGGTGAATGCAGAGACTATTCCACACCACTCCACTCCACAATAAAGACATCATCAAGACAAACAACGCGCCGATTCCCAAGCATGTATAGCGTGCTTTCTAGTCGTACCCCAATGATAGCCACCAATACTGCCACTTTGCTGCAACACCCGATGACAGGGAATAAAAAACGCCACTGGATTGGAACCAATCGCTGTACCCACCGCCCGCGCCGCTTTGGGTCTCCCCACCGCCTCGGCAACCTGGCTGTAACTATTTAAGCTGCCCTCAGGTATCTGTAATAGAGCACGCCAGACATTGATTTGAAAATTGGTACCCGAGACATACAGCGATAGTGGACGGTCAGGTTGCTGATTGGCAAAAAGAGATTCAATAATCTTAAGCCTCTGCGAATCCCGATTGCACAGAGTCGCTTTCGGCCAGCGTCTTTGCAGATCGTCAATATGCAGCTCTACTTTATCCTGATCAATAAACGAAAGCTTGCAAATCCCCCGCGCTGTAGCTGCGACAAATATATCCCCAAATGGACTGTTGTAAACGCCGTAGTCGATGGTTAAACCGGCACCGCCAGTTTTAAATTCCCCGGGGGTGACCGCTTCCAGTTGCACAAAATGATCATGCAGGCGTGAGGTGCCACTTAAACCAATTTCATCGGCCACTGCCAACAGTGGTTGCGCCTCGGCGAGTAACCGCTTGGCGCGCTCAACGGTTAGAATTTGCAGGTATTTCTTTGGCGTTACGCCGGCCCAGTGACTAAACAGGCGCTGAAAGTGAAAATGGCTAAGATTGAGCTGTGCAGCAATCACCTCAAGGGACGGCTGTTGGACTGCGTGGGCATTAATAAACTCTATTGCCTCAGCGATACGTTGGTAGTCGGAATTCATGGAAACAGTATTGCCGACTGTGGGTTATTTATCGACCCGAATCTTGCGCTTATTAGAGGATAGGTAATAGAGGCCGGCACCTAAAAAAATCATCCCAACACCAATCCAACCCTCAATAGGTCGTGAGATCAGCACATAGATAAGAGTCCAGAGAGTCACCCCCAGATAGATCAGTGGCGCAAAGGGGTAGGCAAAGGTTTTATAAGCACCGGCAATATTCATCTTGCGCCAGCGCAGCACAAAGACACCGAGCACCGAGAACAATGTATTTACGCCGAGCACAAAGCTGGAAAAGATCAGCACGGACTCAAAGGTGGCGCTAAGAATAAATATCAGTGCCAGCAGGCCCTGAAAAATGATCGCCGTCATAGGTACGCCGTGTTTATTGTTGCGTGCCAGCGCGGCGAATAAAGTAAAGTCTTCACCGATCACCTGCAACACCCGGGGGCCAGCCATGGTCATAGCGCTAACGGTTGAGATAAGGAGCAGGGCGAGCATAGCACCCATAGCGCGGCCGGCATTTTCGCCGAGGGCATGGTCGGCGACAATTACACCCACTTCGATTTTTCCCTCGAGGATTGGGGTAGGCGCTGCGCTTAAAAAGGTAAAGTTAAGCAGCAAATAGAGCAGCATTACCAGACTGGTGCCGACAAACAGAACTACCGGAAGGTTGCGCTGGGGATTATCTAATTCACTGGTCACATAGGTAGCGGCATTCCAGCCGGTGTAAGCGTAGTTTACATAGATCAGTGATACCGCAAAGGCGCCGCTTAAAAGCAATTTCCCATCGCCAGCCTGTGGTATCAGGCTGATTGATTGCGGGGTACTTCCCCAGATAAATATCACCCCACAAAAGACCAGGATTAGAAGTATCTTTAAACCGGTAAAGGCCTGCTGAACATTGCTGCTGGTCTGGCGTGAGAGACAGTGCACGGCGGTTAATACAATAACTAGCGCCACGGCAGACAGGGTTGGTGGCAGGCTGGGAAAGACGGCTGACAGGTAGGCGCCGAAGGTCATTGCTGCCAGCGCCACCGGTGCGGCAAAGCCGACAGTGGCGGAGACCCAGCCGGAGATAAACCCGGCGCAGGGGTGATAGAGTCGCGAGAGAAAATTATATTCCCCGCCGGAGCGCGGCAGGTTGGCGCCCAGTTCGGCATAGGTGAGAGCACCGCAGAGGGCGGTCAGTCCGCCGACCAGCCAGAGCATTATCAGTACAAAGGGCGATTGGATTCCCAGTAGTTGAAATCCAAGGCTGGTAAATACGCCGGTGCCAATCATATTGGCGACCACTACTGAGATACCGGTAGTTTTGGAAAAGGTTTGCATACTGGCTTCGCTGGAATTTTTTCAACACTGTACAGCAGTCAATAACGCGGTGCAGTAAATACCCAGGTTGGGGAAAATGGTTTTGACGGGGTTGAGGCCTAAGTTGACAGCCTCCCCGCAAAATAATTTCCTTAAGTCTTACTTTAGATTGCCGAGGTTCTTTGCTAGCACTTTTAAAGTAGGCTTAAACAGTTTTGGCGTGCAGGCAACTATATGCCCGCTATCAAGAAACTTCTCGCCGCCTTTGAAATCACTGACCATTCCGCCAGCTTCTCTTACCAGCAGTGCACCAGCCGCAATATCCCATGATTTTAAGTGCATTTCCCAAAATGCATCCATACGACCAGCTGCTATATAGGCGAGGTCGAGAGATGCGGCACCCATACGTCTAATACCTGAGGAGTTGTCGGCAAATTCATGCACGCACTTCAGGTAGTCGTCCATATGGTCAAAAGAGGGCGGGCTAAAGGGAATGCCGGTGGCATAGAGCGCACCAACTTCACTGGCGCGACCAGAGACGCGAATACGGCGGCCATTTAATCTGGCGCCATCACCGCGGCTGGCGGTGAATTCATCCTGCTTAAATGGATCGAGAATAATGGCATGCTCAATACGGCCTTTAATACGACAGGCAATAGAGATGGCGACATGGGGTATGCCGCGAATAAAATTGGTGGTGCCGTCCAATGGATCGATAATCCACTCGACGTCGCTCTCAAGGTTCCCACTTAAGCCGCTCTCTTCGCAGAGAAAGCGATGATCGGGGAAGGCTTTTTGGATATGGTAGATAATCGTCTCTTCAGAGCGCTTGTCGACCTCGGTGACAAAGTCGTGACGACCTTTCTCATCAACTTTTACCACATCGAGACTGTCTGCAGATTTTACAATCATTTCGCCAGCCAGACGGGCAGCACGAAGGGCGATATTAACCATTGGTTGCATGTTGAATTTTCCAAGTGACTTAAAGAGCGCGCGCATTGTAACAGAACTACAGTGCCAGAGAAGAGGGATTCTGCTACACTCGCGCCCGTTTTTTGGCCCATGGATTTATTGGGCTATATAAGTCTTTAACGGGGCTGTATAAAAGTCTTTAACGGGGCTTTATAAAAGTCTTTAACGGGACTGCATATAAGTCTATAAGAGGTGCTAAGTGTCAATATCTGAGCGACAGGCAAATATCCGAATTGTACTGGTCAATACCACCCATCCGGGCAATATTGGCGGTGCTGCGCGAGCCATGAAAAATATGGGCTTGGCGGAGCTGTATCTTGTTCAGCCTAAAGAGTACCCGGCCCCGCGAGCGGTCTGGCGCGCTGCAGGTGCCAGAGATGTGCTGGCTAATGCGACCATTGTTGAATCTGTCGATGAGGCGATTGCTGACTGCGGTCTGGTGGTCGGAACTAGCGCTCGCGAACGCAGAATCCCCTGGCCACTGCTCAATCCTCGGGAATGTGGCGAGAAAATCTATCTCGAAGCGGAAAAGCACAAGACGGCACTATTGTTTGGTCGCGAAGATCGCGGCTTAACCAATGATGAGCTACAAAAGTGCCACTATCATGTGCATATTCCCTCGAATCCTGAGTACAGCTCGCTTAATCTGGCCACGGCGGTTCAGGTTCTCGCCTACGAAGTGCGTATGGCCAGTCTCGCCGATGAGCAGGGTAATTTACCCTCGCTTACCGATTGGGATCAGCCGCCCGTCAGCGCAGGTGATCTGGAGTATTTTCATGAACATCTGGCCACCACTATGGCCGATCTGAAATTTTACGATCCCGAGAATCCCAAGCAACTGTTAACCCGTATGCGCCGCCTGTTTAACCGCGTGCGAATGGACGAGATGGAGGTTTCAATACTCCGTGGTCTATTGTCTTCGGTGCAGCGTACAATCAAAAAATAACTCGTGGAATAGTTGATAAAATTAATCAGGTATTTAATTGACTAAAATAGTCAGGTATTAGATAATTTCGGTCTGAACAAGCTAGGAATATAGTATGCGACTGACAACCAAAGGACGTTATGCGGTTACAGCCATGCTGGATCTAACTATCCACGCTGACGACAAGCCGGTATCACTGTCCGAAATATCTGAACGACAATCGATTTCACTCTCGTATCTTGAGCAACTTTTCTCGAAATTGCGGCAGTCTGAATTGGTTTCCAGTGTGCGCGGCCCCGGTGGCGGCTATCGTCTGGGGCGGTCCAGCGAAGATATTTATATCGCGCAGATTATCGAAGCGGTCAATGAGTCTGTAGATACTACCAGTTGCCAGGGAAAGGGTGATTGTCAGGGTGGCGAGATATGCCTTACCCACGCACTCTGGGATGAGCTTACAGCAGAGATACACAATTTTTTAAACGGTATTTCGCTGGCCCATTTAATGGCACGAAGGGATGTGAAAAACATTGCCCAGCGCCAAGTGGACCAGCTGTTAATTTTAAGTGAAAGCCCGCAGGCAGGTGCCTGCTAGAACTGGAGAAGTAAATGAGTCTTCCTATTTATCTCGACTACGCGGCGACAA
>Ga0209833_1000849_pt1 | contig 21471 bp, 19 predicted proteins | sample COGITO_mtgs_1105_3_FD_184797 | JGI IMG/M metagenome (GOLD analysis project Ga0209833, IMG submission 184797) | Pelagic marine microbial communities from North Sea - COGITO_mtgs_110506 (SPAdes) (version 2) | ecosystem: Environmental > Aquatic > Marine > Epipelagic ... | reverse complement strand
GGCAAACTAGAATTAGACAAAATTAAAGACGAAAAACTCCCAGAAAACCTAAAAGGAAAAACCCTTGAAGAGAAAGAGCTATTGGTTAAAGAGATGTCCGACAAACGCAAAGCAGATAACAAAAAACTAAAAGCACTTTTAAAACAGAAAAGAAGCTATGTCCAGAAAAAAGCCTCTGAAAGCACTGAAAAGCTATCCTTTAGTAAAGAAGTCTCAGGAGTGATGAAAAAGCAAGCGAATAAAAAAGAGCTTTAAAAATCAAATTCACAAATGCGGAATATCCTGTTTAAAATAAGTAAGGCTATAAAAAGAAATGTAAGTCCAACGACTATGGTCAGAAAACACCCAATGTGTTTCCAAATGCCTGTGTAACCCTGATCTTGCTTATTTTCCATAACAGCAATTTATAAAAAATCCCAAACATTTAGTGTTTGGGATTTTTGTTACGCTTATCGAATAGATAAATTCAGTTTTAATTGACTTTATCGGTCGATAAGCGAAGTTATATTTTTATTTCTTAAAAGTCAACAGGTATAAATACCTATTTAAACAAAAAATCCCAAGCCAAAGCTCAGGATTATAAAATATTTTTTTAGCAAAATATGGCTTAGCCATTAGCCATCTGGGTGCATAAATTTTTGCTTTGCCAATAGTTCTTCTTCAGTTTCTACAACATCCTCGTCAGGAACACAGCAATCTACTGGGCAAACCTCGGCACATTGCGGGGTTTCATGAAATCCCATACATTCTGTACACTTATCTGGTGCAATGTAATAGACCTCGTCGCTAATAGGTTCTTGTGTTTCGTCGGCATCGACTTCTTTACCATCTGGTAATACAATCTTACCTTCTAGACTTGTGCCGTCTTTATAACGCCAATCGTCTGCACCTTCATATATCGCTGTATTTGGGCATTCTGGCTCGCATGCGCCACAATTAATACAATCGTCTGTTATTATAATTGCCATAGTAGTAATTCTTTTCCGTAATTTTGCAGTTGCAAAAATAAAGCCAAAACACATTATTACCAAACCTTATATGGAATTACAACAAAGAGTTAACGCTTTTGTGAAATTAGGAGACTTTCTGAGTCAATTTAAGGCGTCGCCAAAGGCTACGGATATTGACAGTGCTTTGGTAGATGGTTTTAAGCACCAGCTAAAGTTAGCCAAAGAACATAATGGTTGGTTTAGTAAAAACAATTTGGATTTTGCATTACAGTCTTGGACAGATTGTTTGTCAGAAGACAACTTAAATCAGTGGACTAGTCATTACGACTTCAAGATAAAAGCACCAAAAACCGTTGCCATTATTATGGCAGGGAATATCCCGTTGGTTGGGTTTCATGATTTTTTGAGTGTGTTGATTAGTGGGCATTCGGTTTTGGTCAAACAATCCTCTAACGATAAGCAGCTACTGCCCTATTTGGCCAAATACTTAGAGCATGTAGAGCCTGGTTTTAAAGGAAACATAAAGTTCACCGAAGAGAAGCTAGACGGTTTTGATGCGGTTATCGCCACCGGAAGTAATAACACGGCACGTTATTTTGAATACTACTTTAAAGACCAACCGTCAATAATTAGAAAGAACAGAAATTCAGTCGCTATTTTAACCGGTAATGAAACGGACGCACAACTGAGCGGCTTGTCTGATGATATCTTTAGATATTATGGTTTGGGTTGTCGCAATGTGTCTAAACTATACGTCCCAGAAGATTATAATTTTGACGCCTTTTTTAATGCGGTTTACAAATGGAAAGACATTGTTAACGAGAGTAAATACGCGAATAACTACGACTATAACAAAGCCGTTTACATCATGAGCGAGTTTGATATGTTGGAGAATGGTTTCTTGATGATAAAAGAAGACCAAAGCTTTGGGTCACCTATAGCTACAGTATTTTATGAAAAATATACAGACTTAGAGACTTTAAAATCTACTTTAAAATCTGAAGATGAGAACATTCAGTGTATAGTTGCAGATGGATTTAGCACTTCGGAAATTGAATTTGGACAAACCCAAGAACCCAAATTATGTGATTATGCGGATAATGTCGATACTGTTGATTTCTTGTTGACATTATAGGGTAAAAATTATTAATTTCTTAATGCAAATTTCTTATATAATTGCCACCTTTGTAACTAATTAAATTTCAGAATTGGAGTCTCACTTTAAGAGATTCTGAACTAAATTCAGAATAAAATGATTAAAAAACACAACTTCAGCGCAGGTCCTTGCGTATTGCCAAAATCAGTGATTCAAAAAGCCTCAGAGGCACTTTTAGACTTTGATAATGGCTTGTCTTTAATAGAAATTTCGCATCGTAGTAAACCTTTTGTAGATATTATGGAGCAAGCACGTTCCTTAGCTTTAGAGTTATTAGGCTTAGAAGGTAAAGGTTACAAAGCTTTGTTTTTACAAGGTGGTGCGAGTACACAATTTTTAATGGTAGCTTTAAATCTTTTAGAAAAGAGAGCTGGTTACCTTAATACAGGAACTTGGTCTGACAAAGCGATCAAAGAAGCAAAAATATATGACGATATCTATGAAGTAGGGTCTTCAAAATCTGCAGGTTTTAATTATATCCCTAAAGGTTATGAAATCCCTGAGGATTACGATTATTTTCACTGTACTTCTAATAACACCATTTTTGGTACACAGATGAAAAAATTCCCAAACTCGCCAATACCAATGGTGTGTGATATGAGTAGTGATATTTTTTCGAGAACGTTAGATTTTTCAAAGTTTGATTTAATCTATGCAGGTGCTCAGAAAAATATGGGACCAGCAGGAACCTCTTTAGTTGTCGTCAAAGAAGATATTTTAGGAAAAGTATCGCGTAAAATTCCATCAATGATGGATTACAAAGTACATATCGGTAAAGGCAGTATGTTTAATACACCGCCAGTATTTGCGGTATACGTATCGATGTTAACTATGCAGTGGTTAAAAGATTTAGGAGGTATTAAAGCGATTGAAGAAGAAAATGAAAAGAAAGCACGTTTAATGTATTCAGAGATTGATTTGAATCCATTATTCAAAGGCTATTCTGTAAAAGAAGACCGTTCTATCATGAATGCCACGTTTACTTTAGAAAACGAAAATCTAAAAGAAACATTTGAGGCCATGGTCAAAGAAGCTGGTATTAATGGTATCAACGGTCATAGAAGTGTTGGAGGTTACCGCGCATCTATGTACAATGCACTAACATTAGATAGTGTTAAAGTACTGGTTGAGATTATGAGTGAATTAGAAAGCAAAGCTTAATAAAATATAAAAGTAAAATGAAAGTATTAGCAAACGACGGTGTTTCACAAAGCGGTATTGACGCTTTAGAAGCTGCAGGTTTTGAGGTATCTACCACAACCGTTGCGCAAGAGCAATTAGAAAACTACATCAACGATAAAGAGATTAGCGTTCTTTTAGTACGAAGTGCAACTACAGTGCGTAAAAATATTATTGACAACTGCCCTAGCCTAAAGATTATTGGTCGTGGTGGTGTTGGTATGGATAATATAGATGTGGACTATGCGCGTAGCAAAGGACTGCATGTGATTAACACACCAGCGGCATCTTCTCATTCTGTTGCAGAATTGGTATTTGGACATTTTTATGGATTAGCCCGTTTTTTACATAACTCTAACCGTGACATGCCGTTAGAAGGTGATGCTAATTTCAAAAAATTAAAAAAATCATACGCTAAAGGTACTGAGCTTAAAGGAAAAACTTTAGGTGTCATAGGTTTTGGACGTATTGGACAAGCCACAGCAAAAGTAGCTATTGGCGCAGGTATGAAAGTTGTTGCCTTTGACCCATTTATGGAAGCAGCCGATTTAGAGCTTGACTTTTTTGATGGTCAGAAGGTTAGTTTTAACATCAAGACAATTTCTAAAGAAGATGTATTAAAGCAAGCAGACTTTTTAACACTGCATGTACCAGCACAAAAAGACTACGTTATTGACGAAGCAGAATTTAAGCAAATGAAAGATGGCGTAATTTTGGCAAATGCTGCTCGAGGTGGTGTTGTCAATGAACTTGCGTTGGTAAAAGCTATAGAAAGCGGAAAAGTAGCACGTGCTGCTTTAGATGTTTTTGAAAAAGAACCACAACCAGAAATGGGATTATTAATGAACTCCGCCTTGTCTTTGACACCGCATACTGGTGCTGCTACTAACGAAGCACAAGATAGAATCGGTACAGAATTGGCATCACAAATTATTGATATTCTAAAATAAATTGTGACCAAATCAAATATTATGAGTCCTATTTTATGATAGGACTTTATTTGTACCTTGAAAACAGATAATTTAATCAATAAAAAATTATGTCAGGAATTTTAGACTTATTAAACAGCGACTTAGGAAAAACAATTATCAGTGGAGTATCTGGATCTACCAATACAGACCAAAATAAAACAAGTAGTGTATTAACTATGGCATTGCCAGTTTTAATGAAAGCTATGGAGCGTAATGCTTCTACACCAGAAGGTGCACATGGACTTATGGGTGCTTTAAGTAGTAAACATGATGGTAGTATTTTAGATAATCTTAGCGGATTATTTAGTGGTGGCGTTGACGATAATATCAAAACTGACGGCGCAAAAATATTAGATCACGTTTTAGGTGGTAGACAACAAGGCGTTGAACAAATTATTGGACAAAAAGCTGGTCTTGATGCAGGCTCTGTAGGTAATATCCTTAAAGTAGCTGCACCGATACTTATGGGTGTTTTAGGAAAACAAGCTAAACAAAATAATGTCAGTTCTCAAAATGATTTAGGTGGTTTACTTGGTGGTATACTTGGTGGCAGTAGCGCTAAGCAAGAGCAAAGCTTTTTAGAGCAAATACTTGATGCAGATGGCGATGGTAGTGTTGTTGATGATGTAGCTGGTATGGTACTAGGTAGCGCTAAGAAAAAAGGTGGTCTTGGCGAATTATTAAGCGGATTATTTGGAAGATAAAACTTACCTACTTTTAATATCAAAGCGACTTTTTAAGGCGCTTTTTTTGTTACTCATTTAAAAGTATCGTTAACTCAACAATTGTTTAAGATAACTCATTTCTACTTTAGTAAATAAGTAAATACTATTTTATTTGTAGTGTTAAATCAAAATTAAAATAAATAAACACTTCAATATTTAATACTTTTATATTATGAAACGAGCTTGTTCAAAAATTTATCACCCAAGGAAAATGTCTAATAGCGAACAACATGTGACATATGAAAATAATAAACATAGACACATGAAAACAATTATCCCTTTTTTACTCTTATTAATAATGGTTTCTAGTTGCAAAACTATAGACAGCCCAAAGCCTACTACTGACGAAAGAGAAAACGCTCTAGTAGAAGACGACACTGTTGTTATTAATAGTGATGAGAATACTTATGAGATTATAATTATAGAACCCGGTTTTAATGCTTGGTTGGCTAGCACAGCAAGACCGAGACTTTACTACACTCAAGAGTTTATGGAAGCGCGTAACCAAATATATGTTACCAATTGGAATATTAGAGTTAACCAGCCACAGCAGTTTGACCCAAACTTATACGAATTACGGATTGACTATGACCGTTTTGAAGATTACGGTTATGATATCAACTACAAACTATATAACTACTTTATATACTTTCAGTTAACTTATAAGCAAAAATTAGGACCATTTGTACCAAGAATTTAACGTAAATTTGTAACGTTTTTAAAACGCTATGAAAAAATTTAAAAAACGCTGGGATATAACCCAAAATTGGCAGCTTTTGTTTCCGCTTTTTGGCTTATTATCTTTAGGTTACACCTCTTATAAGATATCTAATACTATTGTTAGTGATTTTGGTCTTATAACCATTATATTACTAACAATAGTTTTAAGTTTTGCTTTGCTAAAATTTACATTATTTCTATTCAAAAAATTAGAAAAAAAATGGATTTTGGATGCCAAATGGGAAATGATACGCGTATTTATAGTATTTGCTATCACTGGTAGCTCTTCGATGTTAGTAGGTAGACCTATCATTGAAATGATAGGAATTACTAAAGAAAACTTAAACCCTATACTCTATTGGGTTTTATTTATTATTATTGGATTGATTTTTTATCAAATTTTATTAGTTACATTTGGATGGCTGTTTGGGCAATACAAATTCTTTTGGAATTTTGAAAAGAAAATGCTCAGACGCTTTGGCTTAGGACGATTTGTAGATTGAAAATTAATACAGAACATAACATCTTTAGAATTATAGCAATTACACTTGTATTTGCTATAATAACACCTGCCATAGTTAAGTTTTCTCATGGATTGCAGAATCACGAACATGAGGTTTGTTTTGGTGAGTCTACATCGCACCTTCATGAAATGGATATTGATTGTGATTTCTACAAGTTTAAACTCAATACGTCCTATTATTTCGATACTCCTGCGTTTGAAACGGTTTCGAATGTTGAAGTTAAAACAATAAATGTATCTTATTATTTCTTTTTAAGAACACATCAGCAAAATTCTTCTTATTTAAGAGGACCGCCTTCTTTGGGCTAATTTCCAAAATTCTCTATTTAAAATAACCTTATAAAACATGACTGATTTGTAATCACAAGTTTTATACTATTCATTATTAATAATGAAGTACTATCTACTAGTAGCTTTATCTGTATTGAACTTAATAGGATTTTCACAAGAATGTGATCATATCTTTTTAGGCGAACTATCTGATTTTCATGACAAGACACCTATTATTGGTGCTACTATATTTATCCAAAATTTAGATAAATATGTTACATCAGATATCGACGGTAAGTTTAAAATTGAAAATCTCTGTGATGGTGAAATCACTTTAGTCATATCTCATATCAGTTGCGAAACAAAAACTGTAAAGTTTATGGTTAAAGGCGATATATATAAATCTATTTCACTTGAGCACCATATAGAATCTTTAGGTGAAGTCTCAGTTACTGGAAATGCTACAAAACAAGAAACTACTACAGCACAAGAGACCGTTTTAAAATCTGCAGTTTTAAAGCGTTACAGCAGTTTAAGTCTTGGTGATGCCTTAAAGGAAGTTCCTGGTGTTTCTTCAATAAATACAGGTAATACTATTGTAAAACCAATGATTAACGGTTTGTACGGGAGTCGTCTATTAATTATGAATAATAATGTTAGACTGCAAGACCAAGAATGGGGAATTGAACATGCACCAAATGTAGATATTAATTCTGCTGGACAAATTTCGGTAATTAAAGGATCTGGTGCCTTAGCTTATGGTGGTGATGCTGTTGGTGGTGTTGTTGTTATAAACCCTCGTCGCGTTCTGTTAAAAGATACCTTGTACGGAAAGACAACCATTGGTGGACAAACTAATGGTCGTGGATATAATATAAGTACATCTCTTAATAAAACCTTTGCATCGGGTTGGTTTGCTAATGTACAGGGTGCAATAAAACAAAATGGGGATTTTGAAGCACCGGATTATAATTTGACTAACACAGGATTAAAATCTAACAGCTTTGCTCTCCAAGGTGGTAAAAAAGCTTTTGAATCTGGTTTTGAATTATATTACAGCTATATCGATAACGAAATAGGTATTTTAAGAGCATCGCATATTGGTAGCATCTTTGATTTAGAGCGTGCTATTAATGCTGGTCAACCACTTGTAGTTAACGATTTTAGTTACGATATAAATGTCCCTAAACAAGAAGTAACACATCATATCGCTAAGGCAAGTTATTACAAGCGTTTCAAGAATTTTGGAAAAGTAAATTTACAGTATGACTACCAAAATAATAAACGTTTAGAGTTTGACGTTAGGATTGGTGATAGAAGATTTATTCCAGCAGTAGATTTAAGACTGCAAACACATACTGTTTCAGCAGATGTTAACTTGGATTCGAATTTAGATAGAAAAGTCAATTTTGGAATCATGGGACGTTATCAAGATAATTTTGCAAATCCCGATACTGGTGTAAGACGTTTAATCCCAGATTTTGATAAATATGATTTTGGTGCCTATACCACTGCAGAATGGCAATTAAATGATAAAGTAATTGTGGATGCTGGCATACGTTATGATTTCAATAGGATTGACGCAAAAAAATTCTATCTAAAATCGCGTTGGAATGAACGTGGATACAGTACCGATTTTTCTGATATCATTATACAAGATTTTCCAACTCAGTATTTAACCAATCCTGTCTTTAATTATCATAATATTTCTGCTTCAGCTGGTATTAAATACACTATTAATGATAGTAATGAAGTTCTATTTAACTATAGTTTGTCTAGTAGACCTCCAAATGTGTCAGAACTTTTTAGTGATGGCCTACACCACTCTGCCGCAAGGTTTGAAATAGGAGATTTACGATTTAATAAAGAAATTTCAAATAGGGTTTCAGGAACTTACAACTATAGTTCATCAAGATTTAATTTTTTAGCAGAGATTTTCTACAATAGAGTTGCAGACTTTATCTATTTGAGACCTTTTGATTTTATCAGTACAATTAGAGGACCTTTTCCATTATGGGAGTATCAACAAACTGATGCAGAGCTCTACGGTATTGACATCACTGCTAAATATGATGTCACGAATAACATTAAGCTACTTAACAAAACCTCTTTCATTAAAGGTAATGACTTGGAGACTAATTTGCCCCTAATTGACATACCGTCTTTTAATACTAATAACCAGATTACTTACAATAATGAGGATTGGTATAACTTTTCGGCTAGCTTGAAATCAGAGTGGGTTTTTGAACAAAATGAATTTCCGGATTTTAATTTTGATATCCAGAATCAACTTACAGGTCAAATGCTAACAATAGATATTAGCACGCCACCACCAGCATACCATTTATTACATTTTTACACAGAAGCTACTTTTTCTTTTAGTAAAGAAATAAATCTAAATGTTGCTCTAGGAGTCAACAATATTTTTGATACTTCTTACAGAAATTATTTAAATCGACTAAGATATTTTGCTGATGACTTAGGTAGAAATATAACATTACAATTACAACTGAATTATTAAACAAAATGAACACAAATAACTCAAATTTAAAAACAATGAAAACCAATTTTTTATACTTAAATTCAATGAAAACAAGTAAATTATTTGTCGCGGCAATGTTTTGCCTAACGTTAATCACATCATGTTCTGATGATGATGATCCAGTAATAATTAATCCTGAAGAATTAATTACAAATGTGACGCTTACTTTTACCAATACTGGCAATGCAACAGATATTGTTACAATGTCAAGTGTTGCTCCAGATGGTCAAGATGGTAGTTTTACCAATATTGTTGTTGGTAGTTTTACTTCTGGCGAAACTTATTCATTAGACTTAGCCATCACTAATGAAAGTGAATCTCCAGCAGATGATGTTTTAAATGATGACATTATTCCAGAAGCTGATGAGCATTTCTTTACATATGGTGTAAATACTGTTAGTATGACAATGTCCAGAGATGCTGGTGATGTAGACGGTCCTGATGGAAACAAATTAGGAGTTAATACAACTTGGATTGCTGGTGGAGCTAGTAATGGAAGTTTAAATATTACATTAGTACACGAACCAGTAGGATCTGACGATTCTAATAACTTTGGTACTGTAACAGGTGGTGAAGAAGATTTTAATATTACATTTTCTGGTGTTTCAATAAATTAAACTAGAAAAGTAATAATTATTACAAAGGCTACTTAATTAAGTAGCCTTTTGTTTTTATGTGATATTTTTATCAAATAAATCAAATGAAAAAAAATGACCGAAATTGAATTTGCTTTAAACCAAAAAAGTGATACCGATAAAATTGAGTTCGTAGGTACAGTCCTTTGGAACAAATCTCACGAAGTAGGTCATTTTACCAAACTATCTGAAGCCGAACAAACCTTTGTTTTAATTGATATTTTTGAAAGCGAAATCAATAAAAACGGTTTGTTCGGTTTTTTTTACAACTCTTCTGGAGAGTATAGTCATGAGGTTTTACAAGCATTCATAAATATAAAAGCTGAAACTTCAGTAGAGATTATAGATAGTGCTATTCGCGTATTAAAATCACTTCCCGTTTCAAAAGATATTTTACTAAGACGTCAACAAATTTCTAAATTAAAACAAGAGGAATTAGACATTTGGTCAGCGCTTGAATTTAGATTAATAGAAAGTAAAGAAGATATTGTTAAGCTATTAATTAACTATATTGCGCTTCATAAAACAGATTTCGAATATTGATATATTTCAGCAAAACAGATTCTGTTCTTTTTACATGTCCAAATTACCCAAAGAGTTTAAGTTTGTGGATCTATCTGACTACGGAAGACCAGTTGCAAGAATCATTTCTCAATCCCTAAAAAACACAAGGTTTACCCCTATTCATTTAACTATAGGTTTTATAATCTCTGGGTTATTAGCTGCTTTTTTTATCCTTAAAGGCGCTTACATTTTAGCTGCTTTTTTTTTAATTTTTAAATCTATTTTAGATGCTGCTGATGGCGAATTGGCACGTATAAAAAACACACCTTCTTATACAGGTCGCTATCTAGATTCAGTTGCAGATATTATTCTTAATGCTATTTTTTTGTTGACCATTTGGTATATAACTGATGTTAATTTTTGGTGGACTGTAGTTGCATTTTTTGGTATACAATTACAAGGCACACTTTATAATTACTACTACGTTATACTTAGAAACAGGTATAATGGTGATACGACCAGTCGTATTTTTGAAAATAAAACACCAAAAGCTCTGCCTGGGGAAAGTCAAAAAAATGTGACTATCTTATTTAGGCTTTATAAAACTTTATACGGAAATTTTGATAAAATTATTTATTGGTTAGACCACAAAGCCTCAAATGGAAAAACATTACCTAATTTCTTGATGACAGCACTTTCTATTTTTGGTTTAGGTTTTCAACTTTTAATGATTGCTATTCTTTTAGTGGCAGAATTTAAAGAATATATTATTCCTTATTTTGTAATTACTACAGTATTAATATTTGGCTTTATAAGTATCCGAAAAGCACTCTAGCTATTTAATGATTTTAGTATTGTTTCTTGATTTAATAATATATGTATACACCCACATTACAGAAAATGTAGGAACAACATCTGTAAAAGGTATAGCTTCTTCTAAAAATGCAAAGACACCTGCAATTTTTCCAACTTTACCTTTATAAAGTTTTGTCATTATTAATCCAGAAAGTGGCGCCCATATAAAATCGAAAGGTGGTAAAATAATAGAAACATATCCTAATGTGTCAAGTAAAGGGCTTAATAATAGTTTTGGGTATTTTTTCATTCAATATTTTAGTATAAATAAAGCAATAAGTGTTCCAAATAATTATATGACTTTTAGAAGAATCAGTATTAAAATTTTTAACTTTTAATTATGAGCTAAAGCAAAAGTAGGAATGTAGTTTTGTACTGCTAAAATTTTTGACTCAGCATGAAATTGAGTTCTTCATTATTAACCTTATTTATAATTCTTTTCAGTGTTTTTGCTCTAGCACAAGACAAAAAAACCCTGCAAATAGAACGTACAACTATTGCTCCTAAAATCGATGGCATACTCAATGATGAAGCTTGGAAAAAAGCTGACATTGCAACAGGTTTTGTACAATTTGAACCAAACATTGGTATAAAAGCCAAAGAGAATGAGCGTACAGAAATAAAAATGACGTATGATGATGACGCCATTTATGTATCAGCATATTTGTATGATGACCCAAAACTGATAATGCGCCAGTTTACCAATCGTGATGATTTTGGTCAAACCGATTTCTTTGTGGTAACCATAAACCCAAATAATGATGCACAGAATGACACCAATTTTGTTGTATTTAGTTCTGGTCAACAAGCAGATGCAATAGTAAACCCTAGTATTGGAGAAGACTTTGGCTGGAATGCCGTTTGGACGAGTGCTGTTAAACTCAAAGATGATGGTTGGGTTGTAGAAATGAAAATCCCATATAGAACTTTACGATTTGCCGACCAAGAAAAACCTGTTTGGGGCATACAATTTTTACGCCAATTCCGAAGAGACCGCGCTGCTTATTCGTGGAATCCAATTGACCCAACGATTGGAAATACTGGATTATACGAAGGCGAATTAATGGGGCTAAATAATATAAAGCCTCCTGTTAGACTGAACCTCTACCCTTTTACAACGGGAATTGCAAGTACATTTGATGGTCAGACAGAGACCGATTTAAAATTCGGGATGGATTTAAAATATGGCATTACAGATAATTTTACGCTTGATGCGACATTGATTCCTGATTTTAGTCAAGTAGGTTTTGATAATTTAGAGTTAAACCTAGGTCCTTTTGAACAGACCTTTAGAGAGCAGCGTCAGTTTTTTACAGAAGGTGTTGATTTGTTTTCAAAAGGTGGTTTGTTCTTTTCGAGACGTATCGGAAGTGCTCCTGTTGGTCAAATAGATATAGCAGATGACGAATCTTTTAACAGACCTAATAACACAAAGGTGTTGAACGCCATAAAAGTATCAGGACGAACAAAAAGTGGTTTAGGTGTTGGTGTATTGAATGCTATTACTGAGAAAACAAAAGTAGCTATAACCGATGATAACGATGTTATCTTAAGAAATGAAGTTGTAGAACCATTTACAAACTACAACGTTCTAGTTATAGACCAACAATACAATGGAAATTCTTCAATTAGCTTAATTAATACAAATGTTTTACGCGAAGGTAATTTTAGAGATGCTAACGCCACCGCAATAGTTAGTAACCATCAGAATAAGAGAAATACCTACAAGATTGATACAGAATTACGAATGAGTCATGTCAATTTTCAAGATGAGGACTCTGAAAATGGTTTTAGTTCATTCTTTAGAATCGGGAAAACTCATGGAAACTTTAGGTATAGTTTTGACCATCGTTATGCTGACACAAAATTTAATATTAATGATATTGGGCTAAATCTTCGTAATAACAGAAATGAGTTTGGTGCAGATTGGTCTTATGAGATTTTTAAGCCTACAGAAAAGTTAAATCGTTACAAAATTAACGGATTTATAAATTACAAACGTTTGGCAAATCCAAACGTCTTTACAGGATTTAATTTTGGCCTAAACTATTTTGCAATTGCTAAAAAATCCTTGAATGCTTATGGATTTAATTTTAGGTTAAGTCCAGGGAAGCAATTTGATTATTTTGAGTCAAGAAATGGACGCCCATTTATTTTCGAAAATTTTGCAAGAATTGGTGGTTTTGTCTCAACAAATTATAACCGTCAATTTGCTTATGACATCAAAGCAAATGTAAGGGCTATATTTGAAGATGGCAGAGATTTTACTTCATACAGTATTGAATTTGAACCACGCTATCGTTTTAACGACAATTTTCTTTTAGTTTATAAAGTTGAATATGATAAACGCAAAGGCGAACGTGGATATGCAACAAGAGAAAATGATGAATCAATTTTAGGAGAGCGAGATAGAAGACGTATCACCAATACTGTAACCGGTAATTATACTTTTAATACACTACATACTTTAACTCTTAACCTAAGACACTATTGGGACACCGTAGATTATGATTATGAACTTTTTACTTTATTAGATAACGGGCGTCTCACAACAGCCTCTGGCTACAACTTAGATAATGTTTCTAGTGATCCTAATGTAAATTTTAGTACTTGGAATGTAGATTTAAGTTACTCCTGGCAATTTGCACCTGGAAGTTTCTTAACAGCATTATATAGAAATCAGCTATTTAATGTTAATGACGATTCATTTGATACATTTTCAGGGAGTTTAAATAATCTTTTTGAGCAACCTGCTTTGCATCAATTTTCACTGAGACTACAATACTTTATAGACTTTAACGGCATAAAATCAGTCTTCAAAAAAAATAATAACAGTAGCTAATTGTTTAGCTAGTCATTAAGTATTATTTTCACAGCCTATGTCAGCTATTATTTCAGCAAATCAAATTTTTAAAGCATACAAAGACTTACAAGTTCTTAAAGGTGTTGATATAACAATACAAGAAGGTGAAATCATTTCTATTGTAGGTGCATCAGGGGCAGGAAAAACTACCTTATTACAAATACTTGGTACATTAGATAAACCTGACTATGCATCCAATACACAACTTATAATCAACGATACTGCTATTAATGAACTTAATGATAAAGCTATAGCTAAGTTTAGGAATTCTAATATTGGATTTATATTTCAGTTTCATCAACTGTTACCTGAATTTACTGCTTTAGAAAATGTATGTATACCAGCCTTTATAAATAAAACACCAAAAGCTGAAGCTGAAAAAAGAGCCAAGGAGCTATTCACTTATTTAGGTTTAACAAAACGTATACATCATAAGCCCAATGCTATGTCTGGTGGAGAACAACAACGTGTTGCAGTTGCACGTGCATTAATAAACAACCCAAAAATTATCTTTGCAGATGAACCTTCGGGAAATTTAGATAGTGAATCTGCAGAGCAGCTTCATAATTTGTTTTTTAAACTCAGAGATGAGTTTAATCAAACCTTTGTTATTGTTACTCATAATCAAGAGTTAGCCAATATGGCGGATAGAAAATTGATTATGGTTGACGGTAATATAATGAGTTAATCCACCTTTTTCCTTGCAGAAAATACACCATTTGGTTGAATGAATTTTACAGTAGTAATAATTCCTTTAACCTCAACAAACTCAACTTTATAACCATCCAATATTTTAAGATTGAATTTATGCTCATCAGTTGGCACAAGTTCATATTCTGGTTGCCCTTTCAAAAAAGCATATAGTACATTCTCATCTTTGATATAAAACTTGACTACCTGACCTACTAAATCATAATTACCGACATATTGTTCTAATGTCTTGGCATCAACTTCTATAGTGTTTGGCGTACGCTTAAAAACTATAGCTTCAGTAGTTGGTTCTATAGAAGTTGTTAAAGATTCTATATCTCCAGATTCGTTAGTTTTAAAGTTAACCTTTAGAGAACTACCTATCTCCGTAGAATCTACTTTTCCATCAGAGTAATCAATCAGCTCAAACGTATCGTAATGAAAATGATTGATAAAAATCTTCTCGTCATTCAAGGTTGTCATTAAAGAATCGTTTTCTACTGTAACTTCAAATTTGCCATAACCTGCATTTTCATAAAAGCCTGTGTAGTCTAGTTTAGCATGAGATGGTCTTGTATTTTTCACATTTGATGTTTCTTTGTCTTCCATGACTTTATCTTGTGCTTCTAAAGCTTCCTCAAGGTCTTCTTTATGTTTTTTTGCCCATTCTGTTTTTTCGACATTCAGCATATAATCAGCAACTGTATTTCTTACCAAACGTGGCACCGCAGAACCATTTTGGTTAGCAAGTACTACAACACCTATTTTATCAGAGGGATAAAAACCTACACTTGCAGAAAAACCATCGATATTCCCACCATGTTCAACCATATAATGGCCTTTATAAGAATGTAAAAACCATCCGTATCCATAATTTGCAAAATGAACGTTTGGTAACTCATCACTTGGAACTCCACTGGCAACAACAGCCTGAGAACTCATCGCTTCTTTTATATAATCTTCTGGTATGATTTGTTGGTCTTTGTATTTCCCTTTGTTAATCCAAGTGATTAACCATTGACTCATATCATTTACACTACTATTAATGCTTCCTGCCGGTGACATACCTGCAATATCATAATAATCTGTTTTTTCTATATTCCTATCTGCATCAAGAGTATAACCATAAGCCTTATTAGAACTTTCTTTCATACCACTCATCATTGTCTTAGAACGCTTCATTCCTAGTGGTTTGAAGAATTTCTCTTCTATATTTTCTTCCCAAGATTTGCCGGATAGTTTTTCTGTAATAACACCTTGTAATAAAAATCCGAAGTTATTGTAATACCATTGTTGTCTAAGACCTGTAAACGGCTCGTGATGCTTTAAGCGTTGTATTAAACTATCCTTATCGTAACTTGGAAAAAAATACCAAGCACCGTCATGCCTTGGCAAACCAGTTGTATGACGCATTAAATCTTTGATAATTATACCATTATTCATTTCGTCATTATAGAACTCTAACTCTGGAATATGCTTTCTTGGATTATCATTAAAAGATATCTTGTCATCTCCTCTAAGTAATCCTAATAAAGAAGATGTAAATGCCTTAGTCGAAGATCCTATAGCAAACAATGTATTAGCATCGGCAGCAACTTTATTTTCATAATCTGCATAACCAAAACCTTTAGCATAAATAATTTTATCACCTTCAACAATGGCAACTGCAAAACCTGGAGCTTTTGTGCTTTCTAAAATAGCATTGAATTTCTTTTCAATGCCTTTTAGACGTTTGTCCGTTTGGGCATATAAGCCAGTTGCAATAAGAATTAAAGCTAAACTAAGAATACGGTTTTTCATTTTGGTAAATTTTATGATGTATTACAAGTTAGTATACAAAAACCAAAATACGTTACTTAGTTTACAAAATATTTTAATATTATTCTATCTGTTCACCGTGCTGACTAATGTCTAACCCACGTTCTTCTTGATCTTCACGAACTCGCATTTTGAGTAGTTTATCAACGATTACAAATAGAAGGTAACTGCCACCAAAAGTAAATATAGCAGTAATAACTAAGGCTATTATATGATAGTAAAATGTTTCTGTCTCTCCATAAACCAAACCAACATTTGCAGCAAATACTGCCGTTAAAATCATGCCAACGACACCACCTATGCCATGTGACGGGAAAACATCTAGTGTGTCATCAATTTCGGTTTTATTTTTAAGATGTATCATCCAATTAGAAATAATTGAAGCTACAAAACCTATAAGTATAGATTGTCCAATATTGACAAATCCTGCTGCAGGCGTAATAGCAACCAAGCCAACAACTGCACCTATGCACGCACCTACAGCTGACATTTTTCTTCCCATAAAACGTTCGTAAAATAACCAAGCAATCATAGCGGTCGCAGATGCTACATTTGTATTTGCAAAAGCAATAACAGCATCACCATTGGCACCTAATGCAGAACCCGCATTAAAACCAAACCATCCGAACCATAATAATCCTGTACCTAAAATAACATAAGGTACATTTGCATGACTCTCAACCGCTTTTTTACGTTTACCTAAATAAATTGCACCAGCCAAAGCTGCAAAACCTGCTGACATATGTACTACTGTTCCTCCAGCAAAATCAAGTACACCCCAATTTCTAAGTAAACCATCTGGATGCCAAGTCATATGTGCCAAAGGACTGTAAATAAGTAAACTAAATAACACCATAAACAATATATAACTCCTAAAGCGTATACGACCAGCAAAACTTCCCGTAATTAGTGCTGGTGTTATAATCGCAAATTTTAGTTGAAACAATGCATACAATAAAAATGGTATTGTTTCAGAAAAATCAGGATTAGGTTCTATACCTACATTTTTAAAGTTTAAGTAGGTTAATGGATTACCAATAATTCCTCCAATACTATCTCCAAAAGCCAAACTAAAACCAACCAATACCCAAAGTACACTAATTACACCAAGAGCAACAAAACTTTGAAGCATGGTTGAAATAATGTTTTTCTTATTTATCATTCCGCCATAAAAGAAAGATAGTCCTGGAGTCATTAATAAAACAAACGCACTAGCTACAAGCATCCAAGCTGTATCGCCTTTATCTATTGTTGTTGATAATTCTTGATAGCTTGTCGCTGTGAAGGCACAGAAAATGACAATAAGTGTGAGTACGATAAAGTTGATTTTTCTTCCCATTGTTGTTGAAAAAAATTAGTTAGTTTCTGGTTTTAAAACGTTAGCAAATTAGGTTTTATGTACATTAAAATCAATATAGATTTCATAAAAATAGCTTCCTTTTATTCAGAAATCCATAATTGTAATTGAAATATTTCACTTCTATTTGGTATCAAAAATGTTCTATAAATTGTACCTTTACACAACTTCTAAAATTAGGATTAGATATGAGTTATAGAATAGAAAAAGATACTATGGGCGATGTAAAAGTCCCTTCTGATAAACTTTGGGGCGCACAAACAGAACGCTCCAGAAACAACTTTAAAATTGGAGTACCTGCATCTATGCCATTAGAAGTCGTTTATGGTTTTGCATATCTAAAAAAAGCTGCTGCATATACAAATTGTGAGCTTGGTGTTTTGGCTGAAGAAAAGCGTGACTTAATTGCTAAAGTATGTGATGAAATTTTAGACGGTAAGCACGATAATCAATTTCCTTTAGTCATTTGGCAAACAGGCTCTGGTACTCAAAGTAATATGAATGTTAATGAGGTTGTTGCTAACCGTGCACATCAAATGGCAGGTAAAACGATTGGTGAGGGCGAAAAAACTATTCAGCCTAATGACGATGTCAATAAATCACAATCGTCTAACGATACATTTCCTACAGGAATGCATATCGCAGCATACAAAAAAGTAGTTGAAACAACTATTCCAGGAATTATCCAACTTAGAAATACACTACACAAAAAATCTTTAGAGTTTAATGATGTAGTAAAAATTGGTCGAACACATCTCATGGATGCAACACCATTAACTTTAGGTCAAGAATTTTCAGGTTATGTTTCACAATTGGATCATGGTATTATTGCTCTACAAAACACTCTAAAACACCTTAGTGAATTAGCACTAGGTGGAACAGCCGTTGGAACTGGTCTTAACACTCCTGAGGGTTATGATGTGTTAGTAGCAAAATACATAGCTGAGTTTACCAATCTTCCATTTATAACAGCCAAAAATAAATTTGAGGCATTAGCTGCTCACGATGCTATTGTCGAAACACACGGTGCTTTAAAGCAAGTTGCAGTATCTCTCAATAAAATTGCCAATGATATTAGAATGATGGCTTCTGGTCCTCGTTCTGGTATTGGAGAAATCATAATTCCAGCTAACGAACCTGGAAGTTCTATTATGCCAGGAAAAGTTAACCCAACTCAATGTGAGGCTTTAACTATGGTTTGTGCTCAAGTTATGGGTAACGATGTCGCAGTAACTGTTGGTGGTACGCAAGGTCATTATGAACTTAATGTTTTTAAACCAATGATGGCGGCTAACCTTTTACAATCTGCACAATTAATTGGTGATGCCTGTATAAGTTTCGATAAACATTGTGCTTCCGGTATAGAACCTAATCATGGTGTTATTAAAGAGTTACTAAATAACTCACTAATGCTTGTAACTGCTTTGAATACTAAAATTGGTTATTATAAAGCTGCCGAAATAGCAAATACAGCACATAAAAATGGAACAACTCTAAAAGAAGAGGCTATTAACTTAGGTTATGTGTCTGCTGAAGACTATGACGAATGGGTAAAACCTGAAGACATGGTTGGAAGTTTAAAGTAAACTTATTTACTGTTTATATTCAAAACTGCTATTTCAATCTATATTGAAATAGCAGTTTTCTTTTTCATGGTTTGATTTTTTTTGTAACTTGAAAAAACTACATAACCAAAACCTCCGTCAATTGTCAATCCTTATTAAAAACATAAAGCAACTCATCCAAGTCCACGAAAACAATATTACCATTGTCAAAGGTGAGGCAATGAAAACGCTTCCCGTTATCGAGAATGCCTATTTATACATACAAGACGATACGATTGTAGAGTTTGGGACCATGGACTTTTGTGAAGGTATCGATGCTGAAACTGAGATAGATGCCTCTGGAAAAATAGTATTACCATCTTGGTGTGATTCACATACACATATCGTTTATGCAGGTAATCGTGTTCCTGAATTTGTAGACAGAATTAACGGTTTATCATATGCTGAAATTGCAAATCGCGGTGGTGGTATATTAAATTCTGCTCTGCAACTGCAAGATACTTCTGAGGATGAGCTATATGAGCAATCCATGAGACGATTGAACGAAATAATTACCATGGGAACTGGTGCCGTAGAAATTAAAACAGGCTATGGATTGACTGTAGAAGCTGAACTAAAAATGCTGAAAGTCATCAGACGTATTAAACAAGATACATTAGCCAAAATTGCACCAACATTATTGGCTGCACATGCTATTCCGACAGAATTTAAAGACAATAAACAGGACTATATTGATAAGATTATAAATGAGTTAATTCCAAAAGCTTCAGCATTACGAATTGCAAAATATATCGATGTGTTTTGTGAAGATGGATATTTCTCAGTAGAAGATACTGAAGCCATCTTAAAAGCTGGAAAAAAATACAAACTTATTCCAAAAATACATGTCAATCAGTTTAATATTCTTGGTGGTGTAAAGCTTGGTGTTGATTATAAAGCCTTATCAGTTGACCATTTAGAAGAATTAGACAAAAAAGATATTGAAGCTTTAAAATGTAGTAATACAATGCCAGTGGCTTTACCAGCTTGCTCCTACTTTTTAGGAATACCATATACACCTGCTCGAAAAATAATTGATGCTGGATTGCCTCTAGCCATTGCTACAGATTACAATCCCGGTTCTACGCCAAGTGGTAATATGAATTTTGTAGTTAGTACTGCTTGTATTAAGTTAAAAATGACACCAGAAGAAGCCATAAATGCAGCTACAGTTAATGGTGCTTATGCCATGGGCTTTAGTAATATGTATGGTAGTATAACTCGTGGTAAGAAGGCTAACATAATCATTACCAAACCTATGGATAGTTATGCTCAAATACCTTATGAATTTGCACATGATCCAATCGATACGATAATCATCAATGGGCAAGTCTTAGTTAAATAAGACAAAAAAGCCTGATGTGTTCATCTGCATCAGACTTTTTCTATAAAATAACCAACCAATATTTAATTTCTATTTAAGTGAAAACTCAGATGTAGAAATCAATATATTTTCATTAAATACATTTACTATGTAGCGTCCTTTTTCGAATTTATCATCACCTGATGGTGCTACAAATTCGCATATATTTAAGTTTCTGTTTTCGTAATTAAAACGACTAATCAAACTATAATTTAATATTTGATCTTCAAATTCAACTTGATTATTAGCTCCTAAAACATTGCTTCTTGGATCTATAATCTGTACATATAATTCTTTATCGCCAGCATCTGTTAAAACATTCTTGGCAACGGTATAACATACTTTAACTTTATCGCTTCTTCTTGCGCGCTCCGTAGGAATTTGTTTTCCGCTACTTCTCTCAATTACGCCATAACCTTTTAAACCAATAGTCTGCAACGCTCCAGCATCTTTAACTACGTCTGCCAACTCTGTATTTTGTACTAAAAGTGAATCTGTAAAAGCAGAACGCTCAGCCAATTGAATTTGTGTGCTGTCCAGAGATGTTGCTAGTAATTCATTTTCGACTTTTAATCGGTCATTTTCAACTAATAAGTCATCCATTTCTTCTTGTAAAGCCAAATACTTCTTTTTATATCTCCACAAGCTTCCAACACTATTTTGAGATACTTTTAAAGAATCCATTAAGCCTTGGATACGCTCTCTAGCTTCTACTAATTTATCATTTGCAATATCATTTTCGCCAA
>Ga0209833_1000824_pt1 | contig 21761 bp, 14 predicted proteins | sample COGITO_mtgs_1105_3_FD_184797 | JGI IMG/M metagenome (GOLD analysis project Ga0209833, IMG submission 184797) | Pelagic marine microbial communities from North Sea - COGITO_mtgs_110506 (SPAdes) (version 2) | ecosystem: Environmental > Aquatic > Marine > Epipelagic ... | reverse complement strand
CTCCTGTCATCGTGCCGTTGTCACGGCCGTAATGCAAGTTGCTCACTTCGAAAGATTGCGTTGCAGTGTTGTTGTCGGGGTTTTCATCTTCGTTCGTTGCACTCAAGTTGTACGTCACCTCGTAGGCGTTAACCTCCGCCATGTCATACGTCACGCGCAACGTGTCATTGGTTTGGTAAGCAATGGTCACCGGGTCCGAAGCGCCTGCATCATTCCCATTCACGTTCAAGGCAAGCGTTGAGCCTTCCTGGTCCAAGTAACCCACGTTGTACACTTTGGCAGCAGCCTGCAATTCAGACAATTGGCCCGCTGCAAAAACGCCAGCTTCATAAACGCCAGTCGTAAAGTAATCTGTGTAACTGACGTAGTTGTCAATGCGCAAATCGTTCGCAGGAGTTTCATAGATCTGAATGTCATCGATCTCCCAGCTGTAGCCCCAAGTGCCTGCCCATCGGAATCGCACCCAAATTTGTTCTTGTCCTCCTGCTGCACTGGTGATGTCGAACTCAAGCAACGAAGGGTTGTCAGAACCATCGCCTGTGCCATAACCTGGGAATACCTCCCATCGGCTCGCGATCAATTCGCCGTCTCCGTAGTCGACCGTTCCGTCGATTTCTGCAAACGTCTCGATGTCTGGCCAGTTCACTCCGTCTCGGGAAATTTCGATGAGGCATTTCTCGCTGTCATCTGAAGCTCCGTTGTCCCAGCAGCGGTAGCGGGTCTCAAGGGAAATGCTCACGTAATCCAAGGTGCTGCAGTCGATGGAATTCGCGGTTTGTACCCAGCTGTTTTCAATCCACGCTGCATCATAGTTGGCGTCTTGGCCAAACAAATCAGAATCTACGATCAACAATCCATTCGAAGAAGTAGTAGAGTTCATCGCGCTTGCGGCTGAACCATCTCCTGTTCCACCAGCCCATTGATTGTAAGGCCCTGCAGGCCCATCCGTGGTGCATTCAAAATTCAGGTCAATTTCCTCCCATGGTGAGCCAACAATGCTCGCTCCGTTGTCAAAAGTCCATGAATCGCATGAATCAACATTGCAGTCATGCGACCAAATTACTTCGCGATCAACCTGAGTTGGAGTGTTGAACGACTCCACGCGTCTTTGATTCGCCGTTTTGTTTGCAATGGGCAATAAGCCTTGTGCAGTGACCGCTGTGGTCATTAATACAGCTAGCGCTGCGGTGTAAAAATGCTTCATTCTCAAGCAGTTTGATGTTAATGGTGTGGGGCAAATATAAACGCTTGGTGCCCACTTAGAAAGTGGAACCCAAAATCTCTTCAAATGACGATAAGGGTGGGCAGCTGCAGACCAAATTTCGGTCACCGTAGGCATTGTCCACTCGGGCAACAGGGCTCCAAAACTTGCGCGCCTGCATCTCTTTCGTTGGATAGCAAGCGGATTCTCGGGTATACGGATGACTCCATTGCGAAGAGGCGGCCTCACGAGCCGTGTGCGGAGCCATTTTGACGAGGTTGTCTTCCCGGTCGACATCGCCACGTTCAATGCTTCTAATTTCTTCGCGGATGGCCAGCATGGCTTCGGCAAAACGATCCAACTCTTCGAGGGATTCACTTTCTGTAGGTTCGACCATGAGGGTCCCTGCCACAGGCCATGACACCGTGGGCGCATGGAAACCATAATCAATCAAGCGCTTTGCAATGTCCATGACCTCAACCCCTGCAGATGCCTTGAACGAGCGGCAGTCCAAAATCATTTCATGCGCAACGGTGCCTTGTTCCCCCTGATACAGGATGGTGTATTCCCCCTGCAATCGCTCTTTCAAGTAATTGGCATTCAAAATGGCAACTTCTGTAGATCGCGTTAGTCCAGCCTCGCCAAGCATTTTGATGTAGGCGTATGGAATCTGGCAAATAAGTGCACTACCGAATGGTGCCCCGCTGATGGCGTGAATGGCCTTTTCACCCCCGGTAGGAACAACCTCATGCCCTGGCAGGAAAGGAACCAAATGCTCAGCAACACCAATCGGACCAACACCCGGGCCTCCACCACCGTGCGGGATAGCAAAGGTTTTGTGCAAATTCAAGTGACAGACGTCCGCTCCAATCAATCCCGGACTCGTGAGCCCCACCTGGGCATTCATGTTAGCCCCGTCCATGTAAACCTGTCCGCCGTGTGCATGAATCATTTCAGTAATGTCCAAGATGCCTTCCTCAAACACTCCGTGTGTCGAAGGGTATGTGATCATAAGCGCTCCCAAATGAGTGGAATGCTCTTCCGCTTTGGCCCGCAAATCGTCCAAGTCAATATTTCCTTGGTCATCGCAACCCACAACAACAACCCGCATTCCTGCCATCACTGCGGACGCGGGATTGGTCCCATGCGCAGAAGAAGGAATAAGACAGATGTCCCGATGTTGATCGCCCCGCGACGCATGATAGGCTCGAATCACCATCAACCCTGCGAATTCACCTTGTGCCCCTGAATTTGGCTGCAATGAAACGCCCGCAAAACCCGTGATTTTCGCCAAATCCGATTCCAATTCGTCCAACATTTCAAGCATGCCTCCAGCTTGCTCTCGGGGACAGAATGGATGCAATTCAGCAAAAGCCGGCCACGTGATGGGAATCAATTCTGTAGCCGCATTCAATTTCATTGTGCAAGAACCCAATGGAATCATGCTATGCACCAATGACAAATCCTTGTTTTCCAAGTGCTTGATGTACCGCATCATTTCAGTCTCCGAACGATACCGGTTAAAAACAGGATGGTGCAAGTAGTCCACTTCACGCCATAGCCCCCCCAAAAAGGCTCGGTTCTCCGAAACTTCCGTAAATGGAGTTACGCCAAATACCGTGCACAGATCCATTAACTCTTGATGCGAGACCCGCTCGTGCAGCGACACCCCGACGAATTCGCCTCCTGGGAAGTAGCGCAGGTTGATTTTCATCGCTTCAGCCCGAGCACGAAGAGCTCTCATTCCGTCCGCACCACCCATCACCTTGACTTTCAACGTATCAAAGTAAACCTCATTCAATTGATCGTATTGATCGGATCGTCGCAAGGCTGCATCCAAAATTCGAGCAGCGGAATGAATGTTTTCTGCAATTTCACGCAAACCCTGCGGCCCGTGATAAACCGCATACATCGAGGCCATTACCGCGAGCAATGATTGCGCCGTGCAAATATTGGAAGTGGCCTTGTCACGACGAATGTGTTGTTCCCGGGTTTGGAGCGCCATGCGCAGGGCAGGAGCTCCCAAACGGTCCTTCGAGACGCCTATGATTCGGCCTGGAAAATGTCGCTTGTACTCTTTTTTCGCAGCGAAAAATGCGGCATGAGGCCCCCCATATCCCATCGGAACACCAAATCGCTGGGTTGTGCCAACAACGATGTCTGCCCCCATGCTCCCGGGGCTCTTCAAAATGGCCAATGACATGATGTCCGCAGCAACCACCACTTGTGCATGGGTCGCATGCGCCGCAGAAATGACCTCTGATAGATCTTGGCACACACCATCGCCATCAGGATATTGGAACAACACTCCAAAGACGTCATCTTCAGCGATGAACTGCATTGCGTTTCGGGAAACCACATCGAGGGTCACCCCCAAGTACTTCGCTCGTGTTCGCAAGAGATCCATGGTCTGGGGAAAGACGGCCTCATCTACTAAAAATCGATTGGCTCCCGCTTTGGTGATAGCACGCGGACGAGCGGCATAAGCCATGGCCATGGCTTCGGCGGCTGCCGTAGCTTCATCGAGCAACGATGCATTGGCCAGTTCCATGTCCGTCAAATCACAGACCGCGGTTTGAAAGTTCAAGAGCGCCTCCAATCGGCCTTGGGCAATCTCCGCCTGATAGGGCGTATAGGCGGTGTACCAACCTGGATTTTCCAACACATTGCGTCGGATGACACTGGGCACCTCAGTCGGATTGTATCCCATGCCGATGTAATTCCGGAACACTTGGTTCTTCGATGAAATTCCTTCAATGTGTTCCAAATACTGGCTTTCAGATAATGCTGGGCTCAGCTGGAGCCGGGTCCGCATTCTGATTTTTTCAGGAACCGTCTTGGCAATCAAGTCATCGATGGAAGCAACTCCGATGGAGCGCAACATCACCTGCTGGTCCTGTTCACGTGGACCAATGTGACGAGAAGTGAATTTTGAAGCGTGCATGAGGCAATCAAATGTTGCGCAAATTTAGCAGTTAATGCGTTGATTACATGCACCAGAACGCTGCATTTCTATCCTTTCTGAACAGGTGCAGTTTCAAATGCGTTTTTTGGGGTCCAAATGCAATTTCAAGGGCATTGTACGAACTTTGGCACATGGTGAAAATCGTCGGCTATTCCCACCTTTGGATTGCACTCGGTGCTTTGTGTTCTGCTTTGGCGACGATGCACGCATATGCACCCGAAGATGCTCAACATGAGTCTACATGGGGAATTGCCACGGCCATTGGGCTTGGAACGGGAGTTATTTATACCCTGCAACGCAGGATTAAGTGGGCACGAATGCCCCAAAACATGCCTGTGGATCGCCGGCAATTCATCGAGAAATGGTTCGAATGGGTCATGAGTAGTTGGATGATTGGTGTTTTGATTTGGGTCGTTACTTTTTGGAATTCGCTCATTCCTTGGTTGAATGCACTCACCGCAGGTTGGCCATTGGTCCTGGCATTGCTGACGTTGGCATTGGGCTATGCATCGAATCCATTCTTGAATCAAGGCAACGGCTGGCGCGATGTGAGCCGTATGAAACTGCCCGTGATTGCGATTACGTGGGGGTTGGCCACGGTATGGGTCCCAGGGGTCATGTCCGGAGAGGGCCCTTGGGAGGTCAATTTGATTGTTCGCGCCATCGCTCAATCAACCTTCATCGCCGGCTTGACGATCCCATTCGATGTGCGCGACTTGCAGATCGACCCAGCGGCAATGAACACCGTACCCCAGCGCATAGGGCAGCGAAGGGCCGCAGTGATTGCACTCTTGCTCATTCTGTTGAGTGGTTGTTTTTTCATGGCGGCTGGGAACGCCCTTGCACCGATGATTGCCGCCGCATGCGCCATTCCCGGTGTCATCTACGGGCGTTCTGCTCGCGACGAGTGGCTTTACAGCATCATCCTTGATGGGTGCCTCATTGTTCAAGGCTTTGTTATCTTTTTCTACTAAGTGTTCCCGAAAATGGCGTTTTTCGTTGGAACTTTAGGCCTCAGACAATTTCTCATCCATGGAGATCAAACCAAAACGATTATTCAGCATCGAGCACGCTCGCTCGCTGGACAAGAATGATCCCATTCCAGATCGACGTTCTGATTTTCACCTGCCCGTCATTGATGGGAAAGAGGTTCTTTATTTTACGGGGAACTCCTTAGGCCTGCAGCCAAAGACAGCTAAACAAGCCATCAAAACTGAGCTGGATGACTGGGCCCAGTGGGGCGTTGAAGGGCATTTCCATGCCCAGAATCCATGGGTGAGCTACCACGAAAAACTGGCGAAAGGGCTGGCCAATTTGGTGGGTGCGAAAGAACACGAAGTTGTCGCGATGAACGCCTTGACGGTGAATTTGCACCTGCTCTTGGTGAGTTTTTATGTGCCACAAGGAAGGCGCACCAAAATCATTTGCGAAGCGAAAGCCTTCCCGTCAGATCAGTACGCTTTGGCCAGTCAAATTCGTTTCCATGGCGGTGATCCCGACACAGATTTGATTGCCATCTCTCCTCGTCCCGGCGCAACATGCATCGAAGAAGAAGACATTGAAAAAGCCATTGAAGCACATGCCAATGAATTGGCCTTGGTGATGATTGGCGGTGTCCATTATTTCACTGGGCAGCTCATGGATATGAAGCGCATTACTCGCGCCGCTCATGCGGTTGGCGCGCATTGCGGATTTGATTTAGCACATGCCATGGGCAATATTCCGATGCAACTGCACGATTGGGGCGTTGACTTCGCCTGCTGGTGCTCCTATAAATACCTCAACTCAGGACCGGGAGCCGTGGCCGGCGCATTCATCCACGAAAAACACGTCGGCCGAGAAGACATTCCAAGGTTTGATGGATGGTGGGGGCACGATGCCAAACGCCGGTTCTTGATGGAACCCAACTTTGAAAGCATGAAAACCGCGGAAGCGTGGCAAATGTCCAATGCTCCGGTGCTCAACATGGCCGTGCATGCCGCTTCACTGGAGATGTTTCTCGAGTCTAGAATCGATCAATTGCGAGAAAAAAGCAAGCGGCTCACCGCTTATATGGAGGCCGGCATCCAGCACGTTGCAGAAGAAGTTGGTTTTCGCGCTGAACTCATTACCCCGACAGATCCCGAGCGTCGAGGCTGTCAGCTTTCCTTGGCAGCACATGGCTTTGGAAAAAGTCTTTTTGAAGCGCTCACGAAGGCCGGTGTGATTTCCGATTGGCGCGAGCCCAATGTGATCCGCATGGCGCCTGTGCCATTGTACAATACCTTTGAGGACATCGCTGCCTTTCTCGCTATTTTCAAGGATTGCACAGAAGCCATGTCTACGGAATAATTTCGCCAACCATTACAGAATACTGAATACGCCATCATGCCTAAATCATCTCGATTTGCCGTTTTTGGAATGGGCCGTTACGGAAAACAAATTGCCTTATCGTTAGCTTCAAAAGGAGCGGAGGTGTTCACCTTCGATAACAACACTGCACGATCCGAAGGAATCAAGGATGATGTTGCCTTAGCGGTGACATTGGATTCAACTGATATCCGTTCGCTCCAAACGCAACGGGTCCAGGACATGGACGCCGCCATTGTTGCCATCGGTGAAAATTTCGAGGCAACGGTCCTGACCGCGCTCAACTTGTTGGACTTGGGCGTGCCCCGCGTGATTGTGCGCTCCAACGATGATCACCAAAAGCGCATTCTTTCAAGCCTCGGGGTCGACGAGATCCTCACGCCCGAAAGCGAAGTCGCAAGCGTGGTTTCCGAGCGACTCATTCACCCGAATATCGGCGGGTTTCTTGCGCTTCCGGATGATTATGAAATCGCCGAAATCCACGCGCCGCAAAACTGCATTGGCCGGACGCTGGGAAGCATTGATTTGACGAGTCGGTATGAGTTGCGGCTCATCACCATTCGTCGGATTTTTGAGTCGAAAGAAGAAGGCGAAGAAAGCCAAGAACACATCATCGGTGTTCCGAAACCGGAAATGGTAATTCAGGAAACAGACACCCTGGTTGTGTTTGGAACATTGTCCGCGGTGAAGCGATTCCTAGAAATCAATTCCTGAACGGCCGATAAAGCTTTGCCATCAAAAAGACGAGAACCACGATCGGTTACCGCAAAATGCGAACGGATCCGGATGCCTCGGTATAGGGACTGAGTTGTCCATTGGCGTCCAAGTAATGCCGATACTTTGCCTGCCAGATGTACAGATCGTCCTGCACATAATGCGTTCGTTGCGGCGCCTGTCCGTGCCAATAATCTCCAATGGTGTCCGCCTGCCACACCAACGCTCCCCATCGGTTGTAGAGCCGAAAATCAAGTTCGATCAAGTTCTTTCCTTCGATTCGAAGCGTCTCATTCAGCCCATCGCCATCCGGCGTGAAAGCCGTGGGAACAAATAGAGCCGGTTCTGAGCAGAAGCCTTGCACCAGGCTCATCTCTTCATTGCTGCAACCTATATCATTTGTAACCACAACGCCGTACAAACCGGCTTCTTCAATCGAAATTACGTTGCCCGTTTGTCCTGTCGTCCATGAATAGCTTGCAAAACCCGCTGGTACAGCGAGTTGGTAGGACACTTCTGGATAATCATCAAAACAGAGCGACGTATCCGCAGGAAGGGCAATGTTGGGACTTGGAAGCGTTTCCACCAACACCGTTCCCGAAATGGAACAATTCCCAGCGTCTGAGACCAGGACGTCATACACCCCACTTTCGTTTACCGTTATTACGGCCTCGTTCGCACCGTTCGACCAAGCGAATTGAAAGGGCCCGGTTCCCGTGTTGGTAGGGGTAGCGTCCAACAAAATACCCGGATTCTCGCACCCTTCAACCGATTCGGGCAAAGCCAATTCTGGCCCCTCTGTGAAAGTAACCTCGATGACATCCGATTGCTCACAGCCTTCCGGAGAAGTCGCATTCAATCCGTAAGAACCCGAAGAAAGCACCGAAAGAACCGGCAGGGTTTCTCCAGCGACAGACCACTCGTACGTGTAGTTCACAGGCAAGCCTGGATCCAAAATGACTTCTGTCCCGGAACATGCCAGAATATCCGACCCCAAATCCATGGCGGGGAAAATTGAAATGACTTCGATTTGATCACTCGCCTCGCATGCATCCCCCGACGAAAAAGCCGAGGAAGCGGAAATGATCGCTGTGACCGTATATACCTGGGTTACTTCCTGCAATACTTGGGGATTCGAGATGGTAGCATTGCTCAATCCAAGGGCGGGTTCCCACAACCAATCAACCGCATCAGGCACGTCTACAGAAGCAGATAGGTATTCTGCCAGCGTGCTGCAGACCGCTAAATCTGGGCCTGCATCCACAGAAAAAACAGGGAAAACCGTAATGGTAATTTCATCGGTATAGACCGAGCCATCCGGTGCCGTCATAATGACCGAGAAATCCGTGGTCACGCCCGGAGTGGTCGTGATTACTTGCGCCGTTGGGTCGCTCACCTCCAATGCTGGCTCCCATTCAAAAGACCAATCTTCAACATCTGTACTGGGATCGAAAGCCAATACGTTGCAGTACATCGTGATTCCATCGGTTGAACCCGCACAAAAGTGGTTTTGCGATGTAGCGATGTAAGGCAATTGGCCTTGAGCAGCGGTTACCGCGAGCACGAGGTACCCAAGGGCCAAAACGATCGTCCTTTTACGATGATTCAAATCCAAAATGGTCATTCCATGAATTCGCATGATTCGCATTTACAATGATTCAACGGGTTCCGTTGATTCTTTCAATTTTGAAAAATCCCAAACCCATTCCACCAGCCAGTTGGATCGAATGGTGGGTGTTTCTTCAGGATAAAAATACGGCTCAGGCACTTCCAATGCACGAAAATCTCCCATTTGCCAGGCACCATCGCCATCAACGTCCCACTCAAATCCCAAATCGTACGACCCCGGAACCAGTCGCGAAAAAACCAATGATGTGTCACCGCTGCACGGAACTCGCATCGTTGGATGCTTCTTTGATTGTAGGATGAACCATCCCGTTCCGGGCAAATTTGACAAGGCAACACTCAACTCTCCATAATAGTCCGAGGCATGAACACTCCATTTCCATTCCAATGTATCCTGCTGTGGGGCACCAATGGGGTTTTTCAATGCTCCGGGAAATGCCGTTAATTCATAATCGGACCCATCCGTCTCTTCGTGCTCCAGTTGCAAATTCCGGCTCAATATTCCGTCTGCCGCATTGCGCATTCGAAAATCCAATCCTCCAAGGGTATCTGCACCACGAACCAACATCCATTGGCTCGTATCGAGCACCACCACAGCTCGATCAAAGGTCAATTCGCGGGTGGTTTGTGCCGAAGACGAGCGGGGCAGCGGTTTCAGTGGATCCGGCCATTGGCGTCTCGAACGGCGACCCAAGCGCACATTGGACGTGTCATTGAATAATTCCCCCGCCCAAACCACCTCCAACATTTCGGGCGCATCGACGAAAGCGGTATCGACCCACATCATCACGCTATCAGCCTTTCGTTCCCAATTGGCAAAAGCCTCTTTCCCCTCGAATAGAGCCGACCAATCTTCTTTCAATGATACTTCATCCCATGGGGCATAAATGGATATTGCCCCCGTAGAATCCAACGCACACGATTCAATATAATGCAATGCCTCCTCCTGCTGCGGTTCAAAACCGGACAGAATATGCTCCACTGAATCACCCGCAGCTATGGCCGTGCTGTCAAATGCCAAATATTCGCCCACATCCCAGGTGTAATCCGAATTCAAATCATCCAAAGCCAGTGGGAAATAATTTCCGTCATCGAGGTAATCAATTTCAAATATCCCCTGGGCATCGGTCATTCCAATCGCGTCAGGCAACACCCCGCTCAAGATGGAATCCTGTTCCACCGGTTCTTGAAAAAGCAAGACACGAAGTCCTTCCTTTGGCTCGCCCGTCATGCGATCCAAAACCCGGCCTTTCAAGGCGAGTGAGTCGATAACGGAACCCGTCGAAAAAGCCCAGTTCAAATCTTCTGCAGGATTGGATTCGTGCAAGTCGACAATGCCTTTGCCAAATGAAAAAACATAGGTAGTGGAGTCTTGGAATGATGCCGGATCCAATTCGATGCGAACTTCTTTTCCTTTGATACGAAAAGTGGGCTTCGTAGGAATGGGCGGGGATATGACCAACTGCTGCTGGGGATTCTTCAGTGCCACAAATTCATCAAATAAAATGCGCAGGGACGAGGGCCGGGCGTTTACCTGGTCGGAAGCAGGTGACATTTTTAAGACTTCAGGAGGATCTTCATCGATTGGCCCCCCCGTTGGAGATGAGATTTGGGCACAGCCACTCAGGAGCAGAAACAAAAGGCCGAAAACGAAATATGGCGGGGTCAGGAGTTTCATGCTTCCCAATGTTGCCATAACTCTTCAATCGCTGAAGTCAAGGGCCTCAATGCCTCGACATCCGCTTCGGAAAAAGCATCGAAATCCAATGCATCAATGTCCAATACTGCCACCACACGACCCGCTGATTGAATTGGGATTACCAACTCCGCATTCGTGGCTGCGCTGCACGCCACATGGCCCGGGAATTCGTGGACATTCGCGACAATCTGAGGCAAGGATGTCTCCCATGCCGCAGCACAAACGCCTTTTCCTTTTCGCAATCGTGTGCAAGCGACGGGGCCTTGAAAAGGGCCCAGCGCCAATTCATCACGGACAAAATCAACCAAATAAAATCCGACCCAGTGCCAATCCGAGGCCTGCTTCAGTGCAGCAGAAACATTGGCCAAATTCGCGACCAAACTTGGCTCTCCCTCCAACAAAGCCAAGGCCTGTGGAATCAGTGCTGCATATGTTTCTTCGTTCAAAGACATGTTAACTGTGGTCGCGGTCCGCTGAACAAAGATACCGCAGTTATGGTGGCAATTGCATTCATGCAATTGCCAGAGTTAACGCTCCAAGCACCTTACGGTTCGATGATTCAAGCACAGAAGCGCACGCTCGAATTGTTGTCCCTGTCGTCAAAACATCATCCACCAAAACAATCGGAATGTTTGCATCAGGTGGCTTTTGACCCAAGCGGTATGCTGAAACCGCCAAATCTTCGCGTTTTTGACGTGAAAATCCCGTGTAACTGCGCCCATGGGAATGGCGGGCCAGCGCCTTTGGATAAACAACAGCATTCCATTCGCGGGCAACACCTCTTGCAATCCAACTTGCTTGGTTAAATCCACGATCCCATTGCCTTCGCCAATGCAGTGGCACAGGAATGAGTGCGATCGGCTGTGCTTCATCCTTGGGCGCATTGTTGGCGTTCGCGACCCATTGCCCCCAGCGCAAACCGAGCCGTCGTCTTCCTTGGTATTTCAACGCGTGAATCTGCCGTTCCAAAGCCGCATTCTCGCGCAACCTGAACCCCGTCCACATTCGATCCAATGCACACCTTTCTTTCATCAATTGCTCTCCGATCTCCCCGCGTAAATCCGGCCAGATACCCTCGCAAATGAGACAGCCAAGCTGCCATTCCTCCTGCGAGGTGAGCCATAACCCGCACTGAATGCAATGCCGGGGAACAATGCCTTGTTTTGCTGAAAACATCTTTCCAAAGTGAATCAGAATCACATTAACTATTTCATGAATTGCATCAATTGAGCCCCAGAATTCATAACCGATGCGCTCATGGATTAAATTGCTCTGAATACTGCAACCATTAGCAACGTTCGACGTAAGCGATAGAACGACATGCCCAAAAAAAGCAGGTAGATTATGGCTTTTCATTTTCACAAAAACAGGGACCTTTATATTCGTCAGCAACGGGCCAACGCGGCCGAGTTCCTCATTCCATTCATTGAAAAGTCCCTCCCCATCGTTGAAGGGATGCACGTCATGGAAATCGGATGCGGTGAAGGCGGCGTATTGAAAGCATTTTTAGACCGCGGATGCCAGGGCGTCGGAATTGAACTCCTCAAAGGAAAAGCCGAACGCGCTCGGGATACCCTGAAGGCAGAAATCGCATCGGGACAGGCCATCGTGATGAACAAAAACATCTACGACATCGATGTGGCGACAGATGTATCACGTCCCTTCGACCTCATCATTTTGAAAGATGTCATTGAGCATATTCACGATCAGGATGCTATTCTCAACAGGCTGCGTGATTTTCTCAGGCCGGGAGGGCACATCTTTTTTGGATTTCCTCCTTGGCAGATGCCTTTTGGTGGGCATCAACAGGTCTTGGCCCACCGATTTTTAAGCAGAACACCGTATTTCCATCTTCTGCCTGTCCCGCTGTACAGGGGCATTTTGAAAGCGTTCGGCGAGACACAAGCCTCGATCGAAAACACACTGGAAATAAAAGAGACGGGAATCAGCATTGAGCGATTTGAACGATTGGTTCGAAAAAATCATTTTTCCATCGCACTGCGCACCTATTACCTCTTCAATCCAATTTACAAGTACAAGTTCAATCTGACGCCGAGGGTGCAGTTTGGCCTATTGACGCGCATCCCTTATTTCCGGAATTTCGTCACAACCTGCATGTATTACTTGGTTCAAAAAGAAGATTGATAAACCTCATCTCTCGGGTCATCTGCAGCGTAACTTCCAATTCCAGAACTATGCGTCGATATTTGCTCCGGTATGAAATTTGGAAAACTTCCGTCCATTGATGAGACGCCTCGGGATTTTTTTCCCCTGCCCCAGACTTCTTGGTTCCTGAAGAATTCGGCCCAATCCCTCGCAGTTTCTGCAGGTGGAACGTCGTGGAACATCCCGCAATGGGTCGGCAGCACTTATCCCGCGAAAACGCCACGAAGGCTGTATCCCGAAACGTATGGAACGCAGTTTGGAACCATCGAATTCAATGCCACGCATTACCGCATTTATCAGCCCGAGAAAATGCGCGAATGGGCGCAAGCGACGTCCGAAGGCTTTCAATTCTGTTGCAAATTCCCGCAAATCATTACGCATTATCGGCGCTTTAAAAATTGCGAAGGACCCACGGACGACTTCATCGCAGGCTTGCTCGCCTTGGAGCAGCGCATGGGGCCATCCTTCATTCAACTGCCACCGCATTTCGCCCCAAAGCATGCCGAGGCAATGTGGGCGTATTTGAAAATGTGGCCAACGGAGTTGCCCCTATCCGTGGAGTTTCGGCATCCGGATTGGTTCGTTCCGGCCACGTTGAATGAGACCGCTCAGCAATTGGCTTCACTCGGCATCGGCATGGTGATCAGCGATACGGCAGGAAGACGCGATGCGCTGCACATGTGTGTCACAGCACCACATGTTTTGGTCCGATTTGGCGGCTACGAAGGACACCCCTTCGACACGGAGCGACTCGAAAGTTGGGCGGAATGGATCGGTTCGAGTGCATCCCACGGCTTGGAAAGGTTTCACCTTCTGGTACACGAACCAGACAGCATCTACACGCCCAATACCTGCGGGCATTTCGCACGAATTCTCGAAGAAAAAGCGGGCTTAGCGTGCCAAGCACCGATCCGAATGCATTGATACACGGCAGTGTTTAGCCGTGACACTTTTTGAATTTCTTCCCCGAACCGCATGGACAGGGCTCGTTAGGCAGTACCTTTTTTTCGGTTCGAATCGGCTCCACTTTTTTCGGAGGAGGTGGCATGGGACGACCACCCGTCCCGGGTGTTATTCCGGGTTGCCTCGATGCCGACATCGCCTGTTCCTGGATGTTTTGGACCCCTTCTTTTGACAGGCTGATTTTGTTGGGCATTCCCGGACGGCGCTGGGGTGCTTGCTGCACTTGTTGACCCTGTTGGCCCGTTGGAATGGTGCAACGCAACAAGAATGAAGCAACTTCGGCGTTCATGCGCTGAACCATGGCCTTGAACAGTTCGTACGATTCGAATTTATAAATCAACAATGGATCTTTCTGCTCAAATCGTGCCAACTGAACATTGGACCTCAAATCGTCCATGTCTCGGAGGTGCTCTTTCCAATACTGGTCAATGATGGCCAAAACAACTGCCTTTTCCAGGCTTTCCATTACGCTCACACCCGATGAAGCAACACTTTCGTCAATGTTTGTCGCGACTTGCATCGTCTTGCGACCATCGGTAAATGGCACCAGGATTTGCTGGTAGTCATTCGAAGGGTCTTCTTGCACTTTTTGAATCACGGGATGCGCCCGTTCCGCCAATTCCGTCAATTTCGTTCGATAAACGCGTTCGGCTTCTTGGTAAGTTGAGAAGGCAACGTCTTCCGGTGATTGAGAGCCAAAAGCATCGGCATCAATCGGCGGTTCAATCCCAAAGTCCTTGAGCAGGGAGAGACGGAAAGGTTCAAATTCCTTTCCGGGGTGATAAGCCAGAACCGAACCCTCGATCAGTTCGAAGAACATGTTGGCGATGTCCGTGCGCAATCGGTCTCCATGCAATGCGTGGCGGCGGCGTTTGTAAATGACTTCGCGCTGAGCATTCATCACATCATCGTATTCCAACAAGCGCTTCCGAACCCCAAAATTATTTTCCTCGACCTTTTTCTGCGCCCTTTCAATGGACTTTGTGATCATGGAATGCTGAATCACGTCACCTTCCTGGTGGCCCATCCGATCCATCATTTTCGAAACCCGGTCCGATGAGAACAACCGCATGAGGTCGTCTTCGAGCGAGACGTAGAATTGCGATGATCCCGGATCTCCCTGCCTGCCGGCGCGTCCTCGCAGCTGGCGGTCAACGCGACGGCTGTCATGGCGTTCCGTTCCAATGATGGCCAGTCCTCCTGCAGTTTTCGTGTCGTCTGTCAGTTTGATGTCTGTCCCACGTCCTGCCATATTGGTGGCAATTGTAACCGTTCCAGGCATTCCTGCCGCTGTTACAATTTCCGCCTCGCGTTGGTGAAGCTTGGCATTGAGCACCTGGTGACTGATCTTCCGAATGTCCAGCATTCGCGAGAGCAATTCACTGACTTCAACCGTTGTCGTTCCAACCAAAACCGGGCGACCGGCCTCCCGCATCTTCTCGACATCATCGATGATGGCGTTGTACTTTTCTCTTTTCGTCTTGTAAACCAAATCCTCCCGATCGTCACGGGCAATGGGGCGATTCGTTGGAATGGCCATAACGTCCAATTCGTAAATGTCCCATAGTTCTCCCGCTTCAGTTTCGGCCGTACCCGTCATGCCCGAAAGCTTGTGGTACATGCGGAAATAGTTTTGCAAGGTAACCGTGGCATACGTTTGGGTTGCCGCCTCGACTTTTACACTTTCCTTCGCTTCAATGGCCTGGTGCAAACCGTCCGAATACCGACGGCCGTCCATGATCCGTCCCGTTTGTTCATCAACGATTTTCACCTTGTTGTCCATGAGAACATAGTCCACGTCCTTTTCGAACAGGGCATACGCCTTGAGCAATTGATTCATGGTATGCACACGCGCACTCTTGACACCATAGTCAGCCATGAGCTTGCTTTTCATCTCAAGCTTGGCCTCCTCTTCGCCCGGACCGTTGTCGATCGTGACCAATTCCGTCGCCAAATCCGGCATGGTGAAAAAGTTGTCGTCCTCCATATTCGCCGTGAGGTACTCGATTCCTTTTTCAGTCAATTCCACCTGATTTTGCTTCTCGTCGATGACAAAATACAGCTCTTCATCTGCCTTCGGCATCTCGCGCTTATTGTCTTGCAAGTAGAACCCCTCGGTTTTCAAAAGCTGCTGTTTCATGCCCTCAGCGCTCAGGAATTTAATCAATGCCTTGGATTTGGGCAGGGCGCGAAAAGCGCGAAACAAAGCCAATCCACCTTCAGCTATTGCATCCTTGCTAGCGTCCTCTTTGGTCAAGAGTTGTTTTGCATCCGCTAAAAACTTTTGCGCAGCCTTCTGCTGAATCGAAACGAGGTTGACCACCTTTGGCTTCAATTCCTCAAATTCTTGTTGGTCACCTTTGGGGGTGGGACCGCTAATGATTAAAGGCGTGCGTGCCTCATCAATCAAAACAGAGTCCACCTCGTCCACAATGGCATAGTGGTGCTTTCGTTGAACCAATTGATCCGGACGCTGCGCCATGTTATCGCGCAAATAATCAAAACCAAACTCATTGTTCGTTCCATAAGTGATGTCTGCGCGGTATGCTGCACGACGGGATTCACTATTCGGTTGATGCTTATCAATGCAATCCACCTTCATTCCATGAAATTCAAAAATGGGTGCCATCCATTCCGAATCCCTTCGGGCGAGGTAATCATTCACCGTCACCAAATGCACCCCCTTTTCCGTCAATGCATTGAGAAACACGGGCAACGTGGCAACCAATGTCTTGCCTTCTCCCGTTTGCATTTCGGCCACCTTACCGCGATGCAAAGCTGTCCCCCCAACCAGTTGAACATCATAATGCACCATATTCCATTCCACCTCAGATCCTGCAGCCAACCATTTGTTATGCCATACTGCCTCATCTCCCTCAATCGTCACACCTGATCTTCGTGCTGCTGTATCACGGTCCCAATCGGTGGCCTCAACCCTGAGTTCTTTGTTCTCTGACAAACGCCGAGCTGTTTCTTTGACAAGGGCAAACGCCTCAGCCATCACCTCTTCCAAAACTTCTTCTAGCTTTTCGTTGATGCTTTTTTCGAGGGTGTCGATGGCATCATAAATCGCTTCCTTTTGTTCCAGGTCCTCTTCGCCCATGGCAGACGCTTTCGCCTTCAATGCAGAAGACTCTTCCTCCAATGATGCCACGTGAGCGGCTATGCGCTTTTTGAGATCCGCTGTTCGAGACCTTAAGCCCGAGTCTTGAAGCTGCAAAAATTCTGCCTCAAAACTGTGAACAGCCTCAACCGTTGGTTGAATCTCACGCAGGTCCCCTTCCACCTTGTCACCGACAAGTTTTTTAAATAACGCTTTCAGCATGGGACAAAAATAAGGAGGATACGGCCGCAAATGCGGCTAATTTTTGCGAAGAACACCCGGAAACAATTGTATGCACGACGAACCTAAAATTCAGCCACCTGTGGTCGTACAAAATCACATTAAAAAAACAGCAATAAACTTGCCCTTACTTTTCCCCAATGAACTAAAAATTCACTCCATCGTTAGGCTAGGCTGAAGCTTCCGAAGAGTGAACAACTTCGCTTGTTAACAACTCCCTTCGATTGTGAATTCTTTTGTTTTGGCGTTGTGCCCCTCTTTGGATTTTCTTTGACTCACAAATGCGGAGAAACCGTTTCTTCGGTCTGCATTCGTTCAAATCAATTGCACCTCCTTCGCCCTTCTCCGGAAGACGAAAAAATGCCTTGAACCACGATTAACTAGCTGCATCCGCAGCAAAACAATCAAACTCAAGGACGGGGATTCGACCCCCTAAACGCCGCGCAGCTGTCGATGGGAAAGGACATTGAATTTGAGGAATGCCAGCCACTGAAAACGAGACTTGATGCACGAGAACTAAAAAAACGCCTTCGCTTCGCGGCGAAGAACACAGTAGAAAAATGAACGAGACAACCGAAAACCAGATCGAAACCACTGAAGTCCAAACGTCCATTGAAGAGGTTCTTCCACAAAACACGGTGGTAGCCGAACCCATTCTCGAAGACAATCCCAACCGGTTCGTCCTCTTCCCGATCAAACACGATGACATCTGGAGTTTCTACAAGAAGTCAGAAGCGAGCTTTTGGACTGCAGAAGAAATTGATCTTGCCGCTGACCTCGTGGACTGGAATGACAAACTCAATGATGACGAGCGCTATTTCGTCAAACACATTCTCGCCTTCTTTGCCGCATCGGATGGCATCGTGAACGAAAACCTCGCCGAAAACTTTGTTGCGGAAGTGCAATACACGGAAGCCAAGTTCTTTTACGGTTTCCAAATCATGATGGAGAACATTCACTCCGAGACCTACTCGTTGTTGATTGATACCTACATCAAGGACGATGCTGAAAAAGACAAGCTCTTCAACGCCATCGAAACCATGGATTGTGTGAAGAAGAAAGCAGAATGGGCATTGGACTGGATCGAGAACGGCTCTTTTGCAGAGCGCATTGTCGCATTCGCGGCTGTCGAAGGAATCTTCTTCAGCGGAAGTTTCTGCTCAATCTTCTGGTTGAAGAAGCGAGGCCTGATGCCAGGATTAAGCTTCTCAAATGAGTTGATCTCACGCGACGAAGGCATGCACTGTGACTTTGCTTGTTTGCTCTACAATGACCACATCGTCAACAAGCTGCCGAACAAAACTTTGCGCAAAATCATCATCGACGCTGTTGAAATTGAGAAAGAATTCATTTGTGAATCCTTGCCCGTTCGATTGATTGGGATGAACTCTGACTTGATGTCTCAATACATCGAATTTGTTGCCGATCGCCTGCTTGTCGAACTCGGTACCGACAAAGAGTACAACGTGAGCAATCCATTCGACTTCATGGATATGATTTCGTTGCAAGGAAAAACCAACTTCTTCGAGAAGCGCGTCGGCGAATACCAAAAGGCGGGTGTCTTGAATAAATCTGATGAGAGCAGCAAATCATTCAGCCTCGATGCTGACTTCTGATTGACGTTTTCTTTACGCCACACCCCTCACCCACGACTCACCCCATTATTCCCTAGCACATGCACGTACTAAAAAGAGACGGACGCAAGGAGCCCGTTCAATTCGACAAAATCACAGCAAGAATTAAAAAACTCTGTTACGAATTGCACCCAGCCGTGGATCCTGTGAAAGTCGCAATGCGAGTGATTGAGGGGGTGTACGACGGAGTAACTACCACTGAATTAGACAATTTAGCCGCAGAAGTGGCGGCGACCAACGCGGTAACGCATCCTGATTATGCGAGCCTCGCAAGCCGAATTGCGCTATCCAACCTCCACAAGTCAACGAAGAAATCCTTCGCTGAGACGATGGAAGATTTGCACAATTACATCGATCCTATCACAGGGCAAAACGCTTCCTTGGTCGCCACAGATGTCATTGAAATCATTCGTGAGCAGGCGGAATTTTTGGACTCACAAATCATCTATGATCGGGATTTCAATTACGATTATTTCGGATTCAAGACGCTGGAGCGAAGCTACTTGCTGAAAATCAACGGTAAAATTGTGGAGCGCCCCCAGCATATGTTGATGCGCGTTGCAGTGGGCATTCACAAGGATGATATGGACGCAGCGGTAAACACGTACAACCTGATGAGTGACGGCTGGTTTACCCACGCCACGCCCACCCTCTTCAATTCAGGCACCCCGAAGCCTCAAATGTCCAGCTGCTTCCTTTTGACGACACAAGAGGACAGCATCAGTGGCATTTATGACACGCTCAAGCAATGCGCCAAGATTTCCCAGAATGCTGGAGGCATTGGTTTGTCCATACACGATATCCGCGCCACTGGTTCTTACATCAAAGGCACCAACGGTACGTCCAATGGAATCGTGCCCATGCTCCGCGTTTTCAACGATACAGCCCGCTACGTCGACCAAGGTGGAGGGAAGCGAAAGGGATCTTTTGCGGTCTACATCGAACCGTGGCACGCGGACATTTTCGACTTCTTAGAGCTGAAGAAAAATCACGGAAAGGAGGAGCAGCGTGCACGGGATTTATTCTATGCCCTTTGGATTCCCGATTTGTTCATGAAGCGGGTTGAAGAAAATGGCGATTGGACATTGATGTGTCCGAACGAATGCCCCGGGCTTTCTGATACGCACAGCGCTGACTTTGAGGCGTTGTACACCAAATACGAGACCGAAGGCAAAGGACGCAAAACGATCAAAGCCCAAGAGTTGTGGTTCAAAGTTTTGGAATCACAAATCGAAACCGGCACACCTTACATGCTCTACAAGGATGCAGCGAACTCCAAGTCGAACCAGCAAAACCTGGGCACGATTAAGTCTTCGAATCTCTGCACGGAAATCATTGAGTACACCGCGCCAGACGAAGTCGCCGTTTGCAACCTGGCCTCTGTTGCCTTGCCGAAGTATGTCAAGAACGGTACGTTCGACCACGACAAACTCTTCGAAGTAACGTACCAAGTGACGCGGAACCTCAACCGCATCATCGATCGCAATTATTACCCGATTCCTGAAGCCCGTAATTCCAATATGCGCCACCGACCTATTGGTCTTGGCGTGCAAGGATTGGCTGATGTATTCATTCTCATGCGGCAACCGTTTGATTCGGATGAAGCCCGTGCTTTGAATCGAGAAATCTTCGAAACCATCTACTATGCCGCGTGCACTGCGTCCAAGGATCTGGCCAAAGAAGAAGGAGCCTATGAATCATTCAAAGGCTCTCCCGCCTCAGAAGGCAAGTTGCAATTTGATCTGTGGGGAGTGACCCCCAGCGATCGATGGGAGTGGAGCGTATTAAAGGAAGAAATCAAAGAACACGGTTTGCGCAATTCTTTGCTGCTCGCACCTATGCCAACGGCATCTACAGCGCAAATCCTTGGCAACAACGAGTGCTTTGAGCCCTACACGTCCAATATTTACACCCGACGCGTGCTCTCCGGTGAGTTCATCATCGTGAACAAGCACTTGCTGCGAGACCTCACGAAACTCGGCCTTTGGGATGATGACATGAAAAACCGCATCATCTCTGCGAATGGATCCATCCAAAACATCAATGAAATTCCCGATAACCTGAAGGCGTTGTATCGCACGGCATGGGAAATTCCCCAGCGGGCCTTGATTGACATGTCTGCGGATCGAGGAGCATTCATCTGTCAATCTCAGTCCCTGAATGTCTTCATGGAAAACGTCAACACGGCGAAATTGACCTCCATGCATTTCTACGCTTGGAAACAAGGCTTGAAAACAGGCATGTACTACCTGCGCACCAAAGCCGCTACAGACGCAATCAAGTTCACTGTGGACAAGAAATACAAGGAAGCACCGGTCGCTGCAAATGTCGAAGCGCCTGAAGCTCCTCGAAAGGCAATCCAAGATATGACCGACGAAGAGCAGGCGGCAATGGCGTGCTCCATCGAAAATGGATCTGACTGTGAAATGTGCAGTGGATGATTTGAACGAATGCCCTAACAACCTCGAAGAGCCGGACTCCATTTTTGGAATTCGGCTCTTTTGTTTTGAGAACAACCTTTTTGAAGGATGATACTCAGCGGTTAACTGAGGCCAATAAAGCCCAGAAATTCAATAGGAGCAGACCCACCGCCAACAAAAGGTGCAGCGGTTGAAGGACCGCAGGCATGGCCAGCAAAACGAAGGCAATTCCCGACGCCATTTGCATAGCAATGAGTCCGAGAGACCAGCGTGCGATTCCGCCCAATGGCGATTTGATTTTCAATTGTGGCCAAATCCACATGAGTTGCGCCGTGAGGACTACCCATGAGCCCGAACGGTGCAATTTCCACCAATCAGGCAGGCCATCCAATACATCCGACCGTTCAATGCCCAAGTGCATCAAAGCATCCACTTGTTCGCGAACCTGTGTTCCCGCAATCAATTGAATCAACGTTAATAGCGCAGCGAGAATGAGCCAAGCCTTCCGTTGAACGCCCTGGGATTCTATCCAATGAACCTGCCGCACAGAATACAAAATGAGCGCCAGCGCCATTAGAATAAACACTGCCCCCAACATGTGAAGCGTGATCGAGAATGGGATCAGATTGCCGTCCACGACCTTTTTTCCCATCCAGGCGACAAGGCCCAAAAAGAACAAAT
>Ga0209833_1000823_pt1 | contig 21766 bp, 24 predicted proteins | sample COGITO_mtgs_1105_3_FD_184797 | JGI IMG/M metagenome (GOLD analysis project Ga0209833, IMG submission 184797) | Pelagic marine microbial communities from North Sea - COGITO_mtgs_110506 (SPAdes) (version 2) | ecosystem: Environmental > Aquatic > Marine > Epipelagic ... | reverse complement strand
ATGGGGGTCGCCCCACCAACAGCGGCACTGTGCCACCCGGCGGTCAAAAACTCTTCCGCTGTCTTCACGACATCGAGTGCACGGGAAAGAATGCGTTCCGGCTCTACCAACACCAAGCTGGATTCCTGCGGGAGTAGCTCGTGCAACGGCTTCATCTCCCCTGCAAGGGCGGAAGACAACGATTCCATTCCCTCAACTGACAAGCCATTGGATATTTGTTCACACATTGCCGCTACCTCAATGTGAGCCGCGCCCAGAAGTCGGGCCTTTTCCTTGACTTCCTCGGTGAGAAGTAATTCCCGAACAGGCGGCGCCCAAAGGCCATGTTCAGCGACCTCGAGTGAACGCTGGTCAACCACTGCAAAGAAGCGAAGTTCCTCGACGTCGTCTCCCCAGAATTCAATCCGGATCGGATGCTCTTGGGTTGGTGGGAAAATATCTAGGATTCCGCCGCGGACAGCGATTTGACCGCGCCGGTCAACCAGATCAACTCTTTCATAGCCCAGTCCTACCAATCGCGTCACAGTTTCTGTGAGTGAGGCTTGATCCCCCACTTTCAGTTCTACGGGTGGCTGATCACCCAAGTCGGCAACGATCGGTTGCAGTGCTGCCCGAACAGATGTGATCAGGACAGTGATCGGTGGAGTGTGCGGGTTGCCCGCGAGCGGGTGTGCAAGCCTGCGTAACACGGCCATGCGCTTACCCACCGTGTCCGCCGAAGGGGAAAGACGCTCGTGCGGGAGGGTTTCCCAGCTCGGGAAAACAGCGATTCCGTCAGCTGGAATATAGGCGCTAAGTTCAGTTGCAAGCTCGTCGGCCGCACGTCCTGTCGTGGTCAGTATCAGTGTTACACCGGGGCTTTCCGGCCGCACACTCTGTGACTGAACGATTTGGGCGGCAACTAGCGGATAAACAACGCTTGGACCGACTACGTCGACCGTGCGTGCGATTTTGGACGCTTCCAAAATCGCAAGAAATGCCGGATCAGCACGAACCAATTCAAGGAGTCCGGCAAGTGGCTGTGTCGCGCTCACGCTCCCTGTGTTTCCTTGATTGCTCGTAAGACGTGGGGGTATAACTCGGAGCGGGAAACAACAAGGTCTGTGACATAGGGCGGCATATGATTAAACGTGATCGGCTCTCCCGTCATATGTGAAGCAACAAGGCCGTAATGCTCAGCAACAATGTAAGGGGCCGCAACATCCCATTCAAAAAAGCCCGTGTTGTGCACATACACGTCTGCGCGCCCGCACAAGATTTCATTTACCTTTGCACCAACCGATCCGACATCAACGATCTCCACCCCTGAATGCGAAATTCCTGCCTCGGTAAGCAATTCCCCAAGTCTGGAAACTATTTCTTTCAGCGTGGCAGGTGGTCGTGACCGAGATGCAACAACCCGAATAACTGAATCCTTTTTGGCTGGAGCCTCCACGGTGTCAAGAACGCTTCGAGTCATGCCTTGGTCTGGTAGATCTACGGTGCCAGCGCTGAGCTCTTGCTCTTGTGCATTCCACAACGCAATGTGCACCGCAAAGTCTTTCCGGTTTTGCCCGTATTCCCATGTCCCGTCGAGTGGGTCAACTATCCAGATGCGATCGGCCGAGAGCCGTTCATCGTTGTCTTTTCCCTCCTCACTCAGAATCGCATCACGTGGTCGGGCCGTTGACAGTTTGTCCATAATAAAAAGGTGGGCCGCACGGTCAGCCTGGTCGCGCAGAAGGTCACTGATTGTTTTGTCAATCGTTTCAGCTGGATGCGCGAGGAAGAAGTCTTCGCGCAACTTCAACAATAGTTGCCCCGCTTCTTGTGCAACTGACCGTGAGAGTTCAGCGTCATTCATTTCAACCATGTGATCACCTTTACTAGCGTTAACTGTTGAACTTGCTTTGAGATCTTTCTAAACCGTCGGTCGCAAGGGACTCGAGTGCATCACACGCGCGACCAAGAAACTCAGGTAGTTCTTTTCGTTCACTTGAACTAAACGGTGAGAGAACGAAGTCAGCTGGTGCTTGGCGGCCTAGTGGCCTACCAATTCCCAATCTGGCCCGGTAATAATCACCCGTTCCAATTGATTTTTTAATGCTCTTTAGCCCATTGTGCCCGTTATCACCGCCACCGAACTTAAGACGGATTGTGGAGAAGTCAATATCTAATTCGTCATGGACGACAATCAAATTCTCTGGAGGGACGTCGTAAAAATCTAGGACCGACTTGATCGGGCCTCCGCTCTCGTTCATGTAACACAACGGGATTGCCAAAACCACGCTCTGCTGCGAGCCTGGGATCCCAATATGAGACTCTCCCACTCCAGCAAAAGCTTTCTTGTGTCGAGACAGCTTCACCGAGAGCTGTGATGCGAGTTCCGCCACCGCCATTGCACCAATGTTGTGCCTGGTGCCAGCGTATGCGGGGCCGGGATTTCCCAGCCCCGCGATAACGAAGGTCATTACTCTGCGTGAGCAGGCTCAGCAGGCTCAGCAGGCTCAGCAGGTGTAGCTGCATCCAATGCACTTGCAATCGCCGCAGCGTCCTCCGAAGCAGCGGCAGCGGCAGCGGCAGCCGCCAGTTCAATTGCCTTTTCCTTAGCGTCAGCAACTGCGTGGCCAACAGCGGCAAGGGGAAGTTCCCCATTTGCAACAGACTCTTCCCATGACTGCATAACCATGGCAGAGTCGAGGCCGGCTTCTTCGGCGGCAGCGTGCACCTGTGCAACGGCATCTGCGTAGTCGCTACGAAGTGCTGCTTCCTGTTTGGTGATCACAAGAAGGTCGAGGTGTTCCAGGTTTAAACGAACTGGGTCACGCTGAATGTCGCGTGGCTTGGTCAGGTAAGTCTGGCCGTCAAATGCAATGTTCAGTACGACACGTGGCTTGCGAAGTGCCAAGTTGAGTTCGTGCTCAGGCAGGGTGACGTGCATAAGTGCGGTGTCGGTGCCATACAGAACAGCAGGAATCTGACCGCCGCGACGAATTCGGCGGGAAGCGCCCTTGCCGAACTCTGAGCGGGGGGAAGCGGTGATGTTGACGTTGGTCACGAAGTCTCCTTGTAGTAATTAGGCACATGTGGTGTTGCATTCGCGCGCCAAGGAGAGGGGCTAAAGCCCGAACACGTCGATAACGGTGTCAAGTTGTGAAACACCCTCGCCGAGGAACTACCGGAGTCTACAAAGTGCTCTTTGAACTAGTGCGAGGAGGTCTGCGAACCGGCGTCTTCGTCCTCAAACATGCTGGTAACAGACCCGTCGGTGAATACCTCGTTGATTGCTGTGGCCAATAGTGGTGCAATTGAAAGAACCGTAAGTTTCTCGAATCGACGTTCCTCAGGGATCGGTAGCGTGTCAGTGACAATCACTTCGGAGATATTCGAGTTCTGCAAACGTTCACGTGCCGGGTCGCTGAGGATTCCGTGGGTTGCCGCGACGATCACCTGGGACGCACCGTTTTCGAACAAAGTCTCAGAGGCCTTCACAATCGTGCCACCGGTGTCAATCATGTCGTCGACGACAACACAAATTCGATCCTTGACATCACCCACGACCTCAAGAACTCGGACCTGATTGGGGATATCCGGATCGCGACGCTTATGAATAATTGCTAGCGGAGCACCAAGAACGTCGGTCCAACGCTCGGCTACACGGACTCGCCCAGCATCGGGGGAAACTACCGTGATCTTGCTGCTGTCCAACTTGGTCGCGACATGGGATGCAAGCAGAGGAAGTGCGAAGAGGTGGTCGACCGGACCGTCGAAGAAGCCTTGAATCTGGGAAGTGTGCAGGTCAACGGTCATGAGGCGGTCAGCTCCAGCGGTCTTGAAAAGATCTGCCATAAGGCGGGCTGAAATTGGCTCGCGACCGCGGTGCTTTTTGTCTTGACGTGCGTAGCCGTAGAAAGGAACTACAACTGTAATTCGTTTTGCAGATGCGCGCTTGAGTGCGTCAATCATGATCAGTTGTTCCATGATCCACTTATTAATTGGGGTTGTGTGGCTTTGCATAACAAATGCGTCACCACCGCGGACCGACTCACGGAAACGAACGAAGATCTCGCCATTGGCAAAGTCGTGTGCGGTAACCGGGGTGAGATCTATTCCCAGGTGCTCAGCAACCTGGTCGGCCAACTCAGGGTGCGCCCTGCCAGAGAGAAGCAGGAGGTGCTTTTGGGTTGGGACTGACTTTTCGGCCACTGCTCCACCTTTTCTGGTTGCGATCTAGGGGCAACCTTTCCATGTCCCTATTTGTCGGATTGCGTTGCCCTCTGTGCCGCTTGCGCGGAGCCGGTGCCCGGTCTCTTTCGGAGCACCCAGTCCAAGATATTTCGTTGTTTCGCCCGGGCCACGGCCATAGATCCCGCCGGGACGTCTTCGGTTATTACCGAACCGGCTGCCGTATAGGCCCCGTCACCGATCACAATCGGAGCGATCAACATGTTGTCTGAGCCAACCCTGACCTGGTCGCCAACGGTTGTGTGGTTTTTCTCTACACCGTCATAGTTCACAAATATTGTGCCGGCGCCAATGTTGGTGCCAGAACCGATCGTGGCGTCACCGACGTACGACAAATGTGGAACCTTCGAACCGTCCCCTAGCTGCGAATTCTTTATCTCAACGAATGCACCGGCCTTACCCGAGTCGCCGATCACTGTTCCTGGCCGAAGATAGGTATACGGGCCTACATTCGCACCCGCCCCGATTACCACGAGTTCGGCCCACGTGTGACGAACGGTTGCATTCGCACCTACCTCCGCTGAAATCAGCGTTGTTCCAGGACCAACTTCCGCACCAGATTCAATTGATGTGGGCCCACGTAGAATTGTTTGCGGCAGCAGGGTTACATCCGGTGCCAACTCCGCGTCAACGTCAATCCAGGTACTTGCTGGATCAAGCATGGTGACGCCTGCTTTCATCCAGTTCGCATTGATCCGATCACGCATGATTGCAGCAGCGCAGGACAACTGCGCTCGATCATTGATTCCGAGAATGTCACTTGAATCTTGTGCTGTAACGCCAATAACAGTTTCCCCTCGCGAGGTCAAAATCGCGATAACGTCGGTCAGGTATTCCTCGCCCTGTGAATTATTCCTGTTCAATCCAGTAATTGCTTCCTGCAATGACGCGCCACCAAATGAATACATTCCTGAGTTGATTTCTCGAATTTCGCGCTGCTGCGACGTGGCGTCTTTTTCTTCAACTATTCCAACGACTTGATTGCCTGAGCGAATTATGCGCCCGTAACCAAATGGATTGTCGAATTCAGTGGTGAGAACACTGGCTTGAGCACCCGCTTCGACATGTTGTTTTAACATATTGATGAGAGACGCTCCGGTAAGCAGCGGCGTATCGCCCGTCAATACGACAACCGGTGACTCTCCTATTTCAACACCGCGCTCGACTAAAAACTCCAATGCGATGCGGACGGCGTGCCCTGTTCCATTGCGCTCGGTTTGTTCAACCGTGATCACCCACGGTGCAACTTCTTCTAGGTGCGCATTGACGCTTTCACCACCGTGGCCCACAACCACGACGAGATGCTCAGGCTCAATAGTTGCGGCGGCTTCAATCACGTGACCGAGCAGGCTGCGCCCAGCGATTTCGTGGAGAACTTTGGGCGTTGAAGATTTCATCCGGGTTCCCTCGCCTGCAGCGAGGATGATCACAATTGGTGGACGCACAGGTTTAAGCCTAGTTACCGCTTGCTCCCGGGGGAGGGATCGAACCTCCGTTGACGGATTCAAAGTCCGCTGTCCTGCCGCTAGACGACCCGGGAATGTATGAGGGAAATCCTAAGTTTCCGGATTTTTACCCTCGGAGCGCCCCGTGCCCGCCCCGCAAACCTCCAACGCGACTATATAACCAACCGTTCTGCCCACAAGTGTCCCAGACCGTCGCGCGCCTAGTGCGCTGTGCGCAGACCTGGACACAGTGGAAGAGCATGAACACCACAAATGAATGGCTCACCGCATCGGAAGCCGCACTCGAGGCCCGCGTTTCCAGGGCCACCCTCTACCGGTACTGGTCCCTTGGGGACGGTCCGCGGTACTCCCAGTTAGGCACCCGCCGCCCACAACCGCAACACGCCAAGTCAGCCGGCGGCTGCGCCGGCTTCAAGATTTCCTGAACTCCATTGCCGACTGGGTTTCGGGACTGTTTGGCTTCAGCAGCTTCAGCCCCTGAGGCAGGCGCTGAACAGTAGAACCGCATCGTGACTTATCCTCGGGAGATGAAGCCTTGGACCCGCAGTGCCCCTGTCGCCTGTGCTGCGATGGTGGGGCTGGTGCTTACCCTTGCACCCGCTGCATCCGCGTCGTCCGACTACCCGCAGGTGGGTGACCAGGCTGCCTCCGAGGAGTTTGTCGACGAGTCGACCTCCTACCGGTCGTGCAAGAAGATGCGCAAGTACTACCCACGGGGTGTTGCCAAATCTTCGGCGGCTGGCGATCGCGCGCGTGCTGACGGCTTCGGTCCCGCGGAGGTCAACAAGAAGGTCTACAAAGTCAACAAGAAGTTGGACACTAACGGCAACCGCGTCGCATGCGCGGTGTCTGACGCCAAGGCGCGCAAACAATTCCGCGCTGAGCTGCTGAAAGCCGAAATGCCGACCGCGGAAGCTGCGGAGTTCGCTGAGAGCGCCGGTTACCAGTGGCGCGTCGGCAGCCTCGACGGTGTTCCCCAACCAGTGACCATGGACTACAACATCGACCGGTTGACCTTTGACGTCAACGACGGGATCGTCACCGACGCCGCCTGGGGCTAGTTCCAGCCCTCCTCCTGAGACATATTGGCTCCGATTGTCCCGCGGAAAGGCAATCCGCGGTCGCCCTCTGCAGTAAGATTCATGTCCGGCGGCCGTTTGGTCGCCGCGGTCGAGAGCCAGGGAGCCTTATGAGTACACGCCAAGAAAACTACAGCGACGCAGCCGTCGGTTGGACCATCTTTGCTTCGATTCTGCTGATCATGATCGGCGTATTCCAGGCGATCTCCGGTCTTGTCGCGATCGTGAACGACACTTTCTACGTGGTCGGCGAGGTATGGATTTTCCAGTTTGATATCAGCACGTGGGGATGGATACACCTGCTTATCGGGCTCGTTCTGGCCCTTGCCGGTTTCTTCCTCTTCCGGGGAGCGATGTGGGCGCGAGTCGTCGGGATCATCGTCGCCGCGATCGCAGCTATTGCCAACTTCGCATGGCTTCCGTGGTACCCGTTATGGTCGGTCATCATCATCACAGTGTCGGTATTTGTGATCTGGGCTCTGTCCGTGCATGGGCGCGACATCACAAAGGCGTAGACACCGGGAATTAGTTAACGAGAGAAGGAGAAGACAATGAAAGCATTCGGCATCATCGCAGGGATCGCCGTCGTGGGCGCTGCCTTGGCCGTCGTCATCTACAAGCGAGACGATGTCGGCGGGTACGTCAGTCACGAGTACGAGCACCTGCAGAATCGAATCCACGACCTCGAGAAGCAACTACAGCACTCGAAAGAAGACAAGAGCAGCTAAGACCTACACCTAGGCACCTGTCGAAGGGATAAATACGATGGCACCTGCAAGCGCACCCCGGACGGTGCTGCCCGTTCCGGATATACCGAAGCCGGGACTCACGACGTTCGACGCAAAGGACCCGGATACGTCGTATCCACCCATCGAGCCGCTTCGGCCACCCGAGGGAGCCCCGAACGTCCTGGTGATCTTGTTGGACGACGTGGGCTTCGGTGCCTCGAGCGCGTTCGGCGGGTTCATCAACACCCCGGTAGCTGACCGCCTTGCTAAGAACGGCCTGTCGTACAACCGGTTCCACACGACGGCGCTGTGTGCTCCGACGAGGGCGGCGCTCCTTCACGGGCGCAACCACCACTCCGTTGGATTCGGAATGGTGACCGAGTTCGCAACGGCGGCGCCGGGGAACAACGCCTTGGTTCCTAACACGAAGGCGTCGTTGCCGCTGACGCTGAAGTACAACGGATACGCCACGTCCATGTTCGGCAAGTGCCACGAGGTGGCGCCGTACTTGGCGTCGCCGATGGGGCCCTTCGATGCGTGGCCTGCGGGTGGAGTCGGCTTCGAGTACTTCTACGGCTTCATTGCGGGTGAGGCGAATCAGTACGACCCTGCCCTGTACGAAGGCAACAGCCCCATCGATCCGCCCAAAAGCCCGGAGGAGGGCTACCACCTCACGGAGGATCTTGCGGATAAGGCGATCGGGTGGATCCACCAGCAGAAGGCCCTCATGCCCGACAAGCCGTTCTTCACGTACTTCTCGACAGGTGCATGCCACGCGCCGCATCACGTGCCGAAGGAGTGGGCGGACAGGTACAAGGGCACGTTCGACGCCGGGTGGGACGCGGTGCGCGATGAAATCTTCGAGCGACAAAAGGCCCAGGGCATGATCCCCGCACACTCCGAACTTCCCGCGCGGCACGAGGAGATTCCCGCCTGGGAGGACATGCCGGATGAGATGAAGCCGATCCTGGCCCGCCAGATGGAGGTCTACGCCGGGTTCTTGGAGCACACCGATTACCACATCGGCCGGGTCATTGACGCGATCGAAGAGATGGGTGCCCTGGACAACACGCTCATCTACTACATCCTCGGCGACAACGGCGCGTCAGCCGAAGGCACCATGAACGGCTCCTTCAACGAGATGGCCAACTTCAACGGCATGGCGTCGTTGGAGACGCCGGAGTTCTTAGCCTCCGTCATCGACGATTTCGGCTCTCCGGACTCCTATAACCACTACTCGGTCGGATGGGCGTGGGCCATGTGCACCCCGTTCCAGTGGACCAAGCAGGTGGCCTCCCACTGGGGAGGGACTCGGAACGGAACCATCGTGCACTGGCCCGCAGGTATCGACGCCAAAGGGGAGTTACGCGATCAGTTCACCCACGTGATCGACATCGCCCCCACGGTGCTCGAGGCCGCGGGCATACCGGAACCGCAATTCGTCAACGGCGTCATGCAAAGCCCTTATGAAGGAACCAGCATGTGCTACTCCTTCAACGACGTCCAGGCACCTGAGGAGCACGACCTGCAGTACTTCGAGATGGTGGGTAACCGGGGCGTCTACTACAAGGGGTGGAGCGCCGTCACCAAGCACAGGACACCCTGGGATCTCGTCGGTCAACCTCCACCGTTCGATGAGGACCAGTGGGAGTTGTATGACGGGTCCAGTGATTTCACGCAAGCTCGGGATATTTCGTCTCAAAATCCAGAGAAGTTGGCCGAGTTGCAGCGGCTCTTCTTGATCGAAGCGACGAAGTACAACGTGATCCCACTCGATGACCGCGCGTCGGAAAGGCTCATCCCAGAACTGGCCGGACGGCCGACGCTGATTCACGGGAATCGGCAGATCCTGTTCGCTGGGATGGGGCGATTGTCGGAGAACTCCGTCGTCAACACCAAGAACAAGAGTTGGTCTCTCGAGGCGAAAATCGATGTTCGCGAGGCAGGCGCGACCGGGGTCATCATGGCTCAGGGTGGGCGGTTTGGTGGCTGGTCGGTCTACCTCGATGACGGGCACCTGTGTTACGTCTACAACACCCTCGGCATCCACCAGTTCGAGACGCGCGCCGACACACGAATTGATGTCGGTGAGCACCGGGTCATGTTCGAGTTCGCCTACGACGGTGGTGGACTCGGCAAAGGAGGGGACGTCACCCTCAGCGTCGACGGGGCCCCGGTAGCGAAAGGCCGCGTGGAAATCACCCATCCGATGATCTGGTCGGCGGAGGAAACCGCGAACATCGGCCGCGATGCCGGCACGCCGGTGGGCTCCTACAGCATCAGCGACAGCGTCTTGACCGGCGCTGACATCGCCTTCGTGGAGTTGGCGGTCGGCGACGACAGCGCCGATCACGAGATCGACCCGATGGATCGATTCCGCCTCGCGATGAAGATCCAGTAGGCAGCGAACAGACGCCATGGAGTGTCTCCTCGGGGTCTCCGACCCCGGGGAGACACTCTTTTTAAGCTGCATTGTTGTTGCCCTGCATCAGCTCCTTCTGCGTTCGTGGACGCCTACGGCGAAACGGTCCGAAACCAATTCGTGACGGATCCTGCAAAAAGGAGGGCGCACATGAGGGGTCTTCGACTCGCGGTCGCCGGCGTGCTCGCTGCTGCGGTCGCGCTCCCGGCCGCCCCCGCGGCAGGCGTCGAGCCCGCCGTTCAGCCCGCCATGGAGCCTGTAGCTCCCGCGCAGCCGGCCACCCTCACGTTCGCGTCGTTCAATATCTGCAAGGTCAACTGTGGAGACGAGGCCGGGCTCCCGTGGAGCCTGCGCCGCGAGCGCGTCGCCCGCGTCATCGCCACGTCCAACGCTGACGTCATCGGCCTGCAGGAAGCCACGAACAATTCGACCCAGTGGGCGAAGCGACAGGTGGATGACGTTGAGCAGTTGATCGCTCCGGCCGGGTACGAGAAGGTTTCGTTCCCGCTGTCAGGGAACGCGTGCCGCCGCCCCCGCTCGTCGTCGGGCAAACTCGCGGGTCCATCGCCGTGCGACAACACCTCCGCGTTGTTTTACCGGTCCTCGACTATCCAGGAAGCGACACTGCCGACCGGTGGCGCCAGCGCGGGAATCGTGCGGCTCGGGGATATCGCGCCGGGGCAGGACGCTCGATCAGCATCGCGATCCGTCATGTGGTCCTACCTGCAACCACGATCCGGGGGATCGCCGTTCCTGGCGATCGCCCTGCACACCGACTCTGCGAAAGACGATGTCGCGGAAGCCTCACGCGTGGCGGTTGGCCGCGGATTGACCGGCTGGGTGGCGGCGATGAACAACCTCGCCGGCCTGCCCGGTGCTCCTGCGGTGTTGATGGCGGACCTGAACTCCTTCGCCAAGCGTCAACCGCAAGGCGCCCAGCGGCAGTTGACCGACACCGGCTGGGTTGATGCGTTCTCCGCGCCCCAGCGAGCCAACGTCCGTTACTCGACGGTGAACCACAGCGCCACCTACGGCCTGACGGGTTTCCCGAGCGCGCACCGCCTCTTCCTGGCTCGTTCCCTCGGACACCAGGAACTCCAAGAGCTCATCTTTGGACATTTCGGACACCTCGGCAGTGGTCGAATCCCCATCGCTTGAACATGCGGCGACACCAAAAATCAAGAAGCCCGCCGCGACGGCGGCGACCGTTCGATGGACCCAACGGCTTTTCAACATGGCCTCATTATTGGCGCGAAGCCGGGTAAACCCAAGAATATGAGACAAACAGGGCCCGTTTGTTCCTTCCCGTGCGCCCGCGAGGGGTGATGTGATTAGTTGTGCGAGTCCCTCCGCACATTCGTTCAACACGAGGAGTCGTTTCGTGGAAATTCTGCGCCGCACGGCGCCCCTGGGCGCCTTTGCCTGCGCTCTCCTGCTCAGTGCGAGCTTGGCCGCCTGCAGCAGCGAAGAAGAAGTGGCCGAGCCGGAACCGACCATCCCCGAAGAAGTCCTCTGGGCCGGAAGCGTGTGCACGGCGTTCGACGACCTGCTGGCCACCGTCGATGCCGTCGGAGAGGACCTCAACTACGAACCGACCGCCGACGCCGAAGTCTTTGACCAGTACGTCACCCAACTTCAAACCCAGATGGCCGATGTCAACGGAGTCGTCGAGGAAGTGGCCTTCACCGTCGGCCAAGCCCCAATCGACTACAAGGACAGCGCATCGAACGTCATCGACTTCGGCACGGACATCACCGCGATCATCGCTGCCAAAGACGAAACCGTGGTGCACATTGAGGCAGCGATGGCGGCCGAATCCAACGTCGACAAGGGACTCGAAGCGGCCCAAGCGGCCATCACCGGAGGAACGACGTTGGCTCTCACCCGAGACTTCCTCGCCGGCCTCGGCGATCTACTCGGTCAGCGAAAAGACGACCTGGACGATGCGTTCGGTCAAGCAAGTGAATGTCAGTAGGTAAACCACAAGAAACAAAGGAGCACACATGTCAACCGGTCCCATTGAGGTACTCGTTCTGGGCTTTCCCGGAAATCAGTTCAGCGGCGAGATCCTCCCGGAACTCGCAAATCTGGTCGACAGCGGACAGATCGCGATCCTGGACTTGGAATTTGTCGCGAAGACCCTCGACGGCGACGTCGTCACCCTCGAGGCCGCCGACATGGAAGAGGGCGGATGGGCAGAACTGACCGTGGTTCCCGACGGTGACTACGTCGACAACGACGACTTCCAGGATGTCGCCGACATGCTGGAGCCCGGCAACTCCGCCGCGGTGCTCGTCTTCGAACACCTATGGGCAAAAAACCTCGTGTCGGCGCTCGCCGGTGCCGGGGGAATGCTGCTGTTCAACGCACGCATTCCGGCATCCGAAGCCCTCGGCTAAACACCCGTCCTAGAGGAGGCTTCACCCGTGCTCATCGCCAGCCTGCTCATTCTCGGCTGCCTGGTTGCCCTGGCCTCCGGGCGTGTGCCGCCGGTACTCGCCTTCGCGGCCACGCTGACCCTGGCCGGCCTGCTGGGCGTGGCTCCGAGCAGTGAGTTGCTCAGCGGCCTGTCCAGCACGGGTGTGGTAACCGTGGCCGCGATGCTCGTCGTCGCGGCCGGAGTCGTACACACCGGGATCGTCTCCCGGGCCACGCGCAAGATCCTCGGAGGCGCATCCAACCTTCGACAGTCACTTTCTCGTTTGTTGTTTCCCGTTGGCTTTGCGTCATCGCTGATGAACAACACACCGATCATCGCCATGACGATTCCGGCGGCCCAGGAACTCGAACAGACCAGGGGCATTCCCGCCCGACGTGTCCTCATGCCGATCGCGTTCGCCGCGGCCCTCGGCGGGACGATCACGATCATCGGCACGAGCTCCAACCTCCTCATCGCGTCTCTGGCCGAAGCGGGGGGAGTGGAGCTGAATTTCTTCGCCTTCACCCCGGTCGCGATCCCGACCTTCATTGTCGGGATCGTTCTGGTGATCTTGGTGGTGCGCCGGTTGATTCCCGAAGGACCGCCCATCGAAGTGCGCGCGCTGCAGTGGCGCGTGGAACTGCCCATCGCGCCGCGAGCCCTTCTGGTCAGTAAGACGCTCGCCAGCCAAGGACTGGAATCGACCCGGGACTTCAATGCGATCACCGTGATGCGCGCGACGGAGGAGATCGCGATCGACGAACGCCTTGACGCTGGCGATGTAGTGGTCTTCCAGGCCAACGCCGACGGTGTGGGCGAACTGTGGGGCAATCCTCGATTCGGCCAAAAGGAGCAACGGCTCTACGAGGTCACCTTGGGAGCAGAGGCGACCGGAAACCTCGGCGAGATGAACGCACGAGACGACATGGACGTCATCAGCGCCCGCAACGCCACGGAGGCGCTGAGCGAAACACCGGCACAAGCAGGGGAGTTGCTTTACGTCACGGCCCACTCGCAGTCCCTGGTGGAGAACGTCGACGGTGTCGCGATGGTGACCGATGTGGGAAACCGCGCCCCCCAGGTCGCCAAGACCGCGAAGGGCGTAGCGATTCTCGGCGTCGTCGTGGTCGTGTTGATGCTGGGCATCTTCCCGACCGAGTGGGTGGCATCGGCCGGAGCATTGGCGATGCTGCTGTTTCGCGTCATCACGCCGCGGGCAGCCTTTCGCGCATTGAACTGGAACCTTCTGGGCGTGCTCGCAGGAGCGGTGGGGCTGGGGGCGATCGCTACCAGCAGCGGGCTGACCGACGCGATCGCCGACTGGGTCACGCGAACGTCCGGAGACTCCGTCGCGATCCTCGTCGTCCTGGTGGCGGTGGTTGCCGTGGTCCTGGCGGCGGTGGTCACTACAGCGGCAGCCGTCAGCATGCTGGTGCCGATCATCCTGGCCGTCAGCGCGACCCTTTCCGTTGCCCCGGAGCCGCTGCTGGCGTTGCTTGCGGTGGCCGCGTGCCTGTCGTTCATCAATCCCTTCTCCAACCAGAGCTTCTTGCTGGTGATGGGACCTGGGGGTTACAGTTTCAAGGATTACGTGAGATTGGGAACGCCGGCGGTGCTGGTAACCCTCGTCACGGCTGCGATTTCCTGCTGGCTCTGGCTGGCATGGATGTAGAAGAAGAACCACACGAGGAGGAGGATCATGGGAATCGTTCGACGCGCCGCAACCGCGGCCGCAGTATCCGGGGCGGCCACCCGCGCCCATAACCGCAACACGCCGAGCCAGCCTGCTGCCGCACCCGCGCCGGCTGCTGCTCCTGCGGCGCCCGCCGATGACACCTCGGCCAAGCTCGAGGAGCTCGCGGACCTGCACGCCAAGGGCGTGCTCAGTGACGAGGAATTCGCGGCGGCCAAGGCCAAAGCCCTCGGCATCTAGGGCCTGTTCGGCTGAAACAGCGGGTTGGCGGAGCGCATTAGTTGGTAGCGCTTCCCTACCGGGGTCCTGACTGACAGCGGCTCTCGTTCTCTCCTTCGGGAGGGTTCGAGAGCCGCTGTTGTTTTCCGGTGCTGTGTTCAGGGTTGCAGACGGTAGGTGCGGCTTGTCGGATGCGCGTCCCGGGCGTGTCGCAGCTGTGCCTGTTGAGCCAGGGCACAGGCCGGGTGCGTCGAACCGCTAAGCCGCTCAACAAGCAGGTTCTCTTGGGCTGTCGGGTTCCGACACTGGGTCAAGCCGATAGGCGCGACGTAGGCCATGCCGTGAACCAGACACTCAGGGCTGCGGCGCGACTAGGCGATAGGTTGTTGAGAAGAACATCGAGACGGGATGGGTAATGGGGGCGAAGGACCGAGTACAGCTCACGTGGTGGAACAAGGACCAGAGCTGAGGTTCCCCGCGGAAAGTAGACACGCGGTTATGCGGCTTGTGCCGCTTGGGTGGCCAACGATAGCTCGTAGTTGATCGGGCTGATGTGTCCGATCTTGGAGTAGCGCCGGTCGTGGTTGTAGCGGTGCATGAACTGCTGGATCCCGGTCTCGAGTTCGGCGAGGGTGGCGAAGGCGTGCCGGTAGTAGTACTCGTGCTTGAAGATGCTCCAGAACGACTCCGCGGAGGCGTGGTCGTAGCAGGAGCCGGTCGCTCCCATCGACCGCACGAACTTCATGTCCTGGCATTGCGTGACGACGTCCTTGGCGGTGAATTGCGATCCGCGGTCGGTGTGGAACGTCGTTCCCGGGCAGTCGAACTGCCGAGTGAACCACGCCATCTGCAGGGCGTCGACGACCAGGTCGGCCCGCATGTGATCGGCAACGGCGTAACCCAGGACCCGGCCGGAGTGCTCGTCGCGGATCGCGCAGAGGTAGGCGGTGGTGGCCCCGCACGTCAGGTACGTGATGTCCGAGGTCCAGACCGCGTCCAGGTGACCCTGGTCGAACTGGCGGTCCACCAGGTCCGGCGGGAAGGTCGCCTCGTGGTCGGCGATCGTGGTCACGACCTTGAACGTGCGAGGGCTGATCCCGGCGATCCCCATGCCCCGCATGACTCGTGCGACCGTCTTCTCGTTCACGGCGACGCCTTCACCATGCAGGTCGGCGGTGATCCGCGGAGACCCGTACGTGCCATCGGACGCCTTGTGATGGACCACGATCCGGGCCTCCAGATCCGCCCGCGCCTGCTCCCGACCTGTCAGATCCCGCCGATCCTGGCTGTCCTTCCACCGGTAGTAGCCGGCGCGGGACACCTTCAGCAGGCGAGCCATCCGATTGATCTCGAACGTGGCGCACTCCACGGCCATCAACGCGAATCGCTCCGCCTTGGTGGATTGCTCGCGAAGTACGCCGAAGCTTTTCCCAGGAAGGCGTTGTCCTTCTCCAGCTCCGTGACCTGCCTGCGCAGACGCAGCAACTCTGCCCGTTCCGCATCCGTCAGCGGCTCCAACTCGGTTCCCTTCGATGCCTCGATACGGCGACGCTCATCGCGGACCCACGTGCCCAGCGACTGCTCACCGACATTCAACTCACGGGCGACCTCCGCGATCGACCGGCCCGAATCGATGACCCGATGCGCGGCCTCGACCTTGTACTCCGTGGTGAACTTCCTGCGACTTGCAGACATGACAACATCCTCCCGGTCCGACCCGCAGGCCGGACGGATTGATGTGTCTACTTTCTCTGGGGAACCTCACTCGTCACACGTATCTATTTTGACCACTTACGTTCTGGTCTCGCTGCGTCCAGTGACGCAGATTGTCTGTTTTGGCGCGGCAGGTGGGTTCTTCGCCTACCGTGGCGTGATGACCTACTACGGAACGGTAATGACCGCGAAACTGACGGTGCCTTTCGATGTATTCGAGAAAGCGGTGAGCGATCGGCCGAACCCTCCCGGCTTCGTGCGGGGCTCGGTGATGAGAGCAGACGATGGTGTCACCGTCGTGGGAGCTTTCATCTTCGAAAGCAAAGAGGCCTACCTCGCGTTGGCCGATAATCCTGAGCAAGCGCAGTGGTACGGCGAGGTCGTCGCGCCGATGTTGGACGGAGAGGCGGCCTGGATCGACGGTCACTGGACCGACAACGAGTAACTGATCTCTGCGTGCTAGACACCCTCCGGTGCGTCCTCAGCGCGCCGCGACAGGCATCGAAAACCGAGGTGACTGGTGCTTTCGCTCGCCTCCTGCGGTGAACGAGCAGCCGGCCGATACCGCAAGCAGTATTGGGGAGAACACAGGTGCGACCCACCCTTGATGACCTTGAGGTCCCCTTCGGTTGCTGTCCCGGAGCAACACGCGTGCACCCCTGGATGGTCCTGCCACGCGCTCTCGGTCCACTCCCACACGTTTCCCGCCATGTCGAATAGGCCGTAACCGTTCGGCGGGAACACCCCCACGGGAGAGGTTCCTTTCCAGCCGTGGGCACCGCGGTTGTCGAACGGGAAGTCGCCCTGCCACGTGTTGGCGAATAACTCAGCACCCTTGTTCGGCTCCTCGCCCCAGGTGTAGGTGGCAGATTCGAGGCCGCCTCGCGCGCACCATTCCCACTCTGGCTCGTGGGGAATCTCCAGGCCGGCCCACGTCGCGTAAGCCCGAGCATCATGTAAGGAGACGTGTACGACGGGATGGTGCGGCCGGTCCTCCACACTGGAGTCCGGGCCCTGCGGATGACGCCAATTGGCGCCCGACTGCCACGCCCACCATTGGCGCCAATCATTCAACGGAACCGGCCCGGAGGTGCCGACGAAGACAACAGAACCCTCGCGGTCCTCTCGCTCGGCTGTGGTGACGTAGCCGGTGCTCGTGACGAAAGTGCTGAATTCCGCATTGGTGACGAGCGTCGATCGAATCCATAGGTCGTCGACAAGGACGCGCATGACTGGAGCCTCTTCGGGGTAGAAACCGTCAGAACCCATCAGCAGCTCACCACCCAAAACGTGAATCAGGTCCTGACGGGTGGACACCTGGCAACGACCGCCTCTTGCTCGACAACACGCGTGGGCAAGCATACCACTCCTCGTTCGCACTCGACATCCACGAGTCACGGCGAGGAATTTCAGACGCGTGGCTTGCCCAGGGGAACACTAGGCTGCCGTCATGTCCGATCGGGGTCAGGTACCGCCCAATGGTGATGAGCGCTGGCACTTTCGGGTGCCCCCATCCTTAGCTCGCTGGGGCTTATCCGCCTGGCTGATTCTCGGCCTTCTTGCGCTGGCGGTCGTGGTCTACTTCGGCCTCGCACAAATCTCCAGCCTGCTCGTACCTCTCGTCGTCGCCATCGTCATCGGCATGCTCTTTTCACCAGTCGTCGATCGCTTAACGCGTGCCGGATTGCCACCGTTCGCTGCCGCCTCGCTCGTGCTCGTCGGCTTGATCGCCATTACCGCGCTGTCCATTTTCTTGTCGGTCAAGGGAATCTACGACCAGCGAGACCTCATCGTTGAGCAATTCAGCAACGGGTGGGACATGGTCCAAGTGTGGCTTGCTGAGCAGGGCATCTCCCTGAACAGTGTCGACCAAGCCGTGCAGACACTGGGAGCCGGAGCAACAAGTGGCGCCGGAGGGCTCGTCCAAGCGGGGCTGTCCTCGGTCTTCTCCTTCATCGTCGGATTGCTTATCGGTGTCTTCTTGCTGTTCTACGTCCTGAAGGACTGGCACGTCATTCGAGACTGGGTCGCCAACCACCTGGGGCAGATCCCGCCGGACCTGGGAGCCGGCATCATCGCAGGGATCGCCGTCGTGGGCGCCGCCTTGGCCGTCGTCATCTACAAGCGAGACGATGTCGGCGAATACGTAAACCACGAGTACGAGCACCTGCAGAATCGAATCCACGACCTCGAGAAGCAACTACAGCACTCGAAAAAAGCTTAGAGCAACAGCTAACCGCAATTCCTAAGCGCACATCTAAGCAACTAGTGAATATGAGCCCGCTCGCGATAACGAGGTAGCCCGGGGGCGTGGTCACTCTTTAGGCTATCGAGGTCTGGGCGAACTCTGCACCGGGATCCGACCCTGGCGGCGTCACGCCGATAACATCCAGCATCCAGGCGATAAGGAGCGCCGCTGGTAACGCCATCACCGCAACGAGGCGGGGGTAGCGGTCTTGGAGTGGCTCGTGGGGGTGGACTTCTTTGTCGGCTTGGCTTTATAGGGATTTCGTGGATGATCACTGTCAAACCTTGTAAGGTTGGGTTATGCGTAGATGGTTTATGGGTTGGCTTCTGGGCCTCGGTGGTAACGCACTCGGCCTCCTCCTCGCCTCACTGATCTTGGGCGAGATGTTCAACATCGACGATGTGACAGGCTTCGTGGTGAGTTTGGTGGTGTTCGCCATCCTCTCCGCTCTGTTTACTTGGCTGACGTTCCGAGCGCTGCTGCGCAACGCGGGGTCGCTGGTGCCACTGACCGGGCTCGCGTCGACGTTCCTGGCGTTGGCGGTGACGGTGCTGTTTACCGACGGTATCTCTATCGAGGGTTGGGGCTGGCTGTGGGGCACGCTCGTGGTGTGGGTGCTGAGCATGTTCATCTGGGTGCTGCCCGGGCCGTGGCGCCGGTATAAGAAGACAGGTACCGCAGGCCGTCCATCGGACGGGGCGGGCAGCTCCAACCCGTTCTAGCGTCGCTAAAAGAGTTTCGGTAACGACGCCAACACGGTCGCCGAGCCGACGAATACAACGAGTGCGACACCGATAAGCGTCCAGGAGCTCAGCGCCTTCTTCACGCGGTTAGACACCGCGGCGAAGAACAACACGGTGGCGAACAAGATCGTCAAAACCGTGTAATTGTCGCTGTTGCGACTGCTTGCCAGAGCCCGCACCGACAACTGCTCCGCCCTTTCCTGCTCCGCCGCCGCTCGGACAGCGTCGTCGAGCACGTAACTAGACATATCGAAAGGCGTCTGCGGAGCGGCCTGAGAATCAACTGCCCGCTCGTTGAGCCAGTCGGACGCGGCAGTCGCCAAGGGCTCCGGGAAAGAGTCCCGCAGGAAGACTGCCAACTCGTCGTTATCGGACGTCTGGGCATTCAGCCATTGCGTGAACAAGGCGACCTGGACAGACGCCTGTCGATTCGCATCGCTCTCGAACCGTGTCGCGTCAATGCGCGCGGCGGACGCCTGACTGAAATTAATCGACATCGCGCCACTCCACTTGCTCGCCTGGAAGGCAGTCCACGCGGTGAGGATGGTGGTCACAGAAATGAGAATGACCGCAACGAGTTCACGCCAGTCCGCCGATGACGAGGGCAAGGCCACCGGAAGAGGTGAACTGCTACTGCTCTCAGTGGGCTCAGAGGTTTTGTCGCACACGAACTAGCTTTCACCCCTTCACGATCTGCTTCTCGGATCCCTGCTCTATGCCCAGGGCGCTGCACCACATCGTGTACATGATCTGCACCGTAGCGTCGAAGTCCTCATCGGTCACCTGCGTGGGCCCGCCCCCGAAGTCGTAATACATGATCCGCTCACCTGCGGCATTCAAGGCGTGCGAGACCATGGCGGGCTTGTCGACCCAGGGGTAGGAAGCTGATAGCCGGTGGGCAACCGCCTCGTCCCACATAGCCATCATTTCTCGATAGTGCTGGGAGGTCGCCTTCAACTGTCCCATTTCCGCGTCCGCGACCGCCCGCATCAACGGGCCGTGGTTGAGGTAGGCCTGATACACCGCGCGTAGGTGCGGCTCCACGCGCAGGTTGGCGCCTGACAGCCACGGGTCACCCGCTGCAACCATTTCGGTGACAACCGACTGAAAGAGCTGAACCAGGGCGTCGTCCAAGCTGTCGAATTGACGGTAGAAAGTGGACCGGGAAACACCTTGTCGTCGACACAGCCGCCCCACGGTCATTTCGTGGATAGGCGTTGACAGCAGGAGGTGTTCGAGACCAGTAATAATCGACATGGCATCGCCAGATTACCAGTTCCTCCGAACCTGGTTGATTGTCAGGGGCACTGCACCACATTCGGTGCATGACCTGGAACGTGTCCTTGAAAAGCTCCTCAGAGATTGAGTCGGGTCCTTTGCCGTAGTCGTAATACATCAGCCGCTCATCGGCTGCGTTCAACGCATGGGCGACGAGTGCCGGCTGCTTCACCCAGGGGTAGGACTCGGTGATCCTCACCGTCACGGCCTCATCCCACATGGCCATCATGGATGTGTAGGCCTCGGATGTTGCCTTCAGCTCACCAACCTCGGCATCGGCGACAGCCCGCAGCAAGGGCCCATGGGTGAGATAGACCTGATGAAGACCCCGCAGTTGCGGCTCCAAGTCAAGGTTTGCGACTGAGATCCAGCCGTCGCTGGCGATCGTCATCTCGGCGATGACGTGGTCAAACAGTTGGACCAGGACGTCATCCACACTGGCGTATTGGCGGTAGAAAGTAGAACGAGAAATACCTGCTTCCCGAGCGAGCCGACCGGACGTGATCTGCTCGATCGGATGGGACTCCAAGAGCCTCTCGAGCGCTAGAAGGACTTTCATGACGGATTTCCCAAGGTCAGGTGGAACAGAAGGTAGCAATTTGTCCCATCTCGATCGATGTGCCTGCCCTACGGCCCTCGTTTGTGAATGATGTCGGTAGACAAGAGCCTCGAAATAGTCTCGCCGGCTCAGGAAGAGGGACCAGTGTTATCCACGTTGAGCGAAACTCTGCCGTTCGCTATCGGTGTCGCCGCGAGTGCGGCTGCCGTTATTGCCCTTGTTCTCATCTTGCAGGGCAGTAGAGCGCTGCCGTCAGGGCTCTCCTTCACCCTGGGGTGGGTCCTCGGTGTCGGTGTCGTGTGCGCTGTGGGGGTCGCGTTCGGCCTGGCCGTTTCGGACGATCCGGCACGGTGGACGCAATGGTTGAAGACCCTTCTCGGTGCGTTGCTACTCATTGCCGCGGTGCGTAAGTGGCGTCAACGTGTGCCCAGCGGCCAGGAGCCCACGCCACCGAAGTGGATGTCCGGTCTCCAGGACAGTGCACCCGGCAAGGCCGCGGTCCTGGGGTTCCTCCTGGGTGGCATCAACCCGAAGAACCTGATGTTGACGCTAGGCGCCGCCGCGACCCTGGGAGCGGCCGGCCTTTCGTCGAGTGAACTGTGGATCACCGGTATCGCCTATGTGATCGTTGCCAGTGTGACCGTGCTGGTGCCCATGGGCATCTACGTTTTGATGCGCTCCAAAGCCGATGCACTACTGGCGAACCTGGGCGAGTGGATGAAGTCCAACAGTGACGCCATCACCATCGTGGTTCTGGTGATCTTCGGTGTGAAACTGCTCCTGGGTGGTCTCGCCGGTCTCACCTAATGGTGAGGCGTGGGGGATAACCGGGAAGCGCCGGTCGATAGCGCTGGCGGGTCGATGGAGCGGGCAGCCTGGGCCGGCTACTCCCAGCGTGCGCCGACGACGATGCCGTCGTCGATGTCCATAGTGACGCGGTCTTCTCGGTAGTCCCTCGTAGTCGGCTGCGGGACC
>Ga0209833_1000814_pt1 | contig 21884 bp, 22 predicted proteins | sample COGITO_mtgs_1105_3_FD_184797 | JGI IMG/M metagenome (GOLD analysis project Ga0209833, IMG submission 184797) | Pelagic marine microbial communities from North Sea - COGITO_mtgs_110506 (SPAdes) (version 2) | ecosystem: Environmental > Aquatic > Marine > Epipelagic ... | reverse complement strand
AAATTCATTTTTACGTCCCACCACCCAAACCAAATCCGTCCTCGACCGGCTTCTAATCCAATGACAGCTCACCGCTGTATTCTTACTCGCTGTTTTACGTAACAACTTCTTAACCGCTAACAAGCCTTCTTGCGTAATTACTGTCTGCCAGGTGTTATCGCCAATACGATTGGCAAAAGCATCAAGTACACGACGCGATCTATTCAGCGCCTTTTTCTCACACTGAGAAACAAAGGTCACCATCATGACTGCTGTACCCAATCATCTTTTAACGCAATGGCTTTTACCTGCTCAAACATAAAATTTAACGCCTTATGCTGCGTAAACGCTTGTAAACATTGCTGTCTAAATTCCTGCTCACTCGCGCCCTCTTTTGCACAAACAAATGCCCAAGGTAGTATCAATGCATCTTTAATCAAATCTGCCACATCAAAAACCAATGCGCCGCGGCGCGTTTTTCCATGCATAACCGCAAAGCCATGCGGTATGCCTAATACCCATAATGTGGTTGCCGCCAAACCATAAGCTAAATAATTGCCATGGTTTAAAAAGGCATTGGCGGCATCAAGTGCATCACGCTCTCGTGTGAAATCACCATATTGGGTTCGCTGTGCCGCAGTCTTATATAGTTGCTTGGTTAATTGCGCTTCAATCTGTAGTAATTCACCCACTTTATTGGCATTCAGAGTCTTAGCTTTAAAGTTTTTTAGCGCACTAGCAATATCTGAATCATCAATCGAGAATCCCTCCATACGTAGATCTCGATCCTTTGACCAAACTTGCTCTAAAAACTCAATGCGGCGCTGCTGAAACTGCTTAGCTGCCTGTAAACGCTTATCACCATCAAACCAAAATGACATCCACCCTTGTATATACTCCGTAGGCCTATACTCACTTTGTGGCGACAACCATTCAATTTCAGTTGCCATAAGCAAAGGTGTGCCACCGCCGCCACTAAACCCAACCAAAACGCCCGCCTGCGCTAGCATACGCATTGCTGCTTGGGTAATAGAGGTGCCTGTACCTAATAACAAACAGGTGGTGTTCGCTATGGGGATATTCCAATACTGGTTTTCGTTTTTTGCTTCGGTGAGATATAAAACGCGACCATCTTTTTGCATTACCCGACATTTCTCTAGGTAATAAATATTCGCCCGCTTGGAATGCAATATGGCCTTTAGGTCTGTAAGCTGTTCCACTAGAAGTGTTTAAAAAAACAATATAATGGGTATTGATTAATAACCATAAAATGCTTCCCGCTCTCCATTTTCCTATGCCAACAATCTGTGGCGCTACTCGATAAGATAATCACTATCACATTTATTGGGCAAGAATGCTTTAGTCACCCAAAATGAACTAACTTTGTGTCAGTAATTCTTAACTGCCTACAATACGCTCACGATATTTACGCACAACATAAAAAAAGGTTTCATTTGTAAAAATTTAATCCAAAAAAAAACGACAAGCATTTCTACTTGTCGTTTCTCATTCAGCATAAACATTATCTAAGCAATATTTTACTGCCTAAAGACCTCAATAACTATTTCTCGTATTAATCATTAAATTCTTTTGATGGCGGTGCATTTTGAGAATGCACTTCGGATTCTTGTAATGATTGAATTCCAGCATTACCAAGTAAAATACCGAAAGTGATTAATACAACAAAGATCACTGGCAATAATAATGGGATGTATGTGGCCAATTAAAACTCCTTTTCATCTATTCTATATAAATATATTAAACAACTTTCTAGAATTCACATTAACATTTAAGCGCTATAAAATAAATCAATCTACTTTAAAAGTGGAAAATTTCTCCCGCATTAGTCTACCTTTAACTTGGCCGTATTAGGGTTTCTTTTATATATAGCTATTCGGAATAGAAAACTTAATACTAATGCCAAACCAATCTGTCCATCATTTAACAAGGTATTACTCCAAGCGTTAATCATAATAATAAAGCCGTGTCTTCCCGGTATTTTTTGGCCTACAAACAATGTATCCGTCGACTCGAAAATAGCGATAGCATCAGAACTTAAAAACTGGAAAAAGAATGCGAAACTCATACCAATAAATAATAGCAATATCATGCGCATAAAAGTGAAATCTTTATTATCACCTCTAGGACTTTTCTCATTAGGCTTACTAAAAAACGCTATACCATCTAAATTCTCGACGTAACGAATAACTGATTCAGCAACAACAGCAAGCCAAAGGGCAAGTATAAAACCCTTAGTGCCGGTAGTAATATCAATTAACCAAGTACTAAGAAAAAATATTATAAGCCATGCTAATAGCCAAATAATGGATAAGAAAAACGAAGCAATATACGTGGACAGCTCTGGATGCTTTCGTATACTTTTAGCTTTATCTCCCAGCCAAATTCTACATTTTACTTTTAACATCCTTTCTTGTGCTGCCATCATGCCACATCCATACTGATGATTAGCAAAGACCTTTTATATCCATTAAAGTTTACTCAATATAGAAATACTTATCTAAAACCCCATCAATACACCGAGTCTAAATTCATGCGCGGCATAATCAATACTCACGCCATCAAAATCTGCACTTTGTGATGCTAAATATCGATACTCAGCGACGATGTAATTTAATGGGCCAAACTCCCACATTAAACCGGCACCTAATTGATATGCGACAACGGCATCGTCCTCACCTTCGCCAAAAAAATCGATTTTATGATGCGCAAAACCTAAGCCGCCCGATACATAAGGTTGAAAAGGATACTTTTCATGCTCGGTAAAATCGTATTGCACTCGATACATTAACGTCGTTGTCCGTAAGAAGTTACTCACATCTACGCTAGCCGACTGACCTAAGTCATTAGTACCTGACAAGCGACCGAGATTAGGCTCACGATAAGAGGCCTCCCACTCACCACGAATATGATTATTAAAGTACTTGCCTATGCTTAAAGAGCCACTGGTAGCGTTATTGTAATCCAATGAAATATTATTTATGACAGGCTCAGATAATATGTTGATATCACTATCTTCAGTGATGGTATGACCTATAAGGTAGCTGACATAAAGATCTTGTGCATAGAGCGGAGAGGTAAAAAATAGAAGGGATGTTAATAAATATGAAAATACGCGCATAGAAATCGTCCTTGCTTGCTTTGATTAATGAAGAATCAATATAAATGAGTGATTAATAATATGTATAGATAAATATAGGGTATACATAAAAACTAAACGTCATTAAAAATAGGCGTAATAATTCAGACTCGCAAGGCGAATAAACAGTTACTTTGTAAAATATTTAAAAAGGAGGGAGTGATTTTAAATTAGAGAATCGACTTTGATTTGGCTGCTTTTATAAACATAAGGTCCCAATTCATTAAGCAATTTTTTTCTGTTTCTGTATAGCCCAAATAATCGTTAATCGCTTTGAGTATTGTGGCATTATCTGCCTCATCAATACCAAAAAGCATCTTACAATAATTAACCATTTCATCAGTCGATGAAAAGCGCCAAGTATAATGCTCATGGGCTGTAGCAATAATGGTATAGCCACTTTGCTCTACATCTACCAATGTTTGCTCACAGAAAAAACGTCCTTCATGGCCCATGCTGCTGTGCTGATCAACAAACTCATTGAGAAACCCAGCAACGCCAGAGCCTTCTTTGACATCAGCTAAAACTAAAAGACCATCGTCACTCAATAGTCTCGCCGCTTCTGTATAAAAACGGGGAGGATCAACCTCATGATGAAGGCCAGACAGACTGACAATGCGGTCTACGGAATCACTATTAAGCGGTATGGTTGTAATACTGTCACAAACAATATTTTTATAGCTTGCCCCTCGAATATTATCAATATCCTGCTTCGCTTTATTACACAGTATATTGGCAGCGTCAGAAAACACTTGGGAGGTCTCAACAAAATAGAAATTAATATTATTATGAGTAATATAATTCGACAGGTAACCACCGCCTGATGGTACATCACAAATAGACATCCCAGACGTTAAATCTAACCAATCAATAACGGTATCAAACTCTGCTTTTCGGGCTGCAGGAAAGTCCTTCATTGCCTGATGATAAAGGTGCCCTCTCGCATCAAATAATGTTGAGTAAGTTTCAAACATATCTATTATTTCTTTTTTTACTGCGTATTTTTTTAAATTTAAATCTTTATACCTGCCTTTCAATTAAAAAGCATCTAATAGTAAAAAAAGGTATAAAAATAGCACTAAAGACAGACATAGAGCCATATATAAGATTAATCAGGATGATTTTTTTGAAGGATCAGAGAACAAATCTCCGACATCACAACGCAGGCTTTTACAAATTTGATTCAGGGTTTTGAGTGTGGTGTTTTGGCCAGCATTTTCTAAGCGCGTTAACGTGGCTCTTGAAATCCCTAACTTACGCGCAAACGCATCTTGCGATAATTTACCGCGTCGCGCTTTTAAATTTTTGGCTAACTTATCTGATAATGTCATTATTATAATTCGAACACATCTCGTTGTTCACATATGAACAACGACCTGATATAGTCAACCTTGTATGAGCTTTCGCTCAAACAGAATTGACAACTTTCAGGGAGATCACTATGAAAACTTCACTCTGGCTTATTGTTATTAGCCTTAGCATGTCACTTTGCGCTTGCGCTAGTCAAGATTCCAACAATAATTGGCGACCTACTCTTGATAGACACTCTTTATTTATCAGCATGTCTTACACGCACAGACAGCTTATTGATATTTTACTCAATCCACTTGCGCATGACCTCACCAAAAAAGCCCCCCCGTTCTCACTGCAGCAAGGCCATATCATTAAACGTCGAGCGCTATTTTTGACTAGTCATTGCGATTTAATCCGCCGTAAAATAGTTAATGCCAGTGTCGATTATCCAGCTTGTCAGGGTGTATCACGGGAAAATCGCTTCTGTATTATCGATTTCCATCAATGCATTGCCAGGTGCCCCAGTTATAACAGAGACTGCCCTCCCTGTGAGCAGAAAGCCATTCAATGCTTATCCGACAAAGCAGACCTTGCGCCATAAACCGTGGCTTTAAAAGGCTTATATACGTATTCAGTGACCTAGAATTACTCAAATTACGAATGGATATAATTTTCCGGTAGTTAATATGCTTTTTACAATTGGAGGGCTTATGGTTTTTACAATTGGAGGACTTATGGTTTTGAGCTGGGTAATAACGGCTTATTGAAATTGAAAAGCGGCCCAAGATACTTATCAATATACTTATCAAGTCAAGATGCTTATCAAGATACATATCAATATCCATGAATGAGCCTCAAGATCAAGCAGATCTAGATAAATGCTGACTACTGAATTTATTATTAAAAGATACTACAATATGCGCATCATCCGCCCGTGGCACAGCTGGATAGCGCGGCCCCCTCCTAAGGGGCAGGTCACAGGTTCGACTCCTGTCGGGCGGACCAATTCCCAAGATTGAATCTGAACTATCCGTAGGTAAGTCCTTTTAAACTCTTATTTATGCAGATCGATTTGAATGAGTCATAGCACTAATAAAGACGGCCATTTGAACTAAATTCCGGCCAGTAGAAAAATTAAATTATTAATCAAAAAAACTCCTACTGACCTATTAATAGCCAACAGACGTAACACTGAAACCGCCTTAATCAATAAAAACCGGCGTCACTCCCAGCTCCCACATCATCACGGTACCACCCATCATCGCCATTAATATTACTAAACACACCGCCAATATGGCGCTAGCAAATAAAAAACCTTGCTCTTGCGGAATATCCATAACAATAGGAATCCCTTTAAAGAGTAAATACAAGGCATGACCTATAGCGAATACCGCTATTAGCATATCTAGCCATAAAATAGGATAAAACCCTACTAGCCCCGTAATAAACAATGGCGTTGCACAGTAACCGGCTAAGGTAATGCCTTTAGCTATACTCGAATTCGAACCATAGCTACTCGCCATCCAATGCACAAAATATCCAATACAAAATACACTTAACACCATGGCTAAATAGAACAAGCTCACAATCTGCATGGCACTTGCTGCAGTTAACTTTACAATTTCACCATCGGCCACTTGCCAACCGGTCTCGGTTACACCGTAATACCAAGCGATGGCAGGTAATGACGCCATTATTAAAATATATAAGACGCCTCCTGAATATTGATTTTTTTGCCTAACTTTAGCCCACTCACTTTGGGGTGAGAATAAAAAACCCATTATTTGACTTATCATCGACAGCCCTCTTCTCTTAACTTAAAATTATGTAGCACTTTGATTACTGACCCTGCCGCTAAAAATATAAAGTGCTACTTATTTAATAAAAATCTCTAGCAGTGAATATAAAATTAAATAGCCTGCGAATGCTTGGACGTTTTTGGCATATGGTATTGATCAAACACCTGACAAATATTACGAATTAATTGCCGACCCAAGGTGGTTAGCGAAATAGCCGTATTCGACAATACCAGCAAACCTTCTTGCTCCATATTTTTTAGCTGTGTTAACTCAGCTTTAAAATGTCTCATAAAATCGACATCATATTGTTTTTTTACCGTTACAAAATCCAAGCGTAATTGACAGGCAAGCGCAGTAATAATAAATCGTCTTAATCTATCTTCTTTACTCAGCTCAAAATGGCGGCCAATAGGCAGTCGCCCATCCGCTAACAAGTCCTGATAGCGATCTAGCTCACGTACATTTTGTCGGTAACTATCAACGTGACTGGTAATAGCCGACACACCAAAGGCAATAGTCTCTGACGATAAACTCGTGGCATAGCCCTGAAAGTTACGCTGCAAACTGCCTTTATCTAAGGCTTTGGATAACTCATCATCGGATTTTGCATAATGATCCATTCCAATGCAGCAGTAACCGGCATCTAATAAGCGCTGCTGAATTAATTGCGCCATCGATAATTTCTCTTCTGCACTGGGTAATGCATAGCGATCTATCTGTCGCTGCGAGGGAAAACGCTCAGGTAAATGTGCATAGTTATAAACGGATATTCGGTCTGGAGAGAGCGCTATCACTTTATCCATCGTTTCATTCATGGAGGCGACAGACTGTAAGGGCAGCCCATAAATTAAATCAAAATTTAATGATTTAAAGCCAAAGTCACGCACGGCCTGTACTAACTCAACAATAGATGCATAGCTTTGCTGACGATTAATCGCTACTTGCACGGCCTCATCAAAATCTTGAATGCCCATGCTAATGCGATTAAAGCCTAAACCGACTAATAACGATAAGGTTTCTACACTAATAGTTCTGGGATCTACCTCTATCGCGTATTCGCGATCTTCATCATCTACTAAATTAAAATTTACTGCTATGGAATGCATTAGTCGAAGTAATTCAGCGCTACTTAAAAACGTGGGCGTACCGCCGCCTAAATGCAATTGCTTCACGACTCTTTTATCAGGAAAAAACGGCGCCTTTAATGCTATTTCTTTATCTATACTGTCGAGGTAAAAAGCACTCACGGTTTTATCCCGCGTCACTATTTTATTACAGGCACAGTAGTAACAAATATTGTCACAAAAAGGGATATGCACATAAATGGATAATGGTCCAATAACGGTTTTTCGCTGCCTTAGGTAATTAAAGTACTCATCCGATGATTCACTATCAATAAATTGATCTGCCGTTGGATACGATGTGTATCGAGGGCTAGGCGTATCATATTTTTTAATTAGCTCGCGAAAAACCATAGCCTCAGCTGATAAGGGCTCATTAATCATTTGTAAATCGCCGTTTATCGAATCATCTTTTTTAGAATGCGCGATTATAGGATCAATTATCTCTGAAGTGATATGCCTGTACTCCTGCAAGGTCTTGCAACGTTTTTTAAGCCTAATTTGCCATTACGAATCCTAACAATCACACAGTTTTATAATCTTGATTTAGCTCAATAAAAGGGCTTTCTTGAACGGCGATACAAGAATAAATATCAGTAGCAATATAAAGAGCTATATGACGAGCTATAAAAGGAAATGTATTAGGAGCTGAATAAGCAATAACGTGAGGCGCAGCATTAATAGAAAATCTGGCAGAGCCATGCGCATTGTGGTGTGAGCCATGATCTATTGATGTTGCCGACAATACCGTCCATAAGCCATAAACGATAATGCTAAAGCCTGCAGTCCAGCGAACAGCTTTTGCCTGAACAAACGCGGCTAATTTATCGGCAAAAAAACCCGTTGCCAGCATGGCAGGAAGCGTCCCTAAACCAAACACAGCCATTAGCATGCCGCTTTGCAAACCACCGTACCCAAGCGCACCCGCCCATAATAAGGTGCTGTATACAAGTCCGCAGGGCAGCCAACCCCAAACAATGCCCATTAGCCATATACCCTTTATGGATTCAGTATTAATGGCTCGCAGCGAATTCGGCATTAAACGCTGCCAGCATTGATACCCTATGGCCTCAATTTTTACGAGTAGTCGTGATAATCCTGCAATATATAATCCCATGGCAATTAATAAGCCGCCGGCGATAAGCCGCAAAATCACGCCCAGTGATTGCCATTGCTCAATAACGGCCTGACTTCCCCAGCCGAATAAAAAACCTATCATTGCGTAGCTACTAATACGCCCGAGGTTATAAATCAACAAAGGTGATAGTCGTGTGCTTAGCTTGCCGGTTTGCTTCTCGTGCTGTTTACCTGCCCGTTTACTCGATAAAGCACAGCTGATACCGCCGCACATCATCACACAATGCAGTGAACCGAGTGCACCCAAAGACAAAGCCGTTATCAATGACAATAAATCTAGCATTATTGATTAATCTCTTGGCTGTTTATCATTGGGATACTGTTCCCCTGACCATTTATCTTCTGGCTATTCCTTTTATTGCCAGACTCTTGATCCATGTCACTATGATCGAGCGCCTCCTCACATTCATCAAATAAAATACGACTCGCTTCCTGATCTAAATCGTTAAACTGACCACTTTTAACACTCCATAACCACGCGATAATAGCGATTAATAAAAAAACCAAACTAATCGGAATTAAAATAAATAAACTACTCACACTACCCTCTCCCTAGCATCACTACTTATCATTTTAATAGCTCGATTCTGTGTTTAAATCCTTAGGCATCAAAATAGGATCTATAGATGCCTCATCTTGATGCTTAACAAGCGGATGGGTCCCTCTTTGTAATCGCATAGCATTAAATACCACCGCAAGTGAACTGACTGACATGCCAATAGCCGCTGCCCAAGGTGGCACCCAACCGATGGCAGCACAGGGTATGGCGACCATGTTGTAAGCTATAGCCCAGCTAATATTTTGAGTGATAATACGTTTGGTTCGTCGCGAAAAAACTATGGCTTCAGGGATAAGCCGAACACCTGGATTCAATAGAAAGCAGTCGGCTTTTGCTTTGGCTAAATCAGTGGCATTTGCAACAGCAATGGACGTGTTAGCCGCTGCTAAAACAGGGACATCATTTAAACCATCACCCACTAATAAGAGCTTTTTCCCTTCACTTTGTAATTGCTGTACTTGTTGTAATTTATTTTCTGGCGACTGCTCATAAAAAACCGTTTCAATGCCCAGTGTATTAGCAACTTGATTGACTGCCCTTTTACTATCACCACTTAAAAGAATGATATTCATACCGAGTTTTTTTAAATCGGTTACGGTCTCCTTAGCATCGGCGCGCAATGGGTCCGTTAGATGAAAACAGGCAAGCGCTATGCTGTCTCGATATAAATATACCAGTTTATCTGTTGGCATTTTTTTCTGAGTGAGACAATCAACATCTATCATCTGCTTAATAAATCGATGACAGCCCAAATAGTAATGCTGCCCATCTATTGATGCTTCGACGCCTAAATTATGATGACGATAATATTCTTTTCCTTTTGATTTAGGGGCTGCTGAAATAGCTTTTTTATTAAGATCTTTATGATTAAATTGCTTATGATCAAGCTCTTTATACTGAAAGGCTTTGGCTATAGGATGAGTCGATTGCTGTTCTAAACGCATGGCAATAGATAAGTACCGCTCCTGAGTTAATAACTCATCTTCATCAATATTCTCTAGCAGTTCAACATTCTCTAGCAATTCAATACTCTCTAGCAATTCAATTTCATGAATACGAATATCGCCAGTGGTGAGCGTACCTGTTTTGTCAAAGACCACGGTATCGGTTTGCGCCAAGCCGTCTAAAGCATGGGCACGTGTTGCCAAGAAACCGCGCTGCTTTAAGCGCTGCCTAGCCACTGTCATAGCAACCGGCGTCGCTAACGATAAAGCACAGGGGCAGCTCACAATTAATACAGCAATAACCGCCGCCAACCAACGGCTACTGTCATGTATTAACCAATAATAGGCAGTAAAAGAAGCCAGTATCAGTACTGCTAAGACGAAGCGGCTAGCAAGACTATCGGCTATAGATTCGATAGGCGATTTTTCTTCTGCCGCTCGATCAATCAAATTTAATAATTGTGCAAAGCGGCTTTGCAAACCAATGGCCATAACCGACAGCGTTAAAGCTGCGTCAATATTTAATGTGCCCGCAAGTACGGTATCCCCCGCTTTTATAGCACGAGGAAAAGACTCTCCCGTAAAAGAAGCTTCATCGACTGATGACTGCCCATCTACCACGATGGCATCACAGGGAATAACCGCATTGGCTTTAACTAACACCCTATCATCGTGCTGCAGTCGAGAAAGCGGCACTGTCGTCAATCGCCCTTCAGCATCAAATCGCTGGGTGACCAATGGTAACTGCGAGCTCATATTCAGAGTCGATAATCCCGTTGACTGCCTTACCTGATGATCTAAATAACGACCTAGTAATAAAAGAAAACAAAACATCGCAATTGAATCAAAATAAACATCACCACTGCCTTTCACCGTCGCAAAAAAACTGGCAATAAAAGCGATAGCAATCGCCAGAGCAATGGGTAAATCCATGCCTAAATGAAAAGCCTTTAATCCTTTAATAGCCGCCTGAAAAAAAGGTCGGGCACAGTAAAATACCAGCGGCAGCGACAATAACAAACTCGCCCAGCGAAAAAAATGATAATGCTCTGCTGCCAAAGGATTGCCTTCTGCCGCAGACCCACCGCCTAGATACATGGCAACAGCAAATAACGTCATTTGCATCATTAACAAACCGGCTATGCCTAAACGCTGAAGCAGCACAGCACTTTGTGCTTTGAGGGCTAAATATTCAGTAGCGGGCATATAGGGTCTTGGTGCATAACCTAAGCGGCTAATCGCAGCCATAATATCGCTTAGCGTTTGCTGCTTATTATCCCAACTAACGGTTAAGCGATGATCAACCAAATAGACATTGACCTTGCATACGCCTGCGAGTGTTTTTATATAGCGTTCTAACAACCAAGCGCAAGCCGCGCAACTCATTCCCTGCACCGCTAGCTTGGCTGTTTTTATGTTGTTTTCTGTTTGCACAAAGGCTTGCTGTATTTCTGGATGATCAAATTCCAAATAGGATTCACGATCGGCTAACTGTGTGTTATCGGCTTGCAAATCATTCGCCGTCCGGTAGTGATAAAACTGTTCAAAACCAGCCCCCGTTATTAGTTGTGATGCCATGGCACAGCCGCCACAGCACATAGGCTGTAATACGGAATCTATTGCTGTCCAAAAGATATTTTCATCATTAGCCTCCAACGCTAGGCCACAGTGAAAACATTGATCAGCCGGCAAGGCATTCATAATGTGACTGATTCTTTTTGAGGGGCTGCTGATTTATGCGGCGCATAACAGGGCAATCTATCAGCATGATTTTGCGGTGTACTGCGAAGCTCAATACAATGGTCATCGACCATTTCATCACGATGAATAATGGCAATGTATAAGGTAACAAAGCTTGCAATAACGACTAATGCAGGCAAGCCGAAAATAAACCAAGGCCAAAACTGCTTGTACCATTTTTTTTCTGGATTCGTAGCTGTTTCAGAAACTGAGTTTTTTTCAAATAATGGCTGACTCATTGACTTGCCCTTAATGAGGCGTTTAAAGGTGACAAGAATCGACTCTCTGACCCTGCCTTATACTTACCCGACTGGCTCTCTACATAAAAGGTAAAGGCGACACGGTGACTGTCTAGATCTGACGAGTGCATCTGTATTCTAAGTGGCATTTCATAAACCTCTCCCGCTCTTACCTGCGCCGTAATATCACCAATCAATTGCGCATTATCTAAACCCTCAAGACTCACAATATAGGCTTGATCTTGCTGACTCATATTCATTATTTTCAATAAATAGAGGTTTTCGAATCGCGCATCACTTAATGCATAATAGAGTGCGTCCCTTTCACGCATAACATCTAAAGACAACGGCGTTCGGGTAAAGATAACAAATAGAAACAGAAACGACATAATCAGTGTTGCGCCCAGATAACCTAATAACCGTGGCCGAAGAATCCGCGCGGTTTGTTTAGCTTGTTTTTTTTCTGTGGTGTATTTAATTAAGCCTGTATCGTATTGCATTTTTTCCATAACGGCATCGCAGGCATCAATGCATAATGCGCAGGTAATGCATTCGTATTGCAAACCATCACGAATATCGATACCCGTTGGACAGACCTGCACACACATTTTGCAATCAATACAATCGCCGAGATTTAAAGCCACAGGGTCTGCCGTTATTTTCCGCGAACCACGCGCCTCACCTCTGACGTTATCATAGGCAACAATTAAAGTGTCGCCATCAAACATGGCTGATTGAAAGCGCGCATAAGGACACATATACATGCAGACTTGCTCACGCAGCCATCCGGCATTGATATACGTTGCTAAGGTAAAAAATAATATCCAAGCATAAGCCCCGTGACTGGCCTCTAGTAATAAAACATCGGCTAGTAGCTCTCGTACCGGCACAAAATAAGCAACAAATGTAAGCCCTGTTAATGCCGCAAAGCCCAGCCATAAACTATGCTTGGCTATTTTTTTTCTTAACTTATTCCAGCTCCAAGGCATGGCATCTAACTTAATCCGCTGGTTACGCGTGCCTTCGGTGATTTGCTCAGCCCACATAAAGATGCTGGTCCATACGGTTTGCGGACAGGTATAACCACACCATACTCGGCCCGCCCAAACCGTGACAGTAAACAATAAAAAAGCCGCAATAATCAGCAGCCATGCCAACAAGGGTAAATCTTGTGGCCAAAGACTAATAAAAAAGAGATGGAATTGACGCGCAGGCAAGTCAAATAACACGGCCTGTCTATCACCCCATTGCAGCCAAGGTAAGCCGAAATAAGCGATCAATAATGGCCAGCCGGTTAATAGCCGAATACGCTGATAAAAGCCTTTTATTGGCCGGGTATAAATACGTTCGCGCTTTTGATAAAAATCGATTTCACCGACTTCTGACGGTGCAATTTCATCAAGATCTATCTTATTAATGTCTACCTTATTAACATCTAGACCAGGCGCATCCACATCGACAAGGGGGATCTCACTCTGGGATATCTTTTTTAAAGGTATGTTTGAATGCTTATTTGCAGACATAGTTTAGATCCATATAATCTACACTCCACTTGTCTGACGAATCCATTATTTTTCATACCGTGACAAACCGTATACGTAGCCACTGAGTAGATGCATCTTATCGGCATTAAGTTTTTTAGTATGCGCGGGCATAACACCTGTACGACCATTTTGAATCGAATCAATCACTGCTTGTAAATGGCCACCATAAAGCCAAACACTGTCGGTTAAATTAGGCGCACCTAACAAGGTATTGCCTGTTGCATCAGCAGCATGACAAGCCGTGCAAAAGGTTTGATACGATTTCTCTCCTGCTAATAGGCGTTCACTATCATAAGGGTAATCCTTAGCGTGACTAGCAAACGACAGACTCAACACATAATGTGCAGTATCGATAACGGATTTTTCACCTAACACTTGGCCCCATGCGGGCATGGCTGCCGTTCGCCCCCATTGAATTGAATCACTAATTTGCTCTGCACTGCCACCATAAAGCCAATCGTTATCGGCTAGGTTAGGAAAGCCCAAGCTGCCTCGGGCATCTACGCCATGACACTGCGCGCAATTATTGGCGAATATACGCTGCGCCATCTTCATGGCCGCGGGTTCTTTGTGAATTGCTTCAATCGGTATTTCTCGATAGCGGGCGAAAATTTCAGCGTAAGTTGCCTCTGCTGCCTGCTGCTCTCGCTCCCATTTATTCACCGATGTCCAATTTAAAAGTCCGGGATAATTGCCCATGCCAGGATAAAAAACTAAATAGGCAACACCAAATAAAATACTGATAATAAATAAATAAAACCACCAAGCAGGTAATGGATTATCGTACTCTTCAATACCGTCATGTTTGTGACCAGTAGTTTTATCCACCGAACCGGTGCCACGCCGATTGGCTAACAACACCCAGATGACACCCACCGTCATAATGGTGGTGAGTGCAATAACATAAAGACTCCATGAATCACTCATACTTATGACTCCTTTTTACATTTGCATTCACATTTATGACTGCTTTGGCTATCGTCTTGCTCTGTGTCTTTATGGAGACACTGGTCTAACTCATCATCAAAACTTTCGTCTAAGACAACATCTATATCGTTTTCTAAGGCCGCGTCTATCCCTTCATCTAAGACTGCGTCTAAACGCGCATCAAAAAAAGCATCTTCACCTTCATCGGCAAAAGGTAAATTGGCAGCCTCATCAAAATCACTTCGTCGCCTTGCGCTGTAAGCCCAAAGACAAATGCTGATAAAGGCAATCATGGCGGTTAGCGTCCAAAGGCCCGCTAAATGATTTTCAGTCATGACTTAATTGCCCCGTTTTAGTTTGTATTATCGTCTGTTTGTTCATTGGTTTATCGTTCATCGTTCATCGTTCATCGTTCATAGCCAAGCAAGGTGCCTAGCTGTTGTAAATAGGCAACTACTGCATCTAATTCGGTCTTACCATCAATGCTTTCGTTAACGTTGGCAATATCATCTTCGCTATAGGGCACGCCTAAGCGCTGCAGCACTTTAAGCTTTTTAGCCATTTTTTTTGCGTCAATATCCGCTTCGTTTAACCAAGCAAATGCAGGCATATTGGACTCGGGAACAACATCACGAGGATTCATTAAATGCGCACGATGCCAATGATCACTATAACGACCGCCTACTCTCGCTAAATCGGGACCCGTGCGTTTAGACCCCCAAACAAAGGGATGATCATAGACAAACTCTCCGGCTACCGAGTAGTGTCCATAACGCTCTGTCTCTGAACGCATAGGCCGTATCATTTGTGAATGACACACATTGCAGCCTTCGCGAATATAAATATCGCGCCCTTGTAATTCCAGCGCGGTTAACGGACGTAAACCTGCTATCGGTTCAGTCGTATCTTTCTGAAACATAAGCGGCACAATTTCTACTAGACCACCAAAGCTAATAGCGATAATCACGAGCACTATCATTAAGCCAATATTCTTTTCGATTCTTTCGTGTTTATTCGCCATGCACACCTCTTTGCAATTTTTACCCTACTTACTTTTTTACCCTACTTTCTTTTTTACGCTGCCTACACTGCTTACCGCTAATATCTAACGCTTAGCATTAGGCTCAACACTCCCAAACAAATATTAAAAAATACTTACGGGGTAATGGCCTCTTGATGGTCAACAGGCTGATTAACATTATGCTCACTCACAATTGTTCGCCAAACGTTATAGGCCATCACCAACATACCCGCTAAAAACAATACGCCACCGAATAGACGCACCATATAACCCGGATAGCTCGCCTCGACTGACTCAACAAAGCTATAAGTTAATGTGCCATCGGCGTTATACGCTCGCCACATTAAGCCCTGTAAAATACCGTTGACCCACATAGAAGCGATATATAAAACAATGCCTATAGTTGAAAGCCAAAAATGCAGCGCAATTAAGGCATTGCTGTACATGCTTTTTTTGCCGTATAAAATAGGAAATAAATGATAGAGCGCACCAATGGTCACCATGGCTACCCAACCTAAAGCGCCAGAATGCACATGGCCAATAGTCCAATCGGTGTAGTGTGAAAGTGAGTTAACCGTTTTAATTGACATCATGGGACCTTCAAAGGTCGACATGCCATAAAAAGATAAAGAGACAACAAGAAAGCGTAACGTAGGATCGGTGCGCAACTTATCCCATGCGCCCGATAAGGTCATCATACCGTTAATCATGCCGCCCCATGAGGGCGCTAACAATATTAACGACATGACCATTCCCAGATTTTGTACCCAGTCAGGTAACGCAGTGAAATGTAAATGGTGTGGGCCCGCCCACATATATATTGCGATTAACGCCCAAAAATGAACAATCGAAAGACGATAAGAATAAACCGGCCGCTCGGCTTGCTTAGGGACAAAGTAATACATGATGCCAAGAAAACCAGCAGTAAGAAAAAAGCCTACTGCATTATGTCCATACCACCATTGAACCATCGCATCGACAGCGCCTGCATAAATAGAATAGCTTTTATCAATAGAACTGGGGATGGCAAGACTGTTCACCACATGCAGCACAGCGACAGTAATAATAAAGGCAGCAAAAAACCAATTGGCTACATAAATATGTGGTGTTTTACGGCGCATAATGGTGCCAAAAAAGACAAACGCATAAAGCAGCCACACAATAGTAATGAGTATATCAATGGGCCACTCTAACTCTGCATATTCTTTGCCGCTGGTCCAACCCAAAGGTAGCGTAATAGCCGCTAGAACAATCACTAATTGCCAGCACCAAAACATAGCGCCAGCAATGCCATCTGAAATAAGGCGCACCTGGCAGGTTCGCTGTACCACATAGAGTGAAGTGCACATTAACGCGCAGCCACCAAAGGCAAACACAACGGCATTAGTATGTAACGGACGTAAGCGACCAAAGTGGAACCAAGGACCTACATTTAAATCAGGCCAAATAAGCTGGGCGGCAATTACCACACCCACTAACATGCCCACAATACCCCAAAGCACTGTAGCAATTGCAAATTGACGAATAACACGATAATTGTAACGAGAGGAATCCATCGTAAGAACCGACGACATGGCATACCCTTTTTGGATAGATAAACTCATTTATTGAGCTATAAAATATTTTTAAGCACAAATAAAGCACAGCCCCCTCAGTATGAATAATCATATTCAGAGCTGGCTTTCTTTTACTTATCACTTTGTTAGTCGTCTATTTTGGGGAAGCGGAAAAAATAAAATATGATATAGATCAATAAATAAGGCGTTTTTATTGTTAAAAGAAATAGGGCGTAAAATACTCGAAAAAGGTGCTCGAGAAAAAGTGCACAAAAAAATTCATTAAACGGCCTAAGTTGTGGACTTAATAAACTAAGCGCTACAAAACCCACTAGATAGCTGCACCCAACCGCGAATCGGCTCATGATAAATAAAGGACTCATCCATCGCATTAACTCTTCGGATATCGCCATTATTGGGCGGGTCATATTCTTCTAGACCCTCTAAAGCCAAGACTGTCGCCATAGCTGGCTTATCTTGATATTGAGAAGCTAAGAGATCTAAATGCAACTCATCTGGCGTCCATGTTAAACCATCACGCTCAACAGGTGATGACTTATCACGGTTAGAAAAAACAAAAACCGCCGAGGTACCCGCCATTTTTTTATATTGATTTGCAGCAATATATTTAGCATTATCAGATAACATAGATAAACCAACCTTAGAGAAATAGTCCGTGTCGTTAATAATTGAAGAGCATGAAGCATGCGGCATGGCTGACTGGAAGCATTGACTTGTATCAATAAAGGACACTACTTATGTTATAGAGTAGTCGTAGATTCTTGATTATCAGTTTTGGAGGAGATATATGCATGACCAGCAACTTATGGTTGGAATATGAAAGCCTACTCACTTGGATGACAGGTTTATCACTGATAATTTTTTTAGTAGGCCTTGCTATAACACCTTTTTTAATTGCAGCTATTCCTGACGATTACTTTGAGAATAAGAAAAGACCAAAATCTATTTACACACCGCTCTCTTTAGCTTGGCTAATTAAAAAAGTATTCAAAAATATCCTTGGTATAACTTTATTACTAAGCGGTATAGCTATGTTAGTTCTGCCTGGACAAGGCCTATTAACCTTAATGATCGGCCTTTTTTTAATGGACTATCCAGGAAAGTATCGTCTTGAAAAGAAGCTTTTATCCTACCCACTTATTCTTAATAGCATTAATTGGCTACGCCGAAAACGCAGAAAAAATCTGTTTAAACCGCCAACGTCTAATTAAATAATTTAGGATTTTTAGCAACAAAGTAATTAATGAGTCGATCGACAATAAGAGAGTCACCGTTTTTAACATAAAGATACCCTAGTACCGCAGCAATAAATGCACCCATAACATCCACCATCAAGTCCGTCATCGTGTCGATTAAGCCTGATTTTTGCATAGTAAAATTAAATGACCAATCCAAAGTAAACTCCAACAACTCCCAAAGCGTACCCATAGTTACCGTTGAACAAAATGTCATGCTCGCAATATAAATGGGCGCCATCTGTACCCGACTTGTCATATGAAACACATAAATAGCGAGAAACCCCATAACCCCAATGGTTAATGATGAAAGACTGTGTAGCATTAAATCCCACCACCAAAAGCGGGTATAAAAATCTCCTACCTCACCTAGCGCAAATGATGCGTATAAAAAAAGCGTCGTCAGCAAAGTGAATTCAATCGGTAAATGAACGCTCAGTTGTCGCTCAAAAAAGGCAGGAACAAACGTCAACGCAAAAATCATTGCGCCTGCAAAAGCACTCAGCCATATGCCTTTCGACAACAAAATAATAACCAATATTGCAATCGCCAACTGTAAAACGGCTGATGTAATCGCTTGTATTCGATATGACCAAACACTCAAAAATTGTTTACCCTCCACAATCATTATTCCGCTGGAGGATTTTTCTTATCAAACAGTTCTCTAATATTACTAACCTTTTCATGATATTGCTCTCCATCGCCAAAATCAGTAAATACAGGATAGCGACTATGTGTACCTCGTACTTTTTTAGCGTGCTTAATGGGACACCAATACTGTTCACTACGGGCAGCCACTTCATGGCCGAAAGCTAAAATACCATTACCATAAGAGCAAAAAGCACAATTAATTTTTTGAATGCCATTAAGATAATCCAGCATCATGCGATCAAATACGAGGTAGTCGCTGCGCCGCACTTTTGGAATACCATAAATAGGAAAACAAATGGCTTGATAAATAGATACAAAAACATCCAACAAAACCAAAGGAACAATCAGTGAATAAATGATGGGTGCCGTGAGAATAACCGACCATCTTGCACCTTTAATATATTCACTGATGCTTTTCTTTAATGCAGCATTTTTTAGCTTTAATTCTTTCTCGAAAAAAACTCTGCCATTATGAATACTGTATTGTAATGCCTCTTGCCTACGATGAAGCTCTGCCTCTATCTTCGCCTCTAATTCACGAACACTCTCGATCATCTGTCTCAAGTTATCATTCATGCTCATCTCCTTTTCGCTGCTCTATTATTAATAGTGTTTTATCGATATAGCTCCTTACTCATAAAGAGCAGATAAATCCAAGTGGTAGAAGTAAACGCTCAAAGCTCATTAAATTAGATAATAGGCGCTATTTCTTTGTATTAATTGATCATAATCAAGAAATCATTAAACGGGTGATCATAGTCTTATCAATCGTCTTTTCTCATTTCTTTTAATTCCATTAATGGCTTTCATTTATGGCAATAAACACCCTTAAGCGCAGCCTTAACCTTCCCCTACTCACACTTTATGGGCTTGGCACTATCCTTGGCGCTGGTGTTTATGTATTAGTGGGTAAAGTCGCAGGTATCGCCGGGCTATATGCACCCATAGCATTTTTAATATCCTCCATTGTTGCGATTTTTACTGGGCTTTCTTACGCAGCGCTCAGTGCGCGCTACCCTCGCAGCGCTGGCGAAGTGGTTTATATCAACCAAGCGTTTTCATCGGCAACGTTATCAACATGGGTAGGCTTGTGTGTTATTGCAACCGGGGTTGTATCTGCAGCCACCATGGTCAATGGTTTTATTGGCTACCTAGCGGTGTTCATCCAAATACCTTCAATACTCGCGGTCACCTTAATCGTTGCAGGTATTACCTTAATTGCCTGTTGGGGCATTATGGAGTCAGTCACTATTGCTGCATTGATTACCGTATTAGAAATAGTAGGATTACTATTGGTTATTTACTCATTGAGAGTTGAGTTATTGACACTACCCGACCACTGGCAGAGTTTACTGCCACCACTGAATGGTGATATTTGGTTTGGCATTTTATTGGGAGCTTTTTTAGCTTTTTACGCCTTTATAGGCTTTGAAGATATGGTGAATGTAGCCGAAGAAGTTGTACAGCCACAGCGCACATTACCGTTAGCTATTATCGCTGCTTTATTAATGGCATCAGCGCTTTATATATTAATTGCACTGGCAGCTGTTTTAACCCTCGCCCCCGAGGTTCTGAGTCAAAGTGACTCACCCATGGTGAAATTGATAGAACACCATAACCCTAAGCTCACCACCACGCTTGGGATTATTAGCCTAGTCGCTATTATTAACGGTGTGTTAGTGCAAGTGATTATGGGCTCACGAATTCTGTATGGTATGGCTAGCCAGCATTTCATTGCAAAACTATTCTCGCACGTTTCAACAAGAACGCAGACGCCAACCATCGCTACTATCTTCATCGCCTTTATTGTGTGGTTACTGGCTTTGGGGTTTCCTCTGGTCACTCTTGCCAAGGCCACGAGTTTCATTATTATTATCGTATTTTCTCTTGTTAACTTTTCATTATTGATTATTCGGTATCGCGAAAAATCCTATCGACTATACGAGTTATTACTGCCGTTAACGGGAGGGATTCTCTGCTTAGCACTTTTGACATTACAGATAGCATCTTTAATGCGAAGCTAAAACTGTTTATTTTCAGCTTTAAATAACTGACTTAAATCAATAACAAATCATACTTTGTGATACAGGTCCGCAAAAATCGTGACCGTTATCGTCAATTCATCTAATCTTTTACATTATAGTTTCTGCCGCTTTAAACATTAATAAGCAGACACCCATAAACTTAATGATAAAAGGAAAAACCATGAAACTCTTCTTAGAAACCATTTGTATTGCAGTAATACTCACTGGTGTTGTTGGCTGCATTAATATTCCATTGGTCTAACGACCAATTACCGCCAACTAAACAGCTCAATAAACACAAAGAAACACAAAGAAAAAGAATCGATAAGATGCAAAGGTTTGGCAAGCATCTGCCAGCCATCTACCTAGTACATCTCATGATAGAGAAAAAAAAGAGAGCCGGCCGATAAGCCGGGTTCTGTCGTAGACAATCATTCATCTGGGGTCTGCGTCACCGCAGCCCTCAAGCAGCCTACCCGGATCCAGTGCGGGCCGCACCTGTAGGATCCCTATTTGGCCTTGCTCCGAGTGGGGTTTACCATGCCGCTAACTGTTGCCAGTAGCGCGGTGCGCTCTTACCGCACCCTTTCACCCTTACCGTTCTATGCAAGCATAGACTTAGGCGGTTTGCTCTCTGCTGCACTGGCCGTCGGCTTGCGCCGCCCAGGCGTTACCTGGCACTCTGCCCTATGGAGCCCGGACTTTCCTCGGATATTTACAATAAATTGTATTTATACGCGATTGTCTAGCCGACTCTCGGGCGGGAGCTTAACAGCCGGTCAAGAAATGGCAAGGGGTTTTTGTTAGTTGGTCTGGCGAGTGACCGCCGGAGTCTGGATCTTTAAGCACTATTTGATAGTATTCTTTCATTCTGGATTTTGATTTCTATCTTTATAGTTTTAAGGTCAAGGTCGTCGGGGTGGCCCGACACGCCAAA
>Ga0209833_1000813_pt1 | contig 21893 bp, 18 predicted proteins | sample COGITO_mtgs_1105_3_FD_184797 | JGI IMG/M metagenome (GOLD analysis project Ga0209833, IMG submission 184797) | Pelagic marine microbial communities from North Sea - COGITO_mtgs_110506 (SPAdes) (version 2) | ecosystem: Environmental > Aquatic > Marine > Epipelagic ... | reverse complement strand
AGGTAACGATAGAATAGCATTAGTTTCTCGTGCAGCGATTAAATTTTCAAATCAAAATGTGTTAATTATTGATGCAGGTAGTTGTATTACATATGATTTTATAAATAAAAATAATCAATATCTTGGTGGAGCTATATCTCCTGGTTTAAAAATGAGATTTAAATCACTAAATCATTACACCTCAAATTTACCATTAGTCAAATCATTAACTGAATCAATAGATATTGGTAAAACCACATATGACTCAATTAGTAATGGGGTTTGCAGTGGTGTTAACTATGAAATTGAAGGGTTTATTGATCAATATTCTTCTAAATACAAAAATTTAACAGTTATTTTAACAGGTGGAGACTCAGATTTCTTGTCTAAACGATTAAAAATTAGCATCTTTGCGAATCAAAATTTTTTATTAGAAGGACTAAACGATTTAATTAAATTAAATATCTCAAGTTGAAAAAATATCTATTTTACATAACTTTATCATTATTTTCTATAAGTTCTTTTTCTCAAGGAAGTGCATCTCCTTACTCTTTTTACGGAATTGGTAGTTTAAATTTTAACGGAACAACTGAAAATAGAGCCATGGGTCGAATTAGTATGTTAACTGATAGTATCCACATGAACTTCAGAAATCCAGCTTCATTTACTGGAAATGATTTAAAAGCCTTCAATAATGAGGGTAGGTTAGTAAAATTCACTGTTAGTGTTGGTAACTCTGATGTCAATTTCAAAACTAACAATACATCATCAAAATCAACAACAACAAATTTTGATTATTTAGGTTTATCTGTTCCGATGGGTAAATTTGGAGTTGGGTTTGGTTTAATGCCGCATTCTTCGGTTGGTTATAAACTTGAATCTTTGGATGACAACGAATTAATTAAATATAAATATTATGGAAAAGGTGGTCTGAATAAAGTTTTATTAGGCTTCGCATACCAATTTTCTGAAAGTCTAGCATTAGGAATAAATTTTGATTACAACTTTGGTAATATTCAAAACAACGGAATAGAATTTCTTTATGATGATAACTTAGATCCATTAGATTATCATAGTAGAGAAGCTAATAGATCTGATTTAAGCGGATTTAATTATAATATGGGTATAACCTTTAAACCAATGTTGTCCGATTTAATACAACTTCATACGGCCATTACTTATTCCCCTGATTATAGTTTAGATTCTGAAAATTATAGAACATTCTCTTCAATTGTTATTAACTCTAATTCTGGAGAAGAATTTCCAATTAATGAAATTAATGTTGATTTAGAATCTTTAGATTTAAAAGAGACTAGTTTATCGATGCCTTCTAAAACCTCTGTTGGTATTGGAGTAGGAAAACTCAAAAAATGGTTTATTGGCTCTGAGTATACTTTTGTAAATACCAGTGTATTTAAATCAGATCTAATAAATATTGATAACACTAGTTATGAAGATGGCTCAACCATTTCTTTTGGTGGTTACTATATTCCAGATTATTCTTCTTTTAAAAATGTTCTAAAAAGAATAGTTTACAGATCTGGAGTTTATTTTGAAAAAACTGGATTAATAATTAACAATCAATCAATTAAAGAATACGGTATGACTTTTGGTATAGGTATTCCTGTAGGGAGTATGTTTTCTAATTTAAATTTAGCTGTAGAGATTGGTAAACGAGGAACTACAGATGCAAATTTAGTTGAAGAAAAATTCGCAAATTTAAAAATGAGTCTTTCTCTAAACGATAGATGGTTTGTTAAAAGAAAATATAATTAATTATGAAAAAATTATTTAGCATACTGCTTGTCATTATAACAATTACTTTTTCATTTTCTCAACAAAATGAGGATGATATCAATGCACTTTCAATATTCAATGAATATTCAAAAGCAAAGAATTATGAAGCTGCTTATGGTCCATGGATGGAATTAAGAAACAGAAACCCAAAATTCCATTTAGGTATCTACAGTGAAGGTGAAAAAATATTAAAATATAAAATCAAAAACTCTATTGGAGAAGAAAAAATTGACTTCGTTAGAGATTTAATTTTCTTGTACTCACAAAGAAGAGAGTTTTTTAAAACAAAAACTCCAATGGGGAAGTTCCTTGCAAAATCTGCTAAAATACAATATGACTTTAGAAATGAATTAAACATGTCTGCTTTAGAGTTATTTAATTCCTATGATAATGCTTTTAAATCTGATTTAAAATCATTTAATAATCCAGTTGATCTATTAACATACTTTAAACTTGCTGTTGAATTGTTTGATGATGGAATTAAAACTGCTGAAGAACTTTTCACAAAGTATGATGAAGTTTCAGAAAAAGTTGAATCTGAGGTTGAAAACTATACAGTTAAACTTAATGTTTTTTTACCATCTGATGACTCAAAGCAGGTTACTTATTCAAAAAAGGATGCTCAAAAAATTAGAGCTTATAATAGTTATCTAAAGGGCTATGAGCAGATTTCAAAAGGAATGGATATTTCTTTAGGTATTAGAGCTAACTGTGAAAATTTGGTAATACTTTATCAGAAAAACTACGAGGAAAATAAAAATGATGGTCTTTGGTTACAAAGAGCTATGAATAGATTGGCCGGTAAAGATTGTATCGATACAGAATTATTTGTTACAATTTTACAGCAAAAAAATAATTTAGATCCTAATCCTGATACATCTTATTACTTAGGAATTATCAAAGATAGAGAAGGGAAAGCTGTAGAAGCACTTGAATATTATAATCAAGCTATTGAACTTCAAACAGATGGCTATAAAAAAGCAAAAATTTTATTTAAAATTGCTACAAACTTTAAAAAGAGTGGCTCTTTTTCAAAGGCAAGAAGTTATTACAGAAAAGCATTGAGATTTAATCCGTCAATGGGTAAATGCTACATAGCAATTGCACAAATGTATGCATCTAGTGCAAAAAACTGTGGCTCAGATAATTTTAGTCAAAGAGCTGTATATTGGTTGGCCTCAACTGAAGCTTTAAAAGCATCCAAAGTTGATCCAAATTTAAAGAAGGCAGCAAATAACTCATCAAAAAATTACTTAGCTAAAGCTCCTCAAAAAAGTGAAATATTTTCATCTGGAAGAGAAGGTGAATTAATAAGTATTGGATGTTGGATTGGCTCTAGTGTTAAAGTGCCTAATCTGTAATGAAACATTTATATGTCTTATTTATATTTTTTTGTTCATGTAAAAATGATCTAGCAGATATTAGATCATTGGATTACAATAATTCACCTGTAACTATCGCTAAAAGTATAAATTCAGTCTATACTGACTCTGGAATTGTTTCATCAAAATTAATTAGTCCTAAAATGTATAATTTTTCTAACATGGACTTTCCTTACTTTGAATTTCCTGAATCTGTTGAGATAATTTTATTTGATAAAAATAAAAATGAAAGTATAATAACAGCAGATTATGTTATTTCATACAACAATACTGATCTTGTTGATTTAAGAACAAATGTCATTGTTATTACTAGCTCTCAAGATACGCTTTACACTGATCAACTATATTATAATAAAGCAGACGAATGGCTATTTACTAATTATCCTTTTAGATATAAATCAATAGACAAAAATATTACTGGCGTGGGTTTTGATTCAAATATTGATTTTACAAAAATCAATTTTCTGGAGGTTAATGGTTACGTGCTTTTAGAAGAATAATTACTATATTTATTTACTACATTACACTATGAGACAATTAAGTTTTTTTAAATATGCATATCTAGTTTTTGCAATTCTTTTTTTTGTTGAATTTATCTCAAATTTTGGAAGTAATATAACCAGATCAATTATTTCTTTATTACTTAGTTTTTTGGAAGTAATATAACCAGATCAATTATTTCTTTATTACTTAGTTTTCTCGCAGTATGTATTTTCTTTTTTAGAAAGAAAATACATGATCGTTTTAATTCTAGAAATAAATAGTTAAAATGTATATTGATTATTTTATTGTAATAGTTTCATTATTGTTTTCAGCTTTTTTTGAAGGTATGGAAATCGCCTATGTTTCGTCCAACAAAATTTCTATTGAAATAGAAAAGAAAAATAATAATATTTCCTCAAAAATACTTTCAAAATTAACTTCAAATCCTTCAAAGTTTATTGTTTCCATGTTAATTGGAACCAATTTAGCTTTAGTTGTTTATGGATATTTTATGGGAGATATATTGATGGATATATTTAAACAACTCTCAAAATTTAATTTTCCTATACTAGAAGTATTGTTGAATGATTTTAATTTGCTTTTACAAACAATAATTTCTACAATAATTATTTTAATGACAGCACAATTTTTACCAAAAGTTTTTTTTCAAATTTATTCATTCAAGTTTCTAAAATTTTTCTCTATTCCTGCTTATTTTTTTTATTTATGCTTTTACTATATTTCAGATTTTGTACTTTGGATTACTAATTTAATACTTAAATTTTTTTTTAAGACTCAAGGGGACAAAGTTCAATTATCCATTAGTAAAGATGATCTGGGTAACTATATAGATGAACAAATTGATGCATCTTCTGAAGATCAGCCTATTGACAGTGAAGTTCAAATCTTTCAAAATGCATTAGATTTTTCAGATTCAAAAGCAAGAGATATTATGGTTCCTAGAATTGAATTGTATTCATTAGAAATTCATGATTATATATCAAAATTAAGAGAGATATTTGTTTCAACAGGATTTACAAAAATTTTAATTTATAAAAATACAATTGACGATATAATTGGATATGTACATTCACATGATTTATTTAAAAATCCAAAAACTATAAAATCAATGTTATTACCAGTGGAATTTGTACCCGAATCTATATTGATTAAAGATTTGTTAAGTGTTTTGACAAAAAAGAGAAAAAGTATAGCTATTGTTTTAGATGAATATGGTGGTACATCAGGAATGATAACGGTTGAAGATATTGTTGAAGAGCTTTTTGGTGAAATAGATGACGAGTTTGACATCAGTGACTTAATAGAGATTAAATTAGAAACTGGACATTACAATTTCTCTGCTAGACTGGAAGTAGATTATTTAAATGAACAATATAATTTAGATTTACCCGAGAGTGAAGACTATGGAACTTTGGGAGGACTTATTGTCAACCATAACCAGGAAATCCCTAAATTAAATGAGGAGGTTGTAATCAATAATTGTCTTTTTAAAATTATTGATGTTTCAGAGACGAAAATTAACACGGTTTCGTTAACTATCAAGAAATAATTTGTTTTTATTATTAACAAGAAAATGGTACTTTTGGCGACTATATATAAATTTAACTAACAATGGCAATATTAAATACAATAAGAGGTAAATCATCAGTACTAATAATAGTAATAGGAATGGCATTATTTTCATTTGTTTTTGCTGAGCTTATTAAAAGTGGTGACAGTTTTGGTACTGAGCAAACTGTAGTAGCTAATGTTAATGGTATAGATATAGAGCGTGATGATTTTATGAATAAGGTAGAAAGTACTGAGAGACAGAATGCTGGAGCCAGATCTAATATACAATCAATGAATCTTGTTTGGGACACTGAATTAAGAAGAGTTGTGTTAAAGAATCAATTTAATAAAGTTGGAATCTCAGTGGAGAGAGACCAAATGAGATCTTTATTGAAGAATAACCTGATTTCTTTTGATGAATTTCTGAATACGGACGGTTTGTTTGATGACAATAAGTTGAATGAATTTATTGCCAATTTAAAAGAGATTTCACCTGAAACTTCCCCTCTTCAAGGAAATCTTATTAACTATGACGCGTGGGTTAATTTTGAAAATACTATTGCACAAAATGGCTTAGAATCTAGTTACTTTAATTTAATTAATTCTGGATTAAGATCTACACTTTTTGATGGTAAGACTAATTATCACTTTCAAAATGATAATGCAGATATTAAATTTTTATATTTTCCTTATACTTCAATTCCAGACTCTTTAATATCTGTTTCTAAAGCAGAATTAAGAGGTTTCATCAAAGACAATCCCAATGATTACTCTGTTGAAAATTCTAGAGATTTGATATATGTTAAATTTGACGAAACTCCATCTAAAGAAGATGAAAATGATATAACAAATCAATTAACTAGTTTAATTAACGATAAAGACGAATACAACACTGACACTAACAAAACAGAAAAAGTTTTGGGGTTGAAAAATACAAATGATCCTGAGTCGTTCCTAAATAGATATTCAGATATAAAATTATATGATGATTATGTTTTTGAAAATTCCTTTTCAAAAGAAATGTCATCTAAGTTATATAATTTAAAAAGAGGTGAATTATATGGTCCATATAAAGAAGGAGCTTATATGAAAGTTACCAAAATGTTGGATATAATAAAATTATCTGACTCTGTCAAAGTTAGACATATTTTAATTCCTTATGCAGGATCCACTAGAGCTGGTGATCAAGAGTTTAGATCAGCTGCTCAATCCAAAAAAACTGCTGATAGCATTTATAATTTAGTTAAGCGAAATAGAAATAAATTCAAAAATTTGTTAAGTCTTTCATCTGATAAGGTTAGTAATGAAAAAGGTGGAGAAATTGAATTTGCATATACTGATGGTTTTGCTCCAGAATTTAGAGATTTTTCTTTTGAAAATAATGTGGGAAATATTTCTGTGGTTGAAACTAGTTTTGGTTATCATATTATTGAAATATTATCTCAAACTAAGAAAAGAAAAGCTGTTAAAGTTGCTAATCTAGCTCTTAGAATTGAATCATCTGAAAGAACTATTGACAGTATATTTAATATTGCATCAAAATTTGAAGTGATGGCTTCTAAATCAGATTTTAAAGATGTTGCAAATGAAAATAATTATTCTGTTAGATCAATTAATGCAATAAAAGATTTAGATGAAAATATCCCAGGTGTTGGCTCTCAAAGAAGTATTGTAAGGTGGATGTACGAAGCAGGTACTGATGTAGGAGATTTTAAAAGGTTTAACCTACAAAATGGAGGATATGTTGTTGCAATGTTAACTTCCGTGAACAAAGCTGGTTTAATGGCTAATGATAAAGCTTCTGTCACAGCTTTGCCTATGGTTAAGAATAAAAAGAAAGCTGATATAATTATAAAAAAAATAAGCGGCAGATCTCTTACAGAAATTTCAAATAATCAAAATAAAAGTATTCAAACAGCATTGGCTGTGAATATCTCAAGTCCTACACTTTCTGGTGTTGGAAACGAGCCAGAAGTCATAGGAAATTCTTTTGGACTAGAAGTAGGGCAAACATCAAAAGCTATTTTAGGAAATAGTGGAGTGTTTTATGTTTATTTAGAAAAATTAAATAAAGCTGAAGATTTACCTAATTATTTCTCTTTTGCTAATAGTTTAAGTTCATCAAAAACAAATAATTTAAATACTAAGGTTTATGAAGCATTAAAAGATGCTTCTAACATAGATGATAAGAGAAGTTTATTTTATTAATTGAGAATACTCAAATATGATCTTGTAGTCTTTTTTTAAGAAATATTGCATATCTTCTTTAGTTCCTGTTGCAAGAACAAAATCACCACCCCATGCACCTAAGCTTTTAATTGCTCCTTTTGAGTAATCATTAAATAATTCATCTTTAACAGTATTAAGACCAACTAGATTAGATATTAGTTGCTCATGTTTAGTTAAATTTTTTTCAAATTCTTTTATATCTTTTGTTTTTAAAATAGATCGGTTAATATTTGTAAATTCATTTCTAATATTGTTGGTTATATCATTTTTCTTTGATCTATATTTTTGTATTCCATTTCTGCTATTTTGTTTTTTACCTAAGTATATAAAAAAAATATTTTCTTTAAAAACTGGATCAAAACTGACTTCTTTTACAGAAATTTTATTATTCAAATTACTAAACTGAATTGGTGACTTCTTTTACAGAAATTATATTATTCAAATTACTAAACTGAATTGGATTGTTATGTTTCGCACATGCAATATCATAACCGCTTCCACCAAATGTTAGTTTTAGTAATTCATAAGGATCTACTTTAGCCCAATCAGCTAAATTATTAATAAGAGTAGATGATGACCCTAGTCCCCAATTTTTTGAAAATGATAATCTAGAAATAAAATCATATCCCAAATTATCTTTTAGTATGGAGCTATTTAATTTAAAAATTGAGTTAAATATTTTTAGTAATGTGTCAGAAATATTATTCTTTTTTCCAAGGTATTGGATTGTATTATTTTTGCTTATAAGATACTTTTCTTCAAACCATATATGGTTTTTATAATCAAAACTAATCCAATTAAACTCTTTTGATTTAGTTTTTTTTACAGATAAATATTGTCCAAAATTAGTAGGTAAAGCAATACATTCTATACCATCTAAAACAACATATTCGGATGTTAATAGTAATTTTCCGTTACTATAGAATTTTTCCATTAGATCTTAATTTATTAACAAATAAGTCTACTGTTAAATAACTTACCATATTGGTTTTAAAATACTCTACCGCCTTTTCTTTTTCTTTTTCTGAGGCTTTAAGCTGATTTAGAATATTAATTAAATGCATTTTCATATGCCCATGTTGAATACCTGTGGTGATTAATGATTTTATTGCAGCAAAATTTTGTGCTAGTCCAGCTACAGCTGTGATTTTCATTAAGTCTCTAGAATTGGGATTGTCTAGTAGCTCCAAAGCAAGGTTTGCTAGAGGGTGCAATTTTGTTAATCCACCTACAGTACCAAGAGCCAAAGGAATTTCTATAGAAAATTTAAATATATTTTTTTCGACACTCGCTTTAGTTAAACTTTTATAATTTCCACTCCTAGAAGCATAAGCATGTGCAGCTGATTCTATAGCTCTAAAGTCATTTCCTGTAGCAATTACTACAGAATCAATACCATTCATTATACCTTTGTTATGAGTGACAGCTCTATATTTATCTACCTCAGCTATTTTAACAGCTCGAACAAATTTATTAGCAAAATCTAAAGGGTTTATTATACTGCTGTCCGATAACAAATCAACTTCACAACATACTTCAGCTTTTACAATACATTCAGGAACATAATTGGAGAGAATAGACATTATTATTTCAATTTCATTTGTGTCTTTAAAATTATCTTTGAAAGTCTTACTAAATTGTTCTAAGCAAGAATTAATAAAGTTTGCCCCCATAGCATCATGAGTATCGAAAGTGGCTTTAATTTGAAAATAATTTTCTATTTTATCACTAAAGTTTAATAATTCTATACTTTTAATCCCTCCTCCTCTTTTATTCATGTTGGCAGTAATAGAGCTTACATCAGAGATTAGTTTAGGTTTAATTTTTTCAAAGTATTTTTTTAATATTTTAAAATTACCCTTATAAATCAGATGAACTTGTCCTACTTTGGTAGTTGATAAAACTGTTGCTTTAAACCCTCCGCGTTCTAACCAAAATTTAGCAGATTTACTTGCAGCTGCAATCACAGAGCTTTCCTCTGTTACCATTGGAATAGTATAAGGTTTATTATTAATTAAAAAGTTTGGAGCTATTGCAAAAGGTAAATAAAAATTTGAGATTGTATTTTCTGCAAACTCGTCATGAAGTTTTTGTAATTTTTCGTTGCTATTACAATATTGTAATAGTATACTTTTGATATTATTATCAGATGAGAATGAGTTTTTTAGTAGCCATTCAATCTTTTCGGATTTATTAAGTTTTGAGAAACCAGAAATTGGCTTTTTCATAAAAAAAATTTATTTCAAAGATACTATTCTATTCTAAATTAATTAACTAATAATAAATTTTCAATTATTTATGGATATTTATATTAAATATGCTATTTTGAGTCGAATTTAAAAAAAACACCAATGATTAACGCAGACACATTAAACTCACAAAAGCAAATATTTGGACATCCAGCTGGTCTGTATGTATTATTTTTTACTGAAATGTGGGAAAGATTTTCCTATTATGGAATGCGAGCTATTTTAGTATTATACTTAGTTGCTGAGTCCACACCTGATGCGATTAATCCAGGACTAAACTGGGAAACTGGAGCTGCATTATCACTTTATGGTACTTATACCATGTTAGTATATGTTGCATCCATTCCAGGTGGTTGGATAGCAGATAATATATTGGGTCAAAAAAAATCCGTTCTTTATGGTGGTATATTACTTGTTTTAGGTCATTCAATTTTAGCTGTGGAAGAAATGTGGGCTTTCTATACAGGTCTGGGTCTTATTATTGCTGGAGTTGGAATGTTAAAGCCAAATATTTCATCCATGGTTGGAGGCCTCTATTCTCAGTGGAAGAAATGTGGGCCTTCTATACAGGTTTGGGTCTTATTATTGCTGGAGTTGGAATGTTAAAGCCAAATATTTCATCCATGGTTGGAGGCCTCTATTCTCAAGGGGATGTTAGAAGAGATGACGGTTTTATAATTTTTTACATAGGAATTAATGTAGGTGCTTTTTTATCTAGTTTAATTGTTGGATATGTTGGAGAAACTTATGGATGGCATTATGGATTTGGTTTAGCAGGGATTGGAATGACTTTGGGTCTAATACAATATTTATATGGCCAAAAATATTTAAGTCAAGTTGGAGATTTTATCGGAGACAATAAATCTGAAGAAGGTGCAGACGTTCTTAAAAAACCATTAACCTCTATCGAAAAGGATCGATTAGTTGTTTTGTTTTTATCTTTTATTCTTGTTATTGTGTTTTGGGGTGCTTTTGAACAAGCAGGTGGTTTAATGAATATTTATGCATCTGAAAAGACCGATAGATTATTTATGGGCTGGTTAGTTCCAGCTTCATGGTTTCAATCATTAAATGCTATGTTTATCATATTTTTAGGAACAGCCGTAGCAGGGTACTGGGCTAAACGTAAATTAAAAAATCAATTATCATCCTCTTTATTTAAAATGATTATTGGACTTATAATAATGGGAACTGGATTCTTTTTTATGTCAGCAGCAGCTACACAATATGAATCTCAAGGTAGTTCAGCTATGTATTGGTTAGTTTTAGCATATCTATTTCATACTATTGGTGAATTATGTATCTCTCCAGTTGCATTATCGTTTATTACAAAATTAGCGCCTTTAAAATACGCTTCTCTTACAATGGGTGTGTACTTTGCAATGACAGGCTTTGGAAATAAACTAGCTGGTATGCTTGGCGAAGCTTCACAAAGTATGGGCGAGTTTACTATATTTACTGGTATAGCATTATTCTGTGTTGTTTTCGGTTGTTTAGTTTTATTATTTAGAACTAAACTTGAAAAACTTACTCATGGAGCTGAAGACGACAATTAAAATTGAATAACATGAACAACACTTCTTCAACCGATCATTTTTTTCAATCTACCGTTTTAGGCCATCCTTCTGCTTTATTTGTTTTGTTTTTTACAGAAATGTGGGAGAGATTTTCTTATTATGGCATGCGCGCATTATTAGTTATGTTTTTTACTGCCGCGTTAATAGATGGAGGCTGGGGTTGGCCTAGAGAATATGCATACGCAATATTTGGAACCTATACATCTCTTGTATATATATCAACCTTACTAGGTGGGTATATGGCTGATAAAATTATTGGATACAGATATGCTGTTTTAATTGGTGCTTTTTTAATGACTTTAGGTCATGGTGCTATGGCTTTTGAAACTCCATTTTTTATATACCTAGGATTAACTTTGTTGGTTTTTGGAAGTGGTTTTTTTAAACCAAACATCACCTCAATTATTTCTGGAATGTATAAAGGAAATGATGAGAAAAAGGATGGAGCTTATACGATATTTTATATGGGTGTAAATGCTGGAGCATTTTTAGGAATTCTACTTTGTGGCTATATAGGTGAGCAGGTTGGTTGGAGATGGGGTTTTTTCTCCTTTGCGGTTATATAGGTGAGCAGGTTGGTTGGAGATGGGGTTTTGGTTTGGCTGGAATATTTATGTTATTTGGTTTATTACAATTTTGGCTTGCTCAAGAAATATTTGGAGATCTTGGTACAAAACCAGTAATTAATGATGATCAAAATTCAATAACTAACAAAGATGAACCAAAATTAAATCCCTTTACTAATTTTCAATTGTCACTTATAGTAATAGCTGGTGTATTAGGTCTTTCATGGATTATAAATGACCCTGTCTCTAAAATTTCAGAAGGAGCGTATAATCTTTTTAATTTTAGTGTTTTAGGCATTGATGGATCTAATTTTGCTATAATTAGTGCATTGGTAATTTTTGTAATGTTACTCGTTATAAGAGTTCCTAAATATGATAAAATTACAAGAGATAGAATGTTAGCTGTAATTTTCTTTGCTTTCATTACTATATTCTTTTGGGCTCTTTTTGAACAAGCACCAGGATCTTTAACAATATTTGCACGAGATTATACTCAGCGTGTTTTAGAGGGCAATACTGCCTTTATTTTTAAAATAATTAATTCCTTAATGACAATAATTCCTTTAGGAATTATAACCTGGGTTCTCTGGATTTTATTTAAACAAACCTTTTCAAGGATTGCTAAATCAAATATCTTTTTAACACTAAGTTTTGTTATAATATGGATTATTGCAATTTTGATGTTAAAAGAGCAATTTAACGATGATGTAACGGAAGTTCCTGCATCTTGGTTTGGAGTATTAAACTCTTTATTTATTATAGTATTTGCCCCTTTGTTTTCTAAATGGTGGGAGAGTAAGTATAACCCCAATGCTAATATGAAATATGCTTTGGGTATGATATTATTAGGTCTTGGAATGGCTTGTGTTGCAATTGCATCATCAGATATTTCACCTGGAGCTAAAACAGCTTCAGTAAGTATGATTTGGTTAGTACTAGTTTATTTTTTCCATACTATGGGTGAGTTATGTATTTCACCGGTAGCTTTGTCTTATGTAAGTAAGTTAGTCCCTGGCCGTATGATTGCCATGATGTTTGGTATTTGGTATTTAGCAGTCGCAATTGGTATGAAACTTGCAGGTGTTTTTGGTGAAGCTTCAGAAAGTATTGCTAAGGATGAAGGATTAAGCTATTTTTTCTGGCTTCTTACTGCTATTGCTTTTGGTCTTGGACTATTATCTGCTTTATTATATCCAGTAGTAAAAAAATTAATGCACGGAATTAAATAAGTTTATGAGATATTTATTTATTATATCATTTTTATTTGCATTCAATGTTAGTGGTCAATCCATTAATTGGATAAGTTTTGAAGAGGCTTTTAAATTGCAAAAAACAAATCCTAAAAATATTATTGTAGATGTTTATACGAACTGGTGTGGACCATGTAAACTTTTAGACAGAAACACTTTTCAAAACAAAAAAGTGGCAGATTTTATTAATAAAAACTTTTATGCCGTTAAGTTCAATGCTGAAGGTAATGATATAATTAAATTTGATGATAGAGAATTTACAAATCCTAACTACAGACCAGAAATGGCTAATAGACGAAACGGAAATCATCAGCTTACTAGATATTTAGGTGTAAATGCATATCCAACTGTAGTTTTTTTAGATGATAATTCAGATATTATTTATAAACTAAGAGGTTATAACACTCCTACTCAAATTGAAATTTGGCTTAAGCTGTTCAAAGGTCAAAAATACAAATCAATTAAAAGTCAAGAAGATTTTAATAATTTTCAAAAATCTTTTGTGGCAGAATTTTAATTTTTTAGATACTTACTAATTAGCTTAGCTGTTTTTTTACTAGAGCCTTTTCCACCTAATTTCTTGTGAAGTATTTCATAGTCTTTTAACATCAAAGACCTTTTACTTTTATTTAGTATTTTTTGGAGTTCAATTACCAGGTTTTTCTTATTACAATTGCTTTGAATTAACTCAGCTACTGCATTTTTGTCAAGAATTATATTTACTAATGATATATATTTTAAATTAGGTATTAATAATCTGCCAATTAAATAAGATATTAAGCTAGTTTTATAGCAAACTACTTGTGGAACTCTAAATAGTGCTGTCTCCAGTGTAGCTGTTCCAGAGGTTACAATTGCAGCAGAAGAAACTCTTAAAATATTATATGTTTGATTACATATTACTTTTATTGAATTATCACTTGCTTTATTGGCTTGAATTATCTTTTCATAATAATTAATATTTTTACTAGGTGCCCCTGCAATTATTATTTGATAATCTTCAAAACCTGAAATAACATTTAGCATTACTGGTAGTAGCTTGCTAATTTCTTGATTTCTACTTCCAGGTAGAAGTGCTATAATTGGTTTTGAGGAAAGTTTGTTTTCAGAAATAAATTTTTGTTTACTAAATTCTTTTTTATCTTCAATTGCATCTAACAAAGGGTGTCCAACAAAGTCAACATTGTAATTATGTTTGTTTTTATAAAAATCTTCTTCAAAAGGAAGAATTACATACATTTTATCAATTACCTTTTTAATCTGTTTAACTCGATACTCTTTCCATACCCATACTTTTGGTGATATATAAAAATGATTTGTAAAGTTTTTTCTTTTTGCCCACTTAGCAATCTTCATGTTAAAGCCAGGGTAATCAATATATATAATAAGATCTGGCTTATAACTTTCGATATCTTTTTTACATAAAGAAATATAATTTAGAATCTTTTTACCGTTAACAATAACCTCTAAGAATCCCATGTAAGAAAACTTTTCATAATGCATGACTAGCTCATTACATTGATCTTTCATAAGGTCTCCCCCCCAACATCTGAAAGTTGAATTAGGATTAATTTTCTTTAATTCTTTAATCAAATTTGACCCATGTAAATCACCTGAAGCTTCTCCTGCAATTATATAGTATTTCAATTTATTTTTAGTTTAAAATTAATGTAAATATTGCTAAAAAAATTGTAAAAAGTAGAACGCCTTTTGCTCTTTGATCTTGATTCTTCTTAATAAAAACAAAGAATACTAAAACATTTAATATTGCACCAAGACTAATTAATTTACCTAAAAAATTCTCATAATATGAATTTTTTAAACTGTCAATAATTGAATTATTTTCAGACAAAAATAATGTTGCTAAAATTAATCCAGAAAAGCTGGATATAATTGCGAAAAACACACCTCTTAAAATTTCTTTCTTTTTATTCAAAATCCAATGACTTTAGTTTATTTAAATAATCATGTGCAGTTAAGTCAAATTGAATAGGTACCATTGAAATATAGTGATTTTCTAAAGCCCAGTGGTCCGTGTCTTCTCCATCATCTAGATTTACAAAATTACCAGTCAACCAATAGTAATTTTTTCCAAGCGGACTAACTCGTTTATCAAACTTTTCTTCCCAATATGATTTAGCTTGTCTACATATTTTTATTCCTTTAATTTTTTCTTTAGAAATTTTAGGAAAATTTACATTTAAAACAACTCCTTTTTTTAACCCATTTTATTTAAAACAACTCCTTTTTTTAATCCATTTTGAAGTATTTGTTCTACAATAGTTTTAATAAAACTATCGGTTTGACTAAAGTCAGCATTCCAGTTGTAATCCAAAAGTGAAAACCCTACTGCAGGTATACCTTCAATACCAGCTTCAATAGCCGCACTCATTGTTCCAGAATATATAACGTTTATTGATGCATTTGAACCATGATTAATTCCTGAAACACAAATATCAGGTTTTCTATCTAGTATTTCATTTACAGCTAGTTTTATGCAATCTGCAGGAGTACCTGAAGTACTATATTCGACTTGTGGACCATCATCAATTTTTTCCTTTTTACAAAATAGAGTATTATTTATGGTAATAGCATGTCCCATTGCACTTTGTGGACTATCAGGGGCAACAACCACAACTTCACCAATTTTATTCATCACTTTTATTAATGACCTTAGTCCTGGTGCAGTTATTCCGTCATCGTTTGTTATCAATATTAAAGGTTTCTTTTTCATTTTTATGTTATTTTAACAAAAGTAGTTATTTTCTCTAGAAATTTATCAAATATATTCTTTAACAAAACTTTAGTACAAAGTAATTATTTTAAGGTGCTTTTTTTATTTAATTTGTGATAAGTTTAAACATAATCATGACAAACAAATATTTTATCATATTACTTACTACAATCTTTGCTTTAGCATCTTGTAGTTTCACCTCAAATTCATCTAAAGAATCAGATAAAGATCAGTTATTATTGCAATTGGTTTCATATATATTGGATGAAGGTCATTATGTTGAAAAAGATTTAGATGACAACTTTTCTAGCAAAGCTTTTCATACTTACATTGATATGATTGATCCTTATAAAAGATATTTTTATAAATCTGATATTGAAATGTTTAAAGAGTTTGAATATTTAATAGATGATCATTTTAAAAGTGCTGATCTAACTTTTTTCAACTTAACACATGCAACTCTTGTTAAAAGAATAAACGAGTCTAAAGAAATTTATACTGAAGTATTTAATTCTACATTTAATTACAAAATTGATGAAGTTTTAGTTGTTAATGATTCTATAGATTTTGTTGAGGATAAAGTCAAAATGAAAGATCGTTGGAGAAAAACTTTTAAGTATTATACTTTAAATAATTTAAATGATTTATTATCAGAAAATGATTCATTGAAGTCCTTACTAAAAAACAATAAAGATTTTGATTTAACTATAGAGCCATTTAAGGAAAAATCCAGAAATTCTTCCCTTGAATTTTGCAATGATGTATATCAATATTATTCAGATCGTTCAAGACAAGAATGGTTTAGTATTTACGTTAATTCATTAGTTTATCAATTTGATCCACATACTTCTTATTTTAATCCAGATGATAAAGAAGATTTTGATGTAGATATGTCTGGAAATTATGCAGGAATTGGAGCTAGACTTCAGCAAAAAATAGATAAAATTTCTGTTGTAGAACTTATTTCTGGAGGACCTGCCTGGAGACAAAATAAATTGGAAGTAGGAGATGTTTTATTAAAAGTACGACAAACTGATGAAGAAAATCCAGTTAGTATAGTTGGTATGAGAATTAAAGATGCTGTTAAGTTAATCAAAGGCCCAATTGACAGTAGTGTTATATTAACCATAAAAAAAGTAGATGGCCAAATAACAGAGTTAAAAATACCTAGGGACATTGTTCAATTAGAAGAAACGTATGCTAAATCTTCTATTGTGGAGAGGTCAAATCAAAGGCCCAATTGACAGTAGTGTTATATTAACCATAAAAAAAGTAGATGGCCAAATAACAGAGTTAAAAATACCTAGGGACATTGTTCAATTAGAAGAAACGTATGCTAAATCTTCTATTGTGGAAAGGTCAAATTCGAAATATGGACTCATTAATTTACCTAAATTCTATTTTGATTTTGAAGATTACTCAGAAAGAAATGCTGCAAGTGATATAAAAAAAGAAATTATCAGGCTTAAGGAAGAGGGCATGGAAGGATTAATCTTAGATCTCAGAAATAACGGAGGCGGAGGCTTAAAACCTGCTGTTGATATGGCAGGGTTATTTATTGAAGATGGCCCAATAGTTCAAGTTCAATCTTTTGAGAAAAAGAAAGAAATATTAAAAGATAGGGATAGGTCAATTGTATGGGATGGCCCGTTAGTTATCCTTGTAAATGAACTGTCGGCTTCGTCATCAGAAATATTAGCCGCTGCAATGCAAGATTACAAAAGAGCTATTATAATTGGTAGTACTCAAACTTATGGAAAAGGAACTGTTCAAAATGTATTAGACTTAAACAGGATGATTAAAGCAAATACTAATGGTGATATGGGTGCCTTCAAATTTACAATTCAAAAATATTATAGAATTAATGGAGGTTCTGTTCAACTAGAAGGTGTTAAAAGTGATGTTGTAATACCTAATAGGTACAGTTATATTGATTTTGGTGAAAAAGAACAAGATAACCCTCTTGAATGGGACAAGATAACAGCTGTAGAATATACTCCTTGGGTTAGTAATTTTGATTATTCTAGTGCAATTGAAAAAAGTAAATTGAGGATTGAATCAAATGAGTATTTAAAGTTAATCGATGATAATGCAAAGTGGATAAAATCCATCAGAGATAACGAAGAATTCACCTTGAATTACTTTACTTACATTGATAAAATAAAAGAGGACGAATTAACTGCTAAGAACTTTGAGAAATTAAAAGATTTTAAAACTGACCTTGAGTTTAAATCACTCCCTTATGAAATTAATTTATTTGAAAAAGATTCCACATTAGAGCTTAAGCGAAATAGATGGCACAAAAACTTAGCAAAAGATCTTTATATCGAAGAAGCTCTAAATGTTTTAAATGATCTTAAAATAAGTTATAATAACTAATACTTTGGACTAACAAATTTTTATTTCTTGATTAAAAAAATAAGTATAGCGTATATATTACTAGTAGCTTTTTTATCAATATTCGCTTACTTTTTCATTCCTGACAAATCAACTAATGCTAACCAAATGCATTTGTCAATTCACTCTAAATCTCCAGGATTTAAAGTTGATTTATTACTAATTGAAAACTCTATCAATTACAATCAAACCATTTTTGAAAAGTTGTTTTTTGGTAATAAAAATTCACCGACTGAAATTCCATTACAAAATTTTGAAATAGATAAAAATATTTTTTATTATAACGAGTATGGAGATTTTTCTGATGAATTTAACAATAGTATTGAAATTGATAATGAATTTCAAAATAATAATATAATTAATAGAGTTTTTTTACTGGGAACTGATAAATTTGGGAGGGATGTTCTAAGTAGACTAGTTATCGGTGCAAGAATATCTTTTTTTATCGGTTTTATTTCAGTCTTAATTTCTTTAATAATTGGGGTTATTTTAGGGAGTTTATCTGGTTATTATTCAGGCAATATTGATAGGATAATAATGTGGATAATAAATGTTACATGGTCTATTCCTACTTTACTACTAGTAATTGCTATAACCCTGGCGTTAGGAAAAGGCTTATGGCAAGTGTTTATTGCGGTTGGATTAACCATGTGGGTTGATGTTGCTAGAGTAGTACGAGGTCAGGTTATGACAATAAAAGAAAGACAATTTATAACTGCTGCAAGAGTATTAGGGTTTAGTGATTTAAGGATTTTGACAAAACACATACTACCAAATATAGTATCTCCTCTTATAATCATTTCTGCAGCAAATTTTGCCGCATCAATACTAATAGAAAGTGGACTTAGTTTTTTAGGTTTAGGTGCTCAACCTCCAATGGCTAGTTGGGGTTCAATAATTAAGGATCATTATAACTATATTATATTGGGTAAGCCAATGTTGGCATTAATTCCAGGTATTTGCATAATGTCATTAGTTATGGCTTTTATGCTATTAGGAAATAAGTTGAGAGATAAATTAGATGTAAAAAACTAACTTATTTAACGGGGTATTGCAGTAAAATTTTATTTACAAATGATTTAATTTGCTCCTCTTTCTTGGAACTGTCTTCTGAAATATAGCCTTTCCCTATACCTTGCCAAACTAATTCATTTTTTTTGTAATCAATTATATCTATGAACAGTGTTCCTTGAGTTGTAGAATAATTACTATAGTTAAAGTCATACCAAGGACCATAACTATAACCTATATGATTGTATGAATTATTTATGCTTATTTCTTCGTTTGCTGCCGTGAAAATACTAACTACAACATCTGGGTCAATAGAGTTTTTCCTAAGACCAAGTGAGGATAGTTCAATTTCTAAAGCTTTTAGTATTCTTTTTTTATCAAGTTCATTGATTTGCGCCTTGTCAATTCCTTTTTTTGAAAAAGCATATGTTTTATAGGAAGAAAAGTTAATTTCACTATTATAATCGCTGGAAACTCTAACAGAAGAACACGATAAATATGTTAGGGAGATTAATAGAACTAATAATTTATTGGAATTTTTCATATTATTTTATTTTAAATATTTAGCATCAACTTCATTTGGTAAAGTTACTTTTAAATCTGAATTAAGCTTCATTGCCTGTTTAATTGCAAAAATTGCACCACTATTTCTCGCCCAACTTCTTCTTGCGACTCCATTGTTAACATCCCAATAAAGCATTGATTCTATTTTTTGTTTACACTCTTTTGTACCTTCAATAACCATGCCAAAACCACCATTTATAACTTCTCCCCAACCAACACCTCCTCCGTTGTGAATACTTACCCAAGTCGCTCCCCTAAAGCTATCTCCAATTACATTTTGAATTGCCATATCAGCTGTAAATTTAGACCCGTCATATATATTTGAAGTTTCTCTGTATGGGGAATCAGTTCCAGAAACGTCATGATGATCTCTCCCAAGTATGATAGTGCCAATTCTTTTTTCAGCTATAGCGTTATTAAATGCTTTTGCAATTTCAACTCTCCCTAAAGAGTCGGCATATAATATTCTAGCCTTAGAACCAACTACAAGGGAATTATTTTTAGCAGCTTTTATCCAGTCAATATTGTCCTGCATTTGAATTTTAATTTCATCAGGTGAATTAATCATTAATTTTTCAAGTACTTTACAAGCGATTTCATCTGTTATATCTAAATCTTCTTGCTTGTTAGATGCGCATACCCATCTAAATGGACCAAATCCATAATCAAAACACATAGGACCCATAATATCTTGAACATAACTTGGGAATTTAAAATTCACTCCATCTTTTGAAAAAACATCTCCACCAGCTTTTGAGGTCTCTAATAAGAATGCATTACCATAGTCAAAAAAATAAGTTCCTTTATTACAGTGCTTATTAATATATTCTGCATGTATAAGTAGACTTTCTTTTACCTTTGACTTAAATAAATCAGGTTCGTTTGAAATCATTTCATTTGCACTTTCAAAATCAAGACCATAAGGGTAATACCCACCAGACCAAGGATTATGTAGAGAAGTTTGATCACTTCCTATATCAATAAAAATATTTTTTTTATAAAATTCTTTCCATATAGTTATTATATTTCCGTGGAAAGCGATTGAAACAACTTCTTTATTTTTTTTGGCAATTTTTACTCTTTTAATTAGCTTATCAATGTCGCTGAAGACTTCATCAATCCAGCCTTGTGAATGTCTTGTTTGTACAACTTTATGGTTAACTTCAGCACAAACAGTAATACACTTAGCTATATTTCCAGCTTTAGGCTGAGCTCCACTCATTCCTCCCAAGCCAGATGTTACAAATAATTTTCCTAAAGGATTTTTATTAATTTTCCTAAATGCATTTAAAACGGTAATAGTGGTCCCATGAACAATTCCTTGTGGTCCAATATACATGTAGCTTCCGGCGGTCATCTGACCATATTGAGTTACACCTAAAGCATTAAATTTCTCAAAATTTTCTTTTGAAGAATAATTTGGAATCATCATTCCATTAGAAACTACTACTCTTGGAGCATTAATATTTGAAGGGAAAAGGCCAAGTGGATGTCCCGAATTAATAACTAATGTTTGGTTGTTGTTCATTTCAGAAAGGTATTTCATGCATAACCTGTACTGAGCCCAATTTTGAAAAACAGAACCATCATTCCCTCCGTATGTAATTAATTCATGTGGATGTTGAGCTACTTCTTTGTTAAGATTATTTTGAATCATTAACATAATAGCACCAGCTTGTTTAGTTTTAAAGGGATATTCTTCTAATGGTCTAGCATGCATTTCGTAGGACGGTTTCAGCCTATACATATAAATTCTACCATATTGATTTAATTCATCTTTAAATTCTTTATATAAAGTTTCGTGATGAATTTTGTCAAAGTATCTTAGCGCATTTGAAATCGCTAATTTTTTTTCATCTGCAGACAAAACTTCTTCTCTTTTTGGAGCATGATTAATAGTTGGATCTAAATTTATTTTTTTAGGTAAATTATTAGGTATACCTTCTTTAATCTGATCTTTAAATGTCATAGATTAGTTAGTTTTTGGATCATATCCGTAAGGACAGTGTTTACAATTGCTTTGACAGCAATAGCCTCTTTTTAAATGATACTTTTCTGTAAAACATTTATATCCTTCTTTTGTTATGTAGTAATTTTTCTCCA
>Ga0209833_1000808_pt1 | contig 21932 bp, 23 predicted proteins | sample COGITO_mtgs_1105_3_FD_184797 | JGI IMG/M metagenome (GOLD analysis project Ga0209833, IMG submission 184797) | Pelagic marine microbial communities from North Sea - COGITO_mtgs_110506 (SPAdes) (version 2) | ecosystem: Environmental > Aquatic > Marine > Epipelagic ... | reverse complement strand
CCCCTCGCCTTTTGCCGTAAGAATAGGCGCAGCATTTTTACCGTACTCCAGCGCCACTGCCCTTTTAGTGGGTTTATAGCTCATGTGCGCACATCCACAACATGTCCGGGGCCAGACAGTTGCGCATCCAGGCTAGGTCTTGTGGCATTGAGCACCGACAGCTTAGTCAGCTGCAGACCAAAGGCCTTTAACTCTTGTTCAAGTTCAAGGGTAGCCGTTCGTGCCATAGCCGCCACATGGGGACGCTGCACCCACATGATCATCTCCAAGCTCGCGGTGTCCTTTAGGGTTGTTTTTAACCATAGCTCCCCAAGTACCTCGGAGTCTGTGTGCAGATTTATCACCCAGTCAGACTCTTCCTGCTCTGGGCTAGATACGCCTCGCTCAAGGTGCACCTCCACCGGATTGGAATCCCCGAATGGCAATACAAAATGATATGAAATTTCGCGATTTTGTTGGGCCTGTAAACTTTCAATCTGACGACTTTCAATTTCATCAATAGCCATCTCAATATTTCCGACGGCCGACTGGAGGGGCATATTGCGCAATAAATTACGCAGTAGCTGTTTTAGGTCGGTACGCTGTGGTGACTGAGAGCCCAGTAGAAACTCGCCAAATAAGCCTGAATTTAACAGCGCATTTTTAACCGCATCACCGGACAGCCCCCCCATACTTTGACGCAGCTGGCCCAGACCAGATTGCCCGGGTAAATGGGCCAGCTGACTCAGTAAAAGCTCAAGACCGCCCGGCTTAAAAAGCTGGCTCAACATAGAGGGCTGATCGGGGCGATAAAGTAAACTTAACAGACGTGGTGAGGTGCCGGTTAGTGAGGAGGCCGCGGTGGGTGGGAGGGCTGTAGACGAAAGTGCGGTAGACGAGAGCAGGCTAGACGAAAGCGGTGCAGAAGAGATGCCCGGCGTCGGTGCCTGACTAATAGCACGCAGAGAACGGCCATAAACAGAACTCTCATAACGAAAGTCAATTTTGTCACCCGGTTTAAAATTTTTGCTCGCAGACCACTCGAACTCTTGATTGTTAAACATCAATTTAAGTACGCCGTTGCGATTTTCAATCACGCCACGAATAATTTGGTTATCTCGTAAACCGACATTTCGTGCCATCTGTTCAGAGACACGAACCGCAACAACCCCCTCCAAAAAAATGGGCGTTGGGCGGGTGGCAAAATTTAGCTGCTCTGGACCTAGCACCTAGCCGACTTCATTACCGCAGTAAACTTTTTCACCCTAGGGAAAACTTACCCAAGACTTGCGCTCATCACGCGCCAATTTTTTGGCGTTAAGTTTATTACTGCTCTTGGTAAAAATAACATTATGAATATCTGTACTGTCAGGTAATTTTATTTTTTTATTGGCATACATCCAATTTGGATTTTTACGTTTAAAGGCATGCGGATTAGCCTGCACTATGGCAGCACGTAAAATCTTTTTGCGCAGTGGCATTTTGGGTAATACTTTGGCGATAATGCCATCTAAGGTTTCGCCGTGACGGATCATATAGTATCCATCATCTGTCAATTCAGCACTTTGGCTCAGCGCGGGCTTAAGCCGCTTTATGTCTTTAAAGAGCTGGGCCAATGCTTTATCCGTACTGGCGGTCTGCGCCTGTGCTGTGCCGGCAGAGAATGCGGCAGCTAACCCTGATGCAACAATAGAAATAACACCGATTAGAAATGCTTTATGTATAAACATCACAATGTTATTAAATAATTTTTTTATGCCATTCATTTTTTAATTTCCATTTTTACGTTTTATAAAGTTTTTAAAAATGCAGTGCAACACTGCGGCTAATATCACCGCTCCACTGAGGTCCAGCAATATGCTTGAGGGTCGCAGAATGGTTCGCAACAGATTCCACCTCGGCAAGCGCTAAACCAGCAAGCCCAGACATACTTAATACCTGGTTTAAAATTTTCTCATCGGTACTAATTAAAAACTGATCCCCCACTTTAATGCCGGCAATCTCCCCTGCATTAATACTGGCAATATTAGCAGCACCGGGAATTTTTGCTATCTGATAAAATTCGGTTTGACAATCCATCGTGGTATTAACATCCATGATAAAACGTTGAGTTGCCTGAGCCACTTGCTGAGAAAACTTAAGGGGTACTGAATCTTTTGAATAGCCACGATCAACCCTGGGATAATTCACCGGTAAGGTTTTGCTCCACAGGGGAATACCTCGAGCGCGATCAACCAAAGTCAATTCGTATTCTAAGGCTACGGCTGACCATGGCTGGTGAAAATTTAACTCGGGCACTTTCTCAACGGCCCAGGCGGCGGCATCGTAACCGCGGAGCAAACCATGATGCAGGGCTTTTTCTCCGAGGTTGGTCACCGTCCGTAGCGGGTCACGCTCGCGCATAATAATATCAAAACGATAGGGGACCTTATCGACGGCGGTACCAGAAAGAAAACGCTCATATGAATTGCTGTATTTGGTTTCGGCTTTAACCGACCAGTCAGTGGACGCAGCCAAAGCTTTTAATAAAGTCTGCTCGGATGCATGGGCAAGCTCAGTAATATAATGATCACCCACTCGACTGTTGGCGGTTCTATTCACAACTCTAACACTGGCCTCGCGACGAATTTCAGGTCTGGATCCCGGGCAGCTTGGGTCAGATAAAATACTGGCATCCACCTTGGCGATAGCAATACCCGCTTCTTCTAAATAGGAGAGAACTCTTACACCACGGACTAAAGAATCACTCGACAGAATGGATGACTCATGGAGCACCCCCGCCGCATCTAGGTAAGCCGTGGAACCCAATTTCACATCAGTTTCAAGTGCCAGATCAACCAACGCCTGCTTCACGGCCTGTAACTTATCGGACGCACTGAGGTGGGTGTCGAGAGCAGAGGCCGGTGCAATGGCGAACACAGAAACCAGAAGCCATACCCATACAGTCACTGTTCTACGCAGAGACATCTTAGGGGCTAGCATCTTGAGAAGTTGGATCGACATAATGGCTTAGTTGCCCATGCCGCTGCCGAGCTGCTCAAGATAGAGCGCGCGTAAATCATTCACGATGCCACGCTTGAGTGACAGGGTGGTTTCATAGGTGTCGTCGCCAACCGGCGTAATGCTAACCAGCTGGGCACCATAGATAACACCCTGTACGCGAGCACGGAACGAATCGCTCTCCACAACCATCTGCGCAACCGTGGTGTTGGCATCGAGGTACTGGCCATAGACCTGTTCCATCAATGTGCGGTAAGCATCGAGCTTGGAAGCACGAATTGACAGCAGGCGCTGTTGAGCAGGGTTGTCATGCTGCTGAATACTAATAACCGCATAACCTGTAGCAAGAATATTTCTATTCTGATCAACCATGGCCTCAAGAATTGCATTGTCGTATTTTTCTTGGTTAGTGGCACAGCCGGTTAAAAATAGTCCGAGCATAATAGTGGTAACGGCTTTCGCGACAATATGTTTCATCTTGCTTCCCATGGTTTATCCAGCGTTGAATCAATGTTTTCCTTCTTGCTTGTATTATCGGCAGTACGGCGAGGGTCTTTAGGGTTAATAGTGTTTTCTCTTGCCCCTGCCCCGGTCTGGCACAGTTATTGCTCTATATCCATTAGAGGCGAGAACATAACTGATTCGCCAGACAGAACAATCTATTAACTGACTGTTTTTATTAAGGTTTTATTACATGGCTACTGCAACACTGTCGAACATACGACAGAACCTGTCAAAAATCGAACTCTCCGGGCTGGGTATTCCGTTCCTGGTGCTGTTGATTATTTCGATGTTGATTCTGCCACTTCCCGCTTTTTTGCTGGATTTTCTGTTCACCTTTAATATTGTGGTTGGCCTGGTGATCATTATGATCGCCATTAATAGCTCTAAGCCCTTAGATTTCTCTTCTTTTCCAGCGATTTTGCTGATTGCCACCATGCTCCGCCTAGGTCTGAATGTAGCCTCCACCCGACTGGTACTGGTTAAGGGCCATGAAGGTCCTGATGCAGCGGGTAAGGTTATTGAGGCATTCGGTGAGTTTGTTATTGCCGGCAACTATCTCGTTGGTTTCATCATCTTTGCGATTCTGATGATTATTAACTTTATCGTTGTTACCAAGGGTGCTGGCCGAGTGTCTGAGGTTATTGCGCGCTTCACTCTAGACGCGTTGCCCGGCAAACAGATGGCCATTGATGCCGACTTGAACGCCGGTGTTATTGATCAGGAAACGGCTAAAAGACGTCGTGAAGAAATATCTCAGGAATCTGACTTCTTTGGTTCTATGGATGGTGCCTCGAAATTTGTGCGCGGTGATGCGATTGCCGGATTACTCATCCTACTTATTAATATTCTCGGCGGCCTGCTTATTGGTATAGGCCAGCATGACCTAAGCTTTTCTGAAGCGGGCCGCATCTATGTGCTGCTGACTATTGGTGATGGTCTGGTTGCCCAGATTCCATCATTGTTGCTGTCCCTAGCGACGGCCATTATCGTGACTCGCGTAACCACCTCTGAATCCATGACCGAGCAGGCTAAGTCACAGCTCGGCAATCCGATGGCGCTGATTATTGCCGGCGTTATTCTGATTCTGCTAGGCCTGGTTCCCGGCATGCCTCACTTAGTATTTTTAGGCTTGGGTGCGGCCTCTGTAGGTCTGGGCGTCAAAATATCTACAGATTCTGACCGCCAGATCGTACAAGAGGACAACGCTATAGCAGCCAATGCTCAAGACGATGCGAGCAAAGAAGAACTTAACTGGGACGATGTGGATCAGGTCGATCTCGTCGGCCTAGATATTGGTTACGGATTGATTCCCCTAGTAAACCCTGAAACCGGAGGCCAGTTACTGCCCCGTGTTAAAGGCGTGCGTAAAAAGCTCTCCGCAGAGCTGGGCTTCTTAATTCAACCTATCCGTATTCGTGACAATCTTGATCTATCCCCTGATGTTTACCATATTGTGATGAACGGTGTGGTTCGCGGCAAAGGCGAAATTAAAGTAGGCCGCGAGATGGCCATTAATCCCGGCCATGTTCACGGCACACTGGAAGGCACGCCTACCAAGGAACCTGCATTTGGTTTGGACGCTATCTGGATTGAGCCTTCTCAGCGTGACTATGCACGCACCCTCGGCTATACGGTGGTTGATGCAGCCACGGCGATTGCCACCCATCTAAACACCCTGCTGCGCAGCAATGCTTCAGAGCTATTAAGCCATGATGAAACCCAGCAGCTACTCGACAAGGTCGCAGGTCGCTCACCCAAGCTGGTCGAAGATCTGGTGCCGGGTAAATTGCCTCTGGCGACCATTACTAAAGTATTACAAAACATTCTCGACGAGTCGGTTTCGGTACGCGATATGCGCACCATTATTGAGGTGCTATCGACCGAGAGTGGTCGCACGCTGGATGCCGACGAATTAACGGCTGCAGTGAGGCCACGGCTGGGACGCATGATCGTCCAGGGCCTGGTCGATATTAACGATAGTCTTCCGGTTATCACGCTCAACCCCTCTTTGGAGCAGGTGCTACACAATGTGTTGCAGCAGAGCAGCGGTAACCAGGGTTTAGTCATAGAACCCAAACTTGCAGAGGGCCTGTTTAAAGCTCTCGCAGAAAATACTGAAGCTGTTGAAAATCAGGGCCATCCCGCTGTATTGGTGGTATCCCCTGGCATTCGTCCCTGGCTTGCAAAAATTATTCGACACCGATTAAGTGACCTGACTGTGCTGTCCTACAGCGAGATTCCAGATGATCAGGCCGTTAAAGTTGTCGCGACAGTTGATGTCGAAGAAACCAATTAATCCGAGGAAAGAAAGAGATGGAATTACAAAGAGTACTGGCAGAAGACACGCGACGAGCGATGGAGAAAGTTATCCATCTCTATGGCGAAGATGCGCTGGTAGTTTCCAATAAGCGGGCCAAGGATCAGACTGAAATTATTGTTGCCATTGATCTTGCCCCGGAGACCCAAAAGACCCTCAATGAAATGCAGGCGCCCGCCCTTCAGGAGCCTCGCGTTTCTCTGGGTGAGATGCCTAATTTCTCAGACGTCATGGAGACTGAGGTCTTTAAAACGGTTCCCGCTATTGCTCATGACCCGGTACAAAATAAGTCTTTGGATCTGGATGCTGACCTAGACTCGGGCCTGATCGAAGAGTTTATGCATGAGCTTAAAGAGACTGTCGTCAAAGAAGGTTTGGCCACAGAAGGTTTGGCCACAGAAGGTCTGGCCTCAGACGAGTTTAACCCTGCTAACGAGGACCGAGAGAGCCTAAAGGCACGGGAAATCGTTGATATGGTGCGCCAGGAACTGGCCGCTATGCGCAATGAATTTAAGATGTCCCAGCAACTGGAAGCCTGGAGTGGCACCCAGTCAGTCACCGACGAGATGCGCCCATTAATTGAAGCCTTTAATGAAACCGGTATGCCCGTTGGCCTAAGAGCCTTGGTCACGGACGTGGTTAATCAACATACTGATATGACCGCGGCACTGTCCGATATCGCCGATATGCTCGGCGCAGCAATCAAACATACCAATGTTCTGGAAAATATTCAGGGCATCCACCTTATTGCCGGCAGCTCTGGCGCAGGCAAGACCCTTATGGCTGGCCGTCTCGCCAAACATGCAGCCCTTAATTATGGCGATCAGGACGTAGCTATTATCAGCTACAACGATATTCGCTTTGGCGCCTGGAGCCAAACTCAGCTTATCGGTTCTCAGGCTGGCGTAGAAACCTTTAGAGCCGGTAGCCTTGAAATGCTTGAGAGCCTGCTCCAGGAACTGGAGTCGCGGAAACTTATCATTATTGATATGCCCGGTGTGGATGTTTTAAACCACATGAACGCATTAACCCAATTGCTCCCCAATGCCCGTAAGCACCTAGTGCTGGCGGCTGACGCCTCGGAGAGCTCGGTCAAACGGCATCTCAAGTCGGCTGAAATGAGCTGGGACTCGGTAATGCTGTCACGGCTTGAGCCTGATGTTTACCCCTGGGCTGTGATTAATACTCTATTGAATGCCGAGACCCCAGTTTCACTGGGTGCTGCAGAGCCATCGATCATTGATATGGCTCCCCTAACCGGTCACGGCCTCGCCCAACAGGCGCTAAGCCATTTGCCCATTAGTTTTGTTTGACTAGCTTGAGACGATAAACGAAAATGATTAACAATAGACAGGTACACCACATAATAAGTCGTGCAAGGAAGCCCGTTGAGGCTTTGCTTGATTCGACATCTTTTCTACATCTAGATGCAAAACAAGATTCCGGCCGAGCCTCTCACCAATATTCTATTGGTAATGGGGCGCTGTGTAATACCCTGGTCTCAAGAATGCTTATAGGGTTTAAAAATGCTTAATAAAAGACCTACTCAAATTATTGGTATCGCCAGCGGCAAAGGCGGCGTCGGAAAAACAACCGTTTCGGTAAATCTTGCCGTTATGCTCGCGTCGCTGGGTAAAAAAGTGATGATTTTCGATGCAGACCTAGGCCTTGCCAATGCGCAGTTAGCCCTAGGCTGTCGCACGCCGTTCAATTTTAGCCATGTTCTGTCGGGTGAGAAAACCCTCGGTGAAATTATTGTTGAAGGCCCCAGCGGTGTAAAGCTCGTGCCTGGTGCTAGTGGCATGCAGCATATGGCGTCGTTAAATGAAGCAGAAACTGCTGGTATTATTCAATCGTTCTCCGATTTAGACGAAGACCTAGATTACTTTATTGTTGATCTGGCTGCGGGACTGTCTGACACCGTGATGGCCTTTATGCGGGCCTGCCAGCATCGTTTTATCGTACTGAAAAATGAGCCCTCTTCCATCGCTGATGCCTACGGCACCATTAAAGTAATGATTCAGGAGCATCAGCTAGACAATATTAGTCTAATCCCGAATGGCGTAGCCTCTCAGAATGAAGGCGAGCGACTCTACGGCAGTATTAATTCGGTGATTCAAAACTTTCTCGGCAGTCGAGTGGACTACCTCCATTCTATTACTCAGGATGAAATGGTACTTAGGTCCATAAAAGCCGGACAACCGCTGGTGTCTTTTGCTCCCTCTAGCATCGCCAGTCGCGACTTTAGAGCCCTGGCCAAAGTAGTCACCAGTCTCGAATCTGATATCCCTATGAACGGTGGCTTACAGTTCTTTGTTGAACGACTTGCCATGCAGCAACAGAGCATTGCGTAGGACTTCCCATGGCTGATTTACGAGTCTATGAAGAAATTCAAAATGCTGATCAGTCCGGCAACGAACTGCTGGCCCATGTTGGGTTGGTAAAACGCGTTGCTTTGCATCTCAAGGGACGGCTACCCAATTTTATGGAGTTGGATGAGTTAATTCAGGTCGGTATGATTGGTCTCATTGAAGCCAAGAGCTCTTTTGATGCCAGCAAAGGCGTCGACTTTGAAGTCTTTGCTAAGAACCGAGTCCGTGGCGCCATTCTCGACCAGGTGCGCAAGATGTCGTATCTGCCGCGTTCAGCGATAGTTAATATTCGCGATCACAACCAAGCCAGTGCTGCGCTTAGTGGCGAGCTGGGTCGCGAAGCCTCACAGACAGAACTAGCCGAATTTATGGGCAAAGACATGGATAGCTTTCAAAAGGAACGCACCCACGCCCACCGCTTTCAGACTGTGTCTTTAGAATCGCAGCTACCCGATACTGTGGATATGCCCGGCAGTGCGAATAATGAGCCCGAAGCCAATATGGCTGGAGAGCAATTTATGGATTCACTGATGTCGTCCATTGACAGTCTTCCAGAGCGTGATCGTACCGTGATCTCACTCTACTACGTCGAAGAAATGAATTTAAAAGAGATAGGCGCCGTACTAGAGGTCAGCGAATCTCGAGTGAGCCAAATTTTATCGAGCAGCATAAAGAAATTGCGTCAAAACCTAGAGGTAGGGGAGGATTAAATAATGGCCCTTTCTATTTTTAAAAACAGAGGCATAAAAGCTGCCCAGCAACGAGCCAAAGCAGACTACATTAAGGTTGCATCGCTGCCTGAAGAAGATCGCGGCACACGCGCCATAAGACTGCGTATGGCAAACCGCTGCAAAGCGAATCTAGATAAAGTCTTTGTTGAGGGGGCCCAAAGAACCGCCCTTTTCCAAAAACAATCTGTTGCCGCCCTAACGAAGGGATCAGAAAAGCCAGTTGCACCTGTCGCAAATTCCTATCAAAGAGTTAAGACAGTCGCTGGTGAAATTTATACCTACCTACCAGAAGAATTTGCAGAAGAAATATTTCGTCTAGGTGCGATGTACCAAACCCTACAGATCGATATTGCTAAAGCAATTACGCTGGGCCAAGAGATTGCTGCGCGAGTAAGTTACGATTTAGGCTTAGATGATCCCTTTGTAGCCCTGCAGTTTTTGCGGGACGAGCTAGAAGCAGAGGTAATCAATAAATCTGAACCAGAAGATAACGAAAATGATCTCAAGGATGACGATAACGTTCAGGACGAAATTTAATGTCTGACTCTGATAAACGGCTGTAACCTATGACGTCAATTATTCTACTTGCGATCTTTCTCGGCACTGCCGCTACTATTATTCTTATCATCTATCTTATTGACCGCATTGCTCAGCTTGAAAATTTAACCCTAAGCGTGCAATCCGCTGCGACACAGAAGCAGGTTGAAGCTGCTCCTCAGCATACATTTTTAGGTCATGAGGGCAAAGCGCTATGGGATGTGATGTCTGGCAATTCGCCCGAAAACTTTAATGACAATGATCTAATCGCACTAAAGCCACGCTATGAACTGCTGTTGAAAAAACATATTGAGAAACTTTTTGCCGACGGCGTCAAGGATGGTAAGCAGAGCGGTACGGCCAAAAAACCCAAGGTGCCGATTGATATCACCACATTACGGGGTACGTTCAGTTCTTGGATTCCACAGCCAACAGCGGCAACCATTTACAACGCAGGTTTTGTGAGCGTGACTGCCACCGAAGAAGAAAGGATTGCCCTGCGGGCCAATCTCGACAACTCTGCCGGAATGCTTTATTCGCGTACCGACCTTGAGTTGCAGGAGCCTTTTTCAGAGGTATTGATGCCTACCCCTCCCGGCGCTGAAGCGCCACTACTGGCAGACCCGGCTAATACCGACCAGACGTTAGAAGACGACTTATTGGGCTAGTGCGCTTTATGGGCTGTGGCACCTTATGGGCTGTAGCACCTTAAGGGCTGTAGCACTTTATTGGGCCACGCACTTTAGGGCCAACTTGAATATCCACCTAGCTGTCTGCTTTATAAACTATTGCGGAGATTACTGAATAATCGAGGGTCCGGCGCTAACGGCTAACGAAAGGATAGACAACAATCGAGGGGTCTACCTTTTCTTCAGGCTGTTGCCCGGCGACTTGCAAGGCCTGTAAATCTACCTGCCGCTGCAAAAGCTCAAGATAGTCTTCGCGCTCTAGCGTGATTAACGCTTCAACATCAGCATTCAACTTTGCAACATTTTTCATGCGCCCATCAAACGATTTTATCTGTGTTGCCAGTTTTTTAACTGAACCAGAGACCACAGCAACCTGTTTTCCCTGAGCGACCAGAGCAACGTTAAGCTTATCTACCTGGGCCATCATTTTGTCGGTTTCAGCGCTCACACTTTTGGCGGTCGCTTCTGGTACCCGCTGATTTAGGTCAACAGTACTTTTCTCTGCTCGGGTAACCGCTTCGGCAAGTAGCATTTGATTACTGGCAAATTGCGCCTGCTTGGTCGCCAACTGATTGATCGAAAAATTTAACTGCTCAAAGGTTGCCAAGGCAGAATTCATTTTTACCACGCGCTTACTCAGAGCCACCATCATATTGTCGACCTGATTAACCCGCGCTGAAAGTTCCACCGACATAAATCCAATAAGGCCTACGGCAATCAGTAACGAAACCACTGCACCGAGTAGAATACGAGTTGACGTCACGGCACCCTTAGCACTGGCAGCGACTAATTCATTAACTCTTTTTTGTAAATGATCGAGACCATTTTCAAGGGCCGATGAGGCACGCCGACTAACATCTGCAGCACTGTTGGTGGCATCGGCAGTGTCGAGTACCCCGGGCAGTAAAACTTCGAGACGGCCCGAGATTTCTTGGGCGTTCTTAAGTACCTGAGAAAAGCGCTGGTAATCGCCTGGCTCTACTTTCGGATCCTGGTCATCATTTTCAGGTGTCTCTTCGAAAGCTTCTATAGACTCTGCAATAAGGGCGGAGTCTGAATCAGCCACAGCCGTTTCGGTCAGCGCTTCGTCAGCCATTGACTCCGGCGCTTCGGGGGTTTCAGAAGCCTCAGTATTTTCAGTATTTTTAATGTCGTCTTCAGGATTGCTCATAGGAATTCCGGACTGGTTACAGGTCTCTGCTTTAAATAATTATGATGACTGCTTAAGCCCATCTAGTTGTTTAGAAACATCGGCAGAAACCTGGTTAACTTTAGCAATGCGGTGGCTTAATAAATCGTCAAAAAGCGCTCTGTCCGCACTGATAGCCGTATCATCAAGGGCACTTAAAATAGTCGAAACCTGATCATCAGATTCAAGAATGACTTCTGGGCTCTCACTAGCACTGGACCTAGCACTTGATCTGGCCATGACGTTTTCGAGCCCAGGGCTAAAACCCCCATCAAATCTCTCCTTTGGCTGGGCAACTGGGCCCTCACCAATCTGACCCAATTTCCCTCGGGTACCATCAAGCGTAAATAACTGCTCTTCTTCTTTATCAGACATTCGCTCCCCCTTTCTATTAACAATATCTAGTCGCGAACAACAGCCTTGAGTTGGCCTGCGGCTCTAATCCAATAATCGGCAGGTAAGCCGGCGCCTTTAGTAAACTCTGTCGCGCGATCTCGAGCGCTAAAGGGGCCAGAGAGTACAGCGTAGGCAATGCTATTACCCGTCGCTATCGGCACAATGGTCGCATTGCGTAAACCTGCATAGCCCCTGATGTAAAGTTTGGCCTGTTCGCGGGTGGTCAACACAATATGCTGTACAAAGAAGTCTGTTGCTTCGGCTCCCTGTATTGGCCCCAGTGATTTGGCTTTCTTAAGTGCTGCGGCTTTTCTCAGTGCCGTAGCTTCCTTAAGTGCCGTGGCCTCCTTAAGTGCCGTGGCCTTCTTAAGTGCTGTGGCCTCTTTGAGCGCCTGAGCTTCTCTTAGCGCTGTGGCACTTTTAATTGCAGCCGCTTTTTTATCCGCTATGGTCTTCTTATCGGCTATGGCTTTCTGTTCAGCCGCCTGTTCGGCAAGCTGTTCCGAACGTTTATCTTTTTTCAGCGCCGCCACCACGGCCTGAGCTTCGGCAATCTGACTGGCCGCAGCCGGCTTATTACTTTCTCTTTCATTTCTATTAATCTTCGGGCCGCCTGCGTCAAGCGGCAAGACTAATGGCTCAGAAATCTGGGCGCCGTTAGAGGTATCTGCCAGATCATTTAGCGCACCTGTGACTGTGGACTGATACTGGTCCGTTGCATCGGGATTAAGTTTAGAGACCACCACCCAGGTAACCGCTAAGCTGATTATAAATATTCCTAACACCGGCCACAGATTTCGTCCTGCAAGACCTTTCTCAGTGTCATTTTCATCGTAACTTGGATCTTCATCGTCGAGAAAGTCCACTGGGGTTTCCGAAAACGGATTACTGTCACTGTAGTCTTCACCAAGATAATCATTTTCATCAACTGCAGGCTGGGAAGACGGATTGTATTCGTTGGGATCTTCATCGGAGTAACCGCCGCGGACAGCTGCACCTAGTCCAGCATGGAGGAGCAGTATTTCTGTCTCGCGTTCAAAGCCATGTTGTTTCGCGGCAACCATCAGCTCACCGGCTTCATCAAGAGTGGGGGTTTCCACCACCCATCGATAGAGGCGTCGACCAAAAAGTCCCAGTGGCTTTTCATGGCTGGGCCAACCGGTTTTATCGAGAAACAAAATAAGGCGAACATTGACGCCGGGGAAATCTGCTAACAGTCGCACCAATAAAGACCACTGTTCTTCGTCAACAGATTTCGCGTCGTTTACGACCAGAAGTTTAACGGGCGTTGAATTGTCCGGCGCCTGGCGAGCGCGCTCTAGGCTCATGCTGGCAAGCATTTCATTAAAGCGCTTGAGTAAACTGTCTGTGTTAGTGGGTAAAAAAACTTCTACCTGAAAAACATTAAGATCCCGAAGACGAGCAACCAGCATACGGCAGTAATGATCGAGAACCGTTTCGTTGGTACCAATAACGGCGAGACCGAGTTCATCGTCAACAATGGCATCAAGGGCGTGCTGAAAACGCTGTTTATCAACACTGCGATAGAAAATATCGCCGCCATCAAACCAGTTCTGAAATTCAAACGTGGGTTCTTTTTTATTATCTGCCATTCGCTCTTATCCTTAGGTATCTTTGGAATCGTCGTCCAAAGCACCCTCTGTGTTATAACGCATCCCCGCGGGAACGTCGGGTTGCGGCTTTTCAGCTACTGTAGATCCTGGCCCCAAACTATTTAGGCTAAATACATAGGCAATAACCTGGGCTACCGCATAGTATAAAGACTCGGGGACACTCTGGTTTATATCGGTTGTAAAATACAGGGCTCTGGCCAGTGTGGGAGACGAAAATAGGGGCACCCCATGTTCCGCCGCTCTCTCACGTATACCCTGAGCCATAAAGTCTGCGCCCTTGGCGACCACTACCGGCGCGCCATTGCTCGAGGGATCATAACTTAAGGCAACAGCAAAGTGCTCCGGGTTAACAATAATTACGTCGGCGTCGGCCACAGATTCCATCATCGCGCCCATAGCCATTTCACGTTGTTTACGCCGGATCTGCGCCTTAACCTCAGGTCGACCCTCGGTATCTTTAAACTCGTCTTTGACCTCTTGCTTGGTCATTTTCATTTTTTGGTTTATTTCATAAATTTGGTACGGTACATCAATGCCCGCAGCCACGATTAGGGTCAGTGTCACCAACACCGTACCGCCGGCAATCAGATTTCCCGCCTCGGCCATCGCCGGACCCAAACTCATAAAGCCCAGGGACACCAGGGTATCAAAACTTTCACTCACCACCAGGTATAGGGTGATCCCCACTAGGCTAAACTTAGCCAGCGCCTTGCTGAGGTCGATTATTGCCTTGGTGCCAAACATTCGCTTAAGCCCAGCCATTGGGTTAATTTTGCTGGCCTTTGGAGCAATAGATTTAAGGGAAAAAATATACCCCCCCAGCATTCCCGCGGCCCCGATAGCAATCAGAACAGCCAGGACAAAAATCGGTACGATCACCAACATGCTATCCATTGCATGGGCGCCAAAGGTGGTTGGTAACAAATCGTCGGAAAACACATCTTTTCGATCAAAGGTAAAGCCTGCCTCAAATACCTCGCTGAGCTGCAAGATCATGTAGCCGCCAAACAGATACAGAAAACAGGCAACGCCGATCATCATGGCGGCCACCGATAGTTCCTGTGATCGAGCAACCTGGCCATCTTCCTTCGCTTTTTCAAGCTTTTTGGCGGTGGGTTCTTCGGTTTTTTCTTCGGTAGAATCGTCTGACATCAGCTAAGACCCAATGCTTGACTCAATATGTCGAACGCCTGGCGCCACAGCCATTGAATACGGAACCCTATACTGGTCATCGACATAGACAGCAGGATAACACCGGCCAAAATCATAGCCGGAAAACCTACGGCGAAAATATTTAAGGCTGGCGCGGCTCGGGTGATAACACCCAAGCCGATATTAATAAATAACAGCGAGACCATGATCGGCAAGGCCATCAAAACAGCCCCCAAAAAGATCATTGCGCTCCACTCAATTACCAATGAAATTAGCGGCTGAAGGTTTATCACCTCACCGATGGGTAACAGATAAAAACTCTCGAGTAACATGGTGATAACCAACACATGGCCACCTAATCCGAGAAAAATCAGGGTGGAACAAATAATAAGAAACTGGGAAATCACGGGCACGTTGCCCATATTGGGATCCATCATATTGGCCATGCCGAGCCCCATGGAAGCGGATATAGCCTGGCCACCTACCACTAAAGATGCATTGACCACCTGCAGAATCATGCCCATCAGCACACCAATAAAGACCTGACTAAAAACCTCCCGCAAACCTGAAGCAGAAATTGGATCGACTGCGGGCCAATCCGTTAGGGGGTAGATCATCCAGGTTAATACAGTGGCCAGCAATACACGGATTCTGACAGACACCGCGCGAATGGAGAACAAAGGGGCAGACAACAGAAACGCAGAGATGCGAATCATCGGCCACAGCAACATATAGAATCGCTGGACAATGTCGGCTACCAAAAGCTCCATTACATAAACAACTCAGGTATGCGTTCAAAAATGCGGCGAATGAAATCCACCATCACGGCAATCTGCCAGCTACCAAAAAATACGAGGGCCAGTATCATGGCGCCCAGTTTAGGAATAAAACTCAGGGTCATTTCTTGAATGCTGGTTGCGGCCTGCAAAATACCAACAGCCAAACCAACGATAAGGGCAACGCCCAACAGCGGTGCCGCCACCAGTACCGCGATCCAAAGGGATTCGCGACCTAAATCAATTACCTGTGCTGGATCCATTTCTCTCTCCTAGGCCATCGCAAAGCTTGCCGCTAGCGATCCCATAATTAGTGTCCAACCATCAACCAAAACAAACAGCATTAGTTTAAATGGCATAGAAATCATCATAGGTGAAAGCATCATCATGCCCATGGACATCAGGACACTGGCCACCACCAGATCAATTACTACAAAGGGAATATAAATTAGAAAGCCGATAGAAAATGCGCTTTTTAATTCTGAGGTGATAAAGGCGGGAACGAGGGTTGTGAAAGGCACATCTTCTGGCCCTTCAAAACTGTCGTTGCGGGCAATTTCTGCGAACATGGCAATATCGGTTTCGCGGGTTTGGTTAAGCATAAAATTGCGTATCGGCAACTCGCCTTTTGCCAGTGCGGTTTCAAAACCAATGGTCTCTTCGAAATACGGCGTTATCGCCTCGTCATAAATGTCGCTAAAAACCGGCGCCATTATAAATAGGGTTAAAAATAGTGCGAGGCCTACCAGTACCTGATTAGGTGGTGTCTGAGCTGTACCCAGCGCCTGACGTAACAGGGATAGAACAATAATTATTCTAACAAAGGAGGTCATCATTAACAGTAGCGATGGCAGCAGTGTCAGCACGGTCATCAGTGCGATAAGCTGTAAGGTCAGGCTGTATTTTTCTCCGCCGCTACCGTCCTCAACCATACTCACAATGGGCAGGCCCACCTGGGCAAAAGCCGGGCTGGTAAAGACCATGGTAAGTAGAACCAAGATAATGGTTTTCGCTGCTGTGTACTTTTTAAACAATGACAGAGCCACGATCTAGTCCTTTTGTTTTTTGACAGTTTGGGCGAGAAGCTGTTTGAAGTTACTCAGGGAGCTGTTGGTTTCATTATTCTCGCTGGCGTCGGAGTTCTGGTCTGTACACTCATGTTTGATCTGCTGATCAACAGCCCAGCTGCCAAGGTTAGTCATACCCTGGGGAGATATGCCAATAAGAACCTGATCGGCGTTAACACTAACCAGCAAAAGCTTTTGCCGTGCGCCGAGATTTTGAACTTCTAGAATCTGCAATCGCTTGTTACTGGCGTTGCTAATACTGGGTCCCATTTTTTTTATTAAAAATAGAGTCGCCACTAACAGGCCAATCACCAACAGGAATGAACCCATCATTGATAGCCAGTCCATTAATCCAAATTCAGCCAGCATGACAGATCGTCCTAGAGGTTCTTTACACGATCGGCGGTAGGGATAACGCTGGTAAGTCGCACACCATAACGCTCGTTAACCAATACCACTTCACCCTGAGCGACCAATGTATTGTTGACCAGTAGGTCCAAGGGTTCGCCGGCTAACCGATCCAGCTCTACAACACTGCCCTGAGTAAGGCGCATCAGGTCGCGAATTTTTAACGACGTACGGCCTACCTCTACGGAGATAGTCACAGGAATATTCTGCAGCACATCTGAATTAATTTTATTCTTTAACGCGGCTTCTGGAGAAACGGACTGTTCTACGGTTTCTTCTACTGCGCTGGTTTCTATATCTGCCATTATTTCTACTCGCTATTTTTGGGGCTATTTTTTGAGGCTATGTTTTGGGTGCCAAGGATCTGACAATCTGGGCGGCCATATGAGAATTACTACTGCCAATATCGGCATCAAAAACCGGAACTTCGTTTACATAGATCCGCGCATGATCGGTTTTTTTCAAGTAAATAATATCGTCTTCCTGCAATGATTCGAATTGCTTTAGGGTGGTTTCGATGTCAGCCAGGGTAACTTTTATATCCAGCTCTGCATCGATTGCCGCAGACTTTAATTCTGAACTCCAAATTTTGTCTGAGGCATCATTGTCATCACCTGTTTGCACACGACTGCGCAACAATTCACGAATCGGTTTTAATGAGTTGTAGGGGTAGACCAAATCTATATTGCCCTTCACATCATTACCTAGTTCAGAGGCAAAGCGACTCACGACGACCAAGTCATTTTCGTCGGCTATCTGGGCAAACTGTGGATTAATTTCTGAGCCAACATGTTCGCACTTAATCGGCAAAATTGGCGACCAAGCATCCTGCAAAGACCCAAATAGCACGTTCATCATAATTTTGATAATGCTGTTTTCTGTGGGTGTAAATAATCTGCCGGGTGGCAAGCTTTCAACAGCACCGCCCAAACCACCAAAGAAATTATCGAGAGAGGAAAAAATAATAGATGGTTCAATAACCACCATTGAGTATCCCCGCAATGGGTTTAGGCGGATCGTGTTGACTGCCAATGGCGGCTTGAGCTCTCTAAGATAATCACTGAATTTCATGATTTCCACTTTGGCCATATTAACCTTTGGCGTGGTCCTTAAAACCTCAAGAAGACCCAGTCTAAACTGGCGCACGAAACGCTCGTTAATCATATCCACGGCGCCAACATTCACACCCAATGAAGAGTCTTCGTTGGTCAGATCATGCTTTAAAACCCGCGCTTCGATATTTAGTCCGGTATCTGTTTCAATCGAACCATCTTGGACACCGGCAGCTAAAGCGTCTAGCTCTTCGGGGGATAATAAACTTGTTGTTTCTACCATTGTTCTACTCAATTAATCAATTAATAGAGGGCCTACTTAATAGGCCCGTCTACTGAACCACAAATTCGGTAAGGTACACGGCTTCAATGCCACCAAAATCTTCTAGCTCTTCAAGTTTTGCGTTCATTACAATCTTTAATTCTTCAGAAAGATTTTTACGGAAGTCAGGGCTAGTTATGCTGGCATCGGTTTGCTGTGACATAACCGTTAGCATCGCATTGCGAAGTGGAAAGGTATGCTTCTCAACATTGTCGACTACGCGATCATCATAATGGGTCATGATAGCAATAGAGGCCTGCATCACTTTTCGCGAGTTGGCGATATTGACCACTAACTCTTTTTCGAGCTGGTAGTAAGACTGCTGAAATTTTGACAACTCGGGACTGTCGAGTTGAACTTTGCTGGGTCCGGCTGCTGCTGCCGCTGCCGCTGCCGCCTCTTCATCTGCTGCAGCTTCTAGGGCTGCAATCGCAGCCTCTGGATCCTGCGCTGACTTCGGGGCAAAGAAGCCTGAGGCAAATAATGTGCCGCCTACGGTAATTGCAACCAGTAACAAAACACCCACAACGATTAGAATAATCTTTAATACAGGGCTCTTTGCTTGTGCTTCGTCATCTAAAATTTCGTCAGGCATTGCTCAATCCTCTCTGTCTTTAATTTTTTAAGTCTGGGTACGCTGTTAAACCAGCATGTCCAAACCATTGTCATCCAGTCTTCCAGCCTGCGCATTGAGCTGTGGCTCTTCGCTATCAGGCGTATTTTTGGCTTTATCTGGGCTATTTTGGCCTGTCGGATTTCCGTCAGATTGCCCCTGGTTTTCTAGCCCTAAACCTATATAAGCAGATTCCATGCCATGTTCTTCAAACGCGGCTCTTAATCTTGGCATACTCTCTTGTATGAGCTCTCTAGTGACCGCATTTGCGGCTGTAAAATTGGCTTCTAGTTCGCCGTTTTTCATTTCTAATTGTATCTCAATTCGACCTAGAGATTTTGGATGTAGGTCCATTTCAACACGCCAGGCACCGCGACTGATCTGCGCAGTTAAACGCTGGCCGAGTGCCTCGGCTAATCGGCGAGACATATCTGCCTGCTCATCCTGCTTGCGCAGATTTTGCTGTTCAAGCTTCTCTGGCAGTGTATCTGCCCCTGAGTATTTGGATCTATCGTCAAAAGTGGGCGGTGAAGTGATATAGCCTGACTCACTAATCACGGCCGGGGCTGCGACGGACGCTACGGTAACAGGCACCGTAGCTGTGGTTACAGGGGCTGTTGCTAGTGGTGCAATTTTACTGTCATTAGACTTTAAGTGGGTAGCTTTTAATGGATCTTTTAATCCATCTTTTACGGCTAAATTAATGTTTTCTAATTTAATAACAGGCTGCTGCTGTGAGTTGGTATTTACGCCACTAAAGATCTCAGTCATTGCTTTAGAGGTAGGCAGGGTAAATGTCATTTTTTCGACTACATCTTGGACTGCTTTATCCAGTGGTGTGAATTTGCTGGGGGCCTGTAAATAGGCTTCAATGGTTTGCCTTCCTGGCGATGGACCTACGGGGGCGCCAGCAATTAGCTGACTGATCACAGTATCTGACAACCAGGCGACAGGTTCGGGTTTTGGATCGAGGTCGAGTTCAGGTTTGGGCTCGGAATCGAGTTCGAGCTCAGATTTGGAGTCGAGCTCAGGTTTGGGTTTGGGGTCGAATTTGAGTTCGAGTTCTGGCTTGATCTGCGCTAACGCTGTTTTCGGGGCTGCGCTATTAGCTAGGGGAGAGACATCATTGCTGTCGGCCATCAATGATGCCAATGCCTTGGGGTCTATGCCCTGAGATCTCGCAAAATCATCAATTCCGGCATCCGATGGGGTTGCTCCGCCAACAATCACTTTTAGGCCGCTCTGCAATAGACGACTCTCTATTAGAAGGCTGGCTGCGTCGGTGTTGTTGGCCTGATCGGTTGTCTTTTTGGGTTGTGGCTCTTGCGGCAAAGTCTTGCCGCTTTTTGCCACCACATTATCGGCCAATTTAGATTTTAGAATGCCCGCAAAGGCTGGCACGTCTTTGCTTGGCTGGCCGTCGGCTGCTGGCGCTGGCGGGCCGGAAGGCACCGCAGAGCCTGGGGCTGTGGCTGGCTTGTTGCTAAGAATTACGCTGTTAAGTTGGCCCATTGGCAATGTATGTCCCATTAATTCGCTAATACGTTAGGTCTTTGTTGGACCTGTTATTAGTGTTATAGCAAGACACATGCCAAGAGGATTAAAGCGCCGGGGACTTAGGGCTGAGGCTATTTAGGCTTATCGCTGTAGCCTTTTGAACTTATCGCTGTAGCCTTGCTCGGAGATTGAATTGAATCATGCTCTGGGTTTCGGCTTCGCGGCTATCTCGTTGTTCACGCTCTTGCTGGCGCTGTTCTTTGGCGCGGTTAACCAGATGCTCGACCTTTAAACGCTCCTGATCTGCCAGTAGCATTTCTCGTCGCGCCTCTGTGCAGGCTATATCTATGTTCTGGAACTCGGCGGTGGAACGACCCTTAATAGTCTGCAGCTGAACAATAAAGTTGCGGTAGTTGCCCGCCTCTTCTGTGCTGTGGGCACGGCTCTGAATACGGGTAAGCCGGTCGCTATATTCGACGAGCAGTTCATCCAGTTTTTCCTCGCGCTCTACAGCCTGCTCTCGACGCAGCTGGGCCTCAGCAAGCTTTTGCTGGGCCTTTCTCACTTCTCGTTGGGCCTTGGAGGCCAACACTTCCCAAACTGGGGTTCCGTTCATGGTTATGATCCTTTAATTTTCTAGGCTTGGTCCAGCTGACCGGTAAGTTGCACCATCATTTTCTGACTGTGCTCAAGATTTACTGAGGCGTCGCTACCCTGCTGTAACAATGCTTCCATGGCTGGTCTAAGACGAATTGCCTCGTCCAGGTCAGGGTTGGTGCCGGCTTCATAGGCGCCTACCTGAATCAGGTCCTGATTCTGTTGGTAGAGTGTCCATAGACGTCGAAAGCGGTTGGCTGACTTTAGTAGGACGGTGGGGACTAGATTATTCATGACACGAGAAATTGAACCGGCCAAATCTATCGCTGGATAATGGGCAGCATCTGCTAATTGACGGGATAACATGACCTGTCCATCCAGTGAGGCCCGGGCAATATCAACAATGGGATCGGATCGATCATCGCCTTCGGCCAATACGGTATACATTGCGGTGATAGAGCCAAAACCATTGCGCCCTACTCCGGCTCTTTCAATAAGTCGCGGCAACATGGCAAACACTGAAGGCGGATAACCTTTGGCTGTGGGTGGCTCGCCAATGGCTAGGCCGATTTCTCGCTGAGCATGGGCCACACGAGTCAGGCTGTCGCAGAGCATTAATACATTCTGCCCACGATCTCGAAAATACTCGGCAATCAGGTGGGTCAGGTTTGTGGCTTTTAATCTAAGCACGGGTGAAACATTGGCTGGGGCGGCAATGACTACAGCTTTGGCTAAGCCTTTTTCACCCAGTATCTGATGGATAAATTCCTGTACTTCACGGCCGCGCTCGCCGATAAGCCCAATCACCACCACGTCGGCTTCTGTGTTGCGGGTTAACATACCCAGCAGCACACTTTTGCCCACGCCGGAGCCAGCAACCAGACCCATTCGCTGACCCTGACCAATAGTCAGGCAGGTGTTGATCGCCTTGATTCCAGTATCCAGTATTTTGTTAATCGGTCCCCGTTCCATGGGGTTAATGCTTAGGCCTTCAAGACTCAGCTGGTCGGTGTAATCTATGGGCCCCTTGCCGTCGATAGGCTGACCTAGGCCATCGATAACACGACCCAGTAAGCCGCGACCTAATGAGGCTTTGGAAT